>Ga0213875_10001208_pt1 | contig 17598 bp, 11 predicted proteins | sample BarmaccomBMRX_R8_FD_160105 | JGI IMG/M metagenome (GOLD analysis project Ga0213875, IMG submission 160105) | Root-associated microbial communities from Barbacenia macrantha in rupestrian grasslands, the National Park of Serra do Cipo, Brazil - RX_R8 | ecosystem: Host-associated > Plants > Roots... | reverse complement strand
GACAACGTCTCAGCAAGCAGCGTCTCAGCAAGCAGCGTCTCAGCAGCAGCGCAGCGTACCGAAGCCTGTGTTCACCGACGCGGAAGCGGGCGCGAAGGTTTTCCCGGACTCGGACTCCAGCGCGCGCCGCTTCAACTACTTCGTCCCGGCCAGGCGGAAGCAGACCCACTACGAGGACGTCACCGTGGAGGTCCAGCCCGACCCGCGGCACTACCTGAGCCAGAACTGGCTGTACGGGTTCGCCGACGGCCGCGGCGGCTACCCGCTGGACTGGACGGTGCTCAGGGCCTGGGGAACGGACCAGCCGGAGCCGAAGCGGTTCCCCGGCTCGGGCGGCAAGGGCTACGAATGGCCCGCGCTCGGCTGGCACGAGTTCCGCGACCCGAACGAGGAGTGGGAGCTCACCCTGTACCGCTACAACGCCAACGTGGTCAGGCAGCTCAACCAGAACGTCGAAAACGCGCGCCAGACCAAGGCGTTCGGGCAGTGGAACCGGAACTGGGTGCGGTTCGTGGAGCGCAACCTCGGCGCGTGGATGCACGTCGATCACGGCCTCGGGCTGTACCTGTACGCGAACGCGCAGCGGCGCGCCCCGACCAACATGCACAACAACGCGATCTCCGTGAACAGCATGCACAGAATCCGGTCGGCTCAGGACCTGGCGCTGTACAACCTGACGCTGACCGAGGAGATCGCCGGCTTCGACGGCACCGCGCACATCGAGGCCTGGAACTCCGATCCGGCCTGGCAGGGGGTGCGGGAGACCGCCGAGCAGCTGACCGCCATCGACGACTGGTGCGAGGCGATCTTCGCCGGGAACGTCGTCTTCGAGCCGCTGGTCGGCGAGCTGTTCCGCAGCCACCTGGTGCAGCACGCCGCGCCGCGCAACGGCGACTTCGTCACCCCGACGATCGTCGGCGCCGAGGAGTACGACTACGCCGAGCGCGACCTGCGGTACACCATCCCGATGTTCGGGCTGCTGACGAACGACCGGGAATTCGCCGGGCCCAACAAGTCGGTCATGGACGGGTGGCTGGCCGCGTGGGTGCCGCGCGCCCTGGCGGCCGCGCGGGCGCTGCAGCCGCTGTGGTCGCAGCCCGACGCCAAGCCGCCGCGCTTCGAGGACGGCCTGGACGCCGCCAAGAGCCGCTTCAGCGGCATCGTGACCGATCTCGGCCTCGCAGTCCCGAAGGAGCTGGCGCAATGACCACGTTCAAGACGGCGGAAAGCCCGTACCAATCCGACAGCACGCCGTCCAACAAGTGCGGCTTCACGCTGATGAACAACCAGGTCGGCGACGTGATCGCGCAGGTGATGTCCACCAAGCCGAACGTGACCGTCACCTGGCTGCCGTCGATGATGCGCGTCGACGCGATCGGCCACATGGAGGTCAACTACGACGAGATCTCCGAGGCGCTCGGCGAGGAGCCGGGCTATTTCAACTCGGCGGAACTCGAGGAGGACATGTCCACCCACTACGGCCGGATGATCCACGAGGACGACCGCACGCTGTTCTTCGCGAACCCCGAAGACGCGGCCGGTTACCTCGGCTTCGACCTGACCGCGAGGGCGTGACCAGTAACCAGAGGAGGCGCCTTGTACGAGGTAAACGGCGAGAAGTACTTCGTCGTCGATGGGCACATGCACTACTGGAACGCGGCACCGGACAACTGGGTGCCGGGGGCCGAGAAGTACGCCAAGGGCTGGATCGAGTGCTTCCACGCCTACCAGGGCCTGGGACCGCCGGAGACGCACTGGCCGCTCGAGCACTTCGAGAGGTACTCCGAAGAGGACCTGATGAAGGACGTCTTCGAGGACGGCCACGTGGACGTGGCGATCTTCCAGCCCACGTACCTGAAGGAGTGGTACAGGGAGGGCTTCAACACCACCGAGCGCAACGCGCTGATGGGTGAGAAGCACCCGGGCAAATTCGTCTACAACACGCGGTTCGACCCCCGCGACGGCGACGCGGGCATCGAGGAGCTCAGGCGCAACGTCGAGCGGTTCGGCTGCAAGGGCGTCAAGCTCTACACCGCCGAGTGGAACGCCGGCTCGCGCGGGTACAAGCTGACCGACCCGGCGGCGTACCGCTACCTGGAGGTCGCGCAGAACCTCGGCATCAGGAACATCCACGTCCACAAGGGGCCCACGATCTGGCCGCTGGACAAGGACGCCTTCGACGTCTCGGATGTGGACCACGCCGCGACCGACTTCCCCGAGCTCAACTTCATCGTCGAGCACGTGGGGCTGCCGCGGATCGAGGACTTCTGCTTCATGGCGACGCAGGAGCCGAACGTATACGCGGGCCTGGCGGTGGTCATCGGCGGCCTCATGCACGCCCGGCCGAAGTTCTTCGCCAAGGTCATGGGCGAGCTGCTGTTCTGGGTCGGCGAGGACAAGATGATCTTCGGCAGCGACTACGCCATCTGGGAGCCGAAGTGGCAGGTCGAGGGCTTCGTCGCGTGGGATTACCCGGATCGCGAGGAGTTCTCGGACTACCCGGGGGTCACCACCGCGTCCAAGAAGAAGATGCTCGGCCTGAACGCTGCCAGGCTCTACGACATCGAGGTGCCGGCCGAGCTGCGGCTGGACAAGGAGTCGGGAACCCCGGCGGCCAGGGAGGACGCCCAGCTGGTCGACGACAAGTCGCAGCCGGTCGCCGGGGCATGAGAGGGGGGGGTCGGGGGGCTCTCCCCCCGAGCGCGGGGGGTTCCGGGGGGTCGCCCCCCCGGGCCAGCACTGCGCTGCTGGAGGCACTGGAGACGGTGCACGACCCGGAGCTGAACCGGCCGATCACGTCGCTCGGCTTCGTCGCGTCGTGCACCGTCAGCGAGTCCGGGGACGCGCGGGTCCGGCTGCGCCTCCCCACGTACTTCTGCGCGCCCAACTTCGCGTTCCTCATGGTGGCCGACGCCTACGACGCGGTGTCGGCGGTTCCCGGCGTCCAGCACGCCGAGGTCGTGCTGGAGGACCACTTCGCCTCGGACGCGATCAACGGCGGGGTCGCCGCGCGCGCGGGCTTCGTGCGCTCGTTCGGCGGGGAGGCGGTCAGCGAGCTGCACGGCCTGCGCGCCGACTTCCTGCGGAAGGCGGTCATGGCCGGCACCGACCAGGTGTGCCGGCCCCTCCTCTCCGCCGGGGCCTCCCCGGCGGAGCTGGCGCGGATGGTCCTGGGTGACGTGCCGCCGTCGCCGGAGCTGGACCGGCTCCGGCAGCGCAGGGCCGAGCTCGGCCTGCCCGCCGGGGACGGCGCGCCGGTGCTGATCGACCCCGTGACCGGCGATCCCGTGACCGGGGACGCGCTGCCGCTGCATCTGCGGCGCGCCCGCGTGACCCGGGTCGGCATCGACGCGAATGCCAGCGTCTGCACGGGAATGCTGCGGCAGAGGTACCCAGATCCCAGCGCTGAAAGGGAGGACCCATGAAGGCCGTCCGCTTGCACGAGTTTCACGCCCGGCCCGCCGTGGACGACGTGCCAGAGCCGAAGATCACCGGGCCGCTCGACGTCATCGTGAAGATCGGCGGCGCCGGCGTCTGCCGCACCGACCTGCACATCATCGAGGGCCAGTGGGACGAGCGGATGCACACGCCGCTGCCCTACATCCTCGGCCACGAGAACGCCGGCTGGGTGCACGAGGTCGGCTCCGGCGTCACCAACGTACGGCCGGGCGACACCGTGATCCTGCACCCGCTGGTCACCTGCGGGCTGTGCCACGCCTGCCGGGCCGGCGACGACATGCACTGCACCAGCGGCGCGTTCCCCGGGCTGAGCCGGGACGGCGGGATGGCCGAGTTCCTGCTCACGTCGGCGCGGGCCTGCGTCAAGCTCAACCCGGAGACACGGCCGCAGGACGTCGCCGCGCTCGCGGACGCGGGGATCACCGCCTACCACGCGGTCCGCAAGGCGATACCGCTGCTCCACCCCGGCACCACGTGCGTGGTGATCGGCGCCGGCGGCCTCGGCCACATCGGCATCCAGTGCCTCGCCACGCTCACCGCAGCCACGATCATCGTCGTCGACGCCAACCCGGACGCGCTCAAGCTGGCCGAGCAGCTCGGCGCGCACCACACGGTCGTGGCCGACGGCGGCCAGCGGGACGCGGTGGCGGACCTGACCGGCGGCCGCGGCGCCCACGCCGTGCTCGACTTCGTCGCCGAGCAGGGCGCCGAGATGGACGGGTGGGCGATGACCGGCGAGGCCGGATCGTACTTCGTCATCGGGTACGGCGGCACGCTGCACGTCCCGACGCTGGACATCATCTCCACCGAGCGCAACGTCATCGGCAACATCGTCGGCACCTACAACGACCTGGCCGAGCTCATGGCCCTCGCGCAGGGCGGCAAGGTCACGCTGCACACCAGGACCTACCCGCTGGACGCGGCGGCCGACGCCCTCGCCGACCTGGATGCAGGCCGGGTACGCGGCCGCGCGATCCTCGTCCCGTAGAACGGAGCTTCGAACCGATGGCCAAGGAACTGCGCTTCGGCGCTGAAGCGCGCGGCCTGCTGCTGGCCGGCGTCGACCAGCTCGCCGAGGCCGTGAAGTCCACGCTCGGCCCCAAGGGGCGCAACGTCATCCTCGAGAAGATCACCGGCTCTCCCGTGGTCACCAACGACGGCGTCACGATCGCCCGTGAGATCCATCTCAAGAACCAGTTCCAGAACATGGGCGCCCAGCTCGTGAAGGAAGCGGCGATCAAGACCAACGACATCGTCGGCGACGGCACGACCACGGCAACCGTGCTGGCCCAGGCGATCGTCCGCGAGGGCATGGAGGCCATCGGCGCCGGCGCCAACCCGGTGCTGGTGAAGCGCGGCATCGACCTCGCGGCCGGCAGGCTCGTGGACCACCTGAAGACGGTCGCGCACCAGGTCAGCACCGAGGAGGACTACCGGCGGGTGGCGGCTATCTCGGCGAACGACGACGACGCGGTCGGCGCGGTCATCGCGAGGGCGCTGCACACGGTCGGTGACAGCGGCATCGTCACCGTGGAGGACGCGCCGGCGCCCGGCATGGAAGTGGGCTTCGTCGAGGGGTTCGAGTTCGACAACGGGTACCTGTCGCCCTACATGGTGACCAGCCCGGCCAGCCTGGAGGCCATCGTCGACGACCCGTACATCCTGCTGTGCGCGGAGAAGATCACGAAGGTGCAGCAGCTCATGCCGCTGCTCGACAAGATCATGCGGTCGCCGCGGCCGCTGGTCATCATCGCGGAGACGGTCGAGGGCACCGCGCTGTCCATGCTGGTGCACAACCACGTGAACGGCATCTTCAGGTGCGTCGCCGTCCGCGCGCCCGGCTTCGGCGACCGCAGGCTGCACAAGCTGGAGGACATCGCCGCGCTGACCGGCGGCGCGGTCTACAGCAGGCATTCGGGGTTCACGCTGGAGACGATGAGCGCCGAGCAGCTCGGCAGGGCCGCCCAGGTGCGGGTGACCGCTGACCGGACCGCCATCATCGGCGGCGGCGGCTCGGCCGACGCCATCGCGTTCCGGCTCGGCCAGCTCCGCGCCGAGCTGGACCGGGCCAGCCTCGGCATCGACGAGGACGCGCTGACCGAGCGGATCGGGGCGCTGTCCGGCAAGGTCGCGGTGATCAGGGTCGGCGCGCCGACAAGCGCCGAGCTGAAGGAGCTGCGGCACCGGGTCGAGGACGCGGTGTCCGCCACGCGGGCCGCGATGGCGGAGGGCATCGTGGCGGGCGGCGGCGCGGCGCTGCTGCACGCCGAGAGCGCGCTGGACGGCCTGGAGGCCACCGGCGACTACGCCACCGGCGCCGGCATCGTGCGCCGCGCGCTGCGCGAGCCCGCGTTCCTGATCGCCGCCAACGCCGGATACGACGCGCAGGAGGTGGTGGCGCAGACCGCGCGGCTCGGCGCCGACGACGGGTTCGACGCGCTCCAGGGGCGGCACGGCAACATGATCGAGATGGGCGTCGTCGACCCGCTGCGCGTCGTCCGCTCCGCGCTGCAGAACGGCGCGTCCGTCGCCGGCCTGCTGCTGACCACCAACACCCTCGTCGCGGAGGAGCAGACCCCGTGGGGCGGCAGCCCGGCGCTGATGACCGAGTTCGGCTCGCTCGACGAGGGCCTGCACCAGCCGTCGCCGGACTCCAGCACGCCGCAGTCGCTGGGGCTCGGGCCCTCCATTGGCTGAATCCCTCCCCGGGGACGCTCGGCTGCTCACGGCCGCTGAGCGGGTCCTGGCGGGCGAGCGCCGAGGCGTCCGGGCGGTGCTGCCGTTCCTCGGCCCCGCCTTCGTCGCGTCCGTCGCCTACATCGACCCGGGGAACTTCGCCACCAACATGGCGGGGGGCTCGCAGTTCGGCTACACGCTGCTGTGGGTGGTGCTGCTGGCCAACCTGATGGCGATGCTCGTCCAGTCGCTGAGCGCGAAGCTGGGCATCGCGACCGGCCGCAGCCTGCCCGAGGTGTGCCGCGACCGGTTCCCGTTCCGGGTCGTCGTACTGCTCTGGCTGCAGGCCGAAGCGGTCGCCATGGCGACGGACCTGGCCGAGTTCGTGGGCGCCGCGCTCGGCCTCAATCTCGTCTTCGGCCTGTCGCTGTGGGCATCGGCGCTGCTGACCGGCGTCATGACGTTCACGATCCTCGGCATGCAGGTGCAAGGTTTCCGGCGCCTCGAGGCGGCGATCACCGGGCTGGTCGCGGTGGTGGTGCTGGCCTTCGGCCTGGAGGTGCTGAAGAGCAGCCCCGCCGCCGCGGGCGTCGCGCGCGGCATGTTCGTGCCCGGGTTCGCCGGCGGCGGGTCGGCGCTGCTCGCCGTGGGCATCGTGGGCGCCACCGTGATGCCGCACGTGATCTACCTGCACTCGTCGCTGACCCAGAACCGGGTGGTGGGCGCCGATCACGGCGCGCGCCGCAGGATCTTCAGGTTCGAGATCGTCGACGTCACCCTCGCGATGGGCATCGCCGGGGTCATCAACCTGGCGATGCTCGCGCTGGCCGCGGCGGTCTTCCACGCGCGCGGGATCACCGGCGCCGGAAGTGATCTGAGCCAGGTCTTCGGCGGCCTGAACCGCTACCTCGGCGCGCACAGCGGGATGATCTTCGGGGTGGCCCTGCTTGCGTCCGGGGTCGCCTCGTCCTGCGTGGGCACGCTGTCCGGCCAGGTGGTGATGCAGGGCTTCATCCGCCGCCGGATCCCGGTGTTCGCGCGGCGCGCGATCACGATGATCCCGGCGCTGGCGCTGATCGGTGCCGGGGTCAACCCCACCAGGGCGCTGGTCCTCAGCCAGGTTTTCCTGTCCTTCGGGATCCCGTTCGCGCTGGTCCCCCTCGTCGTCTTCACCGGTGACCGCGCGCTCATGGGCACGCTGGTGAACCGCCGCGCGACGAGCCTGGCCGCGTTCGCCGTCGCCGCCGTCGTCATCACCCTGAACGCCTACCTCATCGTCACGGCCTAGGTACTGGTAGACAGAGTTCATCAGATCGCGGAGCGCGACCTTCCATCACGTCACTCTGCGTTTACTCACGGACGGCAGAGTCTCGTCATGCCAGAGAACTCAGGGGACTCACCGTCGTCACATTCACCACTGTCCCGCCGCCAGGTGCTCGCCGTGGCCAGCGGGACGGGGCTGCTCGCCGCCGCGGCCGCCGCCGGCAACGCGGCCACCGCGCACGCCGCCACGACCGTGAGCACCGCCACCCGGCACGCCCGGCCGCGGGCCGCGGGCAGGACGGACGGCACCCCCGAGCAGATCCACCTCACCTGGGGCGACGACCCAGCGAGAAGCATGGTGGTCTCGTGGGCCTCGCCGGGACGCGCGTCGCGACCGCGGGTACGGATCGGGCAGCGGGTCATCCCGGCCGAGCAGCGCGTGTACACCGACGGGCTCAACGGCGAGACGGTGTGGACCTACCACGCGCGTGTCCATGGGCTTCGCCCCGGCGCCACGTACGGCTACGCGGTCACGGCGGACAACGACAGCAACGCCTCCGACCCGTTCAGCGCGACGTTCCGTACCGCACCGGAAGGCCACGGCCCGTTCCGTTTCACTAGTTTTGGTGACCTGGCGACACCGAACACCAGCTGGGTGCTGTCCTACGGCCAGTCCGCCTACGCGGTCGGCGCGGTGGAGTCCTTCCAGCCGCTGTTCCACCTGCTCAACGGCGACCTGTGCTACGCGAACCTGAACCCGGCGTTCCAGCCGGAGGTGTGGCGCGACTTCGGCAACAACAACCAGGCCTCGGCCGCGAACCGGCCGTGGATGCCGTGCCCGGGCAACCACGAGGTGGAGTTCGGCAACGGCCCGCAGGGATACAGGTCCTACCTGACCCGGTACACGCTGCCGGACAACCGCGTGGACGGGTTCGCCGGCCGCTGGTACTCGTTCCGGGTGGGCTCGGTGCTGTTCGTGTCGCTGAACGCGGACGACGTGATCTACCAGGACGCCGGCGCGTTCGTCGGCGGCCCGGCACCGCTCACGCCCGCGGCGTCCACCGGCAACCCGCCGATCCAGCCGGGCACGTCGTTCTACATAGCCGGGTACTCGGGCGGCGCGCAGACACGGTGGCTGGAGCGGACGCTGCGCGAGGCGCGCCGGGACGAATCGATCGACTGGATCATCGTGCAGACCCACCAGTGCGCGCTGTCGTCCTCGGCCACGGGCAACGGCTCCGATCGCGGAATCAGGGAGCACTGGCTGCCGCTCTTCGACCGGTACGAGGTCGACCTGGTGCTCAACGGGCACGATCACGATTACGAGCGCTCGTTCCCGGTCCGCGGCTTCGACCACGACGCCGGCCACGAGGTCGCCACGGGGGCGGTGGTCGACACGTTCCGCCCGCGCCCGGTGACCACGACCGACAACGGCGTCTTCGACACCAGCAAGGGCACGGTGCACCTGATCCTGGGCTGCGGCGGGACCAGTGCTCCGCTCGACGACTACGGCGCCGGCACCTCCGACGGGCTCACCCAGGCCAAGGTGTTCACCCGCGCCAACCGCCCCGTCCCCACGTCGACGCCGGGTGTCTACGCGCGGCCGGGCTCCGACGCGGTGGAGGACGCGATCTGGTCGGCGCGACGCGACCCGTCCACCGGGTACGGCATCGCCGTGTTCGACGTCGACCCGGGCACCGCGGCGAGCGGCGAGACGTCTATCACGGTCACGCACTACCACGCGGCCGGCGCCGACCCGGTCAACCCCGCGACCGGGAAGAAGGGCGCGCCCACCCCGGACTACAGCGAGTTCGAGACCTTCACCCTGGTCCGGCCCCGCTCCGGCAGCGGCCGTTCCCGCACCCGCCAGGACACCGCCATCCGCGCCTGACACCCCGCGGCCCGGCATCGTCCCTGGACGCACGGTCCTGCACGGTCCTGGTCGCACGGTCCTGGTCGCACGGTCCTGGTCGCACGGTCCTGGTCGCACGGTCCTCGTTGCACGGTCCTCGTTGCACGGTCCTGCCCGGATAGCCCCGGCCGTCCCGCCGCTTCGCGCTGCCTAGACTGGTGCGTTCGGAGGTGAGCAAGATCGTCAGACCGGAGGGGCCGCATTGACGAGCGCAATCGCACCGTTGACCGACTTCAGCGCCTGGGCGCGCGGAAACCTCCTGGAGATCGTGCTGCTGGTCCTGGGGGCGATTCTGCTCACCCGGCTGGCGGACTGGGCGCGCGGCCACATCGTGGCGCGGATCGACGCCCGGGCGGCCGACACCGACGAACTGGTTCGCTCCGAGGCCGCCAAGCACCGTCACGTCGCGGCGCAGGTCGTCACCTGGGCCATCCTGGCAGTCGTTTACATCGTTGCGTTCGTGCTCATCGTGCAGCGCCTCGGCGTGCCGCTGGCGGGCCTGGTTGCGCCCGCGGCGCTGATCAGCGCCGCGCTCGGGTTCGGCCTGCAGCGGTTCGTCCAGGACGTCGGCGCCGGTTTCTTCATCACGGGCGAGCGGCAGTACGGCTTCGGCGACGTCATCCGCATCTCCGTGGCCGGCGTGCCGGAGCCGGCCACCGGAACGGTCGAGGAGGTAACGCTCCGCGTCACCCGCATCCGGTCGGTCAGCGGCGAGGTCATCACCACGCCCAACGGCCAGATCGTGCAGGTCACCAACCTGTCACGGGACTGGGCGCGCGCCGTGGTCGACGTTCCCGTTCCCTCCTCGGTCGACGTGGGCCACGTGACGGAGGTACTGCGGCGCGTCGGCCGGGAGGCATACGCCGATGACCGGCTGCGCAAGATGATGCTTGACCCGCCCACGGTGCTGGGAGTCGAGCGAATCGAGACCGACACGTTTTCGGTGCGCATGGTCGCGCGGACGCTGCCCGGCATGCAGTTCGATATCGGCCGGGAGCTTCGGTCGCGGGTCGCGTCGGCCCTCCGCGAGGAGGGCATCATCATCTCGGCCGAGCTCGACACCGGCCGCGCGACCGGAGGTGCCTCGTGACCGGCCGCCCCCGTATCTCGACCCTCGTCCTCATCGGGCTGTTCGCTGGCGTGCTGGTGCTGTACATCCTGGTGCGCCCGGTACCCACCGGAGCCCAGCCGGCCACGAGCCCCACCGGCACCTCCAGCCATGCTCCCTCCGCTCCCCGCTCCACACGCTCGCCCAGTCCGCGGAGGTCGCCCAGCCCCCGCCCGTCACTCCATCCCACGGGGTCACCTAGTCCAACGCCGTCGGCCAGTTCCTCTCACGGCCCGCGACTGGGCCGTTCGCCGGCTCCGACCACTTCGGCCACTTCCGGTCCGGCGCCATCAACGTCTCCCACATCCAGCCCGTCGGCACCGGCGGGAGCGAGCGCACCGAGCGGCCCGTTACCCCGCCCGTTACCCCTCGCACCGCGAGACCGGCCCTCGGGGAGTGATGATCCCCATGTGTTATGGAAGCGGCCGTTGCGCGGTGATCCCCGTGCGCCGTTGAATGGACCCTTGGCGGTGATCCCCGTGCGCCGTGGAAGGGATCCCTGGGGGGTGATCACCATGCGCCGTGGAAGGGATCCCTGGGCGGTGATCACCATGCGCGGTTGGAAGCGGCCGTTGCGCGGTAAACCCCGCGCACCGTGAAAGCGCCCCTTGGACGTGATCACGGAAACGCCGGGCCGCGTACGGCACTCACACCGCCCCCTGGTTTCCACGAAACTAGCCCCTTCTGCCGCGTCGTGGAAACGGCGGGTCGTATGCGACACCAAACTATCCGTGATCATGAATGGGTGCAACCAGTGGTGCCGCTGGGATGAAGCAGAAGAGAGGGAAGTGACTGAAGGGGACCAAGTGAGGATTAGGCAGTGCGCCAGGGCGGCCGGGCCTAGCCAGCCGCCCAGGCTGAGGCAGGCGCCCAGCCTACACAGGTACTCAGCTCACGCAGGCACCCCAGCTCACGCAGGCACCCGGCTCATGCGGGCACCCGGCTCACGCAGGCACCCGGCTCACGCAGGCACCCCGCTCACGCAGGCACCACAGCTCACGCAGGCACCCGGCTCACGCGGGCACCCGGCTCACGCGGGCATCCGGCTCACGCGGGCATCCGGCTCACGCGGGCACCCCATCTCACGAGGGCATCCCACGTCACGCAGGCACCTCACCGCATTCAAGCGGGTCGGCGCACCAAGTGCCCCAGCGCATGGAGGCGGCCTGGGGCGCCTCGCCGTCCAGTTCGGCTGACCGGCGGTACTGACGTGGGGCCAAATGCGCCAACGGCCCCGTCCAGTGGGGCCAAATGCGCCAACGGCCCCGCGTGGGGGGCGGGCGCGGAGGGCGGAGCCGGGACGGGGGCGAAACCCCAGGTTTGTGGGATTGGCGGGACGAGGGGAGGCGGTTGAGGATGTGGGCATGACTACAGGCCAGAGCCCGCTGGAGGTCTACCGGCGGTACTGACGTGGGGCCAAACGCGCCAACGGCCCCGTCCAGTGGGGCCAAATGCGCCAACGGCCCCGCGTGGGGCCGGCGTGGGGGGGCGGCGCGGGGGGCGGCTCGGCGAGGTCGCCGACATGGACGGGTACACGGAGAACTGCGTCGGGGCTGACCGGCTGGACGACCGGCCTCATGACCGCGCTGCAGAACTTCCAGGCCAACGTGATGTCGGCGTTCTCCGGCATGTCCAATGTCCAGCGCGGAGGAGGACGTCATCAAGGCCGGCGACCGGCTGGTCATCCGCTTCGTCATCACCGCCGTGCACAGCGGCGAGTTCATGGGGATCCCCGCCACCGGGCGGAAGATCGGCTACGACGCCGTGGACATGTACCGCGTCACCGGTGGCCGCATCGTCTGGCGGTTCCTGATCTGCGACTGGAAGGGCGTCGTGGACCAGCTCATGGCGGCGGCCTTAGGGGACCGGCGGGCGCCGCGGCGTGGTCTCCTGCTTCGGCATGGAGTTGCTTGCCGGCAGCCGGTACGGGATCCCAACGTCGAGCGTGCCGGCCAGCGCGTTCAGCACCGCCTCCTCGACCACCGTGGTGTTGCCGATGAGCGTGGTCGCAGGCAGCGACGGCACCTTGGTGACCGGGGGTTTGGCCAGCGCGAGGGCGCCGGTGAAGTCGCCGGTCACGCCGCGCCGCCAGGCGGACAGGTTGGGCACGCGGACGCCCCACCGGGTCTCGATGAACCGCAGCGTCGAGGTATGGTCGAGCGTGCCCGAGTACCTGTAGCCGCCGGCGCTGAACGGCGAGACGACCAGGCACGGGGTACGGAAGCCGAGGCCTACCGGGCCGGCGATTCCGGCCGCCGACGAGGGCAGCGTCCCGGTGAGGTACTCCCCCGCGGTCCCGGCCGGCGCCGCGGGCGGCGGAACGTGGTCGAAGAACCCGCCGTTCTCGTCGTAGACGACGATGAACACGGTCTTCGCCCACACGGCGGGGTTGGACACCAGCGTGTTCAGGATCTGCTGGACGAGGTACTCGCCCCACTCGGGCGGGGCGGCGGGGTGCTCGCACTCATACAGCGGCGGAATGATCCACGACACCGAGGGCAGCGAGCCGGATGCCACGTCCGAGGCGAAGTCGTCGGGGTAGGCCGGCGTGAGCCCGCGGGCGATCAGCTCCAGCCCGGTGATCGAGAACGGGTTGTCGTACGCCTTGAAGTACGGCAGCACGCCGAGCCCGAGAAGTCCGGTGGGGTCGTTGTAGACCTTCCAGCTCACCCCCGCTTCCAGCAGCGCCTCGGGCATGGTCTTCCAGCTCAGCTTGCCGGTCATGGCGAGCCGGTCGAACGCGGTGGTGATGACCGGGCCGCCCGCCTTTCCGGCCGGGTCGATCCACGCCGACATGGCCATCAGCCGGTTCGGGTCGGTGGGACCGAGCACCGAGCAGAAATAGCCGTCGCACACCGTGAACGCGTCGGCGAGAGCATAGTAGAAGGCCAGCTCCGACCGCGTGTAGTAGCCCATTGTCACCGGGCCGTTCGTGGTGCCGTCGGAACTCAGGTGGGAGGTCATGAACGCGTTCATCGCGCCGTTGTTCCAGCTGTGGTGCTGCGTCGCCCAGTCGTGCGAGATGTCGTTGGTGTCGTAGCCGTTCTCCGTCGGCGGGTGGTTCAGCAGGTTGAACGGCTGCATGTACCCGTTGGCGTCGACACCGGTTCCCGGCTTGTAGCCGAACTGGTCGAAGACCGGGTAGGTCACGCCGCCGACCTTCTGCGTGAGAACGCCCGGGTCGGAGAAGCCGCGTACCCCGGACAGCGTGCCGAAGTAGTGGTCGAACGACCGGTTCTCCTGCATCAGGATCACCACGTGCTCGACGTCGCTCAGGCTCGCTCCGGCCGCGGGCGCCGCCATCACCTTGTCGATGAGCCTGGCCTGCGAGTCCGTAAGCTTGCCCGCGCCGGGCCGGTGACCGGTGGCACCCGCCGCGCCGAGCGCCGCGACCGCGGCGCCGCCCGCGATGAACCTGCGGCGCGTCGGCTCCGGGGTCTCCTCCGGGTTTTCCCGGTCGCTCGCTTCCTGGTCGGTCACTGGCTCCTCCAGCGCAGTCATCTTCCCCATGGACGTCAACGGGTGCCGGCGCCACGGTTAGTGAGTTACCGGTGCGCTGAACGTAAGCATCCGACCTTTCGGCGGACTGGCCAATAGCTTACGCGCGGGTAACTTGATGCGGAACACAGCCGTGCACGGAACCCATGGACGGCAAGTACGGTCGTGTTCATGACACGTGGCGATCTCGACGCGCTGGTGATCGGCGCGGGAGTGTGCGGCCTGACCACGGCGATCTCCCTCGCTGAGGCGGGGCTGCGGACACGCATCCGCACGGCGAACCTGCCCGGGCAGACCACCTCGGTCGCGGCGGGCGCCGTGTGGGGACCGGTCATGAGCGGGTCGGGCGGCCGGGTGCGGGAGTGGGCGCGCACCGGACTGGAGGTGCTGACGGCGCTGGAAACCGAGCCGGCGGCCGGTGTACGCGCGGTGACCGGCAAGGAGGTGTCGCGCGTCCCGGCCGACCCGCCGGTGTGGACGGACCTGCTTCCCGGTATCCGGCTGTGCGGTCTCTCCGAGCTGCCGGAGGGCTTCGTCGCCGGCTGGCACTACACGGCGCCGGTCGTCACGATGCCGGTCTACCTCGGGTACCTGCGGGCCCGTTTCGAGCAGGCCGGCGGCCAGATCGAGGTGGCGCCGGTGGACTCGCTGGCGGCCATGGACGCGCCGCTCGTGGTGAACTGCACCGGCACCGGCGCCCGCGACCTGGTGCCCGACCCTTCCGTGGTACCGGTTCGCGGCCAGGTGGTGCTGGTCGCCAACCCGGGAATCGAGGAGTTCTACATCGACCACAGCCAGGGGCCGCCGGACTACGTGTACTTCTTCCCGCACGGCGACATCCTGCTGCTCGGCGGCACGGCCGAGGAAGGCGCCTGGGACATGGCGCCGCGCCCGGCGGCCGCCAAGCGGATCCTCGCCGACTGCGCCGCGGCCGATCCGCGGCTTCGGGACGCGCGGGTCCTCGGCCACCGCGTCGGGCTGCGCCCATACCGGCCCGAGGTGCGCCTGGAGGCCGAGAGGCTCCCGGACGGCCGGGTGCTCTGGCACAACTACGGCCACGGCGGCGCCGGGGTGACGCTTTCCTGGGGCTGCGCCCGCGAGATCACCGAGGCGGTGCTGGCCGAGGCGCCCAGGTATCCGCGGATCGTGTTACGGGGTGACGTAGTTGACCGATGTCCCCCAGTTCGCCATGCCGTCTCTGGTCCCGCCGCAGGTGCCGATGGTCAGGGTGAACTCGGGCGGCCGGCAGTTGGGGTACTGGATGTACTCGCTGGCGAAGTAGACCTTGCCGCCGAGGAATAGCGCGTTACCGTAGTCGCCCCAGCGCGGCCGGGGGAAGCCGGGAGTACCAGGGTAGCCCTGGTACTCGGTGAAGCCGTCCTGCGGCGACTGGCCCAGGTCGGCGATGTTGATGGTGGACTGCAGCAGCCCGCCGGACCTGCTGGTCAGGCGGCCGAACGCGGAGCTGGGGTAAAAGCCTCCGTTGTCGGCCACGAACTCCCCGCCGTTACCGTTCAGCGTGAAGGAGATGATGGCCCGGCCGTTGCGGGCTCCCGCGGCGATGGCCGGGAATTCGAGCTCCTCGTGCATCGGCGAGACATAGCCCTGGCCGGTGAGGCTCAGCCGCCCGGTCCGGTCGAAACCGCGGGTGCCGACAACCCAGTAGACGGCACCCATGTGCTGTTCCGGCACGTTGTTGGACGAGTACGTCTGCATGACCTCGGTATCCACGGCGGCCCACAGCTGGCCCTGCGCCTGCGAGGCCTGCGTGACCTGATCGCTGTTGGTTGCGATACCGCCCTCCGGGCAGGTGGCCGGCGGCGGCGTGCCCACGCTGAGCCCGGCCTTGCCGCACTCGTCGCCCAGCGGTATCGGCCCGGCCTTCTGCGGGGCGGGGATTCCCGACGGCAGCCCCGGATTGTCGTAGTAGCGCAGGACGCCCGAGAACAGCCGGCCGCCGAAGCGGATGCCGGAGCAGGCCGAGCAGGCGGCGCTGCTGAGCTTGTTGAGGCCGGTCCAGTCGAAGGCGGCGAGCCGGTTGCCGCCCAGGTTGTAGAAGTCGAGAGTGGCCAGCATGAACCCGGATCCGCCGTGACCGTTGTCGTACTGGCCCGGGTTCGGCGGCACCGCGGGGATGACGGAGAACCAGCAGGTGATACCGGGTTCGAAGTATTTGTTGTCGCTGAAGCAGGTGCCGTCCGGTGTTGCCAGCAGCCCCATGTTCTCGATGGCCACCGTGAACGCCGGGTTCGCCCGGCCGCTGGGCTCGGTGACGGGCATGCCCCGCTCGAGCGCGTTCTTGTCGAACGCGAACTCCTGCGCTCCGTTGAAGCCGCCACCCCCGAGACCCGGCGTCTTCAGCGGGAACTCGTCGTAGAACAGGAGGAACGCGTCCCGGGTCGCCGAGATCTTCGCGTAGTCGTTGAGCAGATAGGGAGAACCCGGCTCCGCCGGATTGTAGTCGGCGTGCAGGAAGTAGACGTTGTACGGGCCGAACGGGCTCGAGCCCTTGGTCACCGCGATGGCCTCGTAGCAGGCGTTGGCCACGGCGCCGGCCCCTGAGATGAAGCAGCCGGCAAACGGGCCGCCCTTGGACTCCGGGCTGGCCGAGGCGAACTCGGTGAAGAACCAGTGCCCGCCGTTGGCGGGGTCGTACAGGCACGAGGTGTCCCCGCCGCTGCTCCAGTGCCGCGCCGTGAGCCCCATCAGCGTGTCCAGGGAGATGATTGGTGATACCCGCTTCAGGGCCGTGCTGAAAATCAGGATCTCCCCGATGTTGTTGTCCTCGACCACGTGCCCGTTGCCGGCACACAGCCCCTGGTCCGGCGGCTCAACGTCCTTGAACTTGGGAATGATTGTTGTGTGCTTGGCGCTGTCGACCGCGTTAATGCCCTTCACGCCCGTCGCGCCGCCCGCGAACGCGGCGATGTTGTCGCAGCCGGCGCGCAGCGGCTGGCAGCTCACGGTCGGGATGATGATGGCGCCACTTCGGCCGCGCGCCGGGACACCGGGACGCAGCAACGGCAGGGCCCCGGCCCTGTCAGGGGACTTCGCCTGCCCGCTCAGTGCCTGGCTGGCGGGCAGATGCGCCGTGGACGGGGTGGGGAACGGGCCGGTGAGCAGGTGACAGCCGGAGGCGCAGCCGGTCGCGGCCGGCCCAGCGAAGGTCGGCGGGAACTGCCCGAGGCTCGATGACCTGACGGCGCCGGCCTGAGCGGCAGCCGCCTTCGCGACCGGAGCCGCCTTCGCGACCGGAGCCGCCGTCGCTCCCCCGGGGGCGACGGCCAGCGCGACTACCAACGACAGCAGGGACAACAGAGATATGAGTGAGACTCTTCTGCGCACAACGTTCTCCTTACCGGCTGGCTCCATCGCCCACCATCGCGCAGCGGACTGCTCACGTTGAAACGGTATTGTGCCACTATTGCCCGCTCATGTTGCTATGCGCTGGGAATTGATGCTGAATCTTGACTTCAGGAAGACGGTGGTGCAATTAGTTCGCACTTATATCGCACTCCTCGCACCACTGTCGGCACGCAAGGTACTCCAGACACAAACATTATCCGCATAAGTAGCATATTGGAACAAACCAGACACGATATGGGGGTACCGGCCCGCTCGATATGGGGGTACCGGCCCGGCTCGATATGGGGGTACCGGCCCGCTCGATATGGGAGTACCG
>Ga0213875_10001207_pt1 | contig 17602 bp, 19 predicted proteins | sample BarmaccomBMRX_R8_FD_160105 | JGI IMG/M metagenome (GOLD analysis project Ga0213875, IMG submission 160105) | Root-associated microbial communities from Barbacenia macrantha in rupestrian grasslands, the National Park of Serra do Cipo, Brazil - RX_R8 | ecosystem: Host-associated > Plants > Roots... | reverse complement strand
TCGACGCCGCGACCGCCAGATCGCCGTACGTGGCGGTACGGTTCGACGCCGCGTGCCGCACGACGCCGGACGCGGTCGTGCACGTCGACGGATCGACGTTCCACTGCTTCGCCGCCGCCGCGATCAGCATCGCGCGCGCCGCCGCTCCCGCGCCCATGAGGATCGGATACATGTCCTGCGTGCTGGTGCTGCCGCCCGTCGTGATGTCCTTGAACACCGGATCGGCGTACACGTCGTCGACCGGACAGAACTGCACGCGCAACCTGTCCATCGGCACGTCGAGCTCTTCCGCCACGAGCATCGGCAGACCGGTGTACACGCCTTGACCCATCTCCGACTTGTTGATGACGATCGCGACCGTGCCGTCGGTGCGCACGTGCACCCACGCGTTCGGCGCGAACGCGACGCTGGGCTCGGGTGACGGCTGATAGTCCGGAACCGTGGCCGGATGGCGCGCGCACGCGCTGAGCGCCAGGCCGGCGCCGAACGCCGCCGTCGTCGAGAGAAACAGGCCGCGCTGCATCACGACATCCCCGCGGCGGTCTTGATGGCCGCCTTGATGCGCGGATACGTTCCGCAGCGGCAGATGTTCCCGCGCATCGCGTCGTCGATCTGTGCGTCCGTCGGCGACTTCGTCTTCGCGAGCAGCGCGGCCGCCGACATCATCTGTCCCATCTGGCAGTAGCCGCACTGCGGAACGCCGTGCTGCACCCACGCGCGCTGCACGGGATGCGAGCCGTCGGGCGAGAGGCCTTCGATCGTGGTCACCTGCTTGCCGGCCGCCTGCGCGACGGCGGTCGAGCACGACCGCACGGGCGCACCATCGAGGTGCACCGTGCACGCGCCGCACTGCGCAACGCCGCAGCCGAACTTGGTTCCCGTCAGTCCGACCAGGTCGCGAATCACCCAGAGCAAGGGCATGGTGTCCGGCGCGTCCACGTCGTGGTCGGCGCCGTTGATCGTCAGCTTCACGCGTTCGTCCTTCCCCGTTCGGGCGGACGCGCCCTTACGCCGTCGCTGCCGCCGCCGTCGCGGGAGGACCGTCGTCGAGACGCAGCGTCAGCGATCGCGCGCTTCCGCCGGTCCGCACGAACTCGCCGAGGTCCGTGCGGAACACGCGGTAGCCGATCGCGTGCAGCGTGTCGCGCAGCCGGCGCGACGCGTCGTGCATGACGAGCGCATCGCCGATCTCCACCGCGCTGCACGCGAGCCGCAGCGCGTCGTCGACCGAGACTTCGATCAGATAGCCGGGCTCGATCGTGCGCCGCAACATCGTCTGCGCGTGCGGCGAGAACGCGTCCATGTACGCGAGCACGTGACCCGACGCGAGCGGCAAAAGCGCCCCCTCGAGATGCGACAAGCGCTCGTCGACCAGCATCAGCGGGAGCACACGGCAGTCGACGATCTCTTGCAGCTGCAGCGTCGCGCCGCGTTCGGTGCGCCAGCCGTAGCCCGCGTACAGCACGGGCCGCACGCGGTCGAACAGCGCGTCGCCGGCGCCTTCGAAGTACGTCTGACGCAGGAACGTCGTCGCGAAGCCGGCTGCCGCGAGCGCCGCGCGATAGACCGGCTGTTCGCGCCGGCGGCCGGCGTGACGGAAGCTCGACACGATCGCGAGGCCGCCGGTCACGAGCGCCGCGTTCGCGGTGAACGCGATGTCCAGGGCGTGCGCGTGCGGCTCGACGCGCACGAGCTGCACGTCGCCGACGCAGCCGACGATCTCGATGAGACGCTCCCACTGACGCAGCGCGTCGGGCGCCGCCTCGTCGTGCGCCGGCGGGCAGACCAGCAGCCGTGTCGCCATGATACGCTCGATTGTAGCGGTGCACGCGGCCGCGTGTCGTTCGACAAACGGCGAAGGTTGGGTACGCGGACGGCATGGAACGCGACACGAACGTCGAGCAGCAAGGCGACTACAAGAACGCGCTGCCGCGGGAAGTCACCGATCATCCCGACTCGGGGATGCCGCGTCAGCTGCGGACGCAGGCCGACGACGAGCCCGCGCTGAGCCGTCGCGAGGCCGACGTGGCGGGCGTCTCGACGACGCCGGAGGTCGTCTACGGCGACACCGACGAGGACCAGAACCGCGACGACCAGCGGGACGCCCATCGGGGGTAGGCGCCGTCAGAGCGAGAGGTCGACCTCGTCGCCGACGATGCGCACGCGGTAGGTCGGCAGCGGCGCGACCGCGGGCGGCGTGAGCGCGGCGCCCGTCGTCACGTCGAACAGCGCGCCGTGCCGCGGGCACATGATGCGGTACCCCTCGAGCTCGCCCTGATCGAGCGGTCCGCCGTCGTGCGTGCACAGGTCTTCGACGGCGTAGAGCTCGCCGTCGACGTTGCACAGCAGCACGCCGACGCCGTCGACCTCGACCCGCTTCGTCGTGCCGGGCGGAACGTCGCTGCGCTTCGCGACGATCATCGGTAGACGGCACCGTCGTTCAGCCACGCGCGCATCGCCGGATACGGCGCGCAGCTGCGCGCGTCCGCATGCGCGGCGTCGTACGTCATGCCGGCCCACTGCAGCGTGGGGATCGCGACGCCGGGGCCGTGCGCGAACAGTTCGAGGAACCACGCCGACGCGCCGTGATAGCCGTCGTCGTGGAAGACGACGGCGGGGTCGACGCCCGCGTGCAGCGCGGCCGCGTACGACCACGCGATCGCCATCATCTCGTCGCCGAGCGTCGCGTCGAGGCGGCCGCCGGCGACGCGGCGCTTGTGCGGCGGCATGATCGCGAGATGTCCCGCCTCGTGGAGCAGGTCGCCCGGAGACACGATGCGCGCGCGATCGTACACGAGCTCGCCGCTCACCACGGCGATGCCGGGCAGAAACGTGTCTTCGGGGACCGCTCCCGGGCGTGCCGAGATGCCGATCGACGTGAGGAACGTGACGATCGCGCGCATCGGTTCGGCGCGCGGCACGGCGGGGTGGATCACGCCGCCCGCTTCGCGAAGGCCGCGGCATGACCCGTCCGCTTGCGCTCGTCGCATCCGCCTTGCTCGCCGTCACGACGCCCGCGTTCGCGGCGACGACGGCCGCGAAATCGCCTGCACACGCCGCGTCGAAGACGGTGAAGCTCCCCGACGGGCTGACGTATACCGACGTCAACGCCGGCAAAGGCGATCCCGTCAAAGCCGGGCAGAGCGTCGAGGTCGACTACGTCGGATCGTTTCCGAACGGCAAGGTGTTCGACAGCTCGCAGCAGCACGGGCAGCACTTCACCTTCACGGCGGGCTCGCATCAAGTGATCCGCTGCTGGGACGAAGGCGTCGTCGGCATGCGCGTCGGCGGCACGCGCAAGCTGGTGTGCCCGCCCGACCTCGCGTACGGATCGCGCGGCGCGGGCGGCGTGATCCCGGCGAACGCGACGCTCGACTTCACGGTTACGGTCTATCACGTGAAGTGAGCCGAGCGCTCGCGCTCAGCAGATCGGGCCTTTCGTCAGATCGTCGAGCGGCAACAGGCTGAACTTGAAGCCGGGGCCGAGCGTGATGTTGCGTCCCCAGCGCACCTCGTTGACGCCGGTCATGACGAGGCCCGGGATCGGCAGCGGCACGTGCGACGCCGCGCGGTTGAGCAGCGGCTCCGACGGGCTCCACACGACGGGCAGCGTCGGGTTCATCGTCACCGCGATGCGCCGCGCGCCGCCGCTCGGCTCGTGCACGACGAGATAGCGCGGCTCGAGCGAGAGCGAACCGTCGTGGTTGTGCCGCCCGGCTGGGTCCGCGGAGCGGATCACGCCGTAACCGGTCGTGCCGCTCGGCACCTTTGTGCCGTCGGGCGTCCCGGCATCGTCCGTCGTGCGGAACCGGAAGATCGCGCCCGACCGCGCGTAGCGCGAATCGACCTTGTCGACCATCTCCGCCGTGATCGACCACGCGCAAACGCGCGCGGCGCCCGCGGGTGCGGCGGTGACGACGCCCGCCGTGACGAGCGCCGTAACAACGAACAGCGCCCGGACCCAGGCTGCCGCGCCGTGGACGGCGCGGTGGCCCAGGGCGGCGTCAGCCGACAGCGCCTTCCATCTCCAGCTTGATGAGCCGGTTGAGCTCGACCGCGTACTCCATCGGCAGCTCCTTGACGAAGAAGTCGAAGAAGCCGTTGACGATCATCGCGGTCGCGTCGGCTTCGGACAGTCCGCGACTCATCGCGTAGAAGAGCTGCTCCTCGCCGATCTTCGACACCGACGCCTCGTGCTCGACCGTCGCGCGCTGCTCGTCGATCTTCATCGTCGGCTTCGTGTCCGACGAGGACTGCGCGTCCATGATCAGCGCGTCGCACTTCACGCGCGTCTTCGCGCCGGCCGCGCCGGGATGGATCTCGACGAGCCCGCGATACGTCGTCTTGCCGCCGTGCGCGGACACCGACTTGTTCGTCACCACCGACGTCGTGTTCGGCGCCGCGTGGATCACCTTCGCGCCCGCGTCCTGATGCTGTCCTTCGCCCGCGAACGCCGCGGAGAGGATCTCGCCGCGCGCGCCTTCGCCCATCAGGTAGATTGCGGGATACTTCATCGTCAGGCGCGAGCCGATGTTGCCGTCGACCCACTCGACCGTCGCGTTCTTGCGCGCGACCGCGCGCTTCGTGACGAGGTTGTAGATGTTGCGGTACCAGTTCTGGATCGTCGTGTAGCGGATCGAGGCGCCGTCCATCGCGATCAGCTCGACGACCGCCGAGTGCAGCGACGACGTCGAGAACTGCGGCGCGGTGCAGCCCTCGATGTAGTGCACCTTCGCGCCTTCGTCGGCGATGATCAGCGTGCGCTCGAACTGGCCCATGTTCTCGGTGTTGATCCGGAAGTACGCCTGCAGCGGCATCTTGACTTCGACGCCCTTCGGCACGTAGACGAACGAGCCGCCCGACCACACCGCGGAGTTGAGCGCGGCGAACTTGTTGTCTTGGATCGGGATGACGGTCGAGATGTACTTCTGCACGATGTCCGGGTACTCGCGCACCGCGGTGTCCATGTCGCAGAACAGCACGCCGTCCTTCGCGAGCTCCTCGACGACGCTGTGGTACACGACCTCGGACTCGTACTGCGCCGACACGCCGGCGAGGAACTTGCGCTCCGCCTCCGGGATGCCGAGACGGTCGAACGTCCGCTTGATGTCTTCCGGAACGTCGTCCCAGCTCTGCTCCGTGCGTTCGCCGGCGCGCACGAAGTAGCGGATGTCGTCGAAGTTGATCCCGTCGAGCGCCTCGGTGTCGCCCCACGTGGGCATCGGCTTCGCCTGGAACACGTCGAACGCGCGCAGCCGGAAGTCCCGCATCCACGCCGGCTCGTTCTTCATCGCCGAAATCCGCTCGACGATCTCGCGCGTCAGGCCCTTCTCGGACTTGTAAGCGTAGCGGTCCTCGGGATCGTGGAACCCGTGTCGGTATTCCTCGATGAGGGCGTCGGTCGTCGCGGCCATCGGTCTCCCAGCGTACCGTTCCCTGCGGGACCGGTCAAGAATAGTGCAGGGGTTTCTGCACTATCCCCTACAACCCGTTTCGCGAAGCGAACGTCGCGCGTGGCGCCTCAGCGTTCGAGGACGACCGCGACGAAGCGGGCCGGGACCCCGAGCGACGCGAGCAGAGCCTCGGCGGCGGTTCGCTGGCTCGATGCCGCGGGCATCTCCGCGACGACGGCGTCCGCGACGGGCACCGCCGACCTCGCGTCGGCCGCCCGCGCGACCAGGGCGCATTGCACGGCGAGGAGGCTGGGGTTGAACGCGGCGCACTCGGCGTACCGGCCGACGGCGACCGAGCCGTCGTCGAGGCGCAGCGCCGCTCCGGCGAGCGCGCCGGAATACGGCGCGTACGACCGCGACGCGGCATCGCGGGCGGCGCGAGCGAGCTCGTCGGCGGCCGGCGGCGTCGGACCCGCGGACGCGCCGAGGCTCGCGCGTGCTCCGCCGAGCAGCCGCGCCTCCACGCGGAGGTCGGCCGGGCGGAAGGCGTGCGGGAGGAGCTCGGCGAGCGTGGCGGCCGCGTGTCCGGGCGCGGAGATCGCGAGCCCCGTCGGGTCGCCGGCCTCCATGAGGAACTGCCGGCAGTGGCCGCACGGCATCGCCGTCACCGCGAGGTGCACGATCGCCGTCTCGCCGGCAAGCCAGGCGTTCGCGACGGCGAATTGCTCGGCGTGCACGCTGGCGCCGAGCGGCATCCCGGGGAACTCCAGGTTCGCGCCCGCGTACAGCGCGCCGGACGCCCCGAGGGCGAGGCGCCGACGACGAAACGCGAGATCGGCGCGTCGGAGAACGCCGCGGCCCACGGGAGATAACCCTCCATCACGTGCGCGCGATCGTGCGCGGCCGCGCGCGGATCCACCGCGCCGGGCGGAAGGCGGCCCGACCGCGGAACCGTCATCGTTGCGGCTCCGCCGCGCGTGCGGCATCGCGCTGTGCGACCGCGCGCGCCGCCGTGCGCACCGCGTCGACGAGCGCTTCGACGTCGGCTTCGGTCGTGCGGTGGTTCACGATGCACGCGCGCAGCGCCAGCGCGCCGCCGACGCGCGTCGTGCTCGGCACGGCGACGCCCGACTCCTGAACCGCGACGGCGATCGCGGCGTTGAACGCGTCGAGCGCGCGCGCATCCGCGCCGGGCCGAACGGCGCGAAAGCATGCGACGTTCAGCGTCACGGGAGCCAGCATCTCGAGGTCGTCGTGGCGTGCGACCGCCGACGCCAGGTGGCGCGCGAGGTCGCACGTGCGCGCGACGGTCGCGCCGAGGCGGTCGATGCCGTAATGGCGCAGCGTGAACCAGATCTTCAGCGCGCGAAACTCCCGCGAGAGCTCGAGGCCGTAGTCCGCGAACCACGGGGCGCCGCTCGCCGTGCCGTGCGCCGCGCGCGCGAGGTACGCGGGCGACGACGAGAACGCCGCGCGCAGCGTCGCCTCGTCGCGCACGAGCAGCACGCCCGCCGCATACGGAACCTGCAGCCATTTGTGCGCGTCGAACGCGAGCGAATCGGCGCGCTCGATCCCGTCGACGAGCGACGCGTGGCGCGGGCTCGCGATCGTCAGCGCGCCGAAGGCGCCGTCGACGTGCAGCCAGGCGCCGTGCTCGTGCGCGAGGTCGGCGAGCGCGTGCAGGTCGTCGAACGCGCCCGTGTCGACCGATCCCGCCGTCGCGACGATCAGGAACGGACGCGCGCCGTCGGCCCGGTCGGCGGCGATGCGTGCGCGCAGCGCGCCGACGTCCATCGCGCCCGACGCGCCGGCCGCGATGAGCTGAAGCGCGTTCTCGCCGAGCCCCGCGATGCGCAGCGCCTTGACGACCGAGTCGTGCACGCCGTGCACGGCGTACGCGCGAAGCCGCGCGCCGCCGATGCCGCCCGCGCGCGCGCTCGTGCCGAGCGCGGCGTCGCGCGCGGCGACGGTCGCGAGCAGGTTGCCCATCGACGTGCCGGACGTGACGACGCCGCCGGCGTTGTCCGGAAAGCCGAACAGCTCGCGGAACCACGCGATGACCGCGCGCTCCGCGTACACCGCGGCGTGCTCGCGTCCGCCGACGTTCGCGTTCATCCCCGCCGCGAGCAGCTCGGCCACGACGCCCGCCGCGTTGCCGCCGCCGTGCACCCAGCCGAAGAAGCGCGGGTGCCGGTTGCCGGTCGGATACGGACGGATCAGCGCGTCGAAGCGCGCGAGCGTCGCCTCCAGCGGCTCGCCGCCCGGCGGCGGCGGTTCGGCGAGCGCCGTCTTCACCGCGTCCGGAACGGCGCGCCACGCGGGCTCGTCGCGCACGTGCTCGAGGTCGTCGACGACCGCATCCGCCGCCGCGTGCAGCAGCGCGCGAAACGCGCTCCAGTCCGACGGATCGAGGCTCACGCGGTACGGCTTCGGCGGAGATTTCCCGCGATGCGACGGCGCACCATCGCGTCGAGTGCCGCGAAGATACGCGGCACGTGCTCGTGCTTGTACGCGAACACCGCCGGATCGTCGAGCACGTGCACCAGCAGCGCGTTGTCCGCCTCGAACACGAGCAGCGTGCCGTCCGGCGCGATCGCGCAGTCGATGCCGGCATAGTCGAGCGCGAGCAGGTCGGCCGTCTCGCGCAAGCCCTCGCGCAGCGCGCCGCAAAACACGCCGTCGAGGTCCGCGAAAAACGCCCGCTCCTCGTCGCGCATCCACGCGTGCTCGGTCATCGGCGCGTTGTAGTAGTGCACCATCCACTCCGGCGAGATCGCGAGGTGGAACGCGAACGGCTCGCCGTCCACGAACACGATGCGATACTTTCGGAAGTAGCCGTCCGCGCTGCGGTAGTCGACGAACGGCGCGACGTACAGGGCGTCGGCGGTCGTGGATGCGAGGTACGCGGCGCGCTGCGCGTCGTCGTCGATGCGTCGCAGGCCGTGCCCGCCGTGCGCGTCGACGGGTCGCACGATGTGCGGCACGGGAAAGCCGTCGCGCGCGTACCGCTCGCGCGCGATGCGCGTCGTCGCGACGGCGCGTACGCGGCGCGCGCGCGCGAACGTCTCGCCGAGCGCGACCCGCCCGAGCGCGCGGATGCGTGCCGGGTCGTTCACGACCGGACGCTGCGCGCGCGCCGTGAAGCGCTCCGCGGCGTCGAGGTGCGCCGCCGCGCGATCCGACTCGCCGATCGCGACGAAGACCGCGTCGTGCGGCGGCAAGGCGGGAACGCCGCCGGCGGGGTCGACGTACCAGCGATGCAGCGTCACGCGGCGCGGGTCGAAGAGGAGGTCGACGGGCGTGTTCGCCGTGTACGGGCCGGGCGCGCACACGACCAGCAGCGCGTACTCCTCGCGCTCCGCCGCCGGCGTCGAGTGGACGGGCGAGAGCGCGATCGCGGCGCGCTGGTGTGCGAGCGCGAGCTCCTCACGCCCGAGGATCTGCGCGACCTCGTAGATCCCGAGGTGCGCGTCGAGGTCGGCCGCGTCGGCACCGACGGCAGCGAGCAGCGCGGTCAGCGCCTCGTCCAGGCGCCCGTCGCGCGCCAGGGCTCGCCCGCGAGCGGCGGCGGACCCCTCCGTGGTGTGCATCACTCCATGCTTCGGCGTTCGGGGCGGCCGGACACACCGGCGCCCGACGCCTATTTACATCGCCACCCCCGGGGGGTACCATAGGCGGCGGACTTCACGACCCCATGCGATTCCTATACCGCATGGGGTATGGTCACTCGGTCAAGGGGACGGCGCGCCCTACGCGCCATCGCAGCGGAACGTCCGTTCGGTCTGAAAGGAGACCGTGCCGGCAAGAGTCCGCTGAAAGGTCGACGGCGAGACGGTGTACCGCACACGCCGGACGACACGCCTGGAGGTGGGATTCTCCCAACCGAAAGCTCTTCGAGGAGTCGAGAAAAGAATTGAAAGCACTCGGTACGCACATCGTCTGCGAGCTGTCCGGCTGCAACGCCGCGAAGCTCACGGACGTCGACGCGGTCCGTGCGATCATGGAGCGAGCGGCGCGCGCGGCGAACGCTTCGATCGTGACGTCGGCCTTCCACCGTTTCCAGCCGCAAGGCGTTTCTGGAGTGGTGGTGATCGAGGAGTCGCACTTGTCGATCCACACGTGGCCCGAGACGGGCTACGCCGCGATGGACTTCTACACGTGCGGCGACCACACCGACCCCTGGGCGGCGTGCGAGTACGCCGCGGAGGCGCTCGGCGCCAAGACCATGTTGACAACCGAGGTACGCCGTGGAATCGAAGCGGGTCACAACCGCTTCACGCACGTCGTCACCACCGAGAACGACACGCAGGAGCGATTGCTGGCCACGGCCTAGCGGCTTCACGGTCCGTGAATCCTTCGCGTTCGGGTTCCGCCCGAGCCGCATCGAAGACGGAGGGAGAATCGAAGCCCGCCTCACCGGCGGGCTTCATCATTGGTGGGGCAGGGCGTGCGCGGTGCGGGTGCAACCGGACGCACGCGATGCCGAAGACCGAGCACTACCAATGGTACACCGAGCAGTTCGCGCCGACGGAAGTGCACGCACACGCGATCGACGAGACGTACTACGCGGGCCGCACGCCGTTTCAGTCGGTCGCGGTGCTGCGCACGCCGGCCTTCGGCAAGATGCTGGTGCTCGACGGCGACACGCAGTCGTCGCAGGCGGACGAGAAGATCTACCACGAGTCGCTCGTGCATCCGGCGCTCGCGTGCGTCGACGACCGCGCGGAGGTGCTGATCCTCGGCGGCGGCGAGGGCGCGACCCTGCGCGAAGTACTGCGCGACCGCTCGGTGCGCCGCTGCACGATGGTCGACATCGACGGCCAGGTCGTCGACCTCGCGAAGCGGTTTCTGCCGGAGTGGTCCGACGGCGCGTTCGACGACCCGCGTGCGCGCGTCATCATCGGCGATGCGCTGCGCTTCCTCAAAGAGGACGGCGGCGGGTACGGCGTCGTCGTCAGCGACCTGACCGAACCGCTGCCCGATTCGCCGTCGTTCCCGCTGTTCAACGGCGAGGTGTTCCGCGACGTGAAGGCCCGCCTCGCGCCCGGCGGCGTCTACGTGCTGCAAGCGTCGACGGCCGGCTTCCACAACATGGCGCTGCACGCGAAGATGGCGCGCTCGCTGCGCCGGTTCTTCACGCACGTGCGCAGCTTCTACACGCACGTGCCGGCGTTCGACAACGACTGGGCGTTCATCGCGTGCAGCGACGCCGTCGACGTGGCGGCGACGCCGCCCGAGCGCATCGATGCGTACGTTCGCGCGCTGCGCGGCGAGAGCTACTTCTACGACGCGGAGACCCACCGCCGCATCTTCAGCCTGCCGCTGTACCTGCGACGCGAGCTGGCGAAGGACGGCGACGTCTTCGCGTAGGACCGGCTTCGTATGACGATCGACGCTTCCGGCGCGCTGCGGCACACCGCGCTCTACGACGCCCACCTCGCGCTCGGCGCGCGCATGGTGCCGTTCGGCGGCTTCGAGATGCCCGTGCAGTACACGAGCATCCTGCGCGAGCACGAAGCGGTGCGCAAGCGCGCGGGCCTCTTCGACCTCTCGCACATGGGGCAGTTCGCGCTGCGCGGGCGCGACGTCGGGCCGTGGGCGGAGACGCTGACCGTCAACACCGTGGCGAACATGAAGCCCGGCCAGGCGCGCTACAACGTCTTCACGAGCGAGAGCGGCGGCGCGCACGACGACGTGATCTTCTACCGGCTCGACGACGAGCGATGGCTGCTCGTCGTGAACGCGTCGAACGCCGGCAAGATGTGGGACGTCGTCACGTCGGCGCGAAGCGGCGACGTCGAGCTGGCGAACCTGCACGGCGAGCGCGCGTTGATCGCGATTCAGGGCCCGCGGTCCGTCGAGTTCGTGCAACCGCTCGTCGACGCCGACGTCGCGTCGCTGAAATACTACGCGTGCACGGAGACGCGCGTGCGCGGCGTGCGCGACGCGGTGCTGATCGCACGCACCGGCTACACCGGCGAGGACGGCTTCGAGCTATTCCTTCCCGCCGGCGATGCGACCGCCGTGTGGGACGCGCTGCTCGCCGACAATCGCGCGCGCGGCCTCGAAGCGTGCGGCCTCGGCGCGCGCGACGTGCTCCGGCTCGAAGCCGGGATGCCGCTGTACGGCCACGAGCTGACCGAAGACATCACGCCGCTGCAAGCGGGGATCGCGTGGGCGGTCAAGTTCGACAAGCCCGCGTTCGTCGGGAAGGACGCGCTCCTCGCGCAGCGCGATGCGGGCGACTACCCGCGCATCGTCGGGCTCACGATGCAGGGTCGCGTGCCCGCACGCGCCGGATACGCGGTGTTCGCCGGCGGCGAACGCGCCGGCGAAATTCGCAGCGGGTCGTTCGCACCCGCGCTCGACGCGAACGTCGCCACGGCGCTCGTCGACGCGCGCGCGGCGGCGGAAGGCACCGAGCTGGACGTCGAGGTGCGCGGTGCGCGCCATCGCGCGCGCGTCGTGCCGATGCCGTTCTACAAGCGCGCGAAGGCCTGAGCGCGCGAGCCGGCACCCAGGACTTCCGCAACGCCGCCGACTAGCATACGGACGTCATGGCGAACGGCGTTCCGGCAGGGCTCCTCTACAGCAAAGAGCACGAATGGGTGAAGCTCGACGGCGACGTCGCGACCGTCGGCATCACCGACTACGCGCAGAGCTCGCTCGGCGACATCGTGTACGTCGAGTTGCCGCGCACGGGCGCGCAGCTGACGCAGTTCGGCAGCATCGGCGTCGTCGAGTCGGTGAAGGCCGTCTCCGACATCTTCACGCCGGTCGGCGGTGAGGTCGTCGGGATCAACGACGGGCTCGAGAGCGATCCGGCCGCCGTCAACCGCGATCCGTACGGCGCCGGCTGGTTCTATACGGTGCGCCTGAACGATGTCGCTCAGACCAGCGAGCTCCTCTCACCGGACGCGTACGAGCGGCTGATCTCCGAGGCATAGCGCGTGTACACGCCGCACACGCCGGACGAGATCGGCGCGATGCTCGAAGCCGTCGGCGTGGCTTCGCTCGACGAGCTGCTGCGCGTTCCGGACGCGATCGCGCTGCGCGAGGCCGTCGAGTTGCCGCCGCGCTGCGCCGAGATCGAGATCGCCGCGCGGTTCGCGCGTCACGCCGAGCGCACGACGGCGGGTGCCTACACGTCGTTCCTCGGCGCGGGCGCGTACCGCCACTACGTGCCGCCCGTCGTCGGCGCGCTCGCGATGCGCGGCGAGTTCCTCACGTCGTACACGCCGTATCAAGCCGAGGTGTCGCAGGGTTACCTGCAGGCGATCTACGAGTGGCAGACCTACATCGCGCTGCTCACGGGCCTCGACGTCGCGAACGCATCGGTCTACGACGGCGCGACGGCGCTCGCCGAGGCGGCGATCATGGCCGTCAACGCCACGGGGCGCAAAGGCGTGCTCGTGTCGCGCGCGGTGCATCCGAACTATCGCGCGGTGCTGCGCACCTACGCGGAGGGCCTCGACCTCGCCGTCGACGAGCTGCCGTACGCTGCCGACGGACGTACCGACACATCGACGGTCGACGCCGCGCTCGCCGAGCAGCGGTACGCAGCCGTCGTCGTGCAGTCGCCGAACGTGTTCGGCGCGATCGACGCGCTGCCGCCCGGCGTGGCCGGGCGCGTCAAGGCGACGGGGACCGTCGTCATCGCCGTCGTCGCGGAGGCGATGTCGCTCGCCGCGCTCGCGGCGCCCGCGACGTGGGGCGCAGAAATCTGCGCCGGCGAGGCGCAGTCGTTCGGGAACGCGATCGCCTACGGCGGACCGCACGTCGGCTTCATCGCGGCGACGAACGCGCATCTGCGCCGGATTCCCGGACGCCTCGTCGGACGGTCGGTCGACGTGGCGGGCCGCCCGGCGTACGTGCTGACGCTGCAGGCGCGCGAGCAGCACATCCGCCGGGAAAAAGCGACGTCGAACATCTGCACGAACCAGGCGCACTGCGCACTGTGCGCGACGATCTACCTGGCGGCAATGGGCAAGACCGGCTTGCGCGACTGCGCGGCACTCAACGTCGCGCGCACGCGCGAGCTGCGCGACAAGGTCGCGGCGCTCGACGGGTTCTCGGCGCGCTTCGCGGCGCCCGTGTTCAACGAGGTCGCCGTTCGCGTCCCCGGCCGCGCACGCGACGTGCTTCGCGCGCTCGAGAAGGCGTCGATCATCGGCGGTCTCGAGCTCGGGCGCTTCTACCCCGAGCTCGACGACTGCATCCTCATGACCGCGACCGAGATGACGTCGAGCGCCGACGTCGACCGGCTCGTCGCCGCGCTTGCGGAGGTTCCGGCCCGTGCCGCTGCCCGCGTTTGACACCGAGCTGATCTTCGAGAGCGGCCGCGAGGGGCGCGCGAACCGTTACCTGCCCGACGGCCCCGCGCTCGACGCGCTGCTGCCCGCCGATGCCTTGCGGGACGACCTGCCGCTGCCGGACAACAGCGAGCTCGACGTCGTGCGCCACTTCACGCGGCTCTCGCAGAAGACGTTCGGCATCGACACGGCGTTCTATCCGCTCGGGTCGTGCACGATGAAGTACAACCCGCGCATCAACGACGCGATGGCGAACGTGCCGGCGCTGCGCGACGTGCATCCGTTCGCGCCCGACCACGCGGCGCAAGGTGCGCTCGCGATCATGTGGGAGCTGGAACGCGCGCTCGCGTCGCTGTTCGGCATGGCGGCGTTCTCGCTCAACCCCGCGGCGGGCGCGCACGCCGAGCTCGCGGCGCTGCTGATCGCGAAAGCGTACTTCGCGCGCCGCGGCGAGACGCAGCGCAACGTCGTGATCGTTCCGGACACCGCGCACGGCACCAACCCGGCGTCGGCCGCGATGGTCGGCTACACGGTGCGCTCGCTGAAGTCGGACGCGCACGGCCGCGTCGACCCCGACGACATGCGCGCCGCGGCCGGCGACGACACGGCCGTCTGCATGATGACGAACCCGAACACGCTCGGGCTGTTCGAGCCGCGCATCCACGAAGTGGCCGACGTCGTGCACGCGGCCGGCGGCCTGATGTACTACGACGGCGCGAACGCGAACGCGCTGATGGGCAACACGCGCCCGGGCGACATGGGCTTCGATCTCATGCACCTCAACCTGCACAAGACGTTCACGATCCCGCACGGCGGCGGCGGCGCCGGCGCCGGCCCCGTCGGCGTCGCGGCGCAGCTCGTCGAGTTTCTCCCGACGCCCGTCGTGCGCGCGTACGACGCGAGCGGCGACGCGAGCGCGACCGGCTGGCGCGAAACGGACGGCCTCACGTTCGCGCTCGACTTCGACCGCCCGAGCTCGATCGGGCCGATGCGCTCGTTCTGGTCGAACTTCGCGCACATGGTGCGCGCGCTCGCGTACGTCTACGCGAACGGTGCGGACGGCCTCGCGACGGTGTCGCAGCTCGCGGTCCTCAACGCGAACTATCTTCGGGTCGGCGTGCGTGATGTGCTCGACGTTCCGTACGACGAGGTCAACCGTCACGAGTTCGTCGCGTCGGCGCAGTCGCTCAAGCGCGAGACCGGCGTGCGCGCGCTCGACCTCGCGAAGGCGCTGCTCGACCGCGGGTACCATGCGCCGACGGTGTACTTTCCGCTGATCGTGCCCGAGTGTCTGATGATCGAGCCGACCGAGACGGAGTCGAAGGAGACGCTCGACCGGTTCGTCGCGGACCTGCGCGACATCGTCGCGACGGCGCGCACGGATCCGCAACGCGTGCTCGAGACGCCGGTGAACACGGCGGTCGGGCGAATCGACGAGACGCGCGCGGCGCGTCAGCCGGACCTGCGGTGGCGCCCGCCGGCGGCGACGCCGTGAACCGCGCCGCGCTGCTCCGCAACGCTTCGGTCGCGGCGGGCGCGTTCGCGATCGCGCCGGGCGAGACCGCGGACGCCGCGACGCCGGCGAACGCGTCCGGCGACGCCGCGCTCGACGCCTTCTTCGCGGCGCAGTGGGACGCGTACCATCGCCGCTACCCGGAGGCGGCGTCGCTCGACGGCGACCACGCGTACGACGACCGCTGGAGCGATCCGTCCACCGATGCCGCGGCGCGTGAGGCCGCCGATGCGCGCGCGGCCCTGACGCAGCTCGAGCGCGTCGACGCGGCGACGCTCTCGGAGACGGGGCGGCTCAACCGCGAGCTCTACGCCGAGCAGCTGCGCAACACGGTACGCGGCTTCGAGCTGCGCACGTATCTGTTCGCGATCAACCAGCGCGGCGGCGTGCAGACCGACGTCTCGCTCGTCGACGACCTTCGCTTCACGACGCCGCGCGACTACGCGAACTGGGCGGCGCGCGTCGACGCGTGGCCTCGCAAGGTCGACGCGACGATCGGCGTCCTGCGCGAGGCGGTCGCGGCCAAGATGCTGTGGCCGCGCGTCGTGATGGAGCGCGTGCCGGCGCAGATCGACCGGCAGCTCGTCGCGCCGGAGCAGCACCCGTTCTTCGCGCCGTTCGCGCGCGTCCCGAGCGGCGTCGCGGCGGCGGACGTCGCGCCGCTGCGCGAGCGCGTGCGCGCGTCGATCGCGAGCGGCGTGCTGCCCGCGCTGCGCCGCCTGCGCGCGTTTCTGACGGAGGCGTATCTTCCGGCGGCGCCCGTCGACGTGGGCGTCGGCCGCCTGCCGAACGGCGACGCGATCTACGCATACCTCCTGCGCCTGAACACGACGACGTCGATGAGCGCGCAGGCGATCCACGACCTCGGCGTGCGCGAGGTCGCGCGCATCCGCGCGGAGATGGAGAGCGTCGCGCCGCACACGGGGTATCCCGGTACCCTGGCCGACGTGTTCCGCGCGATGCGTGAGGATCCGAAGAACTACCACGCCGACGCGGCGTCGCTGCTCGAAGGCTATCGCGCGCTCGCGAAGCGCATCGATCCCGAGCTCGTGCGGTTCTTCCGCGTGTTGCCGCGCACGCCGTACGGCGTCGCGCCGATCCCCGCGGCGATCGCGCCGGACACGACGACGGCCTACTACCAGCCGCTCGCGCTCGACGGCTCGCGCGCGGGCACGTACTGCGTGAACCTGTACCGGCCCGATCAGCGCCCGATCTACGAGATGGCCGTGCTCACGCTGCACGAGTCGGTGCCCGGGCATCATCTCCAGTTCGCGCTCTCCGCCGAGCTCGGCACGCTGCCCGCGTTCCGTCGGGCCGCGTACTACGTCGGTTACTCCGAAGGCTGGGGCCTGTACGCGGAGTCGCTCGGCGACGGCATCGGCGTGTACGACGACGCGAAGGCGAAGCTCGGCGCCCTGAGCTACGAGATGTGGCGCGCGGTGCGGCTCGTCGTCGACACCGGGATGCACGCGTTCGGCTGGACGCGCGACCGCGCGATCGCGTACTTCTTCGAGCGCGCCGCGAAGACGAAGCTGGACGTCGTCAACGAGATCGACCGCTACATCAGCGATCCCGGCCAGGCCTCGGCGTACAAGGTCGGTCAGCTGAAGATCGTCGCGCTGCGCGAGCGCGCGCGCGCAAAGCTCGGCGCGCGCTTCGACGTGCGCGAGTTCCACGAGGTCGTGCTCGGTGCGGGCTCGTTGCCGCTCGACGTGCTGGAACGCCGCGTCGACGGGTGGCTCGCGAGCGCCTGACGGCGAAGGGCGCTCGATGAATCTCGAGCAGATCCTTTCGCTCACGTCGGTCGGCGTCGCCGTCGCCGCGCTGGTCGCGTCGTCGGTGCTCCTCGTGCGCCAAACGCGGCACATGGAGGCCGAACGCAACGCGTCGACCGTGCTCGAAGCCGTCAAGCGGATCACGGATCCGGCGATGGTCGAGGTGTTCACGCGGCTGCGCGGCATCGACGAGCGCTATCCGACCGACGACGCGATTTGCTCGCGCTATCCGGGGTCGCAGGACGAGCGCGACATGCAGGCCGTCTCCGCCTACATCGGAACGGTCGCGTGCCTCGCACGGCGCGGCGTCATCGATGCGTCGCTCCTCGCCGACGCGCTCGGCTACGGCGTGCGCCTGCGGTGGTCGATCGTGCGCGACTTCGTGCAGCGACAGCGCCGCGTGCTCGACAACCCGTACATCGCGGAGCACTTCGAGTGGCTCGCCATGTACAGCGCGTGGTGGAAGGACGTGCCGCGTCCGAAGAGCGACCGCAACTTCGCGTCCGAGCAATTCGCCGGGGTCGAGTTCCGCGTTTGACGGTACGGACCCCGAACCTCGCGGAGAATACGGAGACGGCGGCGAATCGTCGTCCATGGCCCGGCGCCCGA
>Ga0213875_10001206_pt1 | contig 17611 bp, 16 predicted proteins | sample BarmaccomBMRX_R8_FD_160105 | JGI IMG/M metagenome (GOLD analysis project Ga0213875, IMG submission 160105) | Root-associated microbial communities from Barbacenia macrantha in rupestrian grasslands, the National Park of Serra do Cipo, Brazil - RX_R8 | ecosystem: Host-associated > Plants > Roots... | reverse complement strand
CACCCCTGCCCCCAGCGCCACTCCTGCATCGGGCGCCGCCCCAGCCACCAGCGCCCCGGCCACCCCGTCAACCCCAGCGGCCACCGGCCCCACCCCGGTCCTGGGCGTGCGCCGCGGCCCCACCAAGGGCTACGGCAGCGCCCGCCCCGCCACCATCGACAACGGCGGTGACCCGACCGGCATCGTCACCAACGTGAAGTGGTCGACCTGGGGCGGCCCCCGCGCGACCGGGACCGGGCTGGCCTACTACGACCCGCCCGGGCAGCCGGTGGCCAAGTCCGTCCCGGAGCGGGCCACGGTGGTCGCTTTCAACCTCGGCACTTGCACGGGGCACCCCGCGTATCAGGCGATCGAGTGGTATTTCCCCGAGTCGGGCGGCTCGTTCAGCCCCGGCAGTTACCTGAACATCTGTTCCTGGACCTACTCCGGCAGCGGTTCCTGACCCCGCGGGCGCCCCCCGCGGGCGCCCCCGGCCCTCCGCCGCGCCGACGCATAAACGCGTTATGCACTTGCTCCGGGATGCGGCATTGTGTGCGTCGGAGATCAACAGGGGACGCATCAAAAGCTGAAGGGGACGAACTCGTGTCCGACACGACGGGGACAACTGGTCGCCGCACGACGGAAACCACACCAGGACAAGAGCAGGCCGGCGGCGGCTTCTTCGCCGCGCTGGGGCGGATGGTGGTGCATCACCCCTGGCGGGTGATCGCGCTGTGGGTGATCGCGGCGGTGGCGATCATCGCCACCGCGCCCGCGCTGCCGACCACCACCAACGAGTCCAGCTTCCTGCCCAGCAGCTACGAGTCGATCCGGGCCTCCAGCCTCCAGGATCAGGCGTTCCCGCAGGCGGGCAACGTCACCGCCGACGCCGCCATCATCGTGTTCGCGCGCGCCGACGGCAAGCAGCTGACCAGCGCCGACACCGCCAAGGTGGCCTCGGTGGCGGCTGCACTGAACGCCAGGCACATCAAGAACATCCTGACCATCACGGCCGGCCCGGCCTCGCCCAACAAGCTGGTGCAGACGGCGCTGGTGGCGATGCCCAACAGCGTCGTCAACGGCACGTCGACCGCGTCCGGCGACGCCGTCAAGGTGCTCCGGGCCGACATCAAACCGCTGATGCCGGGGAGCGGTCTGACCGAAGGCGTGACCGGGACCGCCGCCCAGAACCTGGACAGCCAGCAGTCCGGCAACCAGGCCGAGAAGATCGTCACGATCGCCACGCTGGCGCTGATCCTGATCCTGCTGCTGGTCATCTTCCGCAGCCCGATCATCGCGTTCCTGCCGCTGATCGTGATCGCGATCGTTTCCCAGGTCGCCACCGGGCTGATCAGCGACGTCAACCACGCGCTGCACCTGAACGCCGACAGCTCGGTCACCACCCTGCTGATCGTGGTGCTGTTCGGCATCGGGACCGACTACATCCTGTTCCTGATGTTCCGCTACCGGGAACGGCTGCGGCTCGGCGACGAACCCAAGCAGGCGATGGTCAACGCGGTACACCGGGTCGGCGAGGTCATCGCCTCGGCCGCCGGGGTGGTCATCGTCGCGTTCCTGGCCCTGCTGCTGTCCAGCCTGAGCCTGTTCCGGTCGCTCGGCCCGACCCTGGCCATCGCGGTCGCGGTCACCCTGGTGGCCGGGCTGACCCTCGTCCCGGCGATCGTCTCGCTGCTCGGCCGCCGGGTGTTCTGGCCGTCCAAGGCCTGGCAGCGCGAGCCCAAGGCGGCCCGGTTCGCCGCCGTCGGCCGGGCCGTCGGGCGCCGGCCCGCCGTGTTCGCGCTGGTCTCCGGCCTGGTCCTGATCGCTCTGGGCGTCGGCGCGTTCAGCTTCAAGCCCACGTTCGACCTGGCCTCGGCGGGCATCTCGGCCAACGCCGAGTCGGTCACCGCGCTCAAGACGCTGGAGCGGGGGCTGCCGCCCGGTGCGACCGACCCGACCCAGATCTACCTGCACTCGACGTCCGGCTCGCTGTCGTCGTCCGAGGTCACCACCTACGGGACCAAGCTCAAGACGATGCCGGGGGTCGGCGCGGTCGGTACCCCGGCCGTGAGCAAGGACGGCGCCACCGCCGAGTACACGGTGACGCTGTCCTCCAACCCGGACTCCACCACCGCCGTCAACATCCTCAAGAACCAGTTGCGGCCGGACGCGCACGCGGCCGCCCCGGCCGGCACCTACGCGCTGGTGGGCGGGACCACGGCCGTGTTCGCCGACATCCAGCGGGCGGTCAACCACGACTACGCGATCGTGTTCCCGGTCGCCGCGGTGATCATCCTGCTCATCCTCGGGCTGCTGCTGCGCAGCGCGGTGGCGCCCTGGTACCTGATGGTCTCGGTCGGGCTCGGCTTCGTCGCCACCCTGGGCGCCACCACCCTGGTGTTCCAGACCCTGGCGGGCGAGGCGGGCCTGGTGTTCCTGCTGCCGATCTACATGTACCTGTTCGTGGTGGCGCTCGGCACCGACTACAACATCCTCATGATCTCCCGATTGCGAGAAGAGGCCCGCGACGGCATGAGCCCGCACGACGCGGCCTCCCACGCCATCCGCCAGTCGGGGCCGACGATCGGGGCGGCCGGGCTGATCCTGGCGGGCACGTTCGCGTCGCTGACGCTGGCCGGCAACTCGATCCTGCAGCAGGTCGGGTTCGCGGTCGCGGCCGGGATCGCGCTGGCCGCGTTCGTGATGGCGATGTTCTTCTCGCCCAGCATCACCGCCCTGGCCGGCAAGCGCGCCTGGTGGCCGGGTGGCACCGGCACCGTGGCCTCGGCACCGGAACCCGACGCGGTGGCCGGGGCCGACTGGGCGAGCGAGGCATGACCCGTTGAGCACCCAGGATGCGGGCGGGCCGGCGATCGACACCACGGTCGCCCGCCCCGCCCGCGTCTACGACTACTGGCTCGGGGGCAAGGACAACTTCCAGCACCCCGACCAGGGCGCCGCGGTCACCCAGCGCCTCAACGCGCGCACGGGCCCCGCCCAGCTCACCATGCGCACCCGCGCGGAGATCCTCGCCTACTTCGACGGCCTCGACCTGGCCGAACCCGGCCTGGTCTCTCTCCCTTACTGGCGCCCCCGCGCCGACCCGCCCGGCCTCCTCAACGCCAACGCCGGCGTCGCCCGCAAGCCCTAATAAGGGGTACCGGGTCGCCTTTGGGAGACTCGGAGTTAGGTGGCCGCCGGCAGGTGAGCACTGCGCAAGCCCCGGGCTTTGAGCCCTTGAGTCAGATGGTGCCCTTGCCGGTGACCGGGAGAGCCGATCGCTGCTGGGATGTCGTGCCCGCTTGCCGCGTGAGCACTGTTATTAGGGCGCTGATGTTCTCTCCCGCTGGCTGCCGGGCTGTTCTGGCGGGCATGGATGGGAGTGCGGGTGCGGCTGTTCACGGGTGATGACTGGGCCGAGGACCATCATGACATCGAGGTGATGGACGGGGCGGGCAAGGTGCTGGCCCGGCGGCGGTTGCCAGAGGGGATGGCCGGGATATCCCAGCTGCATGCCCTGCTCGGCGGGCTGGGTGACGATGATGACGAGGTGGAGGTGCTGGTCGGGATCGAGACTGATCACGGACCGTGGGTGGCGGCGCTGGTCGCGGCGGGCTACCGGGTGTTCGCGGTGAACCCGCAGCAGTCGGCTCGGTTCCGGGCCCGCCATGCGGTGTCGGGGGCCAAGAGCGACGCTGGGGACGCGCACGTGCTCGCGGACATGGTCCGCACCGACTCCCACCAGCTGCGTGAGGCGGCCGGGGACAGCCCGGACGCAGCCGGAATCAAGGTCCTGGCCCGCACCCACAAGACGATGATCTGGAACCGGACCCGGGAGGTCCAGCGGCTGCGGCACCAGCTGCTGCAGTACTTCCCGGCCGCGCTGGAGGCCTTCAGTGACCTCGATGCTCCCGAGGCCCTGGAGCTGCTGGGCAAGGTGCCGGACCCGGCCCGGGCCCGGAAGCTGACCCGGGCGCAGGTATCGGCGGCGCTCAAGCGGGCCGGCCGGCGGGACATCACCGGGCGGGCCACAGCGATCCTGGCAGCGCTGCGCAGCGAGCAGCTGACCCAGCCAGCGGCCCTGGCCGCCGCCTACGCGGCCACGGCCCGGTCGCTCATCGCCGTCATCACCGCGCTGAATGAGCAGATCAGGCTTCTGGAAGAGCAGGTGAGGGAGCATTTTGGCCGGCACCCGGACGCTGAGATCATCTTGTCCCAGCCCGGCATGGGCATGATCCTCGGCGCCCGGGTGCTCGCAGAGTTCGGCGACGACCCCGGCCGCTACCGCGACGGCAAGGCCAGGAAAAACTACGCCGGCACCAGCCCGGTCACCCGCGCCTCCGGCCGGAAGAAGGTCGTCGCGGCCCGGCCCGTGCACAACGACCGGCTCGTCGACGCCCTCAACGCCCAGGCGTTCTCCGCGCTCAGCGTCTCACCCGGGGCTCGCGCCTGCTACGACCAGCTCCGCGCCCGCGGCATCGGCCACAACGACGCCCTGCGACGGCTCGCGAACAGGCTCGTCGGCATTCTGCACGGCTGCCTCAAAACCCGCACCCCCTACAACGAAAACACCGCCTGGGGCCACCGCCAGCAACTAGCCGCTTGACACGCTAAGCCCCTGGGATGTCTGACGCACCAGCCGCCAGCTCACCCCTCCAGAAGAGCGTTAATATGTAGGCTGACATACATCCTTAAGGGTTTGGAGAGGGCATGGCTCAGCGGTCGGATGCGAAGCACCGCATGGTGGAAGCCGCCCAGCAGCTGATCCGCGAGCGCGGCTACCACGCGACTGCGATCTCGGACGTCCTCGAGCGCAGCCAGGCTCCCCGCGGCTCGGTCTACTTCCACTTCCCCGGCGGCAAGGCCCAGCTGACCATCGAAGCGGCCGAGGCCCACGCCCATCAGCAGGTGCAGCACATCGACCACGCCGCCGAACGGGCCGATTCACCCGCCGGCCTGATCGAGGCCTACGTTGACCTGGCCCGCGACGGCATGCTGGCCAGCGACTACTCGCGCGGCTGCGGCGTTGCCCCGCTGATCACCGAGGCCGCCGGCGTCGCCGCCGACCAGTCCACCGGCCAGTCCGCCAAGCAAGCCGCCGACCTGGCCGCGACCGGGCGCCGCGCCTTCGCCGCCATGATCGACCGCCTGGCCTTCCACCTGGTCGATCTCGGCCTCGACCCGGCGCCCGCCCGCCAACTGGCCGACGCCGTTATCGCCGCCGTCGAAGGCGCCCTCATCACCTCCCGCGCCCTCCGCACTCCCGCCCCCTTCGACGCAATACGCAACGTCCTGTCCACCCAGGCCGTCACCCTCACCCCCAAGGCTCCTACCCGCCGCAGCCGCTAACGCGCAAGCGCAAGCCGCCGCCGCCGCGACGGGCCCGCCACATTGCCGGCTCACCCTCCACCCCACCTTAACCTTCCCTCTTGGCTATGTCTTACGTCATACATTAGCCTTGAGAAAGGACCTACCCCATGTCTCGCATCCTCATCACCGGCGCGTCCCGCGGCATCGGCCGGGCCACCGCCTTCGCCCTGGCTGAGCGCGGTCACCACGTCATCGCCACCGCCCGCGACGTCGCCGCCCTGGCCGACGTCCCGGCCGCCCAGCGCCTCACCCTCGACGTCACCGACCAGTCCTCGGTCGACGCCGCGATCGCGGCCGCCGGCCCGGTCGACGTGCTGGTCAGCAACGCCGGCGCGACGGTAAGGGCCCCGGTCGAGACGGTCCCGCTGGACGCGGTGCGGCAGCTCATCGAGCTGAACACCCTCGGCTCGCTCCGGGTCGCCCAGGCGGTGCTGCCGGTCATGCGGGCCCAGGGTTCGGGCCAGCTGATCTTCGTCTCCAGCATCCAGGGGCGGCTGGTCGTCCCGCTGGTCGGCGCCTACGGGGCCAGCAAGTGGGCGCTGGAAGCGCTGGCCGAGACGCTGGCCATCGAGACGGCCCCGTTCGGCATCTCCGTCCATGTGCTGCAGCCCGGCGCGGTGGCCTCCGGCGGCGCCGGACGGGCCCAGCTCTACCTGGAGGACGACAGCCCCTACCGCCCGCTGCTCGGCAAGATCGGCGGCTTCCGCTCCGCCCCGATCACCTCCGAGGAGGTCGCCGCGGCCGTGGCCGAGACGGTGGACCAGGGCCCTAAAGCCCTCTTCCGTCTCCCGGTCGGCGAATCGGCCCGGAGCGCGCTGGCCGCCCGCAAGGCCGCCCCCGAGGACGCCCCCTACCTGGCCGCCCCGCTCGACTGGTAGCCCGCCTACCTGAGCAGCAGACCGCGCAGGTCGTCGAGCCGGTCGAACAGGTGCCACACGTACCCCGAGGTGCCGTCCTCCCGGTGCGGGTGCAGGTCGGCGAGGGCCGGGTCGTCCCGGTAACTGTCGAACGCCGCCCGCGAGTCCCACTCGACCAGCACCATCACCTGCCGCGGGGCCACGTCGCCGGTGACCGACTCCCAGAACCGGCCCAGGGCCACCACCCGCCCCCCGTGGGCCGCCACCTCCCGGGCCGACCGCCGCGAGTAGGCCAGGTACTCGTCGTTGTCGGCCAGGTCGAACAGGTTGAGCGCGTAGACCGGACCTTCGTTCCGGCCTTCGCCCGCCCCCGCCGCCGCGTTTGCCGCCATGGTCGCCTCTCACCATCGTGTCGAGCCTGTACCTGATCACTTTGCCAGCTCCCGACCGGTACCTTCGATGATCGTGACCGCCCGCTCCCAGGTGACCCTGTTTGACCAGGCTGCCGCCGTGCTGCACACCAACGACCAGGGCAGCTGGACCAAGGCGGCCCCCCGCCTGTACCCGCACCAGTGGAGCTGGGACAGCGCGTTCATCGCGATCGGCTGGGCCCACCTGGACGCCGGCCGGGCGATCGCCGAGCTCGAGCAGCTGTTCGCCGCCCAGTGGGCGACCGGCCTGGTGCCCCACATCGTGTTCCGGGGCGGCCCCGGAACGGCCTATTTCCCCGGCCCCGAGTGGTGGAACACCGCGGTCTCCCCGGCCGCGCCCGCCCCGCCGATCCGGACCACCGGCATCTGCCAGCCCCCGGTGCACGCGCTCGCGCTGCAGCGGATCTGGCAGCTCACCCCGCCCGGCCAGCAGCCCGCGATCCGCGCCCGCCTGCAGGCCCTGTACCCCAAGCTGGTGCACTGGCACCGCTACCTGGCCACCGAGCGCGACCCCGAGGGGTCGGGCCTGGTCACGACCTACCACCCGTGGGAAGGGACCGACAACTCCCCACGCTGGGACCGGGCCCTGCAGCGCATCACGGTGGCCAAGCCGGGCCCCTACACCCGGCTGGACGTCAACGAGGTTCCGGACCCGTCCCAGCGCCCCACCAACTGGGACTACGACCGGTTCCTGTACCTGGTCGGCCTGCTGCGCCGGTACCGCTACGACGACGCCGTGATCTACCGCGAGTACCCGTTCCTGATCAAGGACGTGTTCTTCACCGCGGTCCTGGTCGCCGCCAACGCCGCCCTGCTCGACCTGGCCGACGCCGCCGGAGCCGACCAGGCCACCCGGGACCAGCTGGCCGCCTGGCACGACCGCGGCCGGGCCGCCCTGACCCGGCGCTTCGACTCCGAGGCGGGCCTCGCCTTTGAGTACGACGTCCGCACCGGCGAAGACATCCGGGTCCAGACGTTCGCCGGCTTCGCCCCGCTGTTCGCCCGCACCGCCGACCCCGGCCAGCGCGCCGCTCAGCTCCGGGTGCTCGACTCCACCGCCTTCGCAGACGACCCCCGGCTGCGCTGGCCGCTGCTGCCGAGCACCTCCCCGGCCGAGCCCGCCTTCCAGCCCCGCAACTACTGGCGCGGCCCGGTCTGGCCGGTCATCACCTGGCTGCTGGAGCAGTCGCTGCGCCAGCTGGGCGAGGTCGCCCGGGCCGATCAGCTCCGCACCGACTCCCTGACCCAGATCGCGGCCGGCCAGTTCGGCGAGTACTTCGAGCCGTTCACCGGCGAGCAACTGGGTTCCGCCCAGCAGTCCTGGACCGCCGCCGTCACCCTCGACTGGCTGGCCGCCGGCCAGCCCGGCGCTTTATGGCCGCAGCCGGAGCACCGCGGCCGCGAATTCGGCGGGCGCCTCCTGCGGCAGGTTGTGCCCGGCCTCGACCGATCGCAGTTCGACCAGGTTGGGGAAGTGTGCCTCGTGTTCGGCGCGTGAATCCCCAGAATAAAGGGTGTCCTGGGTGGGGTCCAGTATCACGGCCGGCACGGTGATCTGCGGCTGGCTTTCGATCGCCTTCTCGGTTGGCTCATAGGCCGGATCGCCGTCGGCGAACCCGAACCGGTGCCGGTAGGAATGCACCACCACGTCGACGAAGTCGGGGTTGTCGAACGACGGGGCCGTGGCCGCGAACTCCGCCTCGCTGAACGCCCAGTTCGGCGACCACTCGTGCCACAGCAGCCGGGTGTAGTCGGCCCGGTGGGCGGCCAGGCCCGCCCGGCCCCGCTCGTTGTGCAGGTAGTACTGGTACCAGAGCTTGCGCTCGTCCTCCGGCGCGAGCGGCTGGCCGGACGCCGGGATGTTCTGCACGTTGTAGCCCGACACCGTCACCAGCCCGGCCACCTGGTCCGGCCACAGCGCGCTGACCAGGCAGGCGGCCCGGCCACCCCAGTCGAACCCGCCCACCACCGGGCCCGCCAGCCCGAGCGCGGCGATCAGCTCCCGCAGGTCGTGGGCCAGCGCCGCCTGCTGGCCGGAGCGGACGGTGCCGCCGCTGACGAACCGGGTCGGGCCGTAGCCGCGCAGGTACGGCACCACCACGTCGGCCCCGGCCGCCGCCAGCACCGGCCCGACCTCGCGGTAGCAGCGCACGTCCTGCGGGAAGCCGTGCAGCAGCACCACCGGCCACCCGCCGGCCGTCCCGTACCGCTCGAACGCCACGTCGAGGACCCCGGCCCGCACCACACCAGACTCAGCCATGGCCCTATCGTCTCAAGCTGTTACGGCCTCAAGCCAACCCGTCGGACAGGCGGGTGAACCGGTACCCAGCCGCCTGCAGCTGGGGGACGGCGGCGGCGATGCCGGCCGCGGTGCCGCCGCGGGGGTGGTTCATGTGGCAGAGCACGATCGAGCCGGCCGGGGCGGCCGCCACCGTCACCCGGACCTGCTCGGGGGTGAAGGTGGCGCCGCCGTCACCGTTGACCGAGAACGTGACCAGCTGGTCGCCCATCGCGGTGACGATCCGGTCGGCCACGTCGTCGGAGAACGCGGTGCCGGCCCGGAAGAACCGCGGCGGCGTGCCCAGCAGCCGGGTGAGCTTGACCTGGTTGGCGGCGACCTCGTCGTAGACCTCGCCCGCGTTGCGGGTGCCGCCGATGCCGTAGGCGGACCGCCCGGTGACCGACAGCGGCAGGTGCCGGGTGCCGTGGTTGGCCAGCTCGAACAGCGGCTCGCGGCGCAGCTGCCGGAAGGTGGCCGGGTTCTCATCGATCCAGCGGGAGTTCAGGAACAGCGTGGCCGGCACCTCCCGGCGGCGCAGGAAGGCGATCAGGGCCGCGTCGTACTCGCTGCCGCCCGGGCCGCCGCAGGCGTCGAACGTCAGCGCGATCACCCGCCGCCTGGTCCCCAGGTCGCGCACCACCCCGGGCCCGCCGAAGCCCCAGGTTCGCGGGGTGAGCTGGCCGTACCGGGCCACCACGGCGTCCCGGCTCAGCGCCGGCCCCGCGGCCGGGCTGGACGCCGCCGCGCTGGGGGTGGCCGCCGCCGAAGTCACGGGGGCGGCCGGACTGGCCAGCCCGGTCCCGCTGACCCCCGGCGCCGGATCGGCGGCGGTCTGACCGCCACTGGCCAGGCTCCCGCCCGACCCGCAGCCGGCCAGCGCCGCGGCCGTCAGCCCCGTCAAACCCGCCAGCACCGCCCGGCGGCTCGCGTTCATGTGCCCCATCATCTCCAGGCCAGACCATGACACCGAAAAGTCCCCACCGGAACCTACCGCTCAAAATGTCCGGCCGGATGTATTTTGGCGGCTCGTCCCGCCTCCGCAGGAACACCGGGGGAGGGGAGTGAACGATGACGTACGAGCCGGAGAACCACGTCCAATCGGTTCTCATCGGAGACCTGAAGCTGCCGACGGCGGCCGCCGCCGCGGCTCAGGTCGACCCCGACGAGCGCGTCCCCATGCTGGTCGAGCTGAACGTGCTGTACCCGGGCGGCCTGGCCGCGGTCCAGGATGCGTTCTACGGCCTGTGGGAGCACTACTCGGCCCGGGCGGGCGGGGACTGGTCGAACCAGCCGCTGTCGGCCAGCCCGGTTCAGCCACCGGGCCTGGACCACGTGGACAACCTGGTGCTGGTCGCGCCCAAGCTGTACCAGTGTGTGCTGTCGCGGGCCGTCGTCCAGGAGATGGTCGCCGAGGACCACCTGTCGGCCCGCCAGAGCGGGCGGCCGCCGATCATCTTCCGGGTCTGGCCCGACTACGAGATCTACCCGCAGATCGATCGTTCGGCGCTTACGGTCAAGGCCGACGCGGCCTGGCGGGCCTACGAAGCCCGCGGGCACCGGATCGTCTGGGCCGTGATCGACAGCGGGATCGACGCCTGCCACCCGCACTTTTCCGACCTGGAACTGTCCGGCGAACGCCGGCCGGGCGTCGCGCCTGCGGGCCTGACCAGCCTGCTGCACCGTGACTTCAGCTATCTGGTCCGGCCGGACCAGCCCGCCCCCCAGCCGGGCCCCGTTCCCGCGGTCATCGGGCAGGCGCTGAGCGATGAAAGCGGCCACGGCACCCACGTGGCCGGCATCATCGCCGGCTGCTCACCCGCCAACCTGACTCCCAAGGTCGCCGACTCCAAAGAGCCGGTCGACGGCGGGTTCGTGCAGCGGGCTCACGCCGGCATCCTGTCCGGCATGGCGCCCGCCTGCGAGCTGGTCAGCCTCAAGGTCATGCGCCGAAGCGGCCAGGGCGTCTGGATCACCTCCTCCAGCGCGGTCATCGCCGCCCTGACCTACCTGCGCACCGAAGTCAACGTCGACCCCGCCGTGCTGCGCGTCCACGGCGTCAACATGAGCCTCGGCTGCCAGTGGCAGCCCGACCAGTACGCGGCCGGCCAGTCCCCGCTCTGCCAGGCCGTCAACCAGCTGGTGGCGTCGGGCGTCGTGGTAGTGGTGTCGGCCGGCAACTACGGGGCCAGCACGACCCGCGGCGACTCGGCCAACACCGCGGCCATCCTCGGATCGGTCACCGAGCCCGCCCACGCCCAGGACTGCATAGCGGTCGGGTCCACCCACCGGGACGCCCCGCATGCGTTCGGGATCGCCTGGACTTCGGGCAAGGGCCCGACCCTGGACGGGCGGATGAAGCCTGACGTGGTGGCGCCCGGCGAGTGGATCGCCTCGGCCGCGACCGGCGAGGTCCGCGCCGCGGCCGGGCTCGACCCGGCGGCCGGCGCCACCGACCCGGCCAGCCTGCTCACCTACGCCGAACAATCCGGCACGTCGATGGCCGCGCCGCACGTCTCCGGCGTCATCGCTGCCTTTCTGTCTTCCCGGCCGGAGTTCATCGGCTGCCCGCAGGAGGTCAAGGACATGCTCCGGCGCAGCGCCACCGACCTTGGCCGGGAACGGTTCGCGCAGGGCGCGGGCCTGATCGATCTGATGCGGATGCTGGCGAACGCCTGAAAGGACGAACGCCTAAGGCCGAACACCTGAGAGGACAACGGCCATGCGGCAACTACCGGGCACCGGCGAGCCGGTGTGGGACCTTCAATTCGACGAGAACGGCCAGCTGACGTCGCCCGCCAGGGGCGACTTCCTCAGCGAGCTGGCCGGCCAGGTGGCCGGCGCGACGGGTCTGACTGACCTGTTCTTCTTCAGCCACGGCTGGGGCACCGCCGAGGACAAGGCGCTCGACCTCTACAACGCGATGTTCCCCATGATCCGGGCCGCGGCCCACGGCCTGAACGGTCTCGGCTCAATCGGCTTCGCCGGGATCTACTGGCCGTCGTTGTGGTTCCCGCCGACCCCGGCCACCCCACCGGGCAACGGCGGATCGCAGCAGTCCGGCGAGGGCGCCGTGGTCGGCCTCAGCACCGGGGTGTCCACGGTGTCGGGCGCGGCCATCGCGGCCAGCCTGGCCCCCGGCTTCGCCGACCCGGGCCAGCAGCAGACGATCACGCAGATCGGCAAGCTGATCGACGACAGCCTGACCCCGGCCGCCGCCGCCGAACCGGACGCCTCCAAGCAGCAACGGCTGGGGCAGATCGCCGGCCTGATCAAGTCGCTCACCCCGCCGGCCCCGGCCGACGGCGAATACGAGGACTCCGGCGAGACCGCGCTGCTGCTCACCGACGACCCGGTCGGCGACTACCAGGCCGCCGCCGACGCGTTCGGCAGTGCCGTCGCCCCGGGGGCCGAGCAGAGCATCGGCGACTGGTTCAGCAAGGCGGTCGACGGCGCCAAGGACGTGCTGCGGGTGTTCTCCTACACCACGATGAAGGCCCGGGCCGGGACCATCGGCCGCAACGGGCTGGGACCGCTGCTGGCAGCCCTGCACACTCAGTCGCCGGCCGTCCGGGTGCATCTCATCGGGCACAGCTTCGGCGCCCGGCTGGTCTCGTTCGCGCTGGCGGGGGTGGGCGCCCCCGCCGCCAGCCCGGTCGCGTCGCTGACCCTGCTGGAGGGTGCGTTCTCGCACTGGTCGTTCTCGCACGCCCAGGACAACCCGTTCGGCAGCCCGGGCGCGCTGAACACCTACGCGGACCGGGTGCACGGTCCGCTGGTCGCCACCTACACCGTCTACGACTGGGCGGTCGGCGTCTGGTACCCGAAGGCATCGTTCCTGGCCCAGCAGGACAACCAGGCCACCGTCACCGCCGATCGCTGGGGCGGCCTGGGCGCCGACGGTTTTCAGGCCGTCAGCCCCGAGCAGCCGCTGACCATGCCCGCCCAAGGCGGCACCGGGTACGGCTTCGCCGCGGGCCGCTTCTACCGGATCGACTGCGCCGCCGTCATCAACAACACCGCCGGCGAGCCGTTCTCCGGTGCCCACTCCGACATCCAGAAGGTCCCCGTCGCCCAGCTGGCCGCCGCCGCGGCCGCCGCCCACGCCTGACCGCCGCCGGCGGGTGGCCTCAGCCGATCTCGCGGGCCATCCAGCCGGGGGTGTCGAGACGGATGGGGGAGTCGCCCACCAGCACCTGCAGCTGCCGTTCGAGCACGGCGAGCTGCTCGGGCCCGATCTGCTGCTCCCACTGGCCGCGGAGCTGGTCGAAGATCGCTTCGCCCTGGCGCAGCACCTCGAAACCGAGCGGGGTGACCTGCAGGCGCTTGGCCCGGGCGTCGCCGGGGTCGGTCTCCCGGGCCACGTAGCCGCGCTCCTCCAGCACGGCCACGGTCTTGGCGGCCGCCTGCTTGGACACCGCCAGCCGGCGGCCCAGCTCGGAGGTGTTGCCGGCCCCGGCCGCGATCGCCCGCATCGCGAAGTCGTGGACCGGCCGGACGTCGGGGAAGCCGCGGGCCTCGAGTTCGGCCCCGGCCGCGTCGGCCAGCGCGCGGAAGCCGCCGAGCAGGAGCAGCGCCAGGTCGGCGCCGGAGCGTGTCACCCGTCGAGACTAGAGGCCCGGGCGTCGACGCTGGCGGTGAACTCGAGCAGGGCGGCCGCCAGCCGGCCGGGGTCCTCGAGCGCGACGTAGTGCCCGACCCCGTCGAGGACCACGGACTCGACCGGGCCGGCGCTGACCCGGCGGAGGGTGGTGTCCGTGAACGATTTGCCGCCCGCGTCGACCGCCAGCACCGGCACCGGCAGCGGCCGCGACCTGGCCAGCGCCTGGAGCTCCTCGCCCTCGCCCAGCATCGACCGGTACAGGCCGGCCGCGCCGCCCCAGCCGTCCGGGCGGGCGTAGCACCGGGTGAATTCGTCCAGGTCGGCGTCGTCGACCGCGCCCGGCACCACGGTCATGGCCGGGAACGCGAACCGGCCCAGGAACTCACGCTCGCGGCCCGCCAGCAGCATCTCCGGGATGCCGGGGGCGGCCAGCACGCCGATGTGCCAGCTGCCGCCGTGGGTGACGTCGGCCAGTGCCTCCAGCCCGAAGCCGGCCAGCCCCATCTCGATCGCGGTCAGGCTGAGCACGTCCTCCGGGTGGGTCGCGGCCAGCCGGAACACGGTCCCGCCGCTGATGTCCTGGCCGGTCAGGTGGACCGGACCGGCCCGCAGGTGCCCGATCAGCTGGTGCAGGTCCTCGGCCGCGGTGGCGCTGCCGTCCTCCTCCGGCGCGGTGGCCGAGTCGCCGAAGCCGCGCAGGTCGACCGCGAACACCCGGTGGCGCCCGGCCAGCCGGGGGATGAGCTTGTGAAACGCCCACCAGGTCTCCGGGAATCCATGCACCAGGAGGATCGGCGATCCCCCGGTCCCGGCCGCGGCGTAGTGCAGCCGGGTGCCGTTGACGTCGGCGTAGTGGTGGGTGATGTCCGGCTCGGTAGCGCTCATCATGACTCCAAGTAGACAACTAGGTTGTCTTAACTTAGACAACTTAGTTGTCCTTGTCCAGCGATGACGGCGTCCGATCATGCCTTTTAGGGAAAATCTGAAAGGGTTCCGACGATCAGAGCAACCAGGATGGTCTAGAGCACCGTGGGTCCGAGGCCCATCTGCCGGCGGCGGAGCTGCACCGCGGTGGCGATGACGTCCATGCTCTGGACGCTGGGCGGGGCGGGCAGCCGGACCTCTTTCTGGACGGCCGACCGGAGCCGGAACGCGATCTCACGCCGGGCGTAGAGCGTGTACTTGCGGTACTCGCGCAGGAACTTCTCGATCTCCAGCGCCGTGTCGGCGGTCAGCCGGGTCGGGTCCATCTCCTCGGCCCAGCTCATCAGGGCGGCCGATACGACCTGCTGGCTGGTCTTGGGCCGGGGGCTGGTGCCGAGGGCCGGGCTGGTCGCGGTCTCGCGCCGCCAGGGCATTTTCACAGCCTTCACCTCACTTCGCCGGTGGTGATAAACGGTATCGTCTGCGGACCCTCCGGGAGTACGCACACCCGCGCTTCGGGGCCGGCCGCGGCCAGCTCGGCGGTCACCGCGGCGGCGATGTCGGGCACCGGCTGCAGGTGGGCGCTGCGCAGGTCGGCGTCGGTCAGCCCGGCCGTGTGGACGCCGACCCGGGCCTGCCGCAGCACCCGGGCCAGCACCTGCACCTGCCACTGGTCCGGCACCGTTTGCGGCCGGGCCGCGATCGCCGCCAGCAGCCGTTCCGGTGACGGCTCGGCCGCCAGCTCGGCCCGGAACGAGCCGTGGTCGGGCCACCCGTCGGCGCACTCGGCCGCGCAGATGATCAGGCCGCCCGGCCTGACCACGGTGGCCGCCGCCGACATGCCCTTCACCGCCTGGTAAAGGTTCTGGTCGAGCGGGAACCCCGAGTTGGTGGTGACCACGACCTCGAACTGCCCGTCGACCGGGCACATGGCGACCGCGCGGACGAACTCGCGGGCGGCCGCGTGCATGGCCAGCACCTCGCCGCCGAACGCGGCCACGATCTCCTGCTCGCGGTTGAGCACCACGTCGAAGGCGAAGTCGACCCCGGTGGCGGCGGCGATCGCGCGCACGTCGTCGTGGACCGGGTTCCCCTCGCAGACCGCCCAGGTGGCCCGGTCGCTGCCGATCCGCTGGGCATCGTGCAGCGTGAGCGTGGTCTCCAGGCCGGCCAGCCCCGGCGCGACCAGCTTGGGGCCGCCGCTGAAGCCCGCGAAGAAGTGCGGCTCCACGAACCCGGTGGTGATCTTGACGTCGGCGTCCACCCAGTGCCGGTTCAGCCACACCGGCACCCCCGCGCCATGCTGGCCGCACCAGGTCAGCATGGTGCCGTCGCGGGCGTCGTGGTTGATCACCCGCAGCCGGGCGGCCAGCTCGGGACCGAGCATCCCGGCCAGCTCGGCCGGGGTGTTGCCGCGGTGGGTACCGGTCGCGATCAGCACGGTCAGGTCGCCGGCGGTCACGATCCCGGCCAGCTCGTCCAGCAGCGCCCGCAGCATCGCCTCGCGCGGCTGCGGCCGGGTCAGGTCGCAGACCGACACCGCCACCCGCTGGCCCGGCCGGACCACCTCGCGCAGCGGCGGCCCCGCGACCGGCCGCCGCAGCGCGTCCCGCAGCGTGGCGGCCTCGTCAGCGGCGGCGCGCTGGTGGGCGGGGCTGACCACCGTGGTCCGGCCGGCCGGCAACTTGACCCGCAGGCCCCGGCGCCCGTAGGCCAGCTCGACGTCCAGCAGTTCCTCAGGCATCCGGCTCCGTTCCGGCCCCGGCCCGGTACTGGGCGACGGCGGCCTCGCACACCACCCGCACCGGCCAGCCCAGCGCCCGGGCGGCCGCTTCCGCCTCGGCCAGCTCGGCGGTGACGGTTCCCGGCCCGTCGGGCCCGGTGGACTGGCCGCTGGTGGTCTGGCCGACCTTGACCGTGACCAGTTGGCGGTTACCGGGCGGCCCCACCTTCACCGGCACCGACACCCGCCGGGCGGTCAGCCGGCTCATCCGCGACCAGCGGACCCCGAGCGTGCCGGTCTGGGCGAAGATCGCGGCCGCCACCGCGGGCCGGACCGGTTCGGCGCACAGCGCGGTCAGCACCTGCCCGGGGCGGCCGTGGCGGCCCACGATCGGGGTGCACCAGCAGTCCCAGGCGCCGGCCGCCCGCACCGCCAGCAGGACCGACGGCCACAGCCGGGGGTCGAGGTCGTCGACCGTGGTCTCCACCACGGTCACCTCCTCCTCGCGCGGGCCCGGGGCCGGCCCGGTGGCCGCCGCCGCCCCGGTGACCACCCGGGTAATGTTGGGCCGGTCGGCCGGGTCGCGGCCACCGCCGCCGGTGCCGACCGCCCGCACGGTCATGGCCGGGAACCCGCCCGGCGCGGCCACCGCCGCCACCAGGGCCGCCCCGGTCGGGGTGGTGCGCTCGCCCGCCAGCTCGCCGCCGGTCAGCGTCAGCCCGGCCGCCGCCGCCAGCTCGAGCACGGCCGGAGCCGGCACCGGCAGCCGCCCGTGGCGGCTGTTGACGGTTCCGCTCCCGGCCGCCAGCGCCGAGCAGGTCACCACCGCACCGGGCGCCAGCAGCCCCAGGTCCTCCAGCGCGGCCGCCGTTCCCACCACGTCGGCCAGCGAGTCGTAGGCGCCCACCTCGTGGAAGTGCACGTCGCCGGGCGGCTCGCCGTGCACTGCTCCCTCGGCCTCGGCCAGCAACCGGAACACCCGCCCGGCGAACTCCCGGCCGGCCGGCCCCAGGTCGCTGGCCTCGACCAGCGCCAGCACGTCGGCCAGGTGCCGTTCGCGGTCGGCCACCGCGGGGGTGCTGATCAGCGCGCGCAGGCAGGCCAGGCCGCCCCGGCGGGCGGTTTCGGTCCGCAGCCCCAGGCCCGGCACCCCGAGCGAGGCGATCGTGGCGCCGGCCCGGCCGGCGTCCGCCCCGGTGTCGAGCAGCGCCGCCAGCAGCATGTCCCCGGCGACTCCGGCCGTCGCATCGATATACGCCGCGGCCGGCCCACCGGCCCCACCACTCCCACGCGCTCCAGTCCCACCGGCCCCACCATCCCCATGCACTTCAGTCCCACCGGCCCCATGCACTCCAGTCCCACCGGCCCCACCACCTTCATGCACTCCAGTCCCACCGGCCCCACCACCTCCATGCACTCCAGTCCCACCCGCCCCACGAACCCCGC
>Ga0213875_10001205_pt1 | contig 17615 bp, 16 predicted proteins | sample BarmaccomBMRX_R8_FD_160105 | JGI IMG/M metagenome (GOLD analysis project Ga0213875, IMG submission 160105) | Root-associated microbial communities from Barbacenia macrantha in rupestrian grasslands, the National Park of Serra do Cipo, Brazil - RX_R8 | ecosystem: Host-associated > Plants > Roots... | reverse complement strand
TCAGGTTCCAAATACTGAAGACCAGCAGGCGGCCGGAATCCGCGACCGAGATTTGGAGCGCGACTACTTGATCGGCTTCAATTGGACACACACGTTTTCGGAATCCTTGCTGCTGAACGTCACGCCGTATTTCCACTTTAATCGCGCCGATTACGTCGGCGGCCCAAACGACACGCCGTTCGTGCTCAACGACAACATCCGGTCGAACTACTTCGGCGCACGTTCAGTCCTCGAAATGCGGAAAAAGAGGCACAGCTTGGATGTCGGGATTGAAGTTTGGGCGCAACATGACGACACCTTTTTCGGCCTCACTGAGAATCCAGGCGGCGGCGTTCTAAACCAGAGCGAACACCACTGGGCAAATTCAGATTCGGCCTTTGTGGAAGACGAGTACAAACCAGCCTCTTGGCTCACAGTTGATTTGGGTATGCGGCTCACGCACTACGCGGGCCTGGTGAACGAAAATGCGGCCGACCCGAGGCTCGGCGCGGCGATTAGCATTCCGCATTTGCGGTGGATCGTTCGCGGCTATTATGCCTACTACTATCAACCGCCTCCGCTCGATAGCCTTGAGGGTCCGTCGCTTGCGTTCGCTGTTGCGCAGGGCTATGGCTTTATCCCTCTACCAGGCGAACGCGATATCCAGCATGATTTTGGTCTAACGGTTCCGGTTCGCGAGTGGACCCTCGACGCGGATCATTTCCATACCAGTGCGCGCAATTTCTTGGATCACGATGTGATCGGAAACTCCGGTATTTTCATTCCGCTGACCGACGTTGGAGCGACGATCACGGGCACGGAAGTAACGGTGCGGTCGCCCCAGCTATTTGGCATCGCGCGGCTGCGAATGGTCTACTCGAATCAGATTGCACAAGGTATCGGACCCATCACCGGCGGATTGCTGGAATTTGTTCCTTCGGGAGCTTTTCTCTTGGACCACGATCAGCGCAACACAGCGAGTGCGCTAGTCACCTTGCGTTTGCCTGGACAAGTGTGGGCGACACCGGCGTATCAGTTTGGCTCGGGATTCTTGAACGGCGATGGGCCGGCGCATTTGCCTCCGCATTCGACGTTCGACCTCTCGATCGGAAAGAGTTTTGGCGAAAAACTGACCATCTCAGCCAACGCCGTGAATATTGGCAACACCCGATACCTGCTTGACACGAGCAATACGTTTGGCGGGACGCACTGGGTTAATCCGCGTCAGATTTACGGCGAGGTGCGGTACCGGTTGCACTTCTAAACTCACGCTCCCTGAGAACTGTGGCAGAATGCGATGGTGCTGGAACGTTTGCGCAACCGCAAGGAATGGAAGTTCTTTAGCGTTCTGCCACAGGCGAGTCCCGGGCTTGCGCTCGGGTGGTGGACCGCACTCGTCATACGTGGGGTGCTGCCCGCGGCGTTCGCGGTCGCGATGGGCGTTCTCGTGGGCGCGGTTCGCGCTGGCCGTCCACTGGTCGGGCCGTTGACGCTAGTCGGGATCATCTTTATCCTGCTGCAGGTCCTTAGCCCTATACATCAAGTCCTCAGCACGAACCTTGGAGATCGAACCGCCGCGTGGCTGTACGACCGGCTCACCGAGGGCTGCATCCGGCCTGGCGGCATTGGCCACTTGGAAGACCCGGCGCTCACGACCGATCTCACGGTCTCGCGCGATTTCGATCTTGGGATGACCGGTCCGCCGATCTCCATCTCCATGGATTTCATCGCGGCAGGAATGGTCGAAATAGTCGGCGGCATCGCATGTGCAGCAATCGTTGCAGCCTATCACTGGTGGGCGGCAATCGTGCTTGCGGGCGGATGGCTTGCAACTCATTGGCTGCTGCGCGAGAGCGGCGTGTGGCGCGATCGCAATACGGAAGAAGTGCGCAGCGCGCAACGCGATGCCGACTACGCCTATCGATTGGCAGTTGACCCGCCCGCAAGCAAAGAATTACGCCTTTTCGGGCTTGCCCGCTGGACCATCGACCGTTTCAAATCCCGCCGCACTCGCCTGTACGAACTGCAGTACAAGGCCACGCGATTGCGGGAGCGTCCGGTGATTTGGAGCATGCTGATCGTCGCTGCGGCCAACGCGCTCGTCTTCTGGGCAATGGCGCACGACGCGGCTACCGGACACATCACCCTCGGACAAGCGGTGACGTTCGTGCAAAGCGCGGTCGGCGTGTCGATGATCGCCTTCGGTGGATTTAGCTGGGCGCTGGACGGGCCGTCCGCTGCCGTCGCAGCGGTGCTCCGGCTAGGAACGGCGATGAACCGCGCTGGCGACTTACCTATGGGAGATCGCAGGCCTGAGGGCAAGCCCGGGCGCGAGATTCGTCTGCGCGATGTCACGTTCGCGTATCCGTCCGGTGGTGCAAACGTGCTCGAACATTTCGACCTGACAATCCCGGCGGGATCATCGCTCGCCATCGTCGGCCAGAATGGCGCAGGCAAGACGACGATCGCGAAACTGCTGTGCCGCCTATACGACCCTCAGGCTGGAGCAATCGAGGTCGACGGCATGGACGTGCGCGACTTTGATCTGGCATCGTGGCGAGCGCGCATCGCGGCCGTATTCCAGGATTTCATTCGATTCGAGCTGCCGTTACGCGACAACGTATCGCCCGCGGGAGCGCCCGACAAAATGGTCGAGGAATCGCTCGAAGCCGCGGGAGCGCGCAACTTGGCGCGGCTCGATACGGTTCTGGCGCGCGGATACGCCGGCGGAACGGACTTGTCCGGCGGCGAATGGCAGCGCATCGCGTTAGCGCGCGCACTCGCGGGCGTGAAGATGGGCGCGGGCCTCGTCCTGCTCGATGAGCCCACCGCCCAACTCGACGTACGCGGCGAAGCGGAAATTTTCGAACGCCTGCTCGCCGCCACGCGTCACTGCACCACGATTCTCATCTCGCACCGCTTCTCAACCGTGCGTCACGCCGACCGCATTTGCGTCCTGGAACACGGGCGCGTCATCGAGCTTGGCACGCATGGTGAGCTGATGGCCCTCGGTGGCCGTTATCGCACCATGTTCGACTTGCAGGCGCAACGCTTTGTCGCGCCGGAAGAGGAGGGGGTGACGTATGACGTCCTCTCGTAGTCGCGCCCCAGCTATCGAGCCGCTTCCGCCGATGCTCGGTTCCATGTGGCGGCTTTGCAAGCTCGGGTATCGCAGCGAGCCGCGGCTAATGGCCGGCGCGGTCGTGTTATCGCAACTCGCCGCTCTGCCCGATGCGCTACTTGCGTTGTGGCTCATGCTGCTGGGCGAGGGCGTCGTGCAGCACAGACCGGGATTGGTCGAAGCCGCGGCAATCGGGCTGGGCGTTTCCGCAATGGCGACCTGGTTTCTGCGCACCGTCAGCACGCGTTTTCAGCGGCGTTTCCGAGACAAGGTAACAATCGCCCTCGAATCGCACGTTGCACAGTTGCAAGCCTCTATCGGCACGATCGCGCATCAGGAGCGTCCCGAGTATCTCGACCGGCTCGCCATGCTGCGGAACCAGATCTTCGTGCTCGACCACATGTATATGGCCGTTTTCTCGATGATGGGTTGGATTCTGCGTCTGATCGTCACGCTGACGCTGCTTGCGTATGTTCATCCGGCCCTTCTGCTCCTCATCGTGTTCGCGCTGCCCACGGTCGTCACATCTTCATGGCGCCCCGGAATCGAGCGCGCCGCTCAAGAACGCGGCGCTCAGGACAACCGCCTGGCGCGGCATCTGTTTGATCTCGCAACAAAGCCCGCCCCTGCCAAGGAAGTGCGCGTCACCGGCATCGGAGAGATGTTGATACGAGACCGCAGGGCGGCCTGGCAGAGCTGGTATCGCCGGGTCGGCCCTACGCGCTGGACCTCAGCATGGTGGCACACACTCGCGTGGGCGCTGTTTAGCTGCGGGTACGTCGGCGCGATTGTATTCGTCGCATACGGCATGCACGCTCCGGCCGCGCAAGTACTCCTTGTGCTCGCCGCAGGAGCGCGCCTGTCTGCATATGTGGGCGCAACAATCGGCGAGCTTGGATTCCTTACAGGTTTTTGGGCGGACGGCGCTCGACGGCTCGCGTGGCTCGAAGATTATGCCGCGAAAATCGCAGCTTCCAGCGACCTGCCCGTTCCTTCTGTCATTCGCGACGGTATTCGCGTCGACCACGTGTCCTTTGTATATCCAGGCACATCGCGGACGGTGCTCGATGACGTTAGCCTCCGCCTGCCTGCGGGCGCAGTGATTGCGATCGTCGGCGAAAATGGCGCGGGCAAGTCGACTCTGGTCAAGCTACTCGCAAAAATGTATGAACCAACCTCCGGCGCAATCTTCATCGACGACACGCCACTCACGCGCCTGTCTGCAACGGAATGGCGGACACGGCTTGCTGGAGCGTTTCAGGATTTCTTCCGTTTCGAATTCCAAGCTAAGCAAACGGTCGGTTTGGGAGACGTGCCGCGAGTGGATGACGAGCCTGCGGTGTTGAGCGCCGTCCACAGAGCGGGCGCGGGCGATGTCCTCGGAAAACTGCGGTTTGGGCTTGACACTCAACTCGGTCCAACATGGCCAAATGGCGTCGATGTCTCGTTTGGCCAATGGCAAAAGCTTGCGCTCGCGCGTGGGTTCATGCGCGATGAGCCGCTACTGCTTGTGCTGGACGAGCCAACAGCGGCGCTCGATGCGGAAACCGAACACGCGCTCTTTGAACGCTATGCCGCCGCGGTGCGAACAGCCCGAACTGCGAACGGCCGCATCACAATCCTGGTGTCGCACCGCTTCTCAACAGTGCGAATGGCCGACTTAATTGTAGTTCTCGACGGCGCCCGTGTCGTAGAACTCGGAACTCATGAGGAACTGATGGCGAAACGCGGCCAATACGCCGAGCTGTACGAAATCCAGGCCGCCGCATACCGCTGATGCGACAAACGAAGCGTAGGATCAGAACCCCGACCGCAAGAGAGGGGTTCTGCATCGCCGCCGTTGCGCTACTCGCGATCAATGCTTTCGCGCAGAACGACGGGTTTTCACAGGACCGGCTGAAACGCATTGGAACCGCCGTTCAGGGCAGCGTTGATCGCGGAGAAATTGCGGGCGCAGTAACGCTCGTGGCGCGCCACGGGAAAATCGTTTGGCTTGAAGCGACCGGGAAACAGGATCGTGAAAACAACAAGCCGATGAGGACGGATTCGATTTTCCGTATCTGCTCCATGACCAAGCCGATTACCACGCTCGCCGTGATGATGCTGTACGAGGAAGGCCGATTTCAGCTCGGAGACGCAATCTCGAAGTATATTCCCGAATTCAACGATCCACGCGTGCTTGTTACTCCAAAAGAGGGCAAGCCGTACACCATCCCTGCAACAAACCAAATCACTATTTGGAACTTACTTACTCACACGTCCGGCATAACTTACAATTGGGATCCGATTCTTGGACAGACGTATAAGGATTCAAACGTAGCGAGCGGCCTTTTGCAATATGACGGCACCATCGGCGAGAGCGTCAAACGTCTTGCCCGCTTGCCGCTGCTGTTCGATCCAGGCGAGCGTTGGAATTACGGTCTAAACATTGACGTACTCGGTTATCTGGTCGAAGTCATCTCAGGCCAGCCGCTTGCACAATTCATGAAGCAGCGCATCTTTGACCCGCTCGGAATGAAAGACACCTTCTTCTATGTTCCTGAAGATAAGTCTGACCGTTTGGCGACCGCTTACACGTGGTACGAAGGCAAAGGCCTTGCACGATTTCCTGACATACCAATCACCGAAGGAGTCTTTACATACTCGGCGGACTATCCTGTGCGCGGGCCAAAGAAACTCTTCTCAGGCGGCGCGGGCCTGCTCGACGGCAACGGATTACTATCGCTTTTCTCAACTGATGCTCAACAGGGGCAAGATTGGCGACCGTCAACTCATCAGCGAAAAATCGGTCGAACTGATGACACATGATCAGCTCGGTCCGGAGTTCCCCGATCAAGCGTTCGGGCTTGGCTTCGGGATAGACGGCATGAAGACGCCTTCGCACGAGCTAGGCACTCCCGGACAGTATCGATGGGGCGGCTTTTTCTACACCGAGTTCAGCATCGATCCAAAGGAAGATATGATCACAGTCTTCATGGCGCAGCTTCATCCCGGCGGACCGAACATTTCGGGCAAATTCCACACGCTCGCCTACGCGGCTTTAATACGCTGACGTTGCCCGCAGCACCAGACACGTAATATCGTCGTGCTGCGGGGCCGACCCAACGAATTGATCCGCCGACGCCATAACCGCATCGACGATTTGGCTCGCCGTTCCGCTCGCATTGCTGTTCAGTGCCGCCCACATGCGAGCCTCACCATATTCTTCCTCTCTATCGTTCTCCGCCTCAACCAGACCGTCCGTGAAAACCAGCAATACGTCACCGGATGCGAGCGCGACTTCACCGCACGTGTACTGCGCACTGGGGATGATTCCGAGCGGCACGCCTCCCGTCTCGAGCCGCTCCAGTTGACCCCATGCGCGGCGCAGCACAGGCCAATTGTGTCCCGCGTTGACATACGTTAGGCGCCGGCTGACGGGATCCAATTCAGCGAGAAAGGCAGTCGTGAATCGCTGTCGCCCCACATTCTGCTCACAGCAGTAATGATTCAAGCGTTCGATCAGATCGAGGACAGTTGTACAGGTGGCAGCAAGCGTGCGCAAGCTAGCCTGCAGGGTCGCCATCAACATTGCCGCCGGCACGCTCTTGCCCGCAACATCCGCAATGACGAGGAGCAATTGCGGCGGCGGCGGCGGGCCTTCGCTCACGCTTCGCAAGAACGCGTCGTAGTAATCGCCGGCGACCGTGTTCGCCGCGCGCGTCGCAAAAGCGATTTCGAACCCGGGCACTTTCGGAGCCGCGGCCGGCATGAGCCACGTCTGAATTTCCTTCGCGATCTCCAAATCGCGCTTCATAGTGACGCGGTCGGCCAACTCCAGCGCCAGCAGCACAAGAAATGCCAGCGCTCCGAAAAACGCGAGGTTGGGCATCTGCACCCTGGCGCCGCGAAACGCGAATTCGAAGCCTGGGAACACGAGCAGAATGAGAGCGGCCACAAATAGCACACGACGCGCGGGCGAGAGCTTGCTGACCATAGCCCAGAACAAGCCGCTGATGATGCGCCTCTGCCTCTGGCCCCGAGTCTCGTCTTGACGGCGCTCCCACTGGACCTCTTTCGAATACAGCCGGTAGCTGCTCCGTGCTTCGCTCTGGAAATGCGTCCATAGCTGCTGGATCGCAATCCCCTCGGTGATGCGCGCCCAAAAAGTTCGTAAACGGCGGGCCATTTACTCAAGTTTCGCGCGTCGGGCGAAAAACGCGACGCATACCGAGATACAATTTCATGCGGGACAAAATTCACTTCGCGAGCCGGGGTACTCTATGCCGAACAACGTCGTTACAGCACCTCCAGAGATAGCCGACGAAATCAATCGCGGCCTGGCAGTTTTGCAGAAGAAGGAGGGCTACGAGGCCAAAGTTGTGGACGGGCCGGATGCCGATCAATTCTCGATTCTCTTCACCTTCGGCGAGGCTAGCCAGACGATGAAGTTCAAACGCTCAGACGCGAAGAAGAAGGGCACGATCGAGAAGCAGGTCGTTGATCGCCTGAATATCTGAGCGTCACAGGCTCTGCGCTAGCGCGCCTTGCATCACTGAGCGCGGGGCCGATTCGCCCGTCCAGATCTCAAACTGGCAGGCTGCTTGTTCGAGTAGCATCTCGGACCCGTGAATCACTTCGCACCCCTGCTGTCGCGCACGTCGAAGCAGCAGCGTTTCATCGGGGTCGTACACCATATCAAGAACCACCTCGCCCGGAACATGTTCCCGGAACAGGCAGTCATCGAGCTTGGGAGACATGCCCACCGGTGTAGCGTTAACGAGGGCATCGTAACCGTGTTTTTCGGCTTGCTGCAGGGTCACGGTTTCACCTCTAACGAGTTGCGCCAGCCCATGAGCGCGCTGCATATTCCGGCCCGTAATCGTCACTTTCGCTCCTGAATCTGCAAGAGCAAAGGCGGCTGCGCGGGCCGCGCCGCCATAACCCGCGATCAACACGGACGCGCTCGCGAGACGCAGGTGCTGGCTGAGCGGCTTGCGCGCGCCTTCCGTATCGGTATTCGTTCCGCGCCATCTTCCAGCTTTGCGCCAAACCGTATTCACGGCGCCAATTCGTTTCGCGAGCGGTTCGATCACATCCAGATACCGCATCATCCGTTGCTTATGAGGGCGTGTTACGCTGAAACCCGCGACCGGCAACTCGGAAGCGAACTTCATCCAGTCGCCAAGCTGTGAAGCGGCGACCAGAAACGGAAGATACACGCCATCCACGCGCCGGGCTTGTAACGCGCGGTTGTGAATCAGCGGCGATTTCGATTGCGCCACGGGATCTGCAATCACGCCGTAGATCCGGCTTTGGCGCCGCACTTTGTCAGGACGATAAATCGTCCGCATTACGCGCGCGGGCAGTTGGCCCGGAGCTGTGGCCGCCGCCCCGCTCGCGCACGCATACGTAAACGGCGCGCCTAAAGATGGCGCGAGCAGGCGGGTGACGACGCCGTTCTCCGACATCGCAAACGCGATCAACGGCACGCCGTGATGCTTTCGCGCGAAATCAATCAGCCGCAGATTATCGCTGGGTTTTCGCGCCATTGTGACGATCTTGTATGCATCGGAAGCGATGGTCTGGAGACGTTTCAACACTGGTGCGAGCGCAGGTGTGCTCTGAAAGTTGTGATACGAGATCATCAACGGCACGCATTCGCGGAGAGCCGGCAAAGCAGCCTTCGCGCGCTCGGCTGACTCGATTTCGAGATCCGCAGCGATTGCGCCGGCTTTCGCGGCACTGGTCAGCACGGCAAGTTGCCGCTCCAGCCCGCCTGCGAACCCACCGCTATGTTGCTTGTTACGGCATGTCGCAAGCACCTGAGCGTCGGGATGTCGTTTGCGAAACGCGCGAATAACGTCCACACCGGTGTCTGGCTCCCGCAGGCGGTCGAGCCGGAACTCGAAAAACGTACTGCCGTCTTTGTGTTCAGCCTCGGCCGCGCGGCTCAATTCCGCCGCAGTGGGCAAAGCGAGCGCGACACAGATCTGCGGAAGAGAGCGAGGAAGCGAGGGCATTCGAAGGCGGCGTGCTTCGCCAGCATATCAGTAGAGAAGGGGTGACTCGAAATGATGAGTGAAAAGACAGAAGTGAGAAGCCAGAAGCCAAGAAGCCCGGGTAACCTACGCCTCCTGACTTCTAACTCCTCCCTCCTGACTCCTCACTACTCAATCCGAATAAAACAGATACTTGCGCCACTGATCGTCACTCCGGCCAAGCAGGCGCATTAAATGACGACTCGTATGCAAACTGAACGGTCGTGGCGGGCGCGACAGCTTCATCCCGGCTTCATCGGGCGTCCGGCTGCCCTTCCGGTTATTGCACGGGTGACAACACGCGACCAGATTCTCCCAGGTAGTCTCGCCCGCGCGCGACCGGGGCACGACGTGATCGAGGGTCATCTCGGCCGAAGGCAGCGTACGATGGCAGTACTGGCATGTGTAGCGATCCCGCATGAGAATGTTTTTGCGCGATAGCGCTCGCGTTTGATGCGGGATCCGGCGATATTCAAGAAGGCGAATCACTGATGGCACATTGAGTGTGCGCTTGGCCGAATGGATCTGCCCCGGTGCAACTTCTTCAGCCGACGCGATGCCCTTCAGGATCAACACGACTGCGCGCCGCGCCGCGCAAATGTTGATCGGCTCGTAGCTAGCGTTCAGGACGAGAACAGGTCTGTGAAGTCGCTCCTTAGCAGGCATCGCATGCTCCCCAAGTTCAGTCTCGCTAGGAACCTCCGGCTCCGGCGTACGCTAGATGCCCGGCGTTCTGGTCAACTGGGGCTCGACCTCTATTGTCGAATGCCCGGTCCGCGCGAGCAAGCGTAAGTGCTGATACGCGAGCGGCGCCGGCCCGCTTCAAAACAGAGGCTGCCGCCCGCAGCGTGGCGCCAGTCGTGAATACATCATCGATCAGTAGAATATGCTGCGCCGCCAGACGCGACGGGTCTTCCACAACAAACGCCCCCGCGAGGTTGCTTTGGCGCTCGGCCTCGCTCAAGCCGGCTTGCGATTTCGTGTAGCGCTTGCGTCGGAGATTCGTCGAGAGCGGTAGACCATAGCGCTTTGCCACTGGCCTCGCAAGCAATTCGGCTTGATTGAAGCCACGTTCCCACTTCTTCCGCCAGTGCATTGGCATCGCGATGATCAGATCGAATCTCTCATCGCACGGAACAGCTCGTATGAGGAACTCGCCCAGCGGCCGCGCGAGCGTCTCCACCTTGCCGTACTTGAAAATCTGGATCAGCTTCTGTAGCGAACCTTCGTAACTGCCGAACGAGTAGGCAGAATCGAAGTTCGCCAAACCTTCGCAGCACACTGCGCATAGGCCGCGTTCGTCTAGTGCGTAGGCGCTAACGAAAGGCGTTCGACAACCGGCGCAGAAAAACTCAGCGTCGAGCGGCTCGGGCATCGAAAGACACGCCCCACAGACGGGCACTCGGGAAACTTCATACAATGGTCGCTCACAGGCCCGACACTCGTCCGGGAACACTGCGTTAAACAAAGTAACGGAAAGAAGTTTTGCGCCGCGAAGCAGCGGGTGAGGCGAGAAACGTGAATCAGTTATGACAGTGCGAGTCGAACAACTAGGGAAGACACACCCCCACCAAACCGCGAGTATACAACATAGTGAAAAAGTGGAGAAAACGGAAACAAACTCGCGACCAAATCTACTTAACCGATAAGGCTGCTTGGCCTGTGAACGGTGGTGCGAAAGCGAGGCTATCCTGGTAAAGACGTTGCATGTACTGTTGATCGAGGAGGATGCTGGCCGCGCGGAATCCATCGCCGGCATACTCGCTCAGGAAAACCATAATGTTCTTCCGGCACACGGATTCGAGGAAGCCGAAGAGGCGCTCGGCCTGCAAAAGTTCGATGCCGTGTTGCTGGCTCCCTCCTGCTCCAAGCAATCCGTAGGTCAGTTCACTTCCAAGCTGAAAGAACTTGATAAGCGAGGCCGCTCGGCAGCGAAAACACCGGTGCTGTTTCTTGGCGCCGAGCAAGATATGCTCGCCGATATCGATGGTTGTGTAGGTGAGCCGCTCGAGCCTGGCGCATTGCTCGCCGCAATTGCGAGCGTCCGCAACAGCGAGACATTCCCGCTAGATGACGCGGCGGTAATGCCCATCTTCGAAGTAGAAGCGTTCAAGGCACAGGTCGGCAACGATTACAGGCTCGTCCTGGAGCTGGTCGATCTATTTTTGGGCGAGCTGCGCTCCCAGCGCCTCGCAGTCGAAGAAGCGATTACGAACGAGTATTACGAGCAGCTTTGCCGCGTGGCGCACACGATGAAAGGCTCGCTCGGGAGCCTTCGTGCACACGCCGCGAGGGTTCACGCCGAACAACTCGAGGCCGCGGCGAAAGCTCAGGCGCGCGACCGGTGCGTCCAAATATTCGAATCGCTGGCGCAAGATTTGGATGACCTCGAGCCGCGTCTCGTCACGTTGCGCAGCGAGTGCGGCGGGCGGTAAACCCTCTGCTACACTGAGTTTGCTTCACACCGCCGAAGTTCCCCGATGAGCGTTTCCGCCGTCAGTGAAATCGTCTGCGCTCATAGCCCTGACTCAGACGACGCGTTCATGTTTTATGCGCTTGCCACAAAAAAACTGCGCTCGCCGCTCGTGCAGTTCCGCCACGTGCTGGAGGATATAGAAACTTTAAACCGCAAAGCGACGGAAGGGCTGTACGAACTCACCGCCATCTCGTACCACGCCTATCCGTACGTAGCGGACAAATATGTGCTGATGGCAAGCGGGTCAAGCATCGGGGACGGCTACGGTCCCATGGTCATCAGTGCGCATCCAATGCCGCCGCAGGATCTCAAAGGAAAGAGAATTGCGATACCCGGTGTCATGACGACGGCGTTCCTGGTTCTGAAATTGTTCGAGCCCGATTTTGAGCATGTAGTCATTCCATTCGACAAGATCCTGGATGCTGTCAGAGAGCAGTCCGTCGAAGCGGGGCTTGTCATTCATGAAGGGCAGTTGACGTATGGCGTCGACGGGCTGCACAACGTAATCGATCTTGGCGCCTGGTTTAAGACCAAATACGGTCTCCCTTTGCCGCTAGGAGCGAACGCCATCCGGCGCGATCTACCTGTTGAGCTGCGAACTGAATGTTCGCGCTTAATGCGTGAAAGCATCCAGTACTCGCTCGAGCACCGCGACGAAGCGCTGAACTATGCTTTGCAGTTCGCGCGCGATCTCGATCCGGCGCTAGCTGAAAAATTCGTGGGCATGTACGTGAATGATTACACGGTTGACGCAGGCGAGACCGTTCCCGCCGCGGCTCAGAAGCTTTTGAATCTAGGGCACGAAGCGGGACTAATTCCGTTCCGCACGAAAGTTGAATTCGTTTCCTAGCGCAGTGGCGTTTACAAACAGAATGCGGCCTGGTATGCGCATGCTGCTGGCAGTATCGTGGGCAGGAGCGGCGCTTCTACTCGCGCAAACTGGGCAATCCTATACGCCCAAGCAGCGGATCGACCGCATACGCGAGCTTGGAAAGCGCGATGCGCAGGCCATTCCAGCGCTCGCGGCGTACCTAAACGATCCCGACCGCGACATACGCGTCGAGGCGATCAAGGCGATCGTCAAAATCGATACGGCCGACAGTCTTGCGCCGCTCGAAAAAGCGACGCACGAAAATGACGCCGAGATTCAGATGCGCGCAACAGATGGGCTCGTGAACTTCTACCTGCCCGGATATGTCGTCAAAGGCGCAATCACCGGCACCGTGGTTCGTGGCGCCCGGCAGGTTAAATCGTTCTTTTCTTCGCGCAACGATCAGAGGATCGACCCGGCAATCACGGTCCGTCCCGACGTCGCAAACGCGCTGGCAGATGAAATACGTGGCGCCGCGAGCATGGATGCCCGCGCGAATGCTGCACGGGCTGCCGGAATTTTGCGCGCTCAGCCGGCAGTTGACGCGCTGACCGTTGCGCTCCGGTCCAAAAACACGGATCTTATCTTCGAATCGCTCATCGCGCTTCAGAAAATTGGCGACGCGTCGGCGGGGCCAAACGTCGCATTTCTGCTTCGCGATCTTGATGATCGCGTGCAAGTAGCGGCGCTGGAAACCATTGGCGTGTTGCGGGCGGCAGGATGTGCGCCCCAAGTGCGCGGCGCGTTGCGCGATGCCCGCAACACGAAAATCCGCCGTGCGGCTCTTGAGACTCTCGCGATGCTCGGCATCCCCGAAGACCGGCCGCTGTTTCAGCAATATCTCTCGAGCGATGATGCCGATCTGCGCGCCGCCGCAATCGAAGGGTTAGGCAGAATCCGAGAGCCCGAAGACACGCCTGCGATCCAACGAGCGTACGACGAGCAAAATGCGGATCCGAAAGTGCACCTTGCCGGTGCATTCGCGCTGGTGAACGAAGGGAAACTGGAGACGTCTGACTTTAGTCCAATCCGCTATTTGGTGGATAATCTGGATGTTCGCGGCCGCAGTAGCATAGCGCTCGCGTACGTGACGGAGCTGTCACGCCGCGACGATGTCGTTCAGGCGGTCACACCCTTAATCGCGGAAGCGAACAAAGATCAGAAAATTGCATTGTGCTCGGCGTTTGGGTCGAGCGGAAGCGCGCAGACTATTCCGGTGCTGACACGATTGTCGAACGACATCGATCCGGATGTGTCGATTGCTGCAGCGCGCGCGTTGAAGGCTGTAAGAGGGCGAGCTACTTAGCGCGCTTTTGCTTCTGCTGTCCGACGCGGACCTTGAAGTGCTGCTGTTTGGCTTCTTGAAACGCTTTATGATCGTGGCGCGCCACGGCGTCCGTCAGAAACGCGTTAACGTCGGCATCCTTCGGCAACACGGCCATAATCGTGTAATTTTCGTTGCAAGTCGGGCAGAATGGCCGAAAGCGCTTTACATTCGGGATTGTTGCCATATTCAGCTCCAGGATAACATGTGAACCAGCTTACTCCGGCTTTCGCTTTCGCGGTCGACGTGTGGCGCTGGTGGCTGCGGGCGCGCGTTTCCGTGCGGGCGCTTTCTTCGGCTTCGGCGGAGGCGGATTCGGCTCGAAGATCGTCGGCTGTCCCTCAACAATTGGCTGCGGCTCGTCCTCCTCTTCGTCCGTGACCACGGCCGCAACCGGCTCAGGTAGCGCCGGCGGGTAAAATTCCGCGCCTAACTGGACAATCAACCCGCGCTCCTCATCGGGATCGGTTCTCACCAGCGTTTTATCTTGCGCGTAGTTTAAGTATTCCGAAAACTGCTGGAAGCCGTACTTCGCAAGCTCAAAATCGGGCCGTTCCTGTTGCACCCATTTGTCAAGCTCTTCGGCCGTCACGCCGTTCTCAAGCTCCATGCGGTGTGTCTCGAGCACGTCGCGCAGAATCGGCAGACCTTCTTCGGGCTTCGGAGCTACCTTTTCGGCCGCATGACCGCCCCGGCGCTCAATAATGTATCGCCCGCCCGATCCGCTGACATTCACGAAATCGGCCTTCTTCAGCTTGTCGACGAAATCCGAGAAACTGCCCGCGCCGTACGCGCGCTCGCTGAACGCCGGATCAAGCTGCAGCATCGTGCTCTTGAGCAAGCCGAGCTGCGGCTGCACCGCACGCCGATCAAGCACCTGCAATGCGCGCTCAACCAGCGGCATCGCTTGCGCTAGATCGAGCGGCGCCGGCCGCGCTGCGCGTTCTCTCCGGTCCTTACGATCACCCCTGTCGCGCCGGTCCGGGGTGGGCATCGCAACAATGCGATCGCCGTCCTCGAGCAGCGATTCATATGCGACAAACTCATGGCAATTCTGCTGCAGGATCGTGCTCGTGAACGCTTTTCCTCCCAGCACAAACACCGTTTTGCCGTACTCCTTCAGCTTGTTAACCAGCGGAATAAAATCGCTATCGCCGCTGACGATCGCAAACGCATTCACATGCGCATGGGTGAACGCCATCTCCAGCGCATCGAGCGCCAGGTTGATGTCCGCGCCGTTCTTGTCTCCGCGCGGCGAGGGAATCCGCTGCACCATCTGCACCGCGTTTTCGGCCATCTGCCGCGTCGCGCCCTCCTGTCGTCCCCAATTCGCGTACGCGAACTTCGCGACAATGTCGCCCCGCTCCTTCAACGCCCCAAGCGCTAGCGACACGTCAAATTCGCGCCGCAACGTGGATTTCACGCCGATCTCAATGTTGTCGTAATCGACGAACACTGCGATATTCAATCTATCTTGCATCACTGTCCTTCTATTTTCCGTCGCGCTTCGCTTTCGAAAATCCGTAGCGAGACGAATCATGTTGTGCCGAGCCGGGCCTCAGGCAGGTTGTTTCACCGATTCGCGAATAAACTGGATGATCTTTTCGAGCGAAGCCCCCGGTTGAAAAATCTCCGCCACGCCGATCTTCTTAAGCTGTGCGGCATCTTCATCGGGAATAATGCCGCCGACCACCACCAGAACATCGGACATCCCCTTTTCGTGCAGCAGCTCCATCACGCGTGGCACAATCGCGTTGTGCGCACCCGACAGAATGGAGAGTCCAATCACCTGGACATCTTCCTGCAGCGAAGCGTTCACGATCATTTCCGGCGTCTGCCGGAGACCCGTATAAATGACCTCCATCCCTGCATCCCGAAGAGCGCGCGCAATCACCTTCGCCCCGCGGTCGTGCCCATCGAGGCCAGGCTTGGCGACGAGGACACGGATGGGAACGCTCATATCGTCGTTAGAGGCGCACAATCCAGACCAAATGTCCTGTGCGCTTGCACTGTCCAGATTATAAAACGCCGAACACTTCTACCCGCGGCCGATTTTGCCTACACTCAGGAGGGACGACGACGTGAGTGAACGGACATTCGACGAACCGCGCATCGCCCTAAACCGCATTTATACGCGCATGGGCGACGGGGGCGACACGCATCTAGTAGGTGGGCAGCGGGTCGCAAAAGACGACGCACGAATCGATGGCTACGGCACCGTTGACGAGCTGAACGCAACTGTCGGCCTTGCACGCTCGACCGCAGAAGAGCTATCGCGGGACACGCCTCGCCTCCGCGAACTCGCGAGTATGTTGAAACGAGTGCAGCATGAGCTATTCAACTTGGGATCGATTCTGGCCACACTGCCGGAAGACGTCCATCCCAAGCAACCGCGCATCACGAGCGCCGAAATCGAGCAGCTCGAGCGCGAGATCGACCGGGCGAACGCGGAACTTCATCCGCTGCGATCGTTCGTCTTGCCCGGCGGAACACGACTTGATGCGGAGCTGCACGTCTGCCGCACAGTGTGTCGTAGAGCCGAGCGGCTCCTGGTCGCACTTGCGAAAACCCAAGGTGTGCCGAAAGAGGCAGCCCAGTATCTCAACCGGCTGAGCGATGCATTTTTCGTCTGGAGCCGCTGGGCAAATCATGTCCTTGGATCGCCCGAAACGTTGTGGGCGCCGAACGCGGCGGCAAGCGGTAGCGCGGAATCCGCTTGAAGCCCGGATCAATGGGTGACGCACAGGCCCGAGCGACCGGGCACTGGGCAGCACTCATCGCGTGCTTTCTCGGCTGGACGCTCGATGCCTTCGATTTCTTTCTCGTCGTCTTTTGCCTAACTGCCATCGGCAAAGAGTTTCGGCAACCCGATAAGGCGATTGCGCTCTCACTCACGCTCACGCTCGCCTTCCGACCCGTAGGAGCGTTTCTCTTCGGCCTGATGGCCGACCGATTCGGCCGCCGTCTGCCGCTGATGATCGATCTCGTGTTTTACTCGGGCGTAGAAGTCGCGACCGGCTTCGCGCCAAATTTCACGGTGTTCCTGATCTTACGCGCGCTATTCGGTATCGGCATGGGCGGCGAATGGGGCATCGGCGCATCGCTCGCGATGGAAAAAGTGCCGCCTCGTTGGCGCGGCGTGCTGTCCGGCTTTTTGCAAGAAGGATACGCCTTGGGTTACCTTCTGGCCGCAGTCTGTTACCTGTTTATCTTCCCGAAATGGGGCTGGCGGCCGCTATTTTTCCTGGGAGGGTTGCCCGCACTGCTCGCATTATTCGTCCGCGTGCGCGTCAGCGAATCCGAAGTGTGGCAGAAATCGAAGCGAGAGAGCTGGAGCGGGCTCGGCCGCGCTATCGCGAAGCACTGGAAATTGTTTCTGTATCTCACCGTCTTGCTGGCCGGCATGAATTTCTGCTCGCACGGCACCCAGGACATGTACCCGACTTTTCTCGAGCGGTTTTGGAAAATTGGACCTGTTGCTCGGTCTGGCATTACTGCAATCTCCATGGTCGGGGCGCTACTCGGCGGCATGGCGATCGGGTTGTTATCCGATCGCATCGGAAGAAGGCGCGCGATCGTCATCTCTCTGATCGTCGCCATCGCGCTCACACCGCTATGGGCATACGCGCCAAACCGCGGTCTGTTGATAGCCGGAGCATTTCTAATGCAATTCTTCGTGCAGGGAGCCTGGGGCGTGATTCCCGCCCATCTCAGTGAGCTTTCGCCGAACGAGATTCGCGGATTCCTGCCCGGGTTCAGCTACCAATGTGGCGTGCTCATCGCGGGCACGGTCGGGACGCTCGAAGCAGTATTCGCGGAGCACA
>Ga0213875_10001204_pt1 | contig 17618 bp, 11 predicted proteins | sample BarmaccomBMRX_R8_FD_160105 | JGI IMG/M metagenome (GOLD analysis project Ga0213875, IMG submission 160105) | Root-associated microbial communities from Barbacenia macrantha in rupestrian grasslands, the National Park of Serra do Cipo, Brazil - RX_R8 | ecosystem: Host-associated > Plants > Roots... | reverse complement strand
GGGTAGTTGGCGATCTTCGGCCGGGCCGCGGACATCGCCGCGATGATCGATGACTTGCCCGCGTTGGGGAAGCCGACCAGCCCGACGTCGGCGACCGTCTTGAGCTCCAGGACGAGGTCGCGCTCCTCCCCCGGCTCGCCCCTGAGCGCGAACCCGGGCGCCTTGCGCCGGGGCGAGGCCAGCGCCGCGTTGCCCAGGCCGGCCCGGCCGCCGGCGGCGGCCACGAACCGGCTGCCGACGCCGACCAGGTCCGCGAGGACCTCGCCGTCCGCGGTCTTGACCTCGGTCCCGTTCGGCACCGGGATGACCAGATCGGCACCGTCGGCGCCGGTCCGGTGCGACCCCTCGCCCTGCCTGCCGTTCCCGGCGCGCCGGACCGGGCGCCGGTGGAAGTCCAGCAGGGTTGCCGAGCTGGCGTCCACCTCCAGGATCACGTCGCCGCCACGCCCGCCGTTGCCCCCGTCGGGGCCGCCGAGCGGCTTGAACTTCTCCCGGTGGATCGAGGCGCAGCCGTTACCGCCGTGACCGGCCTGCACCTTCAGCGCGGCCCGGTCGGCAAACTCCGCCACGATGTTCCTTCCTTTACCGCATGAGAAAGGCGGGCCCGGATGCCCGGCCCGCCTCTCTGCTGCTAACTGCGTACTCTGGCGAGCCCGTTACGCCGGGGGCTCGGCCGGGACGATGCTCACGGCCCGGCGGCCGCGCCGGGTGCCGAACTCGACGGTCCCGGCGGCCAGCGCGAACAGGGTGTCGTCGCCGCCGCGGCCGACGTTGTCGCCCGGGTGGAAGTGCGTGCCGCGCTGGCGGACGATGATCTCGCCCGCGTTCACGGCCTGGCCACCGAACCGCTTGACACCAAGCCGCTGAGCGTTGGAGTCGCGGCCGTTACGGCTGGATGACGCGCCCTTCTTGTGTGCCATCTCAGTCCTCCTCCGCCTTTGCCTTGGCCTTGGACCGCGGCTGCGACTTGGTCTCCGTGCCGATGCCGGTGATCCGGATCTGCGAGTACTTCTGCCGGTGGCCGAGACGGCGCCGGTAGCCGGTCTTGTTCCGGTAGTGAATCATGTTGATCTTGGGGCCTGCCGCGTCACCGACGATGTCCGCCGTGACTTCGTAACGGCCGACCTCGGCAGCGTCGCTGATGACCCGGTCACCGTCGACAACCAGCAGGGCGGTGAGCTTGATGCTCGAGCCAACCTCGCCGGAAAGCTTGTCGACAGTAACGACGTCGTCCGGCGCGACCTTTTCCTGCCGGCCGCCGCAGCGCACAATCGCGTACACCCGAGAACTCTCTCTTTCGTTGCGCTTTCCTAGCGTGCCTCAGCGCACCGGTGTGATCAGGGCGGGCTCGCTTGAACTTGCACATGGGTTCCGCTGCGGTGGGCAGCGGGCAACTCCCGACCGCCAAGGCTACCAGACCGCGGCGGTTTCACGAACCGCACCGGCGCGATCCCGCCGCACGGCACGCGGCGGGCTCCGTCGTGGCCGCGGCCGCGGCCGAGGGTCACGGCGGGGTCGCGGGGTCGCGGCGGGGCCGCGGCGCCCATGATCTTGGGTCAGAGTGCCCGGAAAACCGGGTGCGGCGACCCAAGATCATGGGGAGGGTGCCTAACGACCCACGTCAAGCGATTCTCAGGTGGCACCACTGCCAATCGCTGCGTCGCAGCGGTCTCTGGCGGGCTGGCTAGCAACCATGATCGTGGGTCCAAAGGCGCCAAAACCATGATCGCGGGCAGAAAGGCGTCAGAAATGACGCACAAGTACCCGCGATCATCGAAAAGGCGCCTTACTGCACGCGATAAGCGATCACTCAGGAGGCGCTGCCGTCCCTTGCGCCGCAGCGGCCGGCTGGCGTTGCGGCGCAAGGGATGGTGGCATCGCTGATGATCGCCTACGCCTAGCCGTTCTCCGGCTCGGAGGTGGCCGGCGGTTCCGGGGTGGTGTGCGGTTCCGGGGTGGTGTGTGATTCCGGGGTGGTGTGTGACTCCGGGGTGGCGTGCGATTTCGGGGTGGCGTGTGGTTCGGGGGTGGCCGGCGGTTCTGGGGTGGTGCTCTGGTTTGGCGGGGTGCTGGCGGAGTTCGGGAGAGCCGTCACCTCCGCCGGGGGAAGCGAGTCGGCCGGGAGCGGCGGGGCCGCAGGGGTGGCGAGCTCGGTCTGAGGCTGCGCGTATCCCGTCGGCGTGCTCACGGGCTCAGGGGTCACCTGAGGCTCAGCTGCCTGGGACTCCGTGGCCGCGACGGGATCGGAAACGGCCGGGACTGTGGCCACTGGGGTTTCTGTGGGGGCACCAGTGGCCTCGGGGGTCAGGGTGGCGGAGTCGGGCTGCTGGGAGGAGGACTTGCGGCGGCGACGGCGGCTGGAGCGGGAGCCCTCGCTCTGGCCGTTGCCGGCGTGGCCGTTCTCCGCGGATGACCCGGAATGGGTGTGGCCGGACTGGCCGTTGGCGCCCGCGATGGCCTCGGCCTGGTCCGCGCCGCCGGAGGTGTCCGTGGCGCTGTCGGCCGAGGTGGCGTCGGCCGAGGTGGCGTCGGCCGAGGTGGCGTCGGCCTGGCGGGCGCGGGCGGCGACCGTGGCGGGGGTGGCGGGGCCGGAGCGGGATCCCCGCGAGCCGTTGCCCTGACCGCCGTTGCCCTGGCCACCGTTGCCGTGACCGCCGTTGCCCTGGCCGCCGCCGTTGCCGCGGCCGTGGGAGTGCGGGGCCGGGGCCAGCTGGCCGTCGGCGTCCGGGTCGAAGCTGAGGATGACACCGCGGCCATTGCAGCACTCACACGGCGTGGAGAACGCCTCGAGCAGGCCGGCGCCGACCCGCTTCCTGGTCATCTGGACCAGGCCCAGCGAGGTCACCTCGGCCACCTGGTGCTTGGTCCGGTCCCTGGCCAGGCACTCGAGCAGGCGGCGGAGCACCAGCTCGCGGTTGCTCTCCAGCACCATGTCGATGAAGTCGATGACCACGATGCCGCCGACGTCACGCAGCCGCAGCTGGCGGACGATCTCCTCGGCGGCCTCGAGGTTGTTCCTGGTGACGGTCTCTTCGAGGTTGCCGCCCTGGCCGGTGAACTTGCCGGTGTTGACGTCGACGACCGTCATGGCCTCGGTCTTGTCGATTACCAGCGAACCACCGCTGGGCAGCCACACCTTGCGTTCTAGCGCCTTGGCCAGCTGTTCGTCGATCCGGTACTGGGCGAACGCGTCCTTGCTGCCCTCCCAGCGGGTCACGCGTTCGGCCAGGTGCGGGGCGACGTACTCGACGTACTCGTCGACCACGTCCCAGGCGTCGTCGCCGGACACGACCAGCTTGGCGAAGTCCTCGTTGAAGACGTCCCTGATCACACGGATGGTCAGGTCCGGCTCGCCGTACAGCAGCGCGGGCGCGCTGGCCGTCTTGGACTTCTTCTCGATCGTCTCCCACTGGGCGGCGAGCCGGGAAACGTCCCGGGACAGCTCCTCCTCGGCCGCGCCCTCGGCCGCGGTCCGCACGATGACGCCGGCGTGCTCGGGCATCACCTTCTTGAGGATCTGCTTGAGCCGGTTGCGTTCGGTGTCGGGGAGCTTGCGGCTGATGCCGGTCATGGACGCGCCGGGCACGTAGACCAGGTAACGCCCGGGCAGGCTGATCATGCTGGTCAGCCGGGCCCCCTTGTGACCGACCGGGTCCTTCGTGACCTGCACGATCACCGACTGGCCCGCCTTGAGGGCCGACTCGATCCGCTTGGGCTGGCCCTCCATGCCGCTGACGTCGAAGTTCACCTCGCCGGCGTACAGGACCGCGTTGCGGCCCTTGCCGATGTCGACGAAGGCGGCCTCCATCGAGGGCAGCACGTTCTGGACCTTGCCCAGGTAGACGTTGCCCACGTAGGACTGGTGGCTGGACCGGTTCACGTAGTGCTCGACCAGCACACCGTCTTCCAGCACGGCGATCTGGGTGCGGTCCTTGCGCTGGCGGACCACCATGGTCCGCTCGACCGACTCCCGCCGGGCCAGGAACTCGGACTCGGTGACGATCGGCGGGCGGCGCCGGCCGGTCTCCCGGCCCTCGCGGCGGCGCTGCTTCTTCGCCTCGAGCCGGGTCGAGCCCTTGACCGAGCGCACGTCGTCGTTGCCGTTCGGCTCCCGGACGTGGACCACCGTGTCCGGCGGATCGTCTGAGCTCGCGGAGTCAGACCCGTCGGCCGAACCCCGGCGGCGCTTGCGCCGGCGGCGGCGGCCGCTGCCGCCCGCGGAGTCACCGTCGTCCGCTTCCCCGGCCTCGTCGGACGCGCCACCGTCGCCCGCCTCGGCCGAGGCGACGCCGGCGGAATCCGCGCCGTCGGGGCCGGCGTCGTTCTGCGCAGCACCAGCACTGTCCCTGGCGGCGGAGTCCCTGGACCGGCGGCTGCGCGAGCGGGAGCGCTTGGGCTCGTCCGGGGCGCTGTCGCCGTCCCCGTGGCCCTCGTCCTGCGCGCTGCTGCCGTCGCTGGCCTCCGGCTGGCCGTTTCCGGCCTCGGCGGGGTCCTGGTCGTCGGTGCGGCCCTTGGCCCGGCTGGACCGGCGCCTGCGGCGGCGGCCGGAGCCGGCACCCTCGTCGTCGTCGCCGGGCCCGCCGTCACCGGGACCGGCGGAACCGCTCGCCTGATCCGCGCCCTCGGCGCGGTCAGCGCGCTCGGAACGGTCGCGCTCGGAACGATCGGCGCGGTCGGAACGGTCGCGGTCGGAACGATCGCGGTCGGAACGGTCAGCGCGGTCGGAACGGTCGCGGTCGGCTCGCTCGGCGCTGTCGGGCTGACCCGCCTCGGGCCGGCTGGGCGCGGAGCGCACGGGCTCGGACCGGGGGGTGGGCGGCTGGAACAGCACCTGGGGCGGCTGGAAGACCGCCGCCGGCACGCTGGGACCCGCGTCGCTGGCACCGGTGCTGGCGCCGCTCGTACCGGCGCCACTCGTAACGCTGGCACCAGCCGCGCTGGCGCTGGTGACACCGCCGGCCGCCTGGCCGGCCCCGCTCGGGGAGGAAGTCAGGTCGCCAGAAGCGCGCCCGCCTGCCGCGTTGTCATTTGATTCTCTGTCGTACAGCTCGCTCTCGAGCATCCGGGCAATCTCCAGTCAGGCTCCCGGGCGCGCGGTACCGCGGCACGCCGCCACCAGGCGGTGTTTCACGGCACACCCGCACGCCGCGCGGGAGCACTTTGTTCGCGTAGGACCGGGCCGGACCGCACTGGCGGTCCTGAGCTCGCGCGGCAATCGCGCGTGCTCGACAGCACCGGGCCTGTGTATGTGTCTTCACAGATACGGCTCCGCTTCGCTACCGGCCAGCAGGGCCTGTGAGCCCTGCGCCAAGCGGGTAGTCACGGGCGGCAACGGCACAGCGAGGCCGCCCTGCTCGCGCAGCGCGGTCACGATATCCTCGGGCCGCACGGCAGGCGCCGTGTGTAGAACAACCATTCGCAGAATGGCACAAACTTGATGACCTGTCACGGCGGCGCGCTGGCCGCCATCAGGATCGGCCGGAACCTGCCCGGGTTCGCTCACGCTCATCCGGACCACGGCCGCGCGGGCGTCAAGCCGCCGGACGCCCTTGTCCGTCAGGCGCTCCACGAGCGCCTCGTCCCGGTCAAGGAACTGCGCGACGGCCACTTCCGCCGCCAGAGGTTCCACGCCGGGCAAAACCACTTCCCACTCTGACGCCTCCAGGTGGCCGAACGGGCTACCAGAACCCGTGGTCCCCTCAATAACGTCGATCACATCAATCCCATCAGGCAATGCCGCGTCCAGCCGCTGGCATACCTGCGTCTCAGCCTGCCGGGCGGTCAGCGCGAGGCTCAGGTACTCGGCCTCGCTGGCCACCCCGGTCGGCGCGCCGCCCGCGTAGGAAATCTTCGGGTGCGGTGTAAAGCCGGCGGAATAGGCGATCGGCAGCTCTGCCCTGCGCACCCCCCGCTCGAAGGCGCGCGCCACGTCTCTGTGGCTGGCAAAACGCATCTTTCCGCGCTTAGCATACCGGACTACCAGATGCTGCACCGCAGGCATCTGGGGCCCCGGAGCGGCGCCCGCCGACACGGGGCTGGCCGACACCGGGCTGGCCGACCTTGGCACGCTACCTCCCGCCGACCACGGGAAGCAGCCGCCTCCCGTCAAGGCGTTCCCCGGTCGGGCCGACCTGGATCTCCGTGCCCATGGCCGAACACACCCCGCATTCATAACACGGGGACCAGCGGCAATCTTCCACCTCGCCCGCACCCTCGGGAGCGATGGAGTCCTGCCAGTCCTGCCACAGCCAGTCGCGGTCAATGCCCGCATCCAGGTGATCCCAGGGAAGTACCTCGCTGTAACCACGTTCGCGCGTAGTATACCATGCAAGATCCACTGGCTCGTCAGCCAGGGCCTGCCTGGCGCACTCCTGCCAGCGCTCGAACGAGAAGTGCTCGCTCCACCCGTCGAATCGCCCGCCGTCCCGCCACGCGGCCAGGATGACCCGGCTCACCCGGCGGTCGCCCCGGGACATCAGCCCCTCGATCATGCCGGGCTGGCCGTCGTGGTAGCGGAACCCGATCGACTTGCCGTAGGCGCGGTCGGCGCGCAGCGCGCCGCTCAGGGCCTTCAGCCGGGCGTCCACCACCTCGGGCGGGAACTGCGCCGCCCACTGGAACGGCGTCTGCGGCTTGGGCACGAAGCCGCCGATCGACACCGTGCAGCGGATGTCCCGCCGCCCGGTCGTCTCCCGGCCGACGGCGATCACGCGCTTAGCCAGCTTGGCGATGGCGAGCACGTCCTCGTCGGTCTCGGTCGGCAGGCCGCACATGAAGTAGAGCTTGACCTGCCGCCAGCCGCTGGCGTAGGCCGTGGTCACGGTGCGGATCAGGTCGTCCTCGGTGACCATCTTGTTGATCACCTTGCGCATCCGCTCGGACCCGCCTTCGGGAGCGAAGGTCAGCCCGGACCGGCGGCCGTTGCGGCTGAGCTCGTCGGCCAGGGTCACGTTGAACGCGTCCACCCGGGTCGAGGGGAGCGAGAGCCCGACGTTGCTGCCCTCGTAGCAGTCGGCCAGATCCACGGCGATCTCGTTGATCTCGCTGTGGTCGGCGCTGGACAGCGACAGCAGCCCGACCTCGTCGAACCCGCTGGCCTTGAGGCCGCCGGCCACCATCGAGCCGATCGTGGAGATGGACCGCTCCCGCACCGGACGGGTGATCATCCCGGCCTGGCAGAACCGGCAGCCGCGGGTGCAGCCGCGGAAGATCTCCACGCTGTACCGCTCGTGCACGGTCTCGGCCACCGGGACCACCGGCGCCTTCGGATACGGCCAGGCGTCCAGGTCCATGACGGTGTGCTTGGACACCGTGGGCGGGACGCCGGGACGGTTCGGGGTCACGGCGGCGATCTGGCCGTCGGCGCGGTAGGAGACGTCGTAAAAGCGCGGCACGTACACGATCGGGGCCAGCCGCAGCAGCAGGCCGTCGCGCCCACCGGGCTGCCCGGCCGCCTTCCACTCCCTGATCACGCCGGTGATGGCCAGCACGGCCTGCTCGCCATCGCCGAGCACCACCGCGTCCAGGAAATCTGCCACCGGCTCGGGATTGAACGCCGCGTGGCCCCCGGCGATTACGAGGGGGTGGTGCTCAGCCCGTTCGGCCGAAAAAAGGGGGATACCCGCCAGGTCAAGCACGGTGAGCAGGTTCGTGTACGCCATCTCGGTCGCGAAGCTCAGGCCGAGCACGTCGAACTCGCCGACCGGCCGGTGGGCATCGACGGTGAACTGCGGCACGCGGTGCTCGCGCATCAGCGCCTCGAGGTCGGGCCACACCGTGTAGGTGCGCTCGGCGAGCACGCCGTCCCGCTCGTTGAGCACCTCGTAGAGGATCTGGATCCCCTGGTTGGGCAGGCCGACCTCGTAGGCGTCCGGGTAGCACAGCGCCCACCGCACGTCGGCGCTGTCCCAGTCCTTGACGACCGAGCCAACCTCACCGCCGACGTACTGGATCGGCTTGCGCACGCGCGGCAGCAGCGGCTCCAGCGCTGGGTACACCGATTCAACAGGCATCAGAACAGGTTATCCGAACGAGCTGCGATCGAGCCCCGGCGTAACTCGAACATATTGTGCTAGTCGAAAACGCGGTGCCGGCGGTGCACCGACTGGAGCAGGCCGATCGCGATCATGTCGGCGAACACGGCCGAGCCGCCGTAGGACACGAACGGCAGCGGCAGGCCGGTGATCGGCATGATGCCGATGGTCATGCCGATGTTCACGAACGACTGGAACGCGAACCACACGGCCACCCCGGACGCCACCAGCAGGCCAAACAGGTCGTCGGCCCGGGTGGCGATGCGCAGGGCGCGGACGATGACCACGCCGAGCAGGAACACGATCACGATGGTGCCGACGAAGCCGAGTTCCTCCCCGGCCACGGTGAAGATGAAGTCGGTCTGCTGGGACGGCACGAAATTGCCCGCCACCAGCTGGCCGTGGAACAGGCCCTGGCCGAACATCCCGCCCGAGCCGACTGCGATCTTGGCCTGCGCCGCGTTGTAGCCCGACCCGGCCAGGTCGGCGCTGGGGTGCAGGAACGAGGTGAACCTGGTGAGCTGGTAGGACTTCAGCAGGTTGAGGCCGCCCGCGACGGCGACGACCACCACGACCACGGCGGCTAGCGCGCCGATGACGCGCAGCCGCAGTCCGGACAGCACGATGATGGTGACGGTCACGGCCACCAGCACCATGGCCACGCCCAGGGCCGGCTCGATCACCACCAGGCCGACGAGCGGTGCCGCGCAGAGCAGCGCCAGTCCCAGCGCCCGCAGGCCAGGGACCCCGTGGGACGTGCCGCGGACCTGGCTGAACACCATCGCCATCATGACGATGAGGGCCACCTTGGCGAACTCCGACGGCTCGACCTGGAACCCGCCGGGCAGGTTGATCCAGGCCTTCGCGCCGTTGACGCTGGCTCCGAGCGGGCTGAGCACGGCGGCCAGGCCACCGATCGTGACCGCGTAGCAGGCCGGAGCCCAGGAGCGCAGCTGCCGGGTGTCGGTGAAGCTGACCACGAACATCAGGACCAGCCCGATCACGACGTTCAGCAGCTGCTTCTTCAGGTAGGTGCGCGGGTCGGCGCCCGAGGCGAGCAGCGAGGGCTGGGTCGCGGACCACACCAGACCGATGCCGATCGCGCTCAGCCCGAGCACCACCGCGGTCAGCAGCCAGTCCATGTGCCGCAGCGCGGAGTTGCGGGCGAACGCGCGGGCCAGCAGGGACCGCGGCCGCCCGGTCATGGGCCGGGCGGTGGTCAGGCCGCGCGCGGTGTAGCTGGTGGTGGTCCGGCCGGGCATCACTTCCCCCTGGTGGTGCTGGTCCCAGTGGTGCTGGCTGGAGCGTATCCGGCCGGCGGCTTGATGGCCCCGGAGGAGGTGATCTCCGGCGCCGAGGTCGGCACCTGCCCGCTGGGCACGGCCGCCTTGTGACCCTCGAGCCCGTAGATGCCGTCCCAGATCTGCCGGACCGCGGGCGCGGCCACGTCGGCGCCGTAACCGGAGTCCGGGACCATGACCAGCACCACGTACTGCGGGTGGTCGCACGGCGCGAACGAGGCGAACACCGAGGTCGCGTTCTTGCCGAACAGCTGGGCGGTACCGGTCTTGCCGGCCACGCACACCTTGTTCAGCGGGAAACCGGAGAAGGCGCCGGCCGCGGTGCCCGAGGTCACCACCCCGGCCAGGGCGTTGCGGATGTAGGACAGCGTGTAGCTCGACACGGGCAGGTGCCGGATGACCGGCGGGTTGATCTGCTGCGCCACCTTGCCGGTGGTGGGCGAGACCAGCGCCTCGCCGATCCGCGGGCTGTACAGGGTCCCGCCGTTGGCCAGGGCCACGTACGCGTTGGCCAGCTGGATCGGGGTGGCGGTGACGTAGCCCTGGCCGATCGCGGCGATGGCGGCCTGGCCCGGTTCCCACTGCCAGCCGTCCTGGCAGTCCTGCCACTCGATCTGCTGCACGTAGCTGCCGTACTCCTTGCCGTACTTGCACCAGTTCTGGCCGGTGTGGGCGTTGTCCTTCCACAGGTAGTACAGCCACTGCCGGGTGGGGATGGTGCCGGCCGACTCGGCCGGCAGGTCGATGCCGGTGCCCGTGCCGAAGCCCCAGTCCAGCTCCATCTGCTGCATCTTCTGCACCGGGGCGTTCGGCGATTTCACGGAGTTGGCCCTGACGTCGTCACGCAGGTACATGTCGTAGCCGAGCGTGTAGTACACCGTGTCGCAGGACTGGATCAGCGCCTCGGAGAAGCTCATGTCGCCCAGGCCGGGCTCGCCGTCGTTCTTGAACGTCTGGCTGCCGATGCTGATCGAAGCCGGGCAGCCGTACAGGCCGTTGATGGAGTACCCGTCGGCCACCGCGGCGGCGGTCGAGGTGACCTTGAACGTGGAACCCGGGGCGTACTGACCCTGGGCGGCCCAGTTGATGATGGGCTCGCCGTCGGACGTGCCGAACAGCTTGCTGAACTCCGATTGCGAGATGCCACCGGTCCACACGCTCGGGTCGTAATCCGGGTAGCTGGCCATGGCCACGACCCGGCCGGTGGTCGTCATCACGACCGCGGCGCCCTGGTTGGTGTTGTTCCCGGACGCACGAGAGCGGCCGATCGCGCCGTTCAGGGCGTTCTGCGCGTCGGCCTGGATCGAGGAGTTCAGGCTGGTGACCAGGTCGTCCCCGTTGACCGGCGCGGTCTGGCCCTGGGTCCCCGTGACGTCACCGGCCGCGTTGACCGATACCACCTGGGTGCCGCTCTTGCCACGCAGCTGGGTGTCGTACTGGGCTTCCAGACCGGCCTGGCCCACCAGGTCGACCCCGGAGAAGCCGGTCACAGGCAGGTGCCGGGCCTTGATCTCCTGCGGGGTGATGGGCTGGAGGTAGCCGAGCACCTGGGCCGGGTTGGCGCCGTCCGGCATCGGGTAGTCGATGACCGGCTGGACCTCCGCGGTCACCCCGGGGAACTTCTTCTGTTCCTCCATGACCTGCAGGGCCACCTGGTCAGAGACGTTCTGGTCGACCGGGATCGGCTGGTAGGGCGACCCGTTCCAGCAGGGCGTGGTGACGCCCTTGGTGCACAGCCGGGTCTTTTCCGACAGCAGCGTGTAGGACATGCCCAGCAGCGGCGCCAGCCGGTGCAGCACCGGGGTGGCCCCGCCGGGCTGCTGGGACAGCGTCATCATGTCCACCGACACGACCAGGGCCGTCGTGTTGGTGACCAGCCGGTTGCCGATGTCATCCAGGATCTGGCCGCGGACCGCGGGCACGATCACGTTCCTGGTCTGGTTCTGGGCCGCGAGCTTGGTGAACGCGGTGTTGTTCATGACCTGCAGGTACCACAGGCGCCCGCCGAGCGAGACCAGCATGGCGGCCGCGACCACGTACAGCACCAGCAGCCGGCGGCGCGACGACACGTTCACCGGTAACCCCCCGTCCGCCATCTGCGCTTGGCGCTGGGCCGCGGCATCCGCAGCCGGGCCGGGCCCGAGCGGCCGATGCGCAGGCTGGACCGGCGGGCGCCGGACCAGCTGCCGCGGCCCCGGCTCTTGCCGAAGGCCTTGCCGCTGATGCTGCGGCCGCCGATGCCCGCACCGCGGCCGAACGCCCCGCTGGAGGTGCCGCGCAGCCACCCCCGGCCCGGTGACCGGGGTCCGGCCGAGCGGCGTGTGACCCCGGCCGGGCGGCCACCGGTCAGCCGCCCCCCGGTCAGACGCGAGAACGCCCCGCCCCGGGAGAAGCGCAGCATGGCGCCGGACGACGGCAGCCCGGTCAGGTTGCCCCGGTGCCGGAACGGCGACGACCGGCCGAGCGGCGCGGAGCGGCCGAAAGAGGGCGGCTTGCCGAAGCTGGACCGGCTGAACACCGAGCCGCCGAGCAGGGACCGGCCCATGGTCGAGCTGCTGAAGCGGGACATGCTCGCACCCGACCCGGCCAGCCCGGTGACGAGTCCGCCGCCGGCCAGGCCGGAGCCGCCCAGCAGGCCCTCGCGGCGGTTGCGTGCGAACTTGACCCGAGCCGGAGCGCTGCCGGAGAAGGCCGCGGCGCGGCCGGCCACGGGACTGCGGCTGGACGCGCGGCCCAGGTTGAGCTGCGGCTCGCGTCTGGCGATGGTGCGCGTCCCGGTGGCCGTGCCCTTGGTCCGGTCCCCCAGCCGCAGCCGCGGGGCGTTCGCCCCGCTCACCTGCCGCAGCGTGCCCTGGCTCGCGCCCGGCGTCACGGTCCGGGCCGGGGCGGACGACCAGGCCACCCGCTGTCCCTCCCCGCGGGAGCCGGCCAGCCGCAGCAGCGCCGCGGCGGCGTACAGCACGAACGGGCACAGCAGCACGTCGTACCCGATGGCCACCGGGAGCACCCGGGTGATGGCGGGCCAGGTGACCCGGGGGTCGCTGAGCATGACGCCGAGCAGCGCCAGCAGGAACTCACCGCAGACCGCACCGGCCGCGGTGACCAGGATCTCGAACAGCGCCGTGTGCCCCTGATCGGCTGCGCCGTCGCCGGAAGGCTGGTCGGCCAGCAGGCCGCACAGGTACCCGATGAGGCAGAACACCAGCGCGTCCTCGCCGACGAAGTGGCTGCCGGGCGGGGCCACGTCCAGGGCCAGGCCGCCCCAGAAGCCGGTCAGCAGGCCGGACATCGGCCCGCTGGCCAGGGCCAGCGCGGCCACCGCGATCAGTACCAGGTCGGGACCTGAGCCGCCGGGAAAGGCGATCCGGTCGACGATGGTCAGCTGGAAGACGACGGTGATCGCGACGACGACGAAGGAGACAGCAGCGCGCACCTCAGCCCCCGCCCCGCTTCTTGGTGGCCGCGTGGGTGGCGGGCGCGCTGGTAGCGGGTGGTGTGTACGGCGTATAGGTGGAGTACGCGGTGGGGGTGGGTGAGGCCTTCGGGGTGGTGGTGATCGTGACCGTGGGCGCCGGGCGCGGCAGGATCGTGACCCGCGGGTTGCGGTCCGGCACCTTGACCACGACGCCCACCACGCCGAGCGTGGTGAAGCTGGCGTACGGCCGGACCAGCGCGGTCTGGGTCAGGTCGCCGGAGCTCCTGGTCACCGACACGACCGTGCCAACGGGGACGCCGGGCACTTCGGGCTGATCGTTCAGTGATGCGTAGGTGATGACCTCCTGGCCCTTGGTCAGCACCGCGTTCGCATCGAACAGGCTCAGGTGCAGCAGATCCGAACCGGACATGGACCGGCCGGTGCCGGTGACGTCGCCGATCTCGCTGCTGCCGGCCATCTGCACGCCCACGATGGAGGACGCGTCGTTGGCCAGCAGGACGGTGGAGGTGTCCGCGCTGACCTGAGTGACGGTGCCGATGAAGCCGGACCCGTTGAGCACGGTCTCGTCGGCCTTGATCCCGTCGTTCGAGCCGACGTCCAGGGTGACCGTGTCGGAGTAGCTGCCGCCGGCCGCGATGACGCTGGCGGCCACGATGGAGTACGCACCCGCGTCCAGCTGCAGCAGCTGGTCGAGCTGCTTGCGGGCGGCCTGGCTGAGCTGGGCCTGGCTGAGCTCGGTACGCAGCTGGGCGTTCTGCCGCTGCAGGCTGGCGACCTCGCTCTGGGCCGAGGGGCCGCCGGTGATGGAGTCGAACAGGCTGGCCACCGGGTTGGTCACGTCGTGGGTGACCCGCTCGACCGGGCCGAAGACGTCCGCGCCGACATTACGGGCCGGGGACGCGCCCCCGTCCCGGAAGTCCATCGTGATCAGCACGATGGCCGCGATCAGGAGCACACCAAGAACCAGGCGGGTGCGCCGGTTGTCGTGCACAGCAGCTCCTCGTCCGCCCCGGAGATCAGGCGGGGTTCTTCACGGCGCGGCGCCGGTTTCAGCGCCTGGTGTCGGGCACCAGCACCTGACGCAGGGTCTCGAAGTCCTCGACGCACTTCCCCGTGCCGAGGACCACGGAATCGAGCGGGTTGTCCGCGACCTGCACGGGCATCCCGGTCTCCTCCCGGATACGTGACTCTAGTCCGCGCAGCAGGGCTCCGCCGCCGGTCAGCGCGATCCCGCGGTCCATCACGTCGCCCGCCAGCTCCGGCGGGCACTTGTCCAGGGTGTTCTTGACCGCGTCGACGATCAGGTTCACGGGTTCCTCGATGGCCCGCCGGACCTCGGCCGCGGAGATCACCACCGTCTTCGGCAGGCCGCTGACCAGGTCCCGGCCGCGGATCTCGGCTTGCGGCTCGTCCTCGGCCGGGAACGCCGAGCCGAGGGCCATCTTGATCTCCTCGGCGGTACGCTCGCCGAGCATCAGCGAGTACTCCTTCTTGCCGAAGGTGATGATGGCCTGGTCGAGCTCATCCCCGCCGATGCGGATGGACTGGGAGGTGACGATGCCACCCAGTGAGATCACTGCCACCTCGGTCGTTCCGCCGCCGATGTCGACCACCATGTTGCCGGTCGGCTCGTGGATGGGCAGGCCGGCGCCGATCGCCGCCGCCATCGGCTCCTCGATGATGTAGACCCGGCGCGCCCCGGCCTGGTGGCCGGCCTCCTTGACCGCGCTCTGCTCGACGCCGGTGATCCCGCTCGGCACCGCGATCACGATCCGGGGCTTGGCCAGGTGCGTACGGCGGTGGACCTTCTGGATGAAGTACCTGAGCATCCGCTCGGTCACGTCGAAGTCGGCGATCACGCCGTCCTTGAGCGGCCGGACGGCGACGATGTTGCCGGGCGTCCGGCCGATCATGCGCTTGGCTTCCACGCCCACCGCGACGATCTGCCCGTTGTTGGTATTCAGCGCCACCACCGACGGCTCATTCAGCACGATGCCGCGGCCACGCACGTATACCAGCGTGTTCGCAGTGCCGAGGTCGACCGCCATGTCACGGCCGAGGAACGTCAGCGCATTGCTCATCGGGAACGGGAACCTTCCGATCCGGGCTCTATCAGGGAACTACAGAAATGCTCTGCGGGGCCGCTCGGACTGTCTCAGGCGGCCTGGAGTGTGGTCCGCTACCTACACAACGGTGTTGCCGACCGGACCGGTTCCGGCGAGGGGATACTGATTTCCTCCCGGGCCTGTCTGCCTGGCAACCATGGCGCGTCGGGCCTTATCAGGACGGAACTGTGTTCTGACAACGACGACGCTCCTTCACCGGGGCGTTCACCGGGGCGTGACCGGCCTGCCGCGGTCGATGCGATTCGCTACCCCGTCAGCTTACCCATGATCTCGCCGCGTGCCGGCCCGCCGACCCGGCGTGCCGGCACCGATCTCGCCAGTTTCTGCGCCGGCCGCGCGGTCTGCCTTGCGGCTGGGCCCGACCATAGCGCGCCAGCGTGTGACAAAGGCCATGACCAGGGCGAACGCGAAGGCGGTCCCGGCCGCGACCACGACCCAGCGGCCGGCCGCACTGATCAGTGCGTGCTGCACGCCGGGCGCGGACCGCACGCCGGTCAGCGCCCGCACCTGCATCGCTCCCGCGGCCAGGAAACCCGCGACCAGCCCGGTGAGCAGCAGGACCGCGCCGGCCATGGCGCCCGCCGTGCCGCTGGCCGCGCCCCGGGTCCCGCGCAGCGCGGCGGTGAGGGCAGCCGCCAGGCCGCCCGCCAGCGGCACGCAGATCACCGTGAGCACGTGGCTGTGCGGGGCGGCCCAGCCGCCCGCCAGCGCGGCCGGCAGCCTCAGCGGGGTGCCCGGGCCGGCCAGGTACAGGGCGGCGTAGCCGGCCGCCGCGAGGAACAGGCCGGTCGCGGTCACGGCGCGCACCCGCCTGGTCGCCATGGCCAGGGCCGCGCCCGCTAGCGCACCGGCCAGCACCGCGACCCCGGCCTCAGCGCCGGGCGGGCTCAGCACGGTCACCACGCCGGCCGCCGGGGCGACGGTAAAGCCGGTCACCGCGCAGACCGCGGCGAAGCGGGCCGCGGTGCCCGCCCGCGCCGTGATGGCGGTGATCCCGATGAGCGCCACGGCCGCGGCGATGGCCGCCGCGACCACGGCCTTGTCCCCGCGGTAGGTCGCGGCCACGGCGATCGCGCAGATCCCCCCCACCGGCGCGGTGAGCAGCGCGAGCTGCGCCCGCTCGGTGGCGGGGAAGGCGGTCCGCGAGGCGGTCGTGGGAGCCCCCTCGGCCACCAGCGCGTACACGGCGGCGAGCATGAGGGCGCCGCCGGTCAGCCACGGGTAGGGATGCAGCGCCGCATGCCAGTCACCAGCGGCGAGCCTGCGCCGCATCAGTGCGGTGGCGGCGGCCAGCCCGGCTACCGTGAACGCGGCCCACCATCCGGCCAGCGACCTGCGGGCCAGCCGGGGCTGGTCGGCCACGACCGCGGCCATCGCGGTCATCGCGACTCCAGCCCCCGCGCCGTGCAAGGACCGGTCCGTTCCGATCAGCGCGATGCTGGGCCCGATGTCGCCGAGCAGGTCCGCGGCGGCGATGATCATCAGCCCGGTGAGCAGGACCGGGCCTGCCCGCAGCCACCGCACGGCCAGCGCCGCGACCGATCCGGCGACCGCCATCGCGGGCAAGGCCAGGCCGGAGGCCCGCAGCACGCTGGTCAGCGCGGCCGTCCCCTGACCCGCCAGCGGCGCGGGCACCGACCAGGCGATCGCGTCCGGGACCTGCAGCGCCACCAGCGGGACCACGGCCACCACCAGGGCCACCGCGCATACCCCAGCCGCCGCGGAGCGGATCCTGGCCGCCCGCGAGCGGGACGGGAAGACGGTCGTTTCCGCGTCGGGTTCGGGCTGGCGGGCGGTGGCTGAGGCGGGTGGGATGACGGGGTCGGGGGCGGTGGTCTCGGCCCGGCGCGGGATGTCACGGATCGGCAGGTCGGGGACGGTGGTGGGGCTCGAGCCGCTGACCATGCTCGGGGAGGTGACCGGGCCCGGGTCGATGACCGGACCGGGGGCTGGGGCTGAGGCTTGGGCTCGGCGAAGCGTGGTTGCCTGCTGGGCGGCGGGGGCGCGAGGCGGGGCTGGGGGCGGGCTCGCGGGGCCAGCCGGAGGCGGGGTGGGCGGCTGGTTGCGGCGGAAGCGGCCGTTCCTGGCGGCGGCGTGCGCTCCCCCGCGCTGGCGCGGGACGGCCTCGTCGGTCCGAGCCTGACCCTTACCCAGATCCGTGGTCACCTGGCGCACTCCGATTACCGATTGCTAATACCAAGTCACTTAAAGCTATCGGAAGGGTAGCGCGCCTGACCATGATCACGTAAGAAAAGGTTCCAGAAGCTAGCGGGCATAACGATCGTTCGGCGGACAGAAGAGGCAAGCTTTTCGCTCGGCCGCCGTGCCGTGGTTGCGGATCCACTCGGCTCGCGTCCCTACGGGAGGGCCGAGCTCCGCTCTGCGGAATCGCTCTCGCGAGGCGGCGAATTCTGGCTGGTGCGCGAGTGATTAGTGCGGTATTTGAGGTCTAGGTGATTGGACCGTCAGAACGATGCCTGCCCCGACACAGACCCCCTCTGGGCGGGGATGCGGATGCGGGGAGACGCGATGGGGCATATGAGGCTTGGAATGCTGTATGGGACGGGCGTGGCGCGGGCTAGGACGGGGTGTGGAGGGCGGAACGCTATGAAACCGCGGATCCATAGCGTTCCAACGCACTGCAAGGGGGGTTTCATCGCGTCCGGGGTGGGCGGCGCGAGGGGTCGGGGCGGCGCGGGGTGGGTTAAGAGGTGGGGGCGTC
>Ga0213875_10001203_pt1 | contig 17665 bp, 13 predicted proteins | sample BarmaccomBMRX_R8_FD_160105 | JGI IMG/M metagenome (GOLD analysis project Ga0213875, IMG submission 160105) | Root-associated microbial communities from Barbacenia macrantha in rupestrian grasslands, the National Park of Serra do Cipo, Brazil - RX_R8 | ecosystem: Host-associated > Plants > Roots... | reverse complement strand
CGATCGCTCGGGCTTCGATTTCTATCGCGCGGTTTGAATAGCGTTCGATGTAGCGGACGCCTGTGGCGCGATGGTCACTGCCGGTGAGGACGTGGCTTACCACGGAATCGCATAGAAGAGTGACGTTGCCTGTCTTGAGAGCCGGCGGAAGCGTGACCGCAATGGTATTGAACATGGCTCCAACATCACAACCGTTTACACAATTACCGCAGTAATGGCAGGGCGGCCGGTTGTTCCACATTCGCGTCAACTGCGCGACGCGGCGGGGGGTCGCGGGCAATCCGAGCTTGTGACACGCGGCATTGAAGATGGTTTCGGAGCAGTTGAGCGCCATGGGTGGTTGGAACTCGCCGTCCGGAAATTGCTGCAGGTTCGCTGGAGCGGCGCTCACACCGATGAATCGTTCGACGCGATCGTAGTACGGCGCAATGTCGGCGTAGGAGATGGGCCAATTATCGCCATAACCGTCTCTGGAGGCTGCTTTGAACTCGAGATCTGACATGCGATCGGTGGCGCGCGACCAGTGCAGAGTGCGCCCTCCCAGGACGCGGGATCGAGACCATTGAAAGGGCTGATCGGGAGGCGTGGTGTATGGATTCTCCCGGTCGTCAGTCATGATCCGGTAATTGAATTCGGTCGATCCTTTGCAATATTTCTTTAGCAGTCCCGGCTGACCGGCGCCGCGGAAGGGCAATTCATAGGGCCAGCGATGCCGGAATTCTTTGTAGGTATCGATCTTCGATCCAGCTTCGAGAAGCGCGACTTTGAATCCGTTCTTTGCAAGTTCCATGCAAGCCCATCCGCCGCAAGCGCCCGAACCGACGATAATCACGTCGTACTTCTGCATCGTGGGTTAGACCCGGTGGTGCTCTGGATGAGTACAGGCGGGAAACTCGGTAAGATACGCGAGTCCCTTGTATTCGAGAACATCGATGAGCCCTACGCGAGAGGTATAGAACGCATGCACGGTCATGTCTTTAAGGAGTCGATAGACCGGGAAACCGTTATGAGTTTTCGAGGTATCGCGTTCCGGCTCAGAGATGCGCTCGATGAGAGAGACCTGTTGTTGGGTCGTCAATTCTGAGAATTGTTGAGATCGCAACCAGGCCATGGCTTTTCGCCATTGCTCCTGCATTTCGGGCGCGTATTCGGCTGCTGCATTCACGACGAAATCGGTGAAGGCAGCGACGTGGGCCTCGCGCGCGCCGGGAGTCTCATCTGTAGGGATGAGAATCGCCGTGAACGCATCCAACATTCGAAATTCTTCCGGAGAGAAGAACTGCGGTTGGTACGAGTTCCAATCGTGCGGATCAGGCGGGGCGAATGAGTGGTGTTCATGCGCGTGAGCGAGTTGTGATTCGCTCGCGTGCAGCCAACCGCGGAAGAACTGGGCGGCTCCGGCCGTAGTCGTGGCGCGGACAACCATCCATGCTGCATCCCGCCGAGTTATGCCATCGGGAAAAAAGCTCAACGCGCGCACCACCCGCCATCAATGAGGATATCGGTTCCTGTAATAAACCCTGCCGCGTCGGAGCAGAGATAAGCGGCCAAAGCGCCGATCTCGCCGACTTCTCCCCAGCGGCCGACGGGAAGACTCGACAGGAATTGCGCGTTGGCTTCCGGGTTCTGCATGACCGGATAATTCATTTCGGTGCCGAAGGGGCCAGGGCTAATTCCGTTCACGGTTATGCCTTCGCCCGCCACTTCAAGCGCAAGGGCGCGCGTCAGCCCGAGCAAGGCAGCTTTGCTCGAAGAATAAGCGCTGCGGCCGGGTAGCGAGACGTGGCTCATGATCGAGGTCATGTTCACAATGCGTCCGTAGCCGGCGCCTTTCATATGCGGAACAAACGCGCGGCACATGAGAAACACGCTTGTAAGGTTTGTATCCAGGACACTTTGCCACTCACGCAAGGAAAAGTCGGTTAGATTTTTTCGGATGTTGATGCCGGCGTTGTTGATGAGGATCTGAACTTTACCGAGCTGGCTCAAAACTTCAGATTCCAAGCGGGCTACGCTCGGCTCGTCAGTTACATCAGCGACGAAAACTCTGGCGACTCCGCCGGCGCTTCCGATTTCAGCACGTACGGTTTCGAGCTTTTCTGCATCGCGAGAGACGAGGGCAATTGTGGCTCCGGCTTCGCCGAGCGAGAGCGCCATGGCTTTGCCCAATCCCTTACTTGCCCCGGTGATCAGGGCGGTTTTTCCGGCTAGGTCGATCTTGAATGGCGATTGAATAACTGAACCTCTCTTCTTGTCTGACTTAGTAAGATCCCGGCGGCATGGTTACTTGGTAGAGCTCAGTGTCTTTATAAGGACCAGGGAAGTCTCCTAGATACTGCACTGTGGCATGGATATCAAGCAAGCGCCGCAGAAGCCAATCCTCGGGATAACCGGGAGTGCCGAGAACCAGAAATTGTGGATGTTCGGCGACAAACTGGCGATAGGGCTCAATGTTTGCTCTGATGGGGAAGTATTGTTTGAGATTGGCGTATCCCTCGAAGATCGTGGCGTGAGCGTAGTGGACCGCTAAACCGAGATCCGTGAGGTAGTAAAGGCGAGATACGATACTCGGACTCTCATACTTATCCATTTCGAGCCAGGTTAGGCCGCTCGCAGCCACAATCGGAAGATCTGGACGTACTAACTCGATGGCGGAAGTCGGGGGCAAAGCAGCGTGTGATCCGCGGGCAGCCCATATCGACCGTGCCGACCCGCCTAAGTTCAACGCGAGCACATACAACAGCAACACACTGCAGGCTGCCACCGCGGCGAGACGGTTCCTATTGGTCATGATGGCGAGAAAGAAAGCAATCAGGATTCCATAGGCGTAGACGGCGGGAACGCCATAGCGCGGGAAGAAAGCGCTGTGCGAGCGCATCAATGCCAAGGTGATGATTACGGGTATCATCAACAGGCCTGCAGTAAAGGCGAGCTCAACCGGGGTCATAAATGCTGCCTTGGCGGTCCGAGTTTGTGGGCGGCCCAAGACTGTCAGGAGGGCGATTAAGACGGCAAAGAAAAGAACGATGCCTTCCGGCGCCAAAGTGTCATAGAAGAAGGCGGCCACTCGGTGAGGCGAGGCTTGGAAGGCCGGCGGGAAGGAAGCTCCTTGAAAGCCGGTAATCGTGCGGATGTAAATGAAGAGAATGACGGAAGGAATAACTAGAGAGGCCCAGAGCAGTAAGTCGAACTTGCGGGAGCGATACCATCTCACGAGTTCGGCTAGGCAAAAGGGCAAGACGTAAAACAGAGCGAAGAAATGGCTGAAGGCCATCCCTGTTACGGCTGCGGCGAGTAACGCAACGGAGGCGTTGTTTCGGTTGGGTTCAATGGCTTTTTCCCAAGCGAGCATGGCAATGCCGAAGAATCCGAATATGAGCGCATAGGGGCGCGCTTCTGTGGCATACGACAGAAATGGAGTCGACCAGAAGACGAGCAGAGCCAAAAAGCCGTATGCGGGACGAAGCCGGCGTGAAACAAACCGGTAAAAACAGAGGCTGCCAATTAGAAACGCGACTATGGACGGAAATCTCGCGGCATACGAGTTATCGCCGAGCACTGCCAAGGAGCTTCGGACAGCTAAGTAGATTAACGGGGGGTTCAGATCCAGACGAATGGCTTGCCAGAACTGGGGCATCGGAGTTTTGGCGATGTAGTAAGTGAATAGCTCGTCGTGCCATAACTGGCGAGTGGCGGCAGAGGCGGTGATCGCAAGATACAGGAGAATGAGGACGCCGAGGGCAATGCTGGAATCAAACGAGGTGAAACGCTCCGTTTCTAAGCGGTCGCGAACACGGTCGATCCAGCGGGCTAATCGGGCAAACGCGTGGCCAATTTGGGTATCGCGAAGGGGTGTACTTGCGGGACGCAACTGGAGCAATTGTAGCGGATGGGGCTATGCAGCTTGTGGCCCGAGGCCGTTCACAGGATTACGGCTCCACGCTTCTGATTTCCGGTGCAAAGTCGGTAGGTGATAATGCGCTTCATGGGGAAGGTGGGCTGCCTTGATTCGGTTGAAGATGGCATCTTGAAAGGTTGGGCACAGGATGAGGAACGCATCACGCCAGCGGTTGTCGATTTAGCCGTAAACGGGCAATTTTTAGATACTATTGCATGTTCCGAATACCGCCCTGACTTAGTGGAAGCGGGTCGCGGATGCGGCGACCACGGGTTCACTTACCCATTGCCTGCGAGCTACATGCAATCGCGAGCAAACGTTTCCGTTCGCTTCGCCGGCGGCGGCCCGTTTCTCCATAATGGCGAACGTGTGTTGCCGGACTTTACGAAGCGGTTCTTAATATCTGAGGCGCTGTTCTCACGGGCGTTGAGCCGCGGATTGTGGTGCATCGATGAAATGAGTCTCTCCGACCGGGCAGTGGCCATCACGGGTTGGTGCATTCCTCCCGCTTTGGGGCGACTTCCAGTTGCGTTGACGCACAACGGGAACGTGCTCGAAGACTTAGTGAGGTTCCCCAGAAATGACATCGCGATTAAGCTGGACCTACCTCGGGATGAGATTGGCTTCGGGTTCAAGGCGCGCGGGCCGATCGTTTCAGCAGGTAAAACGCATCAGTTCGCATTTGAACAACCACTCGCGAGGCGGCCGTTCGACGCCAATCAGACGATTCACTTTGTCGCGTGCGAACGGCCCCTGCCTCCCGAGGACCTCCGGGTTCGCGCCCACGGCTCGACAGAGGAAAACAGCTTTATGAAAGAGGGATCGACGGTCTATGTTCAGATAGAGCGAATTCTAAAGACCTATTTCGCCAAGCAGTTCGAAGATTTCGCCAGCATCTTGGATTGGGGTTGCGGATCGGGCCGGTCGCTCCGATATTTCACGCACGATGCGCTAAGTAAACTGACCGGAATCGATATCGATCGCGACGCGATTCAATGGTGCCAGCAAGCTTTTCCGGAGGGCCGATTTCGGACTGTTGGCGCAACACCACCTACTGCCTTGCCGCCGGCCTCCTTTGACCTGATCTACGCAAATTCAGTATTGACTCATCTGCGGCAGATGGATCAGCTTCTTTGGATCGAGGAGCTGCATCGCCTGGCACGACCCGGCGGTGTGCTGCTCCTGACGACCTTCGGGGAGGTAGCGTGGTGGGGACGCAAATTCCCGTCGGACCGGTTTGTGGAGTGGCGGCTTGTGCGCGGTGGTTTCTATGAGGGGGGACGAAACGAGAATCTTGCCGCGTTGGGAATCGGCGATTACTACCGGAACGTTTTTGTTTCTGCCGACTACATCCTGAATACTTGGTCGCGGTTTTTTGAAATCATCGATTTTATACCGGCTGGAATCGGCAACTTGCAGGATTTGACCATACTTCGTAAGCAGGCTGGGTAGCTAAGCACTAGCCGAGCGCTCCGATTCGGGCGAAGTTGCTCCAACCCCGAGAAGTGGGCTTGGTCGGTCTGATGTCCCAGAAGGGCTGTGGCTCTGGCGCGGCGGCCGGCCCCCTTTCCGAGGTTAGCTCTTTACCCTGTTTCCAGCTTCAGCAAATAGAGTCGCCCGCCCTCATCGCCGGCAAGAATCAGATCCGCTCCGGCGAAAGCGCAACATATGGCCGCAGCATCACACGTAAATCCCGCGATCACTGTTCCTCGTTCCAGGTCCCACACCTTCAGCGTGTTATCCCAAGATGCGGAGATCGTGCGCCGCCCGTCCGCTGTCAGCGCCACTCCCCGGACTGAACCCGAGTGGCCCGCGAGCGTGCGCACTTCTTTTCCGCTCTCCAAGTCCCACACCTTCAGCGTGTTGTCTTTAGACGCGGAGACCGCGCACCGTCCGTCCGTTGTCACCGCCACTCCCCGGACTGAACCCAAGTGGCCCGCCAGTGTGCGCAGTTCTTTTCCGCTCTCCAGATCCCACACCTTCAGTGTCTTGTCGAAAGATGCGGAGACCGCGCGCCGCCCGTCCGCCGTCACCGCCACTCCACTGACCACATCCGCATGGCCCGCCAGCGTGCGCACTTCTTTTCCGCTCTCCAGATCCCATACCTTCAGCGTGTTGTCTTTAGACGCGGAGACCGCGCGCCGTCCGTCCGAAGTTACCGCCATCGCAGTAACCCAATCCGAGTGGCCCTCCAGCGTACGCACTTCCTTTCCGCTCTCTAGATCCCAAACCTTCAGCATACGGTCGTGGGAGGCGGAGACCGCGCGCCGCCCGTCCGGCGTCACCGCCACTCCAGTGACAGCAGACGAATGGCCCGCCAGCGTGCGCACTTCCTTTCCGCTCTCTAGATCCCAAACCTTGAGCGTGTTGTCATAACATGCAGAGACCGCGCGCCGCCCGTCCGCCTTTACCGCTACTCCCTCGACCGAATCAGAGTGGCCCGCCACCGTGCGCACTTCTTTCCCGCTCTCCAGATCCCAAACCTTCAGCGTCTTGTCATAAGACGCGGAGACTGCGCGCCGCCCGTCCGCCATCACCGCTACTCCATTGACAACATCGGAGTGGCCCGCCACCGTGCGCACTTCTTTCCCGCTCTCCAGATCCCACACCTTCAGCGTCTTGTCCCACGACGCGGAGACCGCGCGCCGCCCGTCCGCCATCACCGCCACTCCAGCGACCGAATCAGAGTGCCCCACCAGCGTGCGCACTTCTTTTCCACTCGTCAGCTCCCACACCTTCAGCGTTTTGTCTTTAGACGCGGAGACCGCGAGACGTCCGTCCTGCGTCACAGTCACCCCCCAGACACCCTTCGAATGACCTCTCAAGGTGTGCAGCTCTGTGCCACTTGCCAGATCCCACACCTTCAGCAGGTGGTCATCAGAGGCGGACACTGCTAGATGGCCATCCGGGGTTAACGCGACTGCCCGGACCCAAGCCGAATGGCCCGCCAGCGTGCGAATCAGCGCCGTTCCGGGGGGGTGCAGCGAGGGCCACAACGGTTTCAGCCAAGGCTTTGAAGCGCCTTTCGCGATATCTCTTGTAAATTCCGCGATTGCTGGAATTTCCTCATGCGGCAGCAACCGTCCTACCATCTGCGAAGCAAATTCCTCCGGATTTTGCGCAACCACATTGGCCGAGAGCCGCAGTGCGCCGTGGATCAAGTGAAGCGCCGCTGGATCGCTAAATCGGGCGCGCACATAATCCAATTGCAAATCGTGCAGCTTTATTCCCTCTACCCAGGACGCGAGCGACCGTTCCACCAAATAGCGCACGGTATGCCGCGCTTTCTCTTCATTGAGCTTCCACAAGACTTGCAGAACCGGGAGCGCCGCAGGCACGTCTTCGAGCAGCACCGCGAGCTTGAGATAGCGGTTCTGCATGTGCGCGGGGAGAGTCTGAAAGCTGACTTCCAGACTTTTGAAGAAGCTTTTCTGACCGGTCGGAAGGCGCTCCTCGATCTCGCTGATATCTGCTCGTTTCAGCGCTTCCAGCGTGTCACGCCAGTCCTCTGCTGCCTTACCCTTCAGGCTGCCGCCGATCTGGGACAGCGCCGCTGCCAACCTACCGCATTCGTGAATGATTTCCGCCGCTTCCGGCGGCAGCGCGGTTACTTCAATCCTGGCGGCCCGAGCCAGCAGCTCGCGTGCTTCGCCGTCACTCAGCAGATTGGCGGAAAAATTTCGGTCGGTCAGTGCGTTCGCGATGGTGGCATCGCGAGTGGTGATGAGGAAGCGCGAGCGCGGTGCATCCACTAGCAGCGGCTGCACGTGTTCAAGGCTCCAGATGTCATCCACCACCACCAGCGCCGCCTTTTCGCGCAGGATTGTCTTGTAGCGGTTCTCGCAAGCCTGTTTGGTGTCCCAGCCTCGGTCGACATCTTCGCCGAGCGCGCGGCCAACCTCACGCATGCGCGGCACGAAATCGCCGTCCCACTCGCGCCCGATGGTGATCCAGGCAATACCGTCGGGAAAAGCGCGTTGGACCGCCGGGTCGCGGCATACCGCAGTGGCAAGCACGGTTTTGCCGATGCCGCCCATCCCCTGAAGCGCCGTTACGGCGATATTTGCGCCTGCGCCTTCCGTAAAGACCAAATCGCGCAAGCCAGTCACTTGCTTCTCGCGAATCACATAGTTGAGCGGCAGATTCGGAACGGTGTCATAGCGAAGCGGGCGAACTATGTGTTCGATGTGCGCGTCTGCGCTAATATCCATGAGCAACTCCGCTTGCTGCTCGGGGTACTTGCGGTAATTCCTGCTCTTCAAATGGATGGGGACCGGCGCGCCAGCAACGGCCAGCACCGGAATTACTGCCTTGCCTTCATCCAGCGCCCAGATCTGCTCTGCGCGGCAGATCTCGGAAACATAGGAAGCTGGGGTAAGCAGCGCGACCAACACCTCGCAGTTGTTCAGCGCGTCTTCAATGTCTTTGCCCCAGGAGGCGCCGCCGCGAATCCGGTCCGTATCGAGCCATACTTCGCAACCGGCCTCGCGTAGTGCCTTCCGGATGCTCTGAGCTGCATCCGCGCCGTCCTTGCGTGCGTAGGAAATGAACACGCGCCGCGCCAATGGCTTGAGGTTCGGCGCGGCATCGGAGGGTGCTGCCATGAACGGAACAATTCTAACGGATGGTAAAGAGGCTCGCCATTTATCGGCAACGAGAGATCTCGGGGCGTGGATACACTGCTATTCTGAAGCGCGAAGCATGGGCTCGAAATGAAAGTTGTCATTCTCTGTGGCGGATTGGGGACCCGGTTGCGCGAAGAGACCGAATTTCGGCCGAAACCGCTGGTGGATATAGGCGGGCGTCCGATTCTCTGGCACATCATGAAGGTCTACGCGCACTACGGGTTCCGTGAATTTATCCTGTGCCTGGGCTACCGGGGCAACATGATCAAGGAGTATTTCCTGAATTACGAGGCAATGAACAACGATTTCACCATTTGCCTGGGCAAGAAATCGCAGATTCATTACAACGACGATCATGAAGAGCAGGATTTCTGGGTGACGCTTGCGGAAACCGGGGCGGAGTCCATGACCGGCGGGCGAGTGAAACGGGTGGAACGCTATCTTAAGAACGATGACAGATTCATGGTGACCTACGGCGATGGGGTGAGCGATGTTGATATTTCGGCCCTCCTGGAGTTCCATGAGAATCATGGAAAATTGGCGACGGTGACGACCTTCCGGCCGGTTTCGCGGTTCGGAATTTTGGATATTAGCCCCTCGAAGCAGGTGACGAATTTCCATGAGAAACCGAAATCGGACGCGTGGGCGAGCGCGGGATTTTTTGTGTTTGAGCGGAAGGTTTTGGATTATCTGGATGGGGATGAATGCGTGCTCGAACGCGAACCGCTGGAAAAATTAGCCGATGAAGGGCAGTTGATGGCCTATCATCACGATGGTTTCTTCCATGCGATGGACACGTATCGCGAGTATCAGGCGCTGAATGATCTATGGAAATCGGGCGAGGCGCCGTGGAAGCGATGGGCATAAACGCGAGTTTCTGGCGTGACCGCTCGGTCCTGGTCACCGGGGGAACGGGGCTGGTGGGAAGCTGGCTGACGCGGCGGCTGGTCGAAGTGGGCGCGGATGTGGTTTGTCTGGTTCGGGACTGGATCCCGCAGAGCGAAGCAGTTCGCAGTGGAACGCTGGACCGCGTGAAGGTGGTGCGAGGGGACGTCTGCGATCGCGAGACGCTCGAGCGGACGCTCGGCGAATACGAGATCAACACGGTATTCCATTTGGCCGCGCAGACCATTGTCGGTATTGCGAACCGGAATCCTGTTTCAACGTTCGAGAGCAATGTTGCGGGAACCTGGAACGTGCTCGAAGCGTGCCGGCGCTCTCCTACGGTGAAGGCGATCGTGGCAGCGTCTTCCGATAAGGCTTATGGCGATCAGGAAGAGCTTCCCTATTCTGAGGACACGCCGCTCGAAGGACGTCATCCGTATGATGTCAGCAAATCCTGCTCCGATCTGATAGCTCAGGCATACGGCGTTACGTATGGGTCGCCGGTTGCGATTACACGCTGCGGGAATTTCTATGGCGGCGGCGATCTGAATTGGAATCGCATTGTGCCGGGAACCATTCGTTCGATTATTCGCGGCGAGCGGCCGATTATCCGCTCCGATGGCCAATTCGTCCGCGATTATTTTTACGTTGAAGATGGCGCGGCGGCGTATATGTTGCTGGGTGAGAAGCTAATCACGGATAGCGAACGGGTGCGTGGGAAGGCTTTCAATTTTTCAAACGAGATCCAGGTCACGGTGACGGATCTGGTGAACCGGATCCTGGGCATGATGGGCTCCTCGCTGAAGCCGGATATTCAGAACCAGGCCTCGAATGAGATCCGGCATCAGTATCTCAGCGCGCAAAGGGTGAGAGAAGAGTTGGGATGGCGCCCGCTGTTTACGTTGGACGAGGGTCTGGAGCGAACCATAGCCTGGTATCGCGATTTTTTTGGGGGTTCTTACGATGAGTTCTCAGGCCGAGAGCTTGCGGGAACGCATTCTCGATCTGGTCGGTGAATATCACGAGTCTGCATTTCCGGAACTCCCGTTCGTTCCAGGGGAAACCGCAGTTCCGGTTTCGGGCCGGGTGTTCGATGCGGAGGATATTCGTTCGCTGGTCGATTCGTCGCTCGACTTCTGGTTGACGACCGGGCGTTTTGCGGCGCAATTTGAGAAGCAGTTTGCGCGCTGGTTCGGAATTCGAACCGCTACTTTGGTCAACTCGGGATCTTCGGCGGACCTGCTGGCGGTGACCGCGTTAACCTCGCCGAAGCTCGGTGATCGGCGTCTGAGACCAGGCGATGAGGTGATTACGGTCGCTGCGGGGTTTCCGACGACCGTGAATCCGATCATCCAGAACGGGCTTGTGCCGGTCTTCGTGGATGAGTATATTCCGACTTACAACATTGACGTCACGAAATTAGAGGAGGCTCGTTCCGAGCGCACACGCGCGGTGGTGATTGCGCATACGTTGGGGAATCCTTTCGATCTCGGGGCAGTGACCGAATTTGTTCGCAAATACGATCTCTGGCTGGTTGAGGATTGTTGCGATGCGGTGGGCGCGACCTATAGAGGCCAAAAAGTGGGGACATTCGGGGACCTGGCGACGGTCAGCTTTTATCCGGCGCATCACATTACTATGGGCGAAGGCGGATGCGTACTTGCGGAAAAGCCGCTGTTCAAGACCATTGTCGAATCGTTCCGCGATTGGGGACGGGATTGCTGGTGCGAGCCCGGCAAGGCGAACACTTGCGGCAAACGGTTTGATTGGGAACTCGGCGAGTTGCCGCGCGGTTACGATCACAAATACATCTACTCGCATATCGGGTACAACTTGAAGATGACGGACATGCAGGCGGCGGTCGGCGTGTCGCAAATGAAGAAACTGCCTCAATTTATTGAGAAGCGGCGGAGCAATTTCAAGGCGCTGTGGGAGGGATTGAAGGATCTCGGGGAATTTTTCATTCTGCCCGAAGCGACTCCGCAGTCAGAGCCGAGCTGGTTCGGTTTCCCGATTGCCGTGCGGCCCGAGGCGCCTTTTAATCGCAATCAGGCCATAGCGTTTCTCGAAGGGCGGAAAATCGCGACCAGGCTGCTCTTTGGAGGGAACCTGCTTCGGCAGCCGGCATACCAGGGGATCAAGCATCGGGTGGTGGGATCGCTTGAAAACACGGATTTCATCATGAATCAGGTATTCTGGGTGGGCGTCTATCCGGGGATCACGACGGAGATGCTCGGGTACATGCTGGACACGTTTCACCAGATGCCGGTGGAGCACCTCGTTACGCTGTAGCTGCATGGCGCATCCGCTGCAGCAGGATTTGGACTACATCCTGGCGCAGACGGGGGATCTGTGGGAGGCGATTCGCGGCCAAGCGGTCTTCATAACGGGCGGAACGGGTTTTGTAGGCACCTGGCTGGTTGAGAGTTTCGTCTGGGCGAATCGAAAGCTCGATCTTGGCGCTAGGGCGGTTCTGCTGACACGCAACCCTGACGCGTTTCGGGCGAAAGCGCCCGAAGCTGCGGAGCATTCGTCGCTGCGATTTGTGCGAGGGGAAATAGATTCATTTGAGTTTCCCGACGGATCTTTTCCTTACGTAATTCATGCAGCGACGCAGAGCTACTTCGGGCCAACCGCCGCGCGTCCGGCGTCGATTTTTGATTCCGAGGTTGAAGGGACGCGACGGGTGCTCGATTTTGCTCGAACGCATGGCACGCGAAGATTTTTGTTTACCAGTTCGGGCGCGGTTTATGGAAAACAGCCTGCAGGGATGGCGAATATCCCAGAAGAGTACGCGGGCGCTCCGCTGACCACCGATGCTAGCTCTGCTTATGGGCAGGCGAAGCGGGTTTCGGAATGGCTGTCGGTGATGTACGCGCGCCAATATGGCTTTGTGACGTTATTGCCGCGGCTGTTCGCTTTTGCGGGACCTCATCTTCCGCTTGATTTGAACTTCGCGATCGGCAATTTTTTGCGCGATGTGATTGCGGGAGGACCGGTGCGGATCCAGGGAGACGGCACGCCAGAACGTTCTTATTTATATGCCGCGGATCTGGCGATCTGGTTATGGACTATCTTGATTCGGGGAGAATCGGGGCGGCCTTACAACGTGGGATCAGGTGTGGCGGTGACGATCGCGCAACTCGCGCGCGCGGTGGTGGACAATACCGTGCCGGGAACCGCGACCGAGATTGCGCGTGAGGCGGTTGCAGGGATGCCGATCGCGCGCTATGTGCCTGCGGTGGATCGCGCAGCGAGAGAGTTGGGTTTGCGTCCGGTTATCGGATTGGAAGAGGCGATCCGGCGGATGTACGCCTGGAGCCGGGAAAGTCGCGCTCGGGCTATTGCTCCATGAAGTAGTAACACATCATGTGGCACACGATGAGATGGCCGTCTTCGATGCGACCCATGTGCGGCTCAGCGACGCGAATCTGAAGCTTGGCCAGAGGGCCGAGCTTGCCGCCGTCGCGTCCGGTCAGGGCAATGGTCTCACAACCGAGCGAATTCGCGTATTCCATGGCGCAAACCACGTTCGGGGAATTGCCGGATCCGCTAATTGCCATGAACACGTCGCCTTTTTGCGCGAAGTTTTTGAGCTGCTCGGCAAAGACGCAGTCATAGCTCACGTCATTTGAATAGGCGGTGATGGTGGGCATGGAATCGGTGAGCGCCATGATCCGGAAACGGGTATCGCGTTTGTAACTCGCGCCTTTCACCATGTCGCAAACGAAGTGCGAGGCGGTGGAAGCGCTGCCGCCATTGCCGCAAACGAAGATGTGCCGGTTATTGTCGCGAGCTTGGGTGAGGATCTGGATGGCGCGCTCGACGCCGTTCAGGTCGATGGTTTCGAGCGCGTTCAGGAGTTTCGATTTGTATTGTCGCGGGAAGTCCGGCGATTCAGGGGAGGCAATTGGTTGGGTGCTCATAGCTGTATCCTAATTTACCGATAAGCAAGCTGAATGAATGCCATGAGACAGTACCGGTACGGCTTGCACTTGTAAGATGATAGCGGAAACGATGTGGCATAATCGCATGGGATCGAAAAACCTGTTATGACGGCGCAAAAAACGGTGAAAATCGGCAAGAAACTGGTGGGGGATGGTCAGCCCTGCTATGTCATAGCGGAGATAGGAATCAATCATAACGGCGACCTCGATCAGGCCAAACGGCTGATTAGCGTAGCGGTTGCGGCGGGCTGCGATGCGGTGAAGTTTCAGAAACGCACCGTCGATATTGTATACACACCCGAGGAGTTGGCCAAGCCCAGAGAGAGTCCGTTCGGGAACACGAACGGCGATTTGAAGCGGGGGCTGGAATTTGGATACGAAGAGTACCAGGACATTGATGCTTTCTGCAAGGCGGTGAAGATTCCTTGGTTTGCGTCCTGCTGGGACGAGGATTCGGTGGATTTCCTCAACCAATTCGACGTGCCTTGCTACAAGATTGCTTCTGCATCGCTCACGGACGATCGGCTTCTGCGTCACACGCGCGGTACGGGCAAGCCCTTGATTGTTTCGACGGGAATGAGCACCATCGAGGAAATTGATCACGCGATGGAGGTACTTGGTACCGAGGATCTCGTTTTGCTCCACGCGTGCAGCACCTATCCCGCGCTATACGAAGAACTGAATTTGCGGGCTATCCCGGTCATGAGAGGGCGTTATGGAGTACCCGTTGGATACTCGGGCCACGAGACGGGCATACCCTCGACGGTGGCGGCCGTCGTTTTGGGGGCCTGCTGCGTGGAGCGCCACATCACCATGGATCGGGCGATGTGGGGGAGCGATCACGCGGCCTCTCTCGAGCCGAATGGAATCACGCGCGTGGTGCGGGATATTCGTCTGATCGAACAATCGCTCGGCGATGGGAAAAAGCGCGTGTATGAGCGGGAGTACCCGATCATCAAGAAATTGCGGCGCGTTGGTGCGGCTCCCGTGCCCGCATGACGGAGATCAAGGCAATCGCTCTGGATGTTGATGGAGTTCTCACCGATGGAGGTATTTGGTGGGGGCCGGGCGGAGAAGAGTGGAAACGATTCTGCTTCGCCGACATTATGGGCGTCTCGTTGGCGCGCAAAGCGGGATTGGTGATCGCACTGATTTCTGGCGAAGATAGTCCCCTGGTCGACCGCTTCGCCACCAAGATGGGCATTACCGATATCGAAAAGAACTGCAAAGATAAAGCTGCGGCGTTGCGCCGTTTTGCGGATCGCGCGGGTTTGGCGTTATCGGAAATCTGCTTCATGGGTGATGACATCAACGATGTCGCGGCCATGCAACTGGCCGGTTTCGCGGCGGCACCCGCAGATGCACAACCCGCTGCACGCCGATGCGCCGGTTTTGTTTCGGTAAAGAACGGCGGGAACGGCGCTGTACGCGAGCTGGTGGAAGCGGTGCTCGCAGCGCAGGCTCGCGCTACACCTGCCAAAATCGCTTAGTGAGCTGTCCCGATGATTTCGATAGCAAGCGCTGAAACTCCAATCGCTGCGCTCATGGCTCTGAATCTAAAATCATGCTCAGTCGGAGCCGAGAGGGCGGCGACCGGAGCACTAACCATATGACTGGGACAGCTTACTAGCACATGCCCAAACTCTCCGACTATGTGATCCAGTTCGTTGCGGATCAAGGCGTGAAACACGTGTTTTTGGTCACGGGCGGCGGGGCGATGCATTTGAATGAGTCGCTCGGGCACTGTTCGCAAATCGAATCGGTTTGTAATTCCCACGAACAGGCCAGCGCGATCGCGGCCGAGAATTATGGCAAGGCGACGAACCGGCTCGGTGTTGCGTTGGTGACCACCGGGCCGGGCGGAACCAATGCTGTCACGGGCGTGGTGGGCGCGTGGCTCGATTCCACACCCTGCCTTTTTATCTCAGGACAGGTGAAGCGACCGGACCGCATGTTCGATGCCGAAGGACGGCCGCTCGGGATGCGGCAGCTCGGGGTGCAGGAAGTCGATATTGTTTCGATCGTCAAACCGGTCACCAAGTATGCCGTCACGGTGCTCGACCCGCAATCGATTCGATATCACCTCGAAAAAGCCGTTCATATCGCGACTACGGGACGGCCCGGGCCGGTTTGGGTCGATATTCCGCTGGACGTGCAAGCGTCGCCGATTGAGATAGCAAACCTAAAAGGCTTCGATGCCGCCGAGCTCGCGCCTCCCGTCTCTGATTCGGACCTTCCCAAACAAGTTGCCGAAGTCATCGCTGCATTGAACCGCTCCGAGCGTCCGCTGCTTTTTGCGGGAAACGGGATTCGCCTCGCGCGCGCTGAGCGTGAATTCTCGGAACTGATCCGGCTCCTGAAAATTCCGGTTGTCGCCACGTGGTTAGCAGCCGATTTGCTTTCAAGCGACGATCCTTTATTTGTCGGACGGCCGGGATCGGTGGCTGCGCGGGGCGCGAATTTCGCGCTGCAGAACTGCGATTTGCTCCTAGCGCTCGGCGTGAGGCTCGATTTTCCGATAACCGGATACGCTCCGGACAAGCTCGCACGGGCAGCCCACAAAGTGCTGGTCGATATTGATCCAGCCGAACTTGCCAAGCTGAACCCCTACATCCAAGCGCCGATTTGTGCCGATGCGGGCGCGTTCCTCCGCGAGTTCCTGAAGGAGCGCGACTCTGTCGCACAAAAGCAACGCTGCGCCTGGGATGCGCGCTGCGCCGATTGGAAGACTCGGTATTCGGTTATCACCGAAGAACACCGTAAACCGGAAGGTCCAGTCAGCATTTACCATCTGGCCGAGGTGATCGGCCGTGAGACCAGGCCTGACGATCTGCTCATTAGTGGCAGTTCGGGCAGCGGCATCGAGATCTTTCTTCTGGCCTGCCCGACTCGAACAGGGCAACGTATCTTCCATACCGCGGGTCTGGGCGCGATGGGCTTCGGGTTGCCGGGCAGCATTGGATTGTGCCTTGCCGGAGGCCGACGCCGGACCGTATGCGTGGACGGAGACGGAGGTTTTCAATTCAATATTCAGGAACTCGAGACGGTTGCGCGCCTGAACCTGCCGATCAAATTTTTCGTGCTCAACAATGACGGCTATGCCTCGATCCGGGCTTCGCAATCTAACTATTTCGGGCAGGCGAGTATCGGCTGCGACGCTCGCACGGGATTGACGGTGCCGAATATTCCCAAAGTCGCTGCGTCGTACGGCCTGGCGACGGCCATCATTGAAAATCAATCCGATCTGCGCCGGGATGTAAAGGCCATTTTAGACACACCCGGACCGGTGGTTTGCGATGTTCACGTCATCCCGGACGAGGTTCGGGCTCCGCGCCTGTCCAGCATGCAGCGGCCGGATGGCTCCTTTGTTTCAAAACCGCTCGAAGATCTCTGGCCGTTTCTGCCGCGCGAAGAGTTCTTTGCAAATATGATCGTCGAGCCTTTACCGGAATAGAACCTCGCGCGTATGAAGACGATCAGTATCGTGACCCCTTGCTACAACGAAGAAGAGAATGTAGAAGAGCTTTACAACCGTGTTCGCGCAGTGATGGTGAAGATCGGCCGCTACGCCTACGAACACATCTTCATCGATAATGATTCCCGCGATAGCACGGTCGCTATTCTGAAGCGCATCGCCAGCCGAGACAAAAACGTAAAGCTGATCGTCAACGCTCGGAATTTCGGGCATCTTCGTTCCCCGTTTCATGCCTTTCTGCTCACGAGGGGAGATGCTGTGGTGGGCATTGCGGCTGATTTTCAGGATCCGCCAGAGGTCATCGAGCAATTGGTGGAGAAGTGGGAAGAGGGTTATCCGATGGTCCTCTGCATCAAACGCAGCAGTGAAGAGAATTCGCTGATGTTTTGGGTGCGGAAGAAATACTACGGACTGGTCCAGCGGCTTTCGTCCATTCACACTTTCGAAAACTTCACCGGTTTTGGTTTATATGACCGGAAAGTCGTCGAGATCATCCGCTCTTTTGGCGATGCATACCCGTATTTTCGAGGAATGATTGCTGAGATCGGATTACCGCATTATGAGATTCTGTTCGACCAGCCCCGGCGCAGGCGAGGGATAACGAAGAATAATTTCTACGTTCTCTACGATTACGCCATGTTGGGCATTACGAATTTGTCGAAAGTGCCTTTGCGCGTTGCGACACTTCTCGGGTTTGTGAGCTCTGCATTTTCCATCCTTGCTGCGCTCGGGTACTTAGTTTATAAGCTGATTTTTTGGAACAGCTTCTCGGTCGGCATTGCTCCGTTGGTGATCGGTTTGTTTTTCCTCGGCTCGGTTCAGCTAGTTTCGATGG
>Ga0213875_10001202_pt1 | contig 17668 bp, 13 predicted proteins | sample BarmaccomBMRX_R8_FD_160105 | JGI IMG/M metagenome (GOLD analysis project Ga0213875, IMG submission 160105) | Root-associated microbial communities from Barbacenia macrantha in rupestrian grasslands, the National Park of Serra do Cipo, Brazil - RX_R8 | ecosystem: Host-associated > Plants > Roots... | reverse complement strand
TTGAGCCCGTAGATGACCGCCAGCACCGCGGCCACCGACAGGGCGGCGCTGACCAGATCCAGTCGGCCCGGCTGCGGATCACGGTATTCCGGTAGCAGCCGCGGTCCGAGGATCAGCAGCAGCGCCATCACAGGCACCGCCAGCAGGAACACCGAGCCCCACCAGAACCACTGCAGCAGGATCCCGCCGATCAGCGGCCCGATCGCGCCGCCGGCCGAGAAGCTGGTGATCCACACGGAGATGGCGGCCGTCCGCTGCCGGTCGTCAGGGAACATGGTGCGGATCAGGGACAGGGTCGACGGCGCCACGGTGGCACCGGCGATCCCGAGCAGGGCACGCGCGGTGATCAGCATGACCGCGCTGGCGGACCAGGCGGCCAGCAACGAGGTGGCGCCGAAGGCCGCCGCGCCGGCCAGGAGCAGCCGGCGGCGGCCGATGCGATCGCCGAGGGTGCCCATGGTGACCAGCGACCCGGCGGCTATGAACCCGTAGATGTCCACGATCCATAGCAGCTGGGTGCCGCCGGGCCGCAGGTCCTTGCTCAGATCCGGGACCGCCAGGTTCAGCACGGTCAGGTCCATCGCGTACAGCAGGCACGGAAGGGCCAGCACCGCCAGGCCGGCCCACTCCCGCCGCCCCGCCCGCCCGGTGATCACCACAAGCTCCACCTTGTGGTGACTGGCTGTCGGTCGGCTGTCGGCGGGCTGCCGGGTTATCCTGACCGGATGCGTTTCGGGCTGCTCGGCACCCTGGCAGCGTGGACGGAGAACGGCAGGCTGGTCGAGGTTCCCGAGGCCAAGGTCCGCGCCTTGCTTGCCGATCTGCTCATCCACCTCGGGCGCCCGGTGTCGGCTGACCGGCTGATCGAGGATCTGTGGGGCGATGACCTTCCCCTCCATCCCGCCGGCGCCCTGCACTCGAAGGTCAGCAGGCTTCGGCAGGCGCTGGAGAAAGCCGAGCCGGGCGGCGGTGATCTGGTGACGTTCCGGTCGCCGGGCTACCTGCTGCAGGTCGGCGGGGACGCGCTGGATGAGCGCCAGTTCGCGGCGCTGATGGAGCGGGCCGGCGCGGCCGGGAATCTCCGGGCCCGGGCCGGACTGCTGGCGGACGCGCTGGCCTTGTGGCGAGGGCCGCCGCTGGCGGACTTCGCCGACGCCATGTTCGCCCAGGCGGCGATCGCGCGGCTGGAGGAGCAACGGCTGGTCGCGCTGGAAGAGCAGGCCGAGGCCCGGCTGGCGCTGGGCGAGCACAGCCTGCTGGCCGGTGAGCTCGGCGACCTGGTGGCCCGTCATCCGCTGCGGGAGCGGCTCCGCGCCGCGCATATGGTCGCCCTCTACCGGGCCGGCCGGCAGGCCGAGGCGGTCGACAGCTACAGCGAGCTGCGCGCCCGTCTGGCCGGCGATCTTGGCCTGGATCCCGGGCCGGACCTGGCCGCCCTCTATCAGGCCATTCTCGAGCAGGCTCCGGGGCTGCGACGGGTGCAGGCTCCGCCCACGCTGGCGGCCCGCCCGCGGACCAACATCCCGGCCATGCTCACCGGCCTGGTCGGCCGGACGGCGGCGGTGACCGAGCTACGCGCCCTGCTGACCGAACGCCGGCTGGTGACCCTCACCGGACCCGGCGGCGTGGGCAAGACGCGGCTGGCCCTAGAGACGGCGACTCAGGCGGCCGGCGCCTTCCCCGACGGGGTCTGGCTGGCCGAACTGGCCGGGGCCTGCGCGCCCGCGGACGCGGTGATGGCCGTCCTGGGCATCAGGGACGACGTCTCCGCGGACCCGTCCGATCTGCTGGCCGAAGCGCTGCGCGGCAGCCGGATGCTGCTGATCTTCGACAACTGCGAGCACCTGGTCGACCAGGCCGCCAAGCTGACCGCCCAGCTGCTGCAGGCCGCTCCCGAGCTGCGCATCCTGGTGACCAGCCGGGAGCCGCTGATGCTGGCCGGCGAGGTCGTCTGGGCCGTGCCTCCGCTGGAACTGCCCGACGCCAACGCCCAGCAGCCGACCGCCCTGGCGCAGTTCGGCGCGGTCCAGCTGTTCGTCATGCGCGCCGGTGAGTCCGCGCCGGGTTTCCGCCTCGACGAGGGCAACGCCCAGGCCGTCGCGGCGCTGTGCCGGCGGCTCGACGGGATTCCGCTGGCCCTGGAGCTGGCAGCGACCCGCGTTCGGACCCTCGGCGTGCACGAGCTCCTCGCCCGGCTCGACGACCGGTTCCGGGTGCTGTCCACCGGGCACCGCGACGCCCCGCCGCGGCAGCAGACCCTGCGGGCCGTCATCGACTGGAGCTGGGAGCTGCTCACCGAGCCGGAACGGCTGGTCCTGCGGCGGCTGGCGGTGGCCGCGGACGGCTGCGGCCTGGATGCCGCGGAGGCGATCTGCGCCGAGAATGACCTGGACGTGCCGGGCCTGGTGGCCAGGCTGGTGGATCGCTCCCTGGTCGTGCTGGCGGACGAGCCAGACGGCCCGCGATACCGCTTGCTGGAGAGCGTCGCCGCATACGGCCTGCAGCGCCTCCATCAGGCTGGGGAGTACAGCCAGGTGCGGTCGCGGCATCGCCGGTACTACGCGAATTTCTCCGAACGGGCCGCATCACGCCTTCGCGGGCACGACCAGCGGTCCTGGCTCAGGCGCCTGGACGCCGAGACCGCCAACCTGCGCAACGCGCTCGATTCCGCGACCCAGGACGACGACGCCCCGGCCGCCCTGCGGATGGTCAACGCCCTGGCCTGGTACTGGTTCCTGCGCGGCCGGCTGGCCGAAGCCCGGCGCACCCTGGACGCGGCCCTAGCCCTCGGTCACGGACCCGCCGCCGCCCGGGCCACGGCCGCGGCCTGGCGCAGCTGCCTGACAGTTCTCGCCGGAGAGCGTGACGCCCCGCCGCCTCCTCTTGGCGGCATCGACGACCCCGGCGTGCGGGCCACGCTGGAGTGGTTCCACGCCTTCGTTGCCGCTGACTTCGGTGACCCGTCCGTGGGCGAGGCCATGACCGGCCGGGCGGTGGCCGGCTTCCGGGCGCTCGGCGACCGGTGGGGCATCGCGGCGGCGCTGAGCACCCGCGCCAAGCTGGCGATGATCCGGGGTGACCATGCCACCGCGCGCCGCGACGCCCAGCGGAGCCTGGCGATTTTCCGTGAGCTCGGTGACCGCTGGGGGCAGCTGCAAGCCATCGAGTGGCTCGGTGCTGCTGCGGCGGCTACCAGGGACCGCGTGCAGGCGGACCGGCTGCACCGGGACGGCCTCCGGATCGCCGAAGACCTCGGCTTGTGGCCGCAGGCGGCCGATGCCCTGTCGTGGCTGGGCCGGAGCGCGTTGCGGTCCGGTGACCTGGCCCAGGCCCGCGAGTTCCTGGAACGGGCCATGCGCCTGGCGGCCGAGCAGAGCTACCTGCCCGGGCAGGTCTTCGCGGAGCTGGGCCTCGGCCAGACGGCGCGCAGGGAGGGCAAGCTCGACGCCGCCGAAGCCCACATACGCAACGTGCTGCACACAAGCGAGCGGATCGGCTCCGAACCATCCGAACCAGATGTGGCCCGCACCGTCTCGCTGTCCGAGCTCGGCTTCATCGCCGAGCAACGCGGCGACCCGGACGCCGCGCGCTCATGGCATCTCCAGTGCCTCACCGCCGCGCAGAAACTCGGCGACCCGCAGGCGGTGGCGCAGGCGCTCACCGGCCTGGCCGGCGCGCAGGCACTCAGCGGACAGGCCGACCGGGCCGCCCGGCTGCTCGGAGCCGCGGACGCGGCGTGGCGCCCGGCTGGTACCAGCCGTCCGCCCGACGGCAGCGCTGACGTCACGCGGATCACCGCCGTGATCCGGCACGCGCTGGGCGAGGCCGCGTTCGCCGCCGAGTTCCAAAACGGCCGCAGACTGAGACCTGACCAGGCCCCCTCTCTCTTACAACCACGGCCGCTGCCAGTCATGCCGACGGTAAGGCTGAATTGAGATCGCTGTCACTCCCGGCAGCATTCAGGGTGACGCACAAATATACGAGCCAGGCATCGCCCGCTCATCGGCAATGTCGGGCGTCTACTCGCGGATAGGGCACAGATCGGCGGCCAGCCGCGTGGTGGCTACTTGACGCGCTGGCTGAGCCAGTTCAGTACCTCGTCGGCGATCTCACGCCAGCCGTGGTCGATGGTCAGTGAGTGGCCCCGGTCGTTGAACTCCCGCAGGTCGGTGATGGCCGGCGACTTGTGGTACAGCTTGCGGGTCGATCGGGTGATCGCTGCCGGGACGGTGTGGTCGTGGCCCCCGGCGATCAGCAGCAGGGGCCCGCGGGTTTTGCTGCGCGTGTTGACCTCGGCGGGCGATCGCCGGGACAGATTCGCGGTGGCGGCCTCGAATAGCGGCTTGCCCGGCGATGGGACCGTCCACCGCTGGTACAGTTCGGCGGACTCCTGCGCGGGCAGCGCGTTCCCGAAGCCATAGTGGAACTGCTCCGGGGTCAGCGCCACCGCTTTGTTCCTGTTCGCGGGATTGCGCAATGCGACCGAGGCGACCCGCAGCGCCGACGGGGGCAGGTAGAGCACCCCCTTGACCGGCGCCGCGTCGATCGCTACTCCCGCCGCCGCAAGATCCTGGCCCAGCAGCCGCTGGACGATCAGGCCGCCGAAGGAGTGGCCGATCACGATCGGCGGGCGTCCAGGCCCCGGATGATCTGCGCATAATGCTCGACGACATCGTCGATGCCCTTCCCGGCCACCTGGCCAGGGTGGCTCCGGGTTTCCCCGACGGTGTCCGGGGCTCCCGGCCAGCCCGGCGCCAGCGGCGTATATCCCGCTGTGTGGAACAGTTCCGTCCACGGCGCCCACGAGCTCGCGTGCAGCCACAGACCGTGAATGAAGACAACATGGCTGCCCGCTGGCGTCATCGCGTGCCCCTCGTCCCTGGTGCCGCAGCCCGCTGCTGAATCGCCGCGTGCTTGAACAGTGTCCGACCCGCTCGGAAGGCGCAGCAAGCTGCGAAGGTGCCGGCATACGCTCGCAGCGGCAGAACCGGAGATGCCTGCCTAATCTGGAGCAAGCCCGGATACCAGGCGGAATAGCGCTTGCGGTTGCGGGCACGCTGGACGGCATGGACACCTTGTGTCCGGCTTGACTGCCGACGCGGGTGCACGGGGGCCGTCGCTGTTACCGTGCGCGAAGTGGGCTCAGTGGACACCGCGGTGCCCGTTGACGCGCTGGTGCCCGGTGAGAGCACGACGGGCCTGTTACGGTCCGCGGGATCTCTGGGCCCTCCGTTCAAAATTAACAAGAAAGTTTCTTTAAAATAAGTCTTGACGGCCCGGTTCCCCGGGGTTACAAAGTGACCACATCACCGGTTCACGGGCTTATGCGAGCTGCGGGATCGCCTGAGCTCCTCTCGCCTCTGGAGGGGTCCATGCAGGTCAGAAGAAGAATTCTGCGCACAGCTCTCATCGCTGGCCCGGCGCTCGGGCTAACAGCCGGCGGCTCGGTCCTTGCGCCGGCCTCCGGGGCCGCCGCGCAGGCATCCACCGCATGCGCCGCGGCGTGGAGCTCCACTACTGTCTACACCGCCGGAGATCAGGCCAGCGAAAACGGAATCAATTACACCGCCAACTGGTGGACTCAGGGCAACGACCCGGCGACCAACAACGGGGGAAGCGGCTCGGGACAGCCGTGGACATCCGACGGCTCATGCACCAGCGGCTCAGGCGGCGGGGGCGGGGGTGGCGGAGGCGGCGGAGGCGGCGGAGGCGGCGGAGGCTCGGTGAGCGGCCTGCTCTTCAGTCCGTACAAGGACGTCACCATCAACATGAACTGGAACACCTACCAGATGCAGTCGGCCGTGGAAGGGAGCGACCTGCCGGTGGTGGGCTCCGGCAGCCTGGTGTCGCAGTACATCCCGAAGCTGCCCGCGATCACACTCGCGTTCGCTACCGGAACCTGCGGCAGCGAGACCTGGGGTGGTGCCCCGGCTGCCAGCTGGGCTGCCGAGAACATCCCGCAACTCCACGGCGCCGGCCTGAATTACGTTGTCTCGACCGGCGGTGAGGCCGGAACCTTCACCTGCGGCTCGGCGGCTGGCATGGAATCGTTCATCGCTCGCTACGCCAGCCCGAACCTGGTCGGCATTGACTTCGACATCGAAGGCGGCCAGAGCGAGTCGGACATCCAGGGCCTGGTCGGCGCAGCGGCGGGAGCACAGTCGCAGTACCCGAACCTGCAGTTCTCGTTCACGCTCGCCACGCTGGCAGCATCCGATGGCAGCTACGGCGGAGTGAACTCGCTCGGCAACGAGGTCGTCGAGGCGGTGCTCGGCTCCGGCCTGAAGAACTACATCATCAACCTGATGACCATGGACTACGGCAGCGCGTCCAGCAGCGTCTGCGTCGTTGTCTCCGGCAGCTGCGAGATGGGGCAGTCGGCGATCCAGGCGGTGGAGAACCTCGAGCACACCTACGGAATCCCGGCGAGCAAGATCGCCGTCACCCCGATGATCGGCCTGAACGACAACACCAGTGAGACCTTCACTTCCGCCGACGTGGACACGCTGACCACATACGCGCGCGGCAACGGCCTGGCCGGGCTGCACTTCTGGTCACTGGACCGGGACACGCCCTGCACCGATACGTACGCGTCCCCCACCTGCAACTCGGTGCCCAGCACGACAGCACTGGAATACACCAACAGGTTCCTGACCGACCTCGGATACTGACGGAGACCCCAGGGCGGGCCGCGCACAGGCTACCTCGCGCGGCCCGCCTCCCACTTCCGGCAATGTGCTCGTCTCCGCCCGGTCACCCATAATGCTGACCAGGGCTGATGCCTTGACCTCAACGAGGTTCCCCGAATCAGCACAAGCGGAGACCGGGCCTGCGGCCACCCTTGACCCCGGAAACCTCGGCGCCCCTGGAGACAGGAAATGCGGTCAGGCACAGGGCCGGCCCCGGCCAGCGCGCGCGGCGCGGGCTCCGCCGTGGCGGGCGGCTGCGGAAACCCGGACGCCAGGGGGCAGTGAACTGGGGTTCGATAGTCAGAAGAGGCAAAAATTACCCAACTGGGTGTGCATGAAACCGGGATGCCCCACTTCGCGTGACACCCGGTCGAGCGTGCCCTGAGATGCCCCCGCACCGCCACCAACAGCCAACGATCGCCACCGGCAGCACCCTAACCCGGAGGTCAACACGGGGCGCCCGACCGGCGAGCAACGCACACTACACGCGCGTAATGCGCCGCTTGCCGTCAGCGGTTCGGCGCGACGGTGATGATGCTGGCCCCGCTCGCGGAGGCTGCTCTGGAGGCGACGGTAAACGATAGGTTGTAGGAACCGGGCGCAGCGCCGGGCGGGATGGTTACCATCGACACCGGGGATCGGGCTGGCACGACGGACAGCTTGATGACAGGCGCGGCGGCAACGATGCTGGACCGGTCTGGTCCGGCTTTGTTCGTGCCCTTCAGGTCGCCGATGGTCCGATACGGGCCAGTCAGCACGACGGTCAGAGTCACCGGCGCCACCACCCGGCTCCTATGGCCTGGCTCCCACTCGGTGCCCAGGCAATCCGGACCTGCTGACCGGGGTGCCAGACTGTCGTGACCACGTCCGTGGCGCAGCATGAGTACCACAGGCCGACGTCCGCACTGGTCGGCGGTGCGCTCGCGCACCCGGTGGCGAACAGGCCCGCGAACACACACGCTGCGGCCATGAGCAAAACGCAGAGGGATCGCATGGCGGAACATTACAGACCGGGCAGATCGGCAGCAAGGGAAGAATGTGCGCTGCGCCCCCGGCCTCGGCATGCGATCCACGTGCGATAGCGTACGGCGCGCGGCGGGGCATGAGCGGTCTACAACGGTTGGTGACAGAACCAGCAACGAAGAAGATCTCCCACGTTTCCGCTGGTCAACGCGGTAGTGATGTGGTGGTGGTCAGGGGTAGGGTCGAACTGCCGACCTTCCGCTTTTTAGGCACAATCGAACCGTCGCTGACGTCGCTGACCGTCGCTATATGTTATCTAGCTGCATCAATCGTCGCGTGAGGTCGCCCTAAGCCGCCCGACGTCAGCCTCTGTTGGCTCCCCGTTTGGCTCCCGGTCCTGCAGTCAGCGGCCCGCAGGTTACATATATCTATCCTTGCCGTTAGTGCTGCCGACGGAGAAGGGGCTGACCCAGGCGAGCCATTCATGCGCGCCGCCTCGTCCTGCGTGCCTTTGCTGCACGCTCGACCAACTCAGCAACGGCAGCTCCAAGGATGGGCGGCAGGTCCGTGCTCTCCTCGCAGCACGACGGCTTATCCCGCCCGGCGCTGTCAGGCGGCTCTACCCCGAGCAGTCGATACAGCTCGGCGTAAATATTCAGGGCCGGGTCCTGGTCATCGTGGCGGCCGACCAGCAGGATCCAGGCGCGGTCCGGATTCTCGAATCCGACCACAACCCTTAAAGAACCCCGCAGGTGCTTGACGCACATGTGGTCCATCGGAGTAGGGCCACTCAGCCGGTAGGCAAGCGCCTTGCAACCCCGGGTCCCCAGGTCATCCAGGAACTCGCCGAATGCCTTGGCGTGGGTGCGATCCAGCCCGGCTATCTGCTGGTCCGCGCGGCGTGTGGCGACGACTTCGGTGGGCACGCCCCGGACTCTACCGGTTCTCCGGTAGGCCGTCGGAGCGGACCGGGCGGAGCACACGGCCCTCACCGCGGCGCATCTGGTCAACGCTCTCGCGCAGGTCGTCGCGATCCAGCAATGCCGCGTCCTCAAGACGGCGCCACACCTGGTCCAGCAGGTCCCTGTCCTGCCCGGCGGCCCGCAGTTCCCTGACCAGGTGACTGACCACGTGCACGCTGCGCACATCCAGCAGCAGCCGGGGTGAGCGCCGGGTAACGGCCAGGACGCCCGCAGCGGCCCAGGCGCGGACGGTCTTCTCGCTCAGCCCCAGGATCCTGGCCACGATGACCGGCCGTACAGTGCCTTCCTCCGCCAGCGCGCTGTCCGACACGGCCAGGAGCTTTGCCCGGCGCTCGTCGTCCTCGGGAAACGTCCTGGCTACGTCCTCGACAACCTCGACCCGCTCGAACAGGTTACGGAGACGCTTTTCCTCAATCGCTATGGTCATGGCATCTCTCCTCCGGCCGCCACTGCACCCACTTCCGAGTATGAGGCAATTTCTCGGAACCCGCCAATGACATTACCCCGCGCGGCCGGAGCACTCACGGACGCAGTGCCCAGATCACAGCTAGGCGCCCGAATACCAGCGCCCTACGGACAGCGGCCCGGATACGCCAGAAGGGACTCCCATCCCCCTTCACGAGAACTTCCCGTACAGCCCGGACCAGGCCAGCCAATCAGGCGGGCGCGGATGCCCGCCTTCAACCGCGCGGCGAACCGCGGCCAGTCCCGCGCACCGAACGCCAGCACCGGACCGGAGGAGTCCTTCGTGTCGCGCACCAGCACCCGGCCAGCCCCGGCGTCCGCGCCGACCTCGACGCAATTACCGCCGCTGTAACTGGACTTCCGCCAGTTCGCGTCCATGCTCCTCAGCCACTTTCATGACAGGTCCCGCGACGCCCCGCACGGGAGCGCCCGCGGACGCGCCCCTGGAGGCTGTGACAACTTTCTCTACCGTTTCAAGGGCGCGCCTTCGGCACGCCACGTCCGGGCCAAGGCCCGGACGCAGGGCAGAGGACGCGAAGTCATCGAGAGGGAATGCGCGAGTGAGACGGACACCACCACTAGGACCACGAGCGGGGGAGCGGTGGGCCACTGTCCGCCCTTTGGGCGGCGGCCATGTCGCGCCCTCTCGCGCGGGGGCGCTGACGGGCACGCCGCCGCCGGGTCAGCTGGCCCGCTCCCGCAGGTCGGCGGTACCCGCCGTTACGCCGCGTCGATGCACGCAGCTGCAAAGTCCGGGCGTGGCCCGTCCTCCGTGCCGGGCATCCTCTCGCCGCGCAAGATCACAGTCAAGGGCGCTCCGGCCTGCGGCCTCCGCGTCCCTTGCTTCGCAAGGGCAGACCCTTGAGTGTGATCTTCCACGGCAAGACCCTCGGCACCTATCGGAAGGACGGGGCAGAACGAGGACGGCCTTCTGCTAGTTGTCCGGTATGTCCGGTTCTTGGTCGAGAATAGCCATAATGGCCTTCAACAGGCCATCCGCGCGATCGTCGCCCATGCCAAACCAGACCGACCGGCCATCGACCAGCAACTCGAACGGAGTAGAACCGTCGATCGGTTCGAACTCGTTGACGACGAAGCTCTTGGCCAACCCCAAGCCTGGAAAGTCCGTCTTTTCCGTAGGCACGGCTGGGCCAGGCTGCGGCGGCAGTGGAAAGAACTGACCTGCGCGACGCCTGATCAACTTTTCTGTGCTGTAAGTCCGACCACGGTTATGGCCGCCCGCGACAGGTGCATCCATGGCTGATCAGCATACCGACCGGAGCCACGAACGAGGCGAACCTCGCATCGACGCATGTCAAGCAGCACTTGACGGCCTTCGCGGCGACAATCCGGCGTGCAGCCTACGTGCAGCATCGGACGGCAAACGGCGGTCATGAATGGCCCTGAACGGGCAGACGCCACGATGGCGATGTGATCAGGCAGGGTGCGTTTCGCAGGTCATAGCTAAATCGCCTGGTCTCGATGAGTGGTCAGGGGCAGGGTCGAACTGCCGACCTTCCGCTTTTCAGAAGGTCTGTCGCTGACCAGAGCCAACTTCCTAAGTTGGCCAGTCAGCCCTGCTCAGAGGCATCCGGCCTGGTAGCTGAGCTGACGCACCGATCTTAGCAGCCGTGCCGACGTGTGCCGGGGAATGCCGTTTCGTCCGTGTTGCTTCCGTGTTGATCTTCACCTGAGCCCCGACTTGTGTTGCTTCTGTGTTGGCTTGAAGGCCCGCACAGCAAGGACTTCTGCTCCGCCGGGCCGCTCGGCTGCATGGCAGCCAAGCCGTCCGGCAGGCGACCGCTCCCGCGGCGTCGTTACGGTAGGACCTGACGAAGGGTGAGCGGTTCGCCGGATTCTGAGTCTGGGGCACCGCCGCGGGGGTTGAGCTGGGTGTGACGGCGTCGCCCGGTGAGGCCATGGGCGATGAACATCGGGGTGACGCCTCTTCTGGCAACGGTCCGGTAGTTGAGCCCGCTGAAGGCGCCGAGCCTGAAGGCGCCGCGCAGGCCGATGATGGGAACAGGAGCCAGGTCGGCCTTGCAGTCGATCTCAGCGAAGGCGTCGGCGGCTTTGGAGATGAGGATGATCAGGGATTGTGCGGTGACGACCTCGGTGGCGATAAGCCAGCCGTCATCCCAGATCCCGTTGCTTTCGAGCTGCAGAACGTGGTGGTTCAGCGTGTCGATGCGCTCGATGCGGTGGCTGACGCAATTGTAGGCGGCGCACAGGAAGCCGCCGGCTTCGCGGAACCCGGCCCGCATCGTGATGGCGGGGCTCTGGCCAAGCGCTGCGCTAGCTGTCGCCCCGGCGTCGACATGTACGGTCGAGCTGGCGAATTCGTAGTCGGCTTCCGCGCCGCCTCGCGTCACGGTGAAATCGATGCCGAGGGCGGCAAGGCTAGTCTCGACGTCGAATCTCTGGCCGTGCAGCCGGCCGATGTCGCCGGGATTCACGGTCGTGGTCGGCAGCCATGTCGCGCGGTATCCGGATTGCTTCCGGACCTCGGCGATATAGGCATCGATGCCGGTGCTGCGGGACATACCTCGCTCACCCTCCTGCTAGTGTCCAGCTCGCCCAGCAGGGAGACCGGGCGCCGTGCTGTTCGCGGGCCAGGGCACGGGCTGCCAGCAGCGCCGAGGCCGGGTTGCTGCCGTCGAGAAGATACCGATAGAAACCGGTCACCAGGTCGGTCGCGGCAGCGTCATCGACCGGCCACAGTGGCGACAAGACGAACCACGCCCCTGCGGAGAGCATCGCCGAGCTGAATCCCTGATGCTCATCTGGCAGGCGACGGCCGACGTCGCCCAAAGTGCAGCACGCCAGGACCACGGCGGCTGCCCCGCTGAGCTCGGCGGGGCCGAGTATCTCAGCCCTCCCGCCGGGGCCGTCGGCGAGATACAGGGCACCGCGCAGCGGGTTGTCAGCGTCAAACTGCCCGTGCGTGCCGAAGTGGACCAAGTCCATCCCAGAACCAAGGGCGGCCAGGACGGCTGCCCGTGTCGCTCGTATCCCGTCAAGGTGAGTGACAGCGCATGCCTCGCAGCCGGTAAGCCATTCCCCTTCCGTGGTGGCGCCCGGCAGCGGAGGCCCGGCGCTGCAGGGAGACGGGTTGGTGACCGCGAGGGTGCGGATCGGTGGTGACCGAAGCCTGGCCGCGGCTGCCGCCCGCAGGTGCAAGGCAGCAGATCCCGCGATACTGACTGGGGATCCGGTTCGGAGTTCGATGACCGGACTGAGCGGCAAACCGGCGATCCTGCCCAGCGGAACGAGCCGCACCCGCGCGTCATGCAAGCACTCACACAACGGCCCGAGCGCGGTGGCCATCTCATCCAGCACCGCCTGAGCATCTGCCGGGTCAGTGATGGTGCCGGTACGCGATCGGACCGCCGCCGTACGGCCGCCGGGCCGACGGAATTTCATGTCCCACCAGGTGACCTTGTCATCGGTGAGTGCGGGCAGGCCGATGGTGACTGTCGCCCTGTCGGGCCGAGTGAGCAGGGCGATCCCGCCGACCGGGGTGACCGCAAGCTGGACGAGGACGCAGCCGGGTGGCACCGCAACCTGCCGCGGCGGATGGTCGCCCTGGACGCCGGAATTGCTGATGCCGGTGTGGGAGGCGATCATCGCGGCGCCACGCTCGCAGAGCAAGGCAGCATCGTGTGCCTCGCCCTGCCGCGCCAGTCCGTAGGCTCCGGTGGCGGCCATGCCCTGGGTGAGGGCAAGCCAGTCCTCCATGGTGTCCGGCCCGGTTCTCCCGATGAGGTCGCTGAGCAGGTCAAGAGCCCGTCCGGCTGAACGGGCAGCACCGGCCCAGTCACCATCGGCCAGGCAAGCTCGCGCCCCGGCCCGGATCGAGCTGAGCGCTACCTCTGCGATCGGGGCGTCTTCGGAGTGCCGGGCGAGCGCTTTGGCGCGGATGCTGTCCTCGGGGTCCCGCCTGGCGGTGCCGGCGCGAGCGGCGAGGAGCCATGCCAGCAGGTTCTCGCGCTGCTGGACACGGGCGGTGTCGTCATGGTGTGATTTCGCGCGGGCCCGAACGCAGGTTCCCATTAACCTCAGCGTCAGAGGATGCTGGTAGCACTAAAGTTGACGGGATTCATGCCGGCCGGGCCACGGGCCACGGGTCATGGCATGAAGCCGTGGGCGGCAAGGGGAGGGCCGATTGTGCTGATCTTGCGGATAACTTGCCGTGCCGGACAGGCAGAGTTGACGCTGACTGGAACAGATGTCTCCTATTCAGCGGAGGCGCGGCTTGATGCGGAACTCATGACCTCCCGTGATCAGGAGGATCTGCGCTGGTACCTGGAAGATTATCTGGACAACCCGGTCGACCCGGCACCGGAGATTGCCCGGGAGATAGAAGATCACCTGACCATCTGGGGCGAGCGCCTATTTACGTCGCTGTTCCATTCCAGTAACGGTGCGAAAAAGCTGTGGCAGGCCGCGGCGGATCGGCTCCCCCAGGTGCGGGTCGAGATCGAGGCCGGGCCAGACAGCGGCGTAACCGTCCCCTGGGAGCTCCTGCGCGATCCGGCAACAAACCAGGTGCTCGCCCTTGCGGCTGAGTCATTCATCCACACTCAGCCGGGAGCGGAGGCGGTCCTGGAGCCTGCGGCGGCCGGGCCGCTGCGGGTCTTGCTGATTATCTGCCGTCCGTCCGCGGAGAAGGACGTGCCGTTCCGCTCGGTGGCCGGCCTGCTGGTCCGCCTGCGCCGCGAAACGCGGAACGCGATTACCCTAGATGTCCTGCGACCGCCCACGTTCACGCGGCTGACCTCCGTCCTGGCCCAGGCCAGGGAACAAGGTAAGCCATATGACGTGGTCCATTTCGATGGGCACGGCATTTTCGAGCACGCGGACCCGGGGCAATTGCACCCGGCGGTGTCTCCACGTCAGGGCCGGCATGGATACCTGCAGTTCAGCCACGCGAATGACGGCCGGTACCCGAATTACGACAGGTATCAGCTGGTAGACGGCCTGACGCTGGGCTCGGTGCTGGCCGACGCCGGTGTCCCGATGCTGGTGATGAATGCATGTCGTAGCGCGTTCGCCGACCCGCCGGCGGCACCGATGACGGCCGAGGCGGACGCCGGCACCGACCTGCGCGTGCGGACCTACGGGTCGCTGGCGCAAGAGGTCATGGCAGCCGGGGTTCCGGGCGTGGTAGCCATGCGCTACAAGGTCTATGTGGCCAGCGCGGCCCAATTCGTCACCCAGGTGTACGCCGGGCTGCTCGACGGGCAGGCGCTCGGTACGGCAGTGGCCCAGGCGCGCCGCTCGATGGCGGACAACCCGCAGCGCCGACTGGACCTGGCCACCCACCAACTGCAGGACTGGGTGGTCCCGGCCGTCTATGAGGCCGCGCCGTTTATCCTCCGGGCCGCCCCACTAGCGGCCCAAGAATCCAGAGCCAGCGCGGGGGCGGACACGGAAGGACACGACCAGGGCGGCCCGGCCGACGCACTCCACGGCCGCGACGGGACCTTCTTGGAACTCGATAACGCCTATGACACGTGCCAGATAGTCCTGCTGCATGCGTGGAGGGGCCAGGGCAGGACCTCAACGGCCGTTGAATTCGCCCGCTGGTACCAGCTCACCGATGCCGTGGATGAGGTCCTTTACACACCCTTCGACCGGAACCCGCCGCTGGCTAGGCTGCTGGACCAGGCATGGGAGCATTTCGCTGCGCGATCGGCCGGGCTGGATCCCGGCGAGCGCCGGGCCGCCGTCTCGCGGGAGCTGTCCCGGACCCGGGCGCTGTGGATCTGGGACGACGTGGACACGACAGCCGAGCCGACCGACGACCTGGCGGCTTTCCTGCACGATCTCGCCGAGACAGGGTGCAAGGTGCTACTGACCTCTTGCCGCGACCGGGAAACCTGGATCGACGACCCTTACAAGGCGGTAGCCCTGCCGCCGTTGCGGATGCTCGACCGCGTCGAGCTAGCCATGTTCGTCGCCGCTGAACGGGAAGCCCCTTTTGACGTATCGGCCTGGCAGCCGCTGCTGCGGTTCACCCAGGGTCACCCGCTGACGATAACCGCTGTGGCGCGGCGGGCTGTCCAGGAGCGCCGTACCACCCTGGCTGACATCGAAGCACTGGTCGCAGAGATCAGGGCCGGTGTCACCCCAATCATGGGCGACGCCGACGACAGCTACGCCGCGGCGTTGGTCACTTCCCTCGGCGATGCGCTCGCGCGCGGGTTCACCGACGCTGAGCGAGCCCGGCTCGCGCTGCTGGTCCTGTTCCAAGATTTTGTCGACGTCCGCGCGTTGTGCGTCATGGGCGACCCGCGCATGCCCGGCGAGGGGGTGCCGGAGGTAGCCGGTATGACCGAAACCGAGGGTGCCGCGCTGCTGGACAAGGCCGCCGGGATGGGCCTGCTGGATGCCTACCGGGGTGATGGAGGCATGGGCACTGGCTTTTACAGCCCTCACCCTGCCCTACCGTGGCACCTGCGCCGCCTTTTCGCTGAACATTACGGCCCTGCCGACAGCAGACGAGCCATCGCGGCCGTCCAGTCGTGGACGGCGGCGATCGGAGTGCTCGGACACGATCACCTGCGCCGGAGTAATGAGCCGGCCGAGCGGCACCGTATCAATGAGATGGCATTCCTGGAAGCAGAGGAAGCCAATTTCCTGCACGCCAGGCGGCTGGCGCTCTGCAACGACTGGCATGGCCTGGTCATCGGGCCGATGCAGGGCCTGCGTCCGCTGTATGAGCAGAAAGCCAGGCTCGGCGAATGGCGGCGGCTCGTCGATGAGCTCATCCCAGTGCTGGCCGATCCAGCCACCGACGGCCCGATACCAGGCCGCGCGGACCAATGGGCGGTGCTGACCGCCTACCGGATCGCGCTTGCCGTGCAGGACCAGGACTGGCAGTTGGCCCGAACCTTGGCCGCCGCTCATGTTTCCTGGCACCGGCAGCGCGTCGCCGCAGCGCCCGTCCCGGCGGGCGGCGAGTTGGACGAGCGGCAGCGCAGCCGGATCATGGGCCTGGCCACCGCCCTTGAGCAGCTGGCCGGCATGTTCCGTCAGCAGAATGACGCCGCCTGCGTTCCGCTGTACCAGGAAGAATTCGACGTGTGCCTGCAGGCTGGGATCCATCACGTGGCAGGCGTGGCCGCGTTCAACCTCGGTCAGGTCTACGGATTCGTCCCCGGTCTGATCGACTTTGACCAGGCCGAGCGCTGGTGCCGACGTGCTGAGAAACTGATCACGCCGACTGACGCCGTGGGCCGGGCCAAGGTGAAATCTCAGCTGGGCGCTGTTGCCCTGCAACGCTTCAATACAGGAACCGGTCAGGCCGGGCAACGCGCGCACCTCGATAGTGCGTACCAGGCCTATCAGGAAGCCCTCCGGGTGGTGCCTGCCCATGCCACCGGCGAACTGGCCATTGTGCACTACCAGCTCGGCGTGGTCCACGCCTATCGCGGCAAGACCGATGACGCGATAGAGCAGTGGCGGAAGGCCATCAGCTACCACGAGCGCCGGGGCAGCCGTTTGGAGGCGGGGCAGGTTCGCCATAACGCCGCGATGGCCCTGATGAACAGGGCGGACCCCCGCCGGGCTCTGCTGTACGCCCAGGCCGCGATGCGCGATTTCGAAGCGGCCGGCCCCAGGGCCGCTGCCTTCGCCGACCGGACACGGCGGCTGATCGAGGACCTTGAACGCCAACCCCCGCCACAAGGGGAAAAGCAGCAGGAGAATTTGCCCGATGAACCTTGACGACTGGCCCGCGTGGATGACACCGCTGGCTGCCATGGCAACCGACGAGGCAGCGGCCAAGCTATGGGAGATCGGAGAGAACGACCTCGCCGACGAGATCCTGGCCGAGCCACCGGGAGTGTCGCGAACCTACGGCGAACTACCCTGGCGGTCCGGCAAGCCGACCCGGGCGTTCATGTCCACTCACCACGCGATCGGGTACCTCCCGCCCGTCGGCACCAGGACTCATCTGACACAGATCTGGCCCGCCGAAACCGTGGCACCAGACGCCACGCTGAGGACCGCACGAGTCAAGGTCACTATCGACAAGCTGCACATAGCCGATTACCCGGGCGGGGGAACGCACCGGATCCTTCTCAACTGCGGCGTCCGTAGCCAGGCTAGTAAGCAGCCGGACTGGCTGTGGTTCAACATGACCTGCGAGGCCCGGGACGGCGGAGATGCCCCCATTGCCGCCTGGCCGGTATTCACCGGCATTCCTGTCGGCCCGGAGGGAATGCAAATGCAGCTCAACACGATCAACGTGTGCAACAAAGAAGACGAGAAGCTGCTGAAGCTGCTGAATAGCGATGCCTTCAAAGGCGGCCTGCAGCTGCTGGCAGCGGCCCAGCCCGCTGTAGCTCCGCTCTCCGCCCTTGCGGTTGGTCTCGCCGAGATTACACTGCAACGGAACCAGAACCAGGGCGTGCAGCAGATGAATATCGGCCTGGACTTCAGTGCGAACGCAACCCGTCCACGGCTCGCCGAAGGATCGTACATTGTCCTCCAGCAGGCAAACCGCGGAAATCCAAGCAGTTGGGACGACCTGACCTATGATCCTGCAAACGGCCATATCGT
>Ga0213875_10001201_pt1 | contig 17681 bp, 19 predicted proteins | sample BarmaccomBMRX_R8_FD_160105 | JGI IMG/M metagenome (GOLD analysis project Ga0213875, IMG submission 160105) | Root-associated microbial communities from Barbacenia macrantha in rupestrian grasslands, the National Park of Serra do Cipo, Brazil - RX_R8 | ecosystem: Host-associated > Plants > Roots... | reverse complement strand
ACAAAAACCGGGACACGGCGAAAAAGGCCTTCAACCGTGCCCTCATCAGGCTCAGAAATGACGGAATTGTGCGGGTTTGGGAGCAATGGGCATGGATCACATACGAGCTGCCCTCATGACCGGGACAAAGCCGGGACAATCGGCGGGACAGCAGCCGGGACACCGGGACACCCGGGACATGGGTCTTTAGACCCTGTCACGTGTCCCACGTCCCGGCAGTCGGTTTTTGCGAGCGACACGCACGAGAGGTCGAAAACGACGCGTTACGCGTGTCGAACGCGGGCCTCCTGAAAATGGCGAGCGCTGCACCCACACTGCAGAGGTTCATCACCGGCAACTGGCGTCGATTTAGATAGGCGCCGAACTGCCTCGGCCAGCCGCCACGGAAAGCGTACGGAAAAGCGGGTGCTGAAATGCCTCGTCGCCGGCGGGCTTACGCTTTCCGAATGTCCGCCGCGTAAGTCTTGATGCCATCGATCGGGTCGGCGTTATCCGCACCTCGCAGCGCGTAGCCGAAGGCCTCCTCCGCCCGCGCGATTTCATCTTCGGAGTACGTCGTCTCCTCGCCGCAGCCAGGACAGGCGAACGGCTCGCGGATGCTGTCGAAGGCGATCTCGAAAGGCTGCCGGCAAGCGCAGCAGGTCAGTTTCACGACGGCGCTGTGTGGGGTCTTCATGGGCCTGGATTACCACAGCGAGCGAGGCCCTTCCACGCTTCCGGCTGCCGCAAGGGGGCATTTTCAGTGAACGTATAACCGCGTCTCAACGCGCGATATGATCCGCCTGCCCGCCTAATGCGGCCAGGAGAGCCCGATGTTTTGCGATCGCCACGGCCGTCCGGATCCCAACGGTGATTACGAGATCGTCAACGGCACGATCTGTGTCCGTGATGGCCGTCCCATCACCTTCTCCAGGATGTTCTTCGACAGCGCCGCAATGCCCATCGCCGACGGCAAGCCGTCATCCCCCGGATCGATCGACGAAGCTCTGCGCGAGCGATTTGCCACCATGGCGAAGACCAGCGGAACAACTGTGGCGGAAATGCTCGCGACCATGTCCCAGCAGGACATCGAAAAGGCCGCTTCCGAAGTCGCAGTGGCGTTTGTGAGCGCGCAGGCAGGTAACGGCGTCGCCGCGACCTTCGCAAAGGATGCTGCTGTGTCGCTGAGTGACGCCGAGCGAAGCATGATCATCGCGAAGGCTCGCAACGATCACGATCTCTGCCACGGTTACTTGCGCTCCCCACCCGCTTTCACCGCAGCCGATGCAGCCAAAGCTGTCTGTGCCGCGATCAAGCAAAAGGCGGGTGCAAGAGCCTTTCTCGACGAGCAGGCGGTGATCAGCACCACCCTAAAGGCTCGTCAGGACGAAGCCTACGCAGCCTCGAAGCAAGCGCTGCGGGACGCGCATCGCCAGCGGTAACCGAGATCCAGCCCCTCCTCCCGAGGTGAACCCATGCCCAAGTCATTCGAAGAGCGCTGCCAGGCAGCCATCCAGCCAAGCTCAAGGGGTCCGGACGTCCGCTCGGTCCTCGTCGACCTCGAGAACCGCGTCGTCGAACTGACCGCCAAAGCCCAGGGACTCCGTGCACTTTCGCTGGACCCGGAAACGGCGCCGGCCGCAGCGCTGTCGGCGCGCCACGAAGAAGCCGACGCGACATTCGCGATCGAGCGCCTCGAAGCGTTCAAGCCGCGGCTCGAGGAGCGACTCAGCCAGATCGAGGAAAACGACCGCAAGCGGGCGGAGGATGAAGGGCGCTCGCAGCTTGTCGCGCGGACGAGTGCGCTTGCGGATCGGTTGCGCGACCGCTGGCCCGTGCTGATCGGCGAGCTGATCGAGATTCTTGGCGAGCTCGAGGAGAATTCGGAGGCGGTCGAACGCGCCAATCGGGGCACGGCGCAGCATGCGCGAATCGTCTGCGCCGAGTTCCAGGCTCGCGGCGTCGAGGGCCCAGTCTGGCCCAACCTTGGCGGCTGGGTCGAGCGCCTGTTCAACATGCGGATTCCGGAACTGACAGGACCGCGGGTCGCCTGGCCGATCGACAAGCATCAGATTGCCATGGCGAAGGTCATGGCCGACGAGCATGCTCAAATATTAGCGGCACAGGCAGCGCGAACCCCTGCAGCAATCGCGGCCGCCAAGCGTCGCGAAGAAGCGCGTTGGACCCGCTACAGGGTCAGCCAGAAGCCTTACCGTGGCCACATGGTCACCGGAATCGGTCACCGCGAAGGCACTTCCAGCGTCGCGCAAGATCCTGTGACCCTTTGGATGCACGCCGGGCAGCGGGCGAAGGCCGAGGAGATGGGGCTGCACGTTGAGCCTCTCGAAAAGGTGCAAGCACGATGAGCTTTGCCCGCTCCCTGAATGGCGGGCAGAGGAGCGAGGACGCCACACCTCGCGCGCCGGCGGGAGCGTTACGGCATTTCGCTTCCGTCGGCGCACCCCTCAAGGGCGGTGCATGTGGCCGCTGAGACCGGCGTCCTGCCAGAGCGCGACGTCGGCGGCCGGCCGTCGAAATACGACCCGGTGCATTGCGACGCGGTCATCGCCTACTGCGCAACAGGCAAGTCGCTGACCGCTTTCGCGAGCTCAATCCGCGTGAGCCGGCGCACGCTGCTTTATTGGGCCGAGCAGCATCCGGAATTCGCTGAGGCGACCCAGATCGCGAAGGCAGCGGCCTGCTCATGGTGGGAAGATCGGGCTCTGGAAATCGGCGCCGGCGAAGGGGGGCCCGGTGCGGCGTCGATGGCGCAATTCGCATTGAAAAACCTCGCCCCCGAGGACTTCTCCGATCGCCGAGAGGTCAGCTATTCCGGCGCCATCAATCATAACTTGACGTACGAGCAGGCACGCGAGGAGGCCCGGCGCCGCGGATTGCCGGAGCGGGTGCTGATCGCCGAGACCGTCGAGCCCGACGACGATGGCGAGCCCGAAGGATGAGGTCCGCCGGCGATCTCGCCGTCCTCGAGGCGCTCGCTGCTGGCGAAGCTCAGCAGAGCTTCTGGGCATTCCGTCAGTTCATGGACCCGGGAATGATCCTCGGTTGGTGGCAGCGGGACGCCGCGGAGCACCTGCAGGAGTTCCACGCCGACCTCCAGGCGGGCAAGCGCCCCAAGCTGATCATCCAGGCGCCACCACAGCACGGGAAGTCGGAGACCATCATCGACTTCGTGGCCTGGTGCTCCGGCCGATCGCCCGACGTCCGAACGATCTATGCGTCTTTCTCGGAGCGGCTCGGGATTCGAGCCAATATGTCGCTGCAGCGAAAGTTCGATCTCGAGCGCTTCCGCAAGGCCTTCCCGCAGCTGCACCTCAACTCGCTAAACGCGGTCACGCAGGCAACGGGCCAAGCGCTTCGGAACCGCGAAATCCTCGAGTTCGTCGACCGCAAGGGCTACTTCCGCAACACGACGGTCGGCGGCGCCGTCACGGGCGAGAGCGCGGACCTGATCATCCTCGACGACCCCCTGAAGGGACGCGAGGAGGCCAATTCCGAGACGGTCCGCAACAAGACGTGGGCCTGGCTGACTGACGACCTTCTCACCCGCGCATCGAGCAACGCCGGGCTGCTCTGCATCCTGACTCGCTGGCATATCGATGACCCTGCGGCGCGGCTGATCAAAAGCGACCCGTCGGTGAAGGTGCTGAGCTATCCCGCAGTCGCGGAGGACGGAGATCAGCGCGGCGTCGTCGATCGTCGGCATCGCCAGGCCGGCGAAGCGCTATTCCCCGAGCTGAAGCCGCTCGACCAGCTCGAGCAGATGCGCAACGTGATGGATCCGGGCTCCTGGGCCAGCCTCTATCAGCAGCGCCCGACCATCGCCGGCGGTAACCTGTTCCATATCGATCAATTCCAGCGTCACCGGCACGGCGAGGAACGGCCGTACAAGCGCCGGATGATCTTCGCCGACACCGCTCAGAAGACCGGCGAGCGCAACGACTATTCGGTGTTTCAGTGCTGGGGCCTTGGCACCGACGGCGCGATCTATCTGATCGACCAGGCCCGCGGGAAGTTCGAGGCGCCGGAGCTCGAAAAGCTCGCGCGGTCCTTCTGGAAGAAGCACCGGAACTGCCGCGATGAGGACGCGGGCTACCTCACGGCGTTCGGCATCGAGGACAAGGTGAGCGGGACTGGGCTGGTGCAGCAGCTCCAGCGCGGCCCGGACAGCATTCCGATTCGGCCCATCAAGCGCCTCACAGACAAGTACTCTCGCGCCATGGACACGCTGCCCAGCGTCGCCGCCGGCCTGGTTTCAATCCCGGCCGATGCGCCCTTCACGACAGATCTGCTCGCCGAACTGGCGGAGTTCCCGGCCGGCACCCATGACGATCAGGTGGACCCGCTGCTCGACGCCGTGGCGGAGCTGCTGCTCGGCAGCGGCTATGACTGGGGCAACATGGACAGCCTCTGTCGCATCATGGGCGGCGGCGAGCACGACGCCTTTCGACAGTATCTCACCGCCAGCGGACGCCCGTTATGGACATTCTGAGGGAGCGCGCCCCCCCCAGTGAGGCCGCCGGCCTCGTCTCAATTCCGAAGTCGATGGGCCAGATCAGCCAGACGCAGATCACCCTCGACAAAGCGCTTGGGGCGATTCCACCGATCGCCCTCGAGGCTGGCCGGCGCGGCGTCCACAGGTTGCCGAACGGTTGGATGCTCGCGGTCGCTCGCGTCACTCGGGCGGGAATGTACCAAGCGTCGGAGGCCGAATTTTGCGGCGCGCCAATGGTCTATCGGCCACCGGAAGAGGTTTTCGCGCAAGCATCGCTCGAAAGCTACGCGGATGCTTGCATAACATTGAAGCACCCGGCTCACTTTCCAAATCACTATCTGCGAGATGACCCGCGGCGAGATGACTGCTCGGTTGGGCGGACGCTCGGAATCGGCGTGCGCGTTGGCAATTTCGTTGAAGTGCCGTTCTTAATCACCGATCCTGTTGCAATTTGGGCCGTTGAGAGCGGCATGTCTGCCGAGCTGAGCGTCGGCCAGCGTCGCGCCTTTTTCTCATGGGAGACCGACCAATTCACGCCAGCAGGCGATCGCTATCGGCATGCGGAAGGAGACATTCGCGTCGACCACATTGCGCTCGTCGAAAGGGGCCGCATGGGCCCGGAGTGCAGGGTCGAGACCGTTAGGCTGAACGGATTGCAGTCATGAGGGCCCCCAACAGCCTTCTCAATCCAATCGATTGCATCGGCGCTAGTCACGTGCCGTGCACTTGGGCAAACCGAAACCGCTTGTTCGAGGACCGCACCATCCTTGCCTGGACCGATGCGACGACGACGCCTGAGGCCGGGCAGACGACACTCATCCGGCTTTGGAAAATCGACGGCGTCACACTGCTGGCAGAGCATGCCGGCCTGATTGGGACCAGCTTCGACATTCCGGTCGCGTCGTTCGGTGCGGAACAAATCGCCATCGTCGAGTTCAAGGCATCACGCACAGATGCGTATGGCACTTTCGAAAGCCTTCAAGGTCATCGGCTCTATGTCCGGGTCGCTGCAGCTGCCAGCAGTGGAGCATTTGCCGGCGTTGGCACGGCGACGTTCGTCAGCGGTGTCGTCAGAGCGGCTGCATTAAGCGCTTCGGGCTCCGCATCAGAAAGCGCCGCTGGCTCGACCGGCACGACAGCCGGAACGCTTCTCGTCGGAAACAGCACGAATGGACTCATTGCAGCCGGCCAAGCTTCCGCAAACGTTCAGGTAGGGACAGCCTTTCAGGCGGTGGCGTCGGGAACAGCCACGACGGTAAAAGTTATTTGCGGCGCCAATAGTACAGCAAATTATCGGATGTGCGTTTATGGTGCTACCAGCGATGCGGCCTGGGGCGGGTCTTTGCTAGGGCGGACCGCAGATCAGTCTGGTATGGCTGATGGCATCGACGCGATTAAGTCGATTCCACTCATCGCTCCAATCAACATTGTAGCAGGCAATTGGTACGCCTTAACGATCCACGCCGACGGCGGCGTTTTCTTCCGCTCACCGAACACGGCTGCGACTGAGCGTTATTTCGCGGATACCTTCGCGGACGGACCGCTATCGAGTGCTCCTGCCAGCCCCGCCCTCAGCTCGTCGGCTGAGCCCGCAATCTGGCTGACGACCTGAGGCGGAGTTTCAAAGAGGACGTCCCCTGGACGATTTATGCCATGTTCCCGAATCGTTCTCATCGGCGTAGCTGCCGGGAATGTCGACCAAGCACGTCCGAACGACCGGTGATCTCGTTCGCTTCCGGTGCGCCCTGCTGGTCGAATGCACCCATTGCAGGAACACCCGGACCTTCAATCCGCGAGAGGCTGTGATGGCGCTCGGCAACTGGCCGCTGGACGGAATATCGAAACGGTTTCGCTGCCGGCGATGCGGGTTCAAGCAGGCGAGGGCGCGAGTGCTCAGCCCCGTCTAAGACGCCTCAGCGTTTCACCGTTGGCCAAGACGAAGGTCTCGTCGTCGATCCGCTCGACTGCATCGCCAGTATCGAGCTTGAACCTTCGAACGTGGCGGATGAAGCGTCGATCCTCGAATTGATAGATGGTTACGTGATCGCCGTTGCCGTCGATCACGGGAATTGCAGTTACCTTGGACAATGGTCCGCACTCCTAAGCGGACGATTCGGCGACGCGCAGTTCTGCCCAGATCGCAACTGCATTCAAGTCGGATGAAGGTTCATCCGTAGTGGCGGGTTGCAAGATCGGAGAGATGGATTTAGGCCTGCTAAAGCTCGGTCCACAGTCGCCGCCTACGGGCGCTGGGAAAGGCCGCGTCATGTCCCGCCAAGACAAGCTCACCCTTCCGAAGGTCGGGGATGGATCGCCGGAGCTCCCGGCGACCGACGACCGGCTGCAAGTCGACCTCAGGCTCAGCTTGGATGAGGTCGCGACAGCGAAGGAAGAGGAGTTGCGCCACAGCGCCCGTAGGCTGCCATCGTCACACGACCTATTGAGACTAGCTTGCAAGATGTATGAGGCCCGCCGAACGCGGGACAAACTGCTCGGTAATGACCTGTTCGGAGAGCCGGCCTGGGATATGCTGCTTGCCCTCTATTGCCTCCCGAAACGCGGCGAGCTGCTTGGGGTTACCTCCCTGTCTCATGCAGCCGAGGTTCCCGCCACAACAGGCCTTCGCTGGCAAAAGTCCCTCATGGCGGACGGGCTGATCGAGCGCGGTCCCGATGAAGTTGACCTGCGCCGGCAAATGGTGCGCCTGACACCCAAGGGTAAAGCGCTCCTAGAGAATTACCTTACGCGCCTGTTCTATTGCGACACGCCGGCGCCTCCGGGTCGATGACGGCCTAAAGCCCGATTTGCATTGCTGTTTAAAGGGTTGCAGCTTCGTCGAATCGACGGGGTGGCAGATGATGAGTGAAAGAGTGGAATGCGATCGCGAGTGTGCGATCCGTGTGTCCCTGAGGCTGGTAACGGAAGCAATGGATCTTCTCGACGCGCATGATGGGCCCCCCGCCGTCAGCGCTCACCTGGCGCTGGCACAACAGGGATTGCGCGAGGCTAGCAATGTCGTGGCGGCCTCGAGCTCGCTCGATAGAGGACCATCAGACGCCTGAGTGGGATGCCTCATCGGAACGTATGAATTGACCGATGTGACTTAAAATCTCGGAGGCCGGGGTTGCGACATTGTCTTGACCCGGTCGGCAGCAGGCTGCGTACTTTCTGAGTATGCCGCGAACCTGAAGGCCGTAGACGAACAGCCGCCGCTTGCCAGTTTCGGTGGAAACTATCTGGAAGATCGGTCCACCTGAGTTGCCGAGCATCGTAGCGCAGTCATTGAGCAGAGCGAGCGGGCGGACGGATGTGATACTGCAGTGAGGATCGATCAGCGGTCCGCGACTAGCAAGATGCAAAGTCGGAAAACCAGCACTGTTCACGATAGCGCCCGAAACCTTCCGCGGGTCCGCATCCACTAACGTTGCGTACCCAAATTTACTCCCGAGGCATTGGTCTAAGCGAAGCAATGCCCAATCGCTGCCTGGTACCTCGTAGGGGTCGTGCCCATCGACGTATCGCTCATAGCCGCCGGACGCGACAGTAGTTGCTGCCGTCTGCACAGGGTGATGGGTAGCTAGGGCTGCCGTAAACCAGACGCGCTGTCCGAGGACAGGACCGTCGTAGCGAATGACGTGCTGCGCGGTAATGGCATAGCACGGCGAGACAATGACCCCGGTGCCCCGGGTCCGGCTCGATTCGATGAGGCCGATTGGATTGTAGATCGCTGCAGACGCTGGGGCAGCTCGGACCCTGTCATCTGGACCAAAGATGGCCGCACTGCTCAATACCGGCTGCGCAGCCGCCAAGAGAAAAGTTAAACTCGCTGACCACCGCATGGACCAACGGATAGAGCCAACTTCGTCGAGCTGCGCTCGCAGAAGCCACCGAAATGGACCGAGTTAGTCGGCCCTGATCAATTTTGTGAAGCATTCCCCGGCCGTCGTCGCCAATCGGCCTGCTGCGTCCGTCACGAGTCGGCTGCCATCCGCGAGCTCGAGCCAATCTCCGTCGCGCTCATCATGATATTGGGTTATGAGGTGAGCGCGGCCGTGATCATCCTTCGATCTGTAGCGTGCAATGGCCATCATCGTACTTCTCCATCGTCACCGATCTGCCACGAGTTTCAGTGACGGATTATCCGCCGCGAATCCTTAATCGTCTTCCACGATCGCGTCCGCCCCGGACGATTCCGCTGATGAGCCTTTGAGCGGACCACCGTTCGCTAGCGTGCTATGGTGACAATGAGTCGATCGCCCTGCTCGGAAAGTCGGGCGCCTGGCTTCGGTGCGGCCCGTCTTTCAACCTCCTGGTTGCGGCGGGCCGTTACTGCTTGTCTTCGGCCTTCCGTCGTCGCGCCTTTTGCTTCGCGAAATGTTTGACAACCTCTTCATGGGTCAGGGTGTTTCCTTCATCGAGCGACCGCATCCCTTCGAGTGTTAGTTCGTAGCGCCGCTCCTCGTCGGCGAGCCATTCATCGAGTGCATGGCGAACGATCCAACTTCGGCTTCGCTCGATTCGATCGGCTATACTGTCTAATCTCGCCACAAGGTCCTCAGGCAGGTTGGCTGTTACCACTCGTCGGCCTTCTGACATGGATGCACCTCTCATCGGTCACCTGCCACAGAGCAGCAGCTGACTGTGTCATAACGCACTGCGTCGCAGATCGGTGCGCGTGCTCTTTCCCAGATCGAGCCGAGACCGGCCATTCTTGCGATAACGGCTAGCTTAGACTGGGCTCAAGGCGCACGGCCGAGCGGTTGGGCGATACAATCGCAATCAGGCTGCGCTTGGCGGCCTTCGCCGACTGGTCGTCACAGACGTGATCGCCGAAGTGGCCTCGGCATGGAGCGCTGTCCCGGTAGTCCGGCGTGTCGATTCCGAGAAGCCTAATCTCCCCGACGTTAGAGCAGCGGATGCTGTCGCCGTCGATCACCCAGGCGGCGGCGCAGAGGATGGGTGCGAGGATCATCGGGCGGTCCATAGCGAGCGTTGGACTTGCCAGCGAATCCGCGCGACGTGGAAGCCGCCGGCCTATGCGCGCGACGCCGGATTTGCTATCCTTCGCCGGCCACGCCGTGAGGCGTCGTGTCCCGATGGATGGAGATGAGCATGGCCAAGATCACCGGCCAGGATCGAGTGACCGCCCGCCTCAGTCGGCTCGCCAGCGAAGCGACGGTTCGGAAGGTCGGCGCCGCGCTATTCGCTGGCGGCCAGCTTATCGAAGCCGAGGCCAAGCACCTCATTACAGAGGGCGCGGTTAGCGGAAAGCACCATATCGCGTCGAAGCCCGGAGAGCCGCCCTCGAACGACACTGGAACCCTTGTCAGCCACATCGAGACGACCCAGCCTGAGCCGTTGAAGGTCGAGGTCAGCAGCAACGCGCCCTACGCCGCCGTTTTAGAATTCGGCGGGAGCAAGATGGCTGAGCGGCCCCACATGCGGCCCGCGACCGACCGGAAGCGCCAGGAGGTCGTCGAGCTCGTGCGGAACGCCGTCAACGAAGCCATCGGAGGGCGCTGACATGGCCGTCGAAGCTGACAAAGTCGTCACCGAACTGGTCGCGCAAACGGACAAGTTCAACGCCGACATCAAGGTTGCCGCTAACACCTACCAAGCCAGCATGGGCCAGATGGAGAATGCGGCCGGCGGCGCCGAAAAGGCGACCGGCAAGCTGTCCCTCGCCGCAAACAACAACCGCGTGGCGATGCTCGAGCTGCAGCACGTCGTGCGCGGTTCGACGGACCAGTTCGCGGCCGGCGCCCCGCTCACTCAGATTTTCGCTCAGCACGTCGCTTCGGTCGGCGAAGCGGCGGCGCTCGCGGGCGGAAGCATGGGCAAGTTTGGCGCTTTCCTCGCAGGGCCTTGGGGACTCGCTGCAACGGCGGCCGTCGGGATCATCACGACCTTGATCGCGAAGTATCACGCCGAAAGCGACAGCGTCGAGGATCTGATCGGCAAGCTCCGCGAGCATTTCGAGAAGACGCAAAACAGCGAAGAGGCAGATCGACAGTGGGCTCAGACGATCGACGGCCTGATCGAGAAGCAGGAGAAACTGAACGAGGTCCTGGCGAAGCGGGTTGGGCCTAGCGCGCAGGGTCAGAGCTTCATCGACATCGACACTACCGAGAAGAGCCTCAAGAAATTTCAGGAGGATCTGGACAAGATCACGAAGGTCCAGCTTCCGCAGGCGAACAAGGCGCTTGCAACCGCCAAGGCATTGCCGACCCTCGGCGGCGATCCGCAGGAAAACGCCGCCCTTGCGATTGCCCGCAACAACGCAATCTCGGAAGCGCAGGGAAAGATCGATCAGCTCAACCGGCGGGTGGATCAGCTCAACAAGCAGATCGCCGCGGCTCAACAGGCGGTCACGAACGGTCAGCTGGCGCTCGCCAATTCGGCTGCCGACGCCAGCGCCGACGCGACCGCGGCGATTGAAAGCCAAAAAACGGCGCTACTCGACCTGCTGAATGCCGCCGTCCAAGCGAAGAAGATCAATGTCGACGTCGCTCAACAGGCGCGGACAGCGATCGATCAGTATGCCGAGGCCCTGTCCAAAGCCGCGACGGCTGGCGTAACTTTCGACGCAAACCGTTTCGATCAGCAGGTCGCCAGCATGGCGAACAAGCTGGCCAAAGGCAAAGGAGACGTCGACGCCTTTACGAAGGCGCTCGATGCACAGACCCGCGCGCTCGAGCGGGATACCAAGGCAGCGCAAGATCGGAAAAAGGTCGATCCGGTCAGTCAGTTCAAACGAGATGTGATTGGAGCCGAAGGAACCGGAGCCAACGCGGCGGGGTCGTCTGCATATGGCCTTGGGCAGTTCATGCCGGGCACCTGGCTGAGCTATTTCAAGCGCACCTATCCTTCACAAGCGTCGGGGATGAACAACCCCGACATTCTAGCCCTGCGCGACAAGCCGAGGGTCGCCAGCGCGATCATCGACGCGGCCACCGACGACTACATCAAGGTGCTGAAGGCCGCGGGTCAGAGCATCACCGAGGCCAATCTCTACACCGTGCATGTCCTCGGCGAGCCGGCGGCTAAGAAGTTCTTCGCGGCCTCGGATAGCGCTTCGGCTCGCTCTGTCGTCGGTAGCAACGTCGCGAGCGTCAATGGCAACATCTTCACGGGCACCGTCGCCCAGGCGAAGGCGGAGCTCGCCAAGCGCATCGAAGACAGCTCTCCGGCAATCTCGCAGGGCGCCGCCGAACTGGCGCAATTGCAGCAGCAGGAGGTCGAACAAGCCCGCCAGTATGCGGACAAGATGTCCGGTCTCGACGATCAGGTCCTCGAAGCCCGCAAGACGCTTGGGCTCTCGGCTCAAGAGACGGCCGATATCGAAACCGCAGCCGTCAAGCTGTCTCACGATCGGTACGAGGCCAACGCCAAAGAGCTCGAAAAGGAGGGCAAGCTCGGCGGCAACCTGGGCGAACTGCTCGCGAAGAACGACGCCGTGGAGCAGGCCAGGCTCAAGGTCGTGCAAAGCCGCCTCTCGCTCGCGCAGGCGGCGGAGCGCCGGGAAGCCGCCGACAAAGCTGCGGCGACGGCCGAGGCACAAATCAACGCCGAGCAGGACCTGTTGCGATCCTCCGAGCAGCTGGTCACCTCGACAAGAGAGCGCCGCGCCATCGAGGACCGGCTGATCGCGCTTCAATTCGAGGAAGAGCGAACGGCACTCGAGCGGCAGATCGCGCGCGCGGATGAACTGCAGGCGATCGCCGCGACATCGAAGAATGCGGAAGCCATCAAGGCAGCGAGCGATGCGGAGGCCGCCGCCGCGATCGCCCGGGCGAAACTGAAGAACCTTCCGCAGCAGGAGGCCAACACCCTCGCTGCCAACGCGCAGCAAAATGCGTCACCGCTGCAGGCGTTTTTCGGTGACGTTCGCAAGCAGGCGGGCGATGTCAACGATGCCCTGGAGACCATCGCGGCGAATGGCCTGCAGAACGTCGTGGACGGCCTCTCGCAAGCCGCGGCAGGATTTCAATCGCTTGGCGACGTCGGCCGCTCGGTCCTTCAGACCCTCACCGCAGCTCTGGTAAAGCTCGCTCTTCAGGAGATCATCGCGCACACGATCGGTCGAGCGGCAAGCGCGGCGTCAGGGGCCGCCTCGATCGCTCAAGCGACTGCCGTTGGCGCGGCGATCAGCGCAGCGATGGCAGGCCCGGCTGCTCTCATGTCGCTGGCGACCAGTGGTGCGAACAGCATTGGCGCTCAGGCTGGCATCGCCAGTACCATAGGGCTTGCGACGATCCTCGGCGCTCCCAAGGCCTTGGGCGGCCGCATTTTCGGCCCTGGCGGCGACACGGCGGATAACATCCTCACTCCGTCTTCGCGCGACGAGTATATGATCCGGGCGTCGTCGGCGCGCGCGATCGGATATGACGTCCTTGATCACATGAACCAAACTGGCGCGCTGCCGAGCTTCGGCGGCCCCGTGAATGGCCGGGCCTCGGCGCCGGGCGGGGCCTACGGAGGCATCTCTCCCCGCGACATCGAGCGGCTTGAGGCAGCAATCCATGCCTCGCGGTCTGACGTTTCGGTCTATGCCGGCCTCGACCCCTCGGAGATCATGCAGCGCGCTTTCGGGGCGCCCGCGGGGAAACGAGCATTCCTCGCGCACCTCTCCGCCAATTCGGCCGCCATCAACGCTTCCCTTGGCCGCAAAGGCTGACTTTCAAGTCGGCGCCAACGCGGCTATATCCGCGCCAAGCTGCGGGCCGGTTCGGCCGTACAACTCAGGGCTCGCCTTTCGGGGTTGACTGCATTGAGTACCGCAGTCATCCCTTCAGCGATCGCGGAGCGCCTGCTCCAGCAATTGCCTGATCGCCGCTGGCCTCGATGGCCGCGGCTCCGGCTGCTTCGCGATCCAGTGGTCCAGCTTTTGCTCGAGTTCGGGATATAGCCGCAGGCCCATTGCCGGGCGGATGCCGGTCGCCGGCCGTCCCCTCCCTCTTTTTTCGCTATCGCCTATTGCGCGGGCCATGGTTAACGGCTATCGGAAAAAGCGAGCCGAGGCAAGGCGGCAACCTTGCTCCCGGCTCTGACCAGCACCGTCCTAAGGAGACGATCATGGCTTCGAACGTACTACAGTTCCCGCCGCAGCCTGCCAACGAGAACCCTGGTGACGCGCCTCCCTTTGACCCCGCCGATGCCGCCCACGTGCGCGCGTGGCGCACGCTCTGGCTGCTTGCAAACGAAGAGCTCCGCCAACGCATGATCGGGAGGCGGTGATGACCGCGGAGCCGAAACCCGCAACTTCTCGCAATCTCGAAGATAACGGTCACGAACAGGGATCTGCGAGCGTTTGCTCGACTGCCGAACAGGCGCGGGCGGGCCTCAGCAGGAGACAAATCGTGGCTACATTGGCAACAGCAGCATCGCTTCCGGCCGTCGCGATGGTTCCGACGGGAGCCTTCGCGACGGGGGCGCCGGCAGCACTCAGCAGCTGGCATCGACTATTGGCGGCTTGGCAGACCTGCCACTCCGAAGCGGAGACCGCCTCGCGCGTGTGTGACAAGATCGGAGAGGACTACGAGGCTGCCGTAAAAAAGGTGCCTCACATCACGATCGGTTACGACTGCGCCAACAAACCGATAACCACAGCTTGCGCGGTGATGCTCGCCGATGCTCGGCGGACGGTCTCAGGCGTGAGGTACCTCGAGAATTATCCCGGCAATTACGAGCGCCACCGGAGTGCGCAGAAGCTGCTAGACGCTCAGGAGCGACGTTTCGCAGACATGAAGCGGATCGATACTCGCCTCGGCTACTCAGCGGCAGCGACAGCGTGCGATGATGCTTGGGAGCGGGAAGGCGAGGCGAAGCGGCGATTGATGGACATGCCGGCGCCTAATCGCGCAGCGGCGCTTTGGAAGCTCGAGGAACTGTTCGGGCCAAAGCAGCTCGAGGACGAGGGTGGCGGCATTCCACCTTGGACCGCTGACTATACTGCGCAGTTCTTCGATGACGTCAGGCGCTTCCTAGCGAACTGATCTCGCGAGCCCGCCGGAGTGCGACCGGCGGGCTCTCTTGTCAGTTCGCTACGGAGTTTGGGGCGGATTCCCGCCAGGCGAAGAGGTGACCTGCAGTTGCGGCTGCGAATGACCCGGATGGCTTGCGCGGCGCGTGTCGAGGCGGAGCGTCACCATTTCGAGAGTTGGGACAATAAAGTCTCTCGCGTCAAGCACATCTGGTTAATGAATGCCCGTACTTTTTCCGTACAACCGCCGCACTGCATCGGCTAAGTCATTGAAAAGGCTGGTGGAGCTGAGGGGAATCGAACCCCTGACCTCTGCAGTGCGATTGCAGCGCTCTCCCATCTGAGCTACAGCCCCGCGCCTCCAGCTGGCCCCGGAACGCGACGTGATCGCCCGCCGGGAGAGCGGCTCCTAGCCGCGATTTCTTGCCCGTGCAATCGCCTGTCCCGCAGCCGTTTCGGCCCGTCGCTTTGTCGGGCTCGACCGGAGGCCGGGGAGGAACAGCCTCAGCGCGCCAGTCGTTTTCCCCAGTGCATCGACCGGACCGGAATCCGGCAGCTTCAGTGCATTGGAGGACCAAATGGCATACGACCGCTATGATACGCGCGACGACCAGCCGCGATGGCGCGACCGTGACGATGGGCCGCGCTCCCCGGGCCGCGGCGACAACCGCGGTTTCTTCGAGCGCGCCGGCGACGAGATCGCCTCGTGGTTTGGCGACGACCGCGACCGCGACCATCATCGCTCGAGCCGCGACGATCGCCCGTGGCGTGGGCGTGACGAGCACGGCTGGGACCGCGATCGCGAGCGGAGCCAGCATCGCGACCACGATCGCGGTTATGGCCGTGATGCGCAGCGCGACCGCTCGGACCGTGAGGAAAGCTATCGCGGCACCGCCTGGCCGTCGAGCGAGCGCGATTATGACCCGTCGTGGCGGAACGAACTCCGCGGCGGCCAGGACGCGGGCGAGCGCAATCGCGACCGCGGCGGCTATCGTCCGATGACGGGCGACTATGGCCGTTCCGAACGCGCGCCCGGCACAGCCGCGGCCGGCGGCTTCGCGGCCGGCGAATGGGATCGCAACCGGGGCTCCGGCAACCGTAGCGAATGGGCCAGCGATCCCTATCGCAGCAGCAGCCGCGCCGGCTCGCGTGACCAGTCGGACCGAAGCCAGGACTTCGATCCGCACTACCGGTCATGGCGCGACCAGCACATGAGCAGTCTCGACCGCGACTATGACGATTACCGGCGCGAGAACCAGTCGAAGTTCGACAACGACTTCTCGAGCTGGCGTGACCGACGCACGCACAAGCGCGGCCTGCTCGGCCAGATCCGCGAGCATATGGAGGTCGTCGGCAGCGATGACCAGCATGTCGGCAAGGTCGACAAGACCGCCGGCGACCGGATCATCCTCGCCAAGTCGGATCCCGACAGCGGCGGCGTCCATCATTCGCTGAGCTGCGCGCACATCGACCGTGTCGAGGGCGATCGCGTGATCCTCGATCGATCGGCCGATCAGGCCCGCAAGGAGTGGCGCGACGAGAGCCGCAGCCGGGCCCTGTTCGAGCGCGAAGACTCTGGCGAGATGGGAAGCCACACACTGAATCGCAGCTTCGAGGGCACCTACCGGTAACCTCGAACCGGTTGCCTCCCAACCGCGGGAGGCTGGGGTCCGGTCGCAAGGCCGGACCAAGACCAGGCCCGGCCGTGTCCTCCCCTGCACGGCCGGGCCTTTCCTGTGCACCGTCGGCGTCGCCGCGCAATTCAGGCTGTCCTACAGGCGACCTTCCGTGCCTTAAGACTAGGGATGCGCTATCCGGTGATCATCCGCTCTGCGTCGAACCTCACGCTGCACGCATGCTTTCCGCGCGCCCGGCACCACGCGCGCGTGATTGGCATTACCTTTGTGACTTTCCGCGTCACCGCCGCTGCGGCGGTCAGAAGGTGCAGGCGTCCATGTTGGCGCTTTCATATCCGCGCCGGAGCGCTTCCATCCGCTGCGCCGAGCTGCCGTGAGTGAAGCTGTCGGGGACGACCGTGCCCTGGGCCTGCCTTTGCAGCGTGTCGTCGCCGATCGCCTGCGCAGCCTTCAGGCCCTCCTCGAGGTCTCCGGCCTCCATGATCGGCTGGCCTTGCGGGTCGCGGGCATTCGCCGCCCACACGCCGGCGTAGCAGTCCGCCTGAAGCTCGACCTTGACCTGGGTCGCGTTGCCCGCGGTCTCGCTTTCGCGGGCCTGCAGGTCGTGCGCCTGGCCGAGCGTGCCGGTGAGGTCCTGGACGTGATGGCCGACCTCGTGCGCGACGACATAGGCTTCCGGGAAATCGCCGGGCGCCTGGAAGCGCTGCGACAGCTCCTGGAAGAACTCGGTGTCGAGGTAGATGCTGTTGTCATTCGGGCAGTAGAAGGGTCCCATCGCGGTCTGGGCGGCGCCGCAGGCCGACTGCTGGTCTCCTTCGGAATAGAAGTGCAGCTTCGTGGGCGTGTAGCGGATGCCCTTGGGCTGAAGCAGCTTCGCCCACGTATCCTCGGTCGAGGCGAGAACCTGAAGCGTGAAATGCCTGGTGTTGGGATCGACACTGCCCTGGCTCTGCGAGGAGGTGACCTGCGACTGCGGACCGACACTTGGGTTGCCGCCGCCGCCAAGGCCGCCGAGCGAGCTCAGCAGGAAATAGCCGACGAGAAGGACCACGACGCCGCCGATGCCGAAGCGGCTGGCGACCAGCGGCAGCAGGCAGCCAAGGCCGCCGCCACCGAACCCGCCGCCGCCGAAGCCGCCGCCGCTGCCGCGGCCGTCGTCGACCCAGTTGCTGCTTTCCCGTTCGTCGCCGAGCCTCATCATGCCCTCCAGTTCGGAGGCGTAATGCTTGAACTTCTGCCACGGTTGCAAACGGCCGGTGGCCGGCGCTAGCGGCAGAGCGGGTTCGAGGAGTCACACATGCAGTTGCAGGGCAAGGTCGCGCTGGTCACCGGGTCGACGTCGGGGATCGGCCTCGCCATTGCCAGGGCTCTTGCCGGCGAGGGCGCGAAGCTGATGATCAATGGTTTCGGCGATCCTGCCGACATCGATCGCGAGTGCAGCGCTCTCGGCGCGATCCATGACGGCGCCGACATGTCCGATCCGGCCGCGATCGAGCGAATGATGCGCCGCTGCGCCGACGAGCTCGGCGGGCCCGACATCCTCGTCAACAATGCCGGCATCCAGCACGTG
>Ga0213875_10001200_pt1 | contig 17682 bp, 13 predicted proteins | sample BarmaccomBMRX_R8_FD_160105 | JGI IMG/M metagenome (GOLD analysis project Ga0213875, IMG submission 160105) | Root-associated microbial communities from Barbacenia macrantha in rupestrian grasslands, the National Park of Serra do Cipo, Brazil - RX_R8 | ecosystem: Host-associated > Plants > Roots... | reverse complement strand
CGAAGGAGTGACCGAGCGTGACCCTCGACACCGGAGCAGCCGAGGGAGCGAGTGAGCGCCCTGGTTTTTGTCGGCAGAATTATCTCGCGCGAAGGAGTGACCGAGCGTGACCCTCGACACTGTCAAGCACGCCGAGCAGACCCCTGACACGCCGCTGCCGTGGGCTGAACTCGGCCTCAAGCCGGACGAGTACGAGCGCATCGTCGAGATCCTCGGCCGTCGTCCGACCGGCGCCGAGCTCGCCATGTACTCGGTCATGTGGTCCGAGCACTGCTCGTACAAGAGCAGCAAGGTGCACCTGAAGCAGTTCGGCGAGAAGGCGCCGCAGTCCGATGCGATGCTCGTCGGCATCGGTGAGAACGCCGGTGTCGTCGACGTCGGCCAGGGGTATGCGGTCACCTTCAAGGTCGAGTCGCACAACCACCCCTCGTATGTGGAGCCTTATCAGGGCGCGGCCACCGGGGTCGGCGGCATCGTCCGCGACATCCTGGCAATGGGCGCCCGCCCGGTCGCTGTGATGGACCCACTGCGCTTCGGCGCCGCCGACCACCCTGACACCAAGCGCGTTCTGCCCGGTGTCGTCGCCGGCATCGGCGGCTACGGCAACTGCCTGGGCCTGCCCAACATCGGTGGCGAAGTCGTCTTCGACTCCTGTTACCAGGGAAATCCGCTGGTCAACGCGCTCTGCGTGGGTGTGATGAAGCACGAGGACATCCACCTCGCCAAAGCTTCCGGCACCGGCAACAAAGTGATCCTCTATGGGGCGCGCACCGGCGGCGACGGCATTGGCGGCGTCTCGGTGCTCGCCTCCGAGACCTTCGAAGCTGCGGGTGACAGTGCCTCCGGCAGGGGTAAGACGGCCAAGCGTCCCGCCGTCCAGGTCGGTGACCCGTTCCAGGAGAAGCTGCTCATCGAGTGCACCCTGGAGATCTTCCGGGAGAAGCTCGTCGTCGGTATCCAGGACCTCGGTGGCGCGGGACTGTCTTGTGCGACCAGCGAGTTGGCGAGCGCCGGCTCCGGCGGCATGCGTGTTGAGCTCGATACGGTCCCGCTGCGCGATGCGACGCTCAGCCCCGAGGAAATCCTCATGAGCGAGTCGCAGGAGCGGATGTGCGCGGTGGTCGAACCGCAGCATGTCAACCGATTCATGGAGATCTGTGAAAAGTGGGACGTGATCGCCACCGTCATCGGCGAGGTGACCGACGGCGACCGTCTCGAGATCTTCTGGCACGGCGAGCAGATCGTCGACGTGCCGCCGCGTACGGTCGCCCATGAGGGCCCGGTCTACCAGCGGCCGTACGCCCGGCCCGAATGGCAGGACGCACTGCAGGCCGACGATGCGGCGAAGCTGCCGCGCCCTGCAAGTGGTGACGAACTGCGGGCGGCCGTACTGCGGTTGATCGGCTCGCCCAACCAGGCGTCCAAAGCATGGGTCACCGACCAGTACGACCGTTTTGTGCTCGGTAATACCGTGCTGTCGCAGCCCGAGGACGCAGGTCTGATCCGCATCGACGAGGAGTCGGGTCTCGGCGTCGCGGTCGCGACGGATGGCAACGGGCGCTATGCGAAGCTCGACCCGTACACCGGCGCCCAGTTGGCGCTCGCCGAGGCATACCGGAACGTCGCCGCCACTGGCGCCCGGCCGCTTGCAGTCACCGACTGCCTCAACTTCGGCTCGCCCGAGGACCCGTCGGCGATGTGGCAGTTCGCCGAGGCATGCCGCGGACTCGCCGATGGCTGTCTCGCGCTCGGCACCCCGGTCACCGGCGGCAACGTCTCCTTCTACAATCAGACCGGTGACGTGGCCATCCACCCGACGCCGGTGGTCGGCGTGCTCGGTGTCATCGACGACGTCACGCGTCGCACGCCCATCGCCTTCGCCGAGGAGGGTCAGCTGATCTACCTACTGGGCGAGACCCGGGAGGAATTCGGCGGCTCGGCTTGGTCGCAGGTGGAGCACGATCACCTCGGTGGGCTGCCGCCCGCGGTCGACCTCGAGCGCGAGAAGCTGCTCGCTGAGATCCTCATCGCAGGGTCGCGGGACGGCATGATCGACGCCGCGCACGACCTGTCGGACGGCGGACTGGTGCAGGCGCTCGTCGAGTCCTGCCTCAAGGGCGGCAAGGGCGCGCGAATCGTCATCCCCGACACAGCGTCCGACAGCGGCTCCGCCGCGGGTGATCCGTTCGTCACGCTCTTCAGCGAGTCGGCGGGGCGCGCAGTCGTCGCTGTGCCGCGCAGCGAGGAGCTCCGCTTCACCGACATGTGCGGCGCGCGCGGCCTGCCGGCGACGCGTATCGGCGTGATCGATGGCGATGCGCTCGCCGTGCAAGGGGAGTTCACCATCCCGCTGGACGAGTTGCGTGAGGTGTTCGAAGGGGCGCTTCCTGCGCTCCTTGGGTGAGCACCTCCGGGTGTCGCGCCCATCCTCGTGCCCGTTGTTACGCAGGGTCGGGATCTGGAAGCGGAGCATTAGCCACCGCGCCAGTCCCGACCCTCCTCACCACCATGGGACCGCCTCTTGTAGCCAGTGGTGGATCCAGGTGGCCGGCTCCGAGATGTCCGCTCAGCGTCTTTGTCGTTTGTACCAGGGGCCGGCCGATATACGCTTGGGCGACGCACATCGTGAGGAGGACCGGGGATTGGCGCGGTGGCTGATGCTCCGCTTCCCGTCCCTGGCCCTACTATGGTGGGCGCATGCCGCCCCGTAGCCGTAAGGTACGAGCCTACGATCCCGCCAGGACCTCTACCGCGCTGCTTGCGCAGGCGCGCGCGGTACGCGAGGCCGTACAGGGGCTCACGTCCGGGCAGTACGCGGCGCCTACCCGGCTAGGGCAGTGGACGGTGGGTGAGCTCATCGTCCATATTTCCCGGCAGATCAAGATCCTGCCCCAGGCGCTCGCCCTCGCAGTGCCTACCGGCAAGCCCGATATGACGCCCAGTCGGTGGGCACTGTCGACGGTGCGGATCCCCGGGTTGTTCGACGAGGACATCCAGGAAGCGACGGCACCTGCCCTTGATCCGGCGGCCCGCCTGGAGATGGCGTGCGAGGCGCTCGATGCCGCGCTTGCGGACGGGATTCCCGAACGGCTCGTCCTCATCGGTACTGGCTCGATCGGTACTGGCTTGGTCCAGGGCACGATGTCCCTCGTGGATTTCACAGCAACCCGGCTCGTCGAAATCGTCATCCACGCCGATGACTTGCATGATGCGACGGGAGCCGATATGCCGCTCGACCGGCAGGCACTCGCCACCGTCACCCGACTGCTCGCCGACGCGTTCGCCGAGAAGGTGCCTGGCAACTCCGTGGAGTTGCGCATCCCGCCGTATGTGGCGGTGCAGTGCGTCGAAGGACCCCGGCACACCCGCGGCACCCCGCCCAATGTCGTCGAGACCGACCCGCTCACCTGGCTGCGGCTGGCCACAGGCCGTACCGACTGGAATGCGGCGCTGGACGCGGCGGATCTCTCCGCCAGCGGCGAGCGGGCCGACCTGAGCCCGTACCTGCCGGTGCTGACGGGGTTCCAGTGCCGATGATCAAAAGAGAATGAGAAAGTTACGAAGCCTTGCGCGGGAGTGATGACCCGCTCCGCTCAGGAGCCTGGCTCCTGGGGCGGACAGCCCGTCGCCGGAGCCGGGGTCGGGACGGCATCCGATCACCTGTACGCTGTCTTTTGTGCGTGGTGACGGACGACTCAACCACGATCTCCTTCCTGGCGAAAAGGGCCCTCAGGACGCGTGCGGCGTCTTCGGTGTCTGGGCTCCGGGGGAAGAGGTCGCCAAACTCACCTATTTCGGGCTGTATGCGTTGCAGCACCGAGGGCAGGAGTCCGCGGGCATCGCGGTGAGCAACGGCTCCCAGATCCTGGTTTTCAAGGACATGGGCCTGGTCTCCCAGGTCTTCGACGAGACTTCCCTCGGCTCCCTCAGGGGCCACATCGCGGTCGGGCATGCCCGTTACTCGACGACCGGCGCATCGGTGTGGGAGAACGCACAGCCGACCTTCCGCGCCACCGGGCATGGCTCGATCGCCCTGGGCCACAACGGCAACCTCGTCAATACCGCCGAGCTTGCCGAGCTGGTCGCCAAGCTGCCGCAGGGTGACGGGCGCGCGAGCAACATCGCCGCCACCAATGACACGGATCTGGTGACCGCGCTGCTTGCGGGGCAGACGGACACCGGCGACGCCGACGGCAAGCCGCTGCCTGTCGAGGAGGCCGCCGCCCGGGTGCTGCCGCAGGTCAAGGGGGCCTACTGCCTCGTCTTCATGGATGAGCACACCCTCTACGCCGCCCGTGACCCGCAGGGCATCCGCCCGCTCGTCCTCGGCCGCCTGGACCGCGGCTGGGTCGTCGCCTCCGAGACCGCCGCGCTGGACATCGTCGGCGCCGGCTTCATCCGCGAGGTGGAGCCCGGCGAGATGGTTGCCATCGACGAGAACGGCCTGCGCAGCTCCCACTTCGCCGAGGCCCGGCCCAAGGGCTGTGTCTTCGAGTACGTCTATCTCGCCCGCCCCGACACTGACATCGCGGGCCGCAACGTCTACCTCTCGCGCGTGGAGATGGGACGTCGGCTGGCCAAGGAGGCGCCGGTCGATGCGGATCTGGTGATACCGACGCCGGAGTCCGGCACCCCGGCGGCTGTCGGCTACGCCGAGGCGAGCGGCATCCCCTACGGCTCGGGCCTGGTGAAGAACTCTTACGTCGGGCGCACCTTCATCCAGCCGAGCCAGACGATCCGGCAGCTCGGCATCCGCCTGAAGCTCAATCCGCTCAAGGAGGTCATCCGCGGCAAGCGCCTGGTGGTCGTTGACGACTCGATCGTCCGCGGCAACACCCAGCGCGCGCTGGTGCGGATGTTGCGCGAGGCGGGAGCGGCCGAGGTGCATGTGCGGATCTCCTCTCCGCCGATCAAGTGGCCGTGCTTTTTCGGGATCGACTTCGCGACCCGCGCCGAGCTGATCGCCAACGGTCTGTCGGTCGAGGAGATCGGCAAGTCGCTCGGGGCTGATTCCCTTGCCTACATCTCGATAGACGCGATGGTCGAGGCGACCACGATCGCCAAGCCCGACCTGTGCCGTGCCTGCTTCGACGGCGAGTACCCGATGGAGCTGCCCGATCCCGAGCTGCTGGGCAAGAACCTTCTGGAGACCGAGCTGGCGGGTGGCCCCGACGCCGCTGACGCCCTCCGTCGTCCGTGATCCGTTCGTGACCAGCCCGTGAATCCGTGAGTCCGTGATCTGTCCGTAATGCGAAACCACAGCGAACAGCGAAAGTAGTTTCTTGGCTATGCCTGAGACCGTGCCTGAGACCTCCGGTGCCAGCTATGCAGCCGCGGGTGTCGATATCGAGGCGGGGGACCTCGCCGTCGAGCTGATGAAGGAGTGGGTGGCGAAGGCCACACGCCCCGAGGTCGTCGGCGGCCTCGGCGGCTTCGCCGGGCTTTTCGACGCCAGCGCGTTGAAGCGTTACGAGCGGCCGTTGCTCGCCTCGGCGACGGACGGGGTCGGTACGAAGGTCGACATCGCCCGGCGGATGGGCGTGTACGACACGATCGGGCACGACCTCGTCGGCATGGTCGTGGACGACCTTGTGGTGTGCGGTGCCGAGCCGCTGTTCATGACCGATTACATCTGCGTCGGTAAGGTCCACCCGGCGCGCGTTTCGGCGATTGTCAAGGGGATCGCGGAGGGGTGCGTGCTCGCCGGCTGCGCGCTGGTGGGCGGGGAGACCGCGGAGCACCCCGGTCTGCTCGGCCCCGACGAGTTCGATGTGGCGGGCGCCGGGACAGGTGTCGTTGAGGCTGATCGTCTGCTGGGCGCAGATCTTCTCCGTACGGGTGACGTGGTGATCGCGATCGCGTCCTCCGGGCTTCACTCGAACGGGTACTCACTGGTCCGGCATGTGTTCTTCGACCGTGCTGGATGGGCCTTGGACCGCGAGATCCCGGAGTTCGGCCGTGCGCTTGGCGAGGAGCTGCTGGAGCCGACGAGGATCTATTCGCTCGACTGCCTGGCGCTCGCCCGGACCGCCGAAGTGCATGCCTTCTCGCACGTCACGGGCGGTGGCCTCGCAGCCAACCTGGCTCGTGTCGTCCCCGACCACCTGCAGGTGGCGATCGACCGGTCGACGTGGACGCCGGCACCGGTCTTCCAGCTGGTGGGCGAAGTCGGCGGAGTCGAGCGCCTGGAGCTGGAGAAGACGCTGAACATGGGCGTCGGCATGGTCACGGTCGTGGCGCAGGAGGCGGCGGACGCGGCGCTGGTGACGCTCGCCGACCGGGGACTGAACGCCTGGGTAGCGGGCTCCGTCGCCGAACGAGATGACCGTCAGGCCAGCGATGTCGCGGCGGTGACGCTCACCGGCGACTACGCAGCGTAGGCTGCATAGACGGCGGACGGCACACCGCGCAAAGTCAACGGTACGCAGCGGTACACAGCGGCACGACGAAACCCGGTCCGGGGGTGGGCCCGGACCGGGTCAGCAAGACTGGTCGTCAAGCACGACGGCGCTGCGACGAGTGCTCGTGGCCCGAGTCCTCGTCTTCGTCGTCCTCGTCGTTGTAGAGATCCGCGTACCGTGCGTACGGGTCATTGTCCAGCTCATCGTCGTCCTCGGCAGGCTTCGGATTAACCGGCCTCGACGTCGATGCGCCCAGCTCTTCGGCCAGGCGTGAGAGATCGGTCCCGCCGCTGTTGTACTTCAGCTGGCGGGCGACCTTCGTCTGCTTGGCCTTGGCCCGGCCGCGCCCCATGGCTCGACCCCCTCAACGGCGGGGCTCGAAGGCCCCGAGTCTTGACACGCGTTCATGATCTGGAACGGCCTCCCGTAGGGGACCGGTCCGTAGGGATTCAACGGTACCTGCTTCTTGGGCCGTACGGTACGTCGCTCGTACGACGCGCGTCGAATCAGTGCCCGAGGAAAACCCTGTCCCGGCTGATCAGCCGCCTGGTTTTCACAATTTTACCTTCTTCTGGGACCGGGTCCGCATCGGGTCGCCCGATGGGGTGTCTGAGGGATTGTCCGGCGGGTCCCCCGAGGGGACGGCTCGCCCCATCGGGGGACCCGCCGGGGCGGTGCGGCGGCTACTCGGCAGTCGGGCGCAGCCACTCGTGCGCGGGCGTGCGCTCCGCGATACGCTGCTCGGCGAGCCGGTCGGCCGCGGCGGCCGGGGGAATTCCGTCTTCGGCAGCGTGTTCGAAAATCGCCAAGGCTGTGTCGAAAATTTTCGAAGCCTTTGCCTTTGCGCGGTCGAACTCAAATCCGTGCAACTCTTCCGCCACTTGAATCACCCCTCCCGCGTTCACCACATAGTCGGGCGCGTAGAGGATCCCGCGATCGGCGAGGTCCTTTTCCACTCCGGAGTGCGCGAGCTGGTTGTTGGCAGCGCCGCAGATCACCGAGGCAGTGAGCGCCGGCACCGTGGCGTCGTTGAGTGCGCCGCCGAGCGCGCACGGCGCGTACACGTCGAGCTCGCTGCGGATCAGCGTGGCGGTGTCGGCGACCACCTCCACCTGCGGATGACGGGCGCGAATCCGGGCCACGGCCTCTTCACGCACATCGGTGATGACGATCCCGGCGCCGTCGTCGAGGAGGTGCTCCACGAGGTGGTGGCCGACCTTCCCGACCCCGGCGATGCCGACCCGGCGCCCTCGCAGAGTGGGGGCGCCCCAGCGCACCTGGGCAGCGGCGCGCATGCCCTGGAAGACGCCGAAGGCGGTGAGGACGGAGGAGTCGCCGGCGCCGCCGTTCTCGGGGGAGCGGCCGGTGGTCCAGGGGTTCTCGGCAGCGATCACATCCATGTCGGCAACGTACGTACCGACGTCGCACGCGGTCACATAGCGCCCGCCGAGTGAGGCCACAAAACGGCCGTAGGCGCGCAGGAGTTCGGGGGTCTTGTCGGCGTGGGGGTCGCCGATGATGACGGCCTTGCCACCGCCGTGGTCGAGTCCGGCCAGGGCGTTCTTGTAGCTCATACCGCGAGAGAGGTTGAGGGCGTCCTCCAGGGCGTCCTCCTCGCTCGGGTACGGGAAGAAGCGGGTTCCCCCGAGGGAGGGGCCCAGGGCGGTCGAGTGGATGGCGATGACGGCCTTCAGACCGGTCTCGCGATCCTGGCAGAGCACGACCTGTTCGTGTCCTCCCTGCTCCGATCGGAACAATGTGGAGACCACGGAATCTGGTTGACGTACGTCGGTCACGGTGGTGACTCCCGAGGTCGGCGGTATGCGCCCTCCGAGCTTGTAAGGGAGGGGCGGTTGGCAAAAGAGTAGGCCCACTTGAGGATGCCGGAGAGCACAGTGTCGTGCATCACTCCCACGCAGGGAAAGCACATGGGACGATGCGGCATACACGGCAGCCAGGGGACAGGGCCTCTCAGGGCTCGAGGCCAAGGGCTCGAGGCCAAGGGCTCGAAGGAGCGGGAGTGGGCTTGGCAAGGAGAGCGGTCCCGTACGCGGCGTACCTGCGCATCTACGAGCCGCTGGCGGCCTTCCCGGAACCGGAGCGCGCCCACTGGAAGGTGTACGTCGCAGCCGGTGCGCAGCGCGTGGCGCAGGACGAGCTGCGCCAGTCGCTCGCCGATCTGATCCCCGTGCCCCCGATGCCGATCCCGGTGCATGAGAGCGGGGATGCTTTCGTCGCGGTCGTTGACGGTGTCACGCACATCTGCCCGTGGCGTACGCGGTTGCGTGCCTGGCTCGCCCTGGAGGAGCTCATCGGGCAGCTGCCGACGCCGATGCTCGACGCGGTATTGCCACCCGTGGTGCGGCAGGCGGCTGTCGCGGACTATGAGCGATGGCGGACCGGTAATCCGGACGCGCGGCCGTGGATCCGCACAGCAATCTGGTACGTACCGGTGCGCTGGTTCACCCTTTTCGACGATGCGGAACGGACGTTCGAGCCCGGCGGAGGAGATCTCCCCGCAGAGCGAGGGGAGACCGACGCACCATCGGGCGGCGAAGAGAAGCAGCCGGCCGCGCCTGTGGTGCGGTATCGCACCGCGATGGTGGAGGCGCGCCGCAGGGTCGCAAGGGCGCTACGGGTGCTGCGCGACACCCTGGAGGAGGGGCCGTTGGTCGACGGCCTGGTGGATCTGGGGCGCTGGCTGGAGGAGTTCCATCCGCGCTCGCTGGTCGAACTCGACTACGGCGGACTGGTGCACGCAATCCCGCAGGCGCGTCTCGCGGCCGATCGCAGCGCCGCACTGGTGGCCGAGGGGCTCGCGGCGCTGCGGGACGGGGACGGTGTGCGGGCGAACGAGGCGTACGCACAGCTCACGGATCACTGGCGGAGCATCCGGGAGCTGCAGTACGCGAGCTGAGGCCAGGTAGATGTGACCTGGGTCATGCCGGGGTTGTCCGCTCAGGATCGATGAGTACCCTTACCTGACGCTTATCCCATGGCCAGGACCTAGGTCCTGATTCGGTTCTATGTGGCAAGCGTGACGGAGAGCACGTTACCGGACTATTGCCTCCATGGTCGCCCCCGATGTCAAAATAGGACAACGCGCCGTGGAGGGTTTAGTTCCTTTTAACTCCGGTTGAAACGCCCGCCATTGCGCGCTCTGAGGCGTCTGGGATACCCGGTCATGTTGTGACTGATCGTCATCTTTGGGTGACTGTCCGTTATGGCATGGTCCATCGGCTTCCGCCGAGCTTGAACACCTGAGAGGGCAATTCCATCGGTTTGGCCAACGGGGCTGGACGGATGGTGTAGTTGTAGTGCCGAGGACGAGCCGTTCGTCCTATTACCAACTCGGCTCGCGTCTGTCATTTCGGGCAACGCGGGTCAAGGTGCAGAATTTAGAGAGAAGAACCGTGATGGTTCGGTTCCGCCGAGGAGGCCGCTCATGACCGCTCGCACCCCTGATGCCGAGCCGCTGCTGACACCCGCTGAGGTCGCCACGATGTTCCGTGTGGACCCGAAGACGGTCACACGCTGGGCAAAAGCGGGCAAGCTCACATCGATTCGTACGCTCGGTGGCCACCGCCGCTACCGTGAGGCGGAGGTTCGGGCGCTGCTCGCGGGAATCCCGCAGCAGCGCGGGGAAAGCTGAAACACCCCCACATCGGGTGATTTCGGGTCCTTCAGCCCGGGTATGCCCTTGCTCCGCCGCGCCCGGGGGTACCTCCCGCCGAAGGTAGGGGGAGGCTGATGTCACTGCCTTGCCCATGTCCCTGTCCCCATCAGGGGCTGCTGAAGATAAAGATTGCGTCGGACTCCGCCGGGTCCGGCGCAATCTTCGTATGTACGGCCGTTGTGAAGCTGTTGTACGGCCGGAGCAGCACAGCAGGGCCGTGAACGCAGTACGGCCCGCATCCAGCGAGGATGCGGGCCGTTTCGTGCGGTCCTGACGGGATTTGAACCCGCGGCCTCCACCTTGACAGGGTGGCGAGCACTCCAAACTGCTCCACAGGACCTAGTGCGTGCTGTAGAGAAGACTGTACCGCAGGTCAGGGCCGCTGGTCGAACCTGCGATCCCGCAATCCCGCAATCCCGCGCTCGCCCCGCCCCCGTGTCCTATGGCCAGGCCTGGTCGATCGCTTTGAGGATCCGCTTGTCCGAAACCGGACAGGCCGTGCCCAGCGCATGCGCGAAGTAGCTGACCCGGAGCTCCTCGATCATCCAGCGGATCTCCCGTACCTCGGCCGGCATCGACCGACTCGGCTTCAGGGCAGCGAGCAACTCCGCGTACGCCTCCTGCATCTCGTGGACCTTCTCCATACGGGCGCGGTCGCGTTGCGCGCTCGTCGGCATCTGCTGCAGGCGCCGGTCCACGGCCACCAGGTAGCGCAGCAGATGCGGCAGCCGACCGACCCCGGAGGCGGTGACGAAGCCGGGCTGAATCAATTCGGCCAGTTGTTCCTTCACATCGCTCACATGCGCCACGAGGGCGAGGCTCGTCGTCGCCTTCAGCCGCCGCTCGCACGCCTGCCACGCCGCGAGCACCTGCTGCACCGCGCCGACCGTACGCACGCACGCATCGACCAGATCGGCCCGGACGGCGTCGAAGAGCTTGCGGAAGCCCTTCTCGTCCCAGGCCGGGCCGCCGTGGTCGGCGATGAGTTTGTCGGCGGCAGCGGTCACGCAGTCGTCAAAGAGCACCTGCACGCTGCCGTGCGGGCTGCGGGAGAGCGCGAGCTTCTGGGCGTTGCTCAGCTTGCTCTGCGCGAATTTGGCCGGATTGGAGGGGAGGCCCAGCAGGATCAGCCGACGGGTGCCCCGCCACATCGCATCGCTCTGCTCCGCCTCGGTGTCGAAGAGCCGTACGGCCACCGACTCGCCCTCGTCGACCAGCGCTGGATACGCCTTGACCGGCTGCCCGCCCCGCCGCGCTTCGAAGGTGCGCGGCAGGGTACCGACTGTCCACTGGGTAAGGCCGCTGCGCTGTTCGATGCCGATCGAGTCGGCCGCCTTGGAGATCGCCTCGCGTGTCTTCGGCTTCAGCTTCAGCTTCAGCGCTTCGAGGTCCTTGTCCTCGGCGAGCTTGCGTCTGCGCTCGTCCGTCACCCGGAAGGTCATCTTCAGGTGGCCGGGAACCTTGGCGAGGTCGAAGTCGTCCGGCGAGACGGCGACTCCACCGATGCGGTGCAGCTCGCGGGCGAGCACCACGGTCAGCGGCTCCTGCAGGGGGACCGTGCTGTCCGGAGCTGCGCTGGCCAAAGCTGTGCTGGTCAAAGCTGCGCTGGTCAAAGCTGCGCTGGTCAAAAATCTGGCAGCGTAATCCGGCGCAGGAACGTAGTTGCGGCGGATCGCCTTCGGCAGTGAGCGGATCAGTTCGGTGACGAGATTCTCCCGCAGCCCCGGGATCTGCCAGTCGAAGCCCTCCGGGGTGACTTGGTTGAGTACCTGCAGGGGGATGTGCACGGTGACGCCGTCCGCGTCCGCGCCCGGCTCGAACTGGTACGTCACCTTGAACGTGAGCCTGCCCTGGCGCCAGGAGTCCGGGTAGTCGTCCTTGGTGACCGCCTCCGCCGACTCGTTGATCAGCATTGCGTGCTCAAAGGTGAGCAGCTCCGGCGCTTCACGCCGCTTCTGCTTCCACCAGGAGTCGAAGTGCGCTCCGGAGACAATGTGTTCAGGCAGCCGCTCGTCGTAGAAGTCGAACAGCGCCTCGTCGTCGACGAGGATGTCGCGGCGTCTGGCGCGATGCTCCAGTTCCTCGACCTCTTCGAGCAGCTTGCGGTTATCGTGGAAGAACTGGTGATGGGTGCGCCAGTCACCTTCGACGAGCGCGTTGCGGATGAACAGCTCGCGCGACAGCTCGGGGTCGATGCGGCCATAGTTGACCTTGCGTTGAGCGACGATCGGTACGCCGTACAGCGTCACTTTCTCGTACGCCATCACCGCGGCCTGTTTTTGCTCCCAGTGCGGCTCGCTGTAGGTGCGCTTGATCAAGTGCTGGGCGAGCGGCTCGATCCACTCTGGTTCGATGCGGGCGTTGACCCGTGCCCACAGCCGTGAGGTCTCGACGAGCTCGGCGGACATCACCCAGCGCGGCGGCTTCTTGAACAGCGACGAGCCGGGGAAAATCGCGAACTTCGTGCTGCGCGCGCCCATATATTCGTTCTTGCCGGTGTTCTTCTTGGCTGTGGTCTTCCCACTCTCCCCCCCGGCGTTCTTCCCGCTCTCCTCGCTGGTGTTCTTCAGCCCGATGTGGGAAAGCAGCCCGGCCAGCAACGAGACGTGGATGCGCTGCGCGTCCGGGGCTGCCGCATCCACTGCGTCCACCGTGTCCGCTGCATCCACCGTGTCCACCGTGTCCACCGCGTCCACCGCGTCCACCGCGTCCGGCGTGTCCACCGCGTCCGGCGTGTCCGCCGCGGACGGTTCGTTGACGTGGATACCCATCGTACGGGCAATGGCCCGCAACTGCGCATAAATATCCTGCCACTCCCGTATGCGCAGGTAGTTGAGGTACTCATTGCGGCACATCCGGCGGAACGCGGACGAGGACAGGGCCTTTTGCTGCTCACGGATGTAGGTCCACAGATTGAGGAAGGCCAGGAAATCTGATTCTTCGGCGGGCCCACCCGCGAAGCGACGGTGCTTGTCGTCCGCCTGCTGTTGCTTGTCCGACGGCCGCTCGCGCGGGTCCTGAATGGAAAGCGCCGCTGCGATCACCATTACCTCGCGGGCACAGCCGTTGCGGTCGGCTTCGAGCACCATGCGGGCAAGCCGCGGGTCGACGGGAAACTGAGCGAGCTTGCGGCCGATGTCGGTGAGCCGCTGCCTCTCCTTCCCCTCCTTCCCTTCTTTCTCTTCCTGTTTTTCCTTTCCCGACTGGGCTTTTTTCTGCTTCTGATCAAGCGCGCCGAGCTCCTCCAGCAGCTGGATGCCCGCCTTGATGTTCCGGCTGTCGGGCGGGTCGATGAAGGGGAAGCGGGAGATGTCGCCGAGGCCGGCCGCAGTCATCTGGAGGATGACGGAGGCGAGGTTGGTGCGCAGGATCTCGGGGTCGGTGAACTCGAGCCGGGTGAGGAAGTCCTCCTCGGAGTACAACCGGATGCAGATGCCGTCCGACGTACGGCCGCAGCGGCCTTTGCGCTGGTTGGCGCTGGCCTGGCTGACCGGCTCGATCGGCAGCCGCTGGACCTTGGTGCGGTGACTGTAGCGGGAGATGCGGGCGGTGCCGGGGTCGATGACATAGCGGATGCCGGGGACGGTCAGCGAGGTCTCGGCGACATTGGTGGCCAGCACGATGCGCCGACCGGTGTGGGGCTGGAATACGCGGTGCTGCTCAGCGTGGGAGAGCCGGGCGTACAGCGGCAGCACCTCCGTCAGCGGCAGCTGTTTTTTGACGAGCGCGTCGGCGGTATCGCGGATCTCCCGTTCGCCGGAGAGGAACACCAGGATGTCGCCCGGCCCTTCGGCCTGCAGTTCGTCGACGGCGTCGCAGATCGCGGTGATCTGATCGCGGTCGCCGTTATCCGAACCTTCTTCGAGCAGTGGCCGGTAGCGGACTTCGACGGGGTATGTACGCCCCGACACCTCGACGATCGGGGCGTCCCCGAAATGGCGCGAGAAACGCCCGGGGTCGATGGTCGCCGAGGTGATGACGACCTTCAGATCCGGGCGGCGCGGCAGCAGTTGCGCGAGATAGCCGAGGATGAAGTCGATGTTGAGGCTGCGTTCGTGCGCCTCATCGATGATGATTGTGTCGTACTGGCGCAGTTCGCGGTCGGTCTGGATCTCTGCGAGCATGATGCCGTCGGTCATCAGCTTGACGAGCGTGGAGTCACCGACCTGGTCAGTGAAGCGGACCTTCCAGCCGACCGTCTCGCCGAGTGTGGTCTTCAGCTCTTCCGCCACGCGGTCGGCGACGGTGCGGGCGGCGATACGGCGCGGCTGTGTGTGGCCGATCAGGCCCTTCACACCGCGGCCGAGCTCCAGGCAGATCTTGGGGATCTGAGTGGTCTTGCCGGAGCCGGTCTCCCCGGCGACGATCACCACCTGATGGTCGCGGATGGCCGCCAGGATCTCGTCCTTCCTCTGGCTGACCGGGAGCACTTCCGGGTAGGTGATCTCCGGTACGGAGGCGCGGCGCAGCGCGACGCGTGCCTCGGCCTCCTCGATGTGTACGGCGATCTGAGCCAGAACCGCCGTGCGGGCCTCGGGCTTGCGGATGCGCCGGGCGCCGTCGAGGCGGCGGCCGAGACGCTGCGCGTCGCGCAGGGTGAGCTCGGGGAGCCGGGCCCCGAGGTCGGCGAGGGAGAGGGCGGGGGCGGGGGCAGGCTGAGTGGACATACGGGGTCCAGGATCGCATCCGGCGAGGGCGTGCAGCGAACGCATTTGTCTTGTCGCAGAGATCCGCAATGCGTTGAAGAGGTCATGCGGAGGTCGTTGCAAAGGTCATGGAGAAGTCGCGCAGAGGTCGCAGCGTCATGTCTCCCGCCGCGCCAGGGAGAGATGGATGTCACGCGGGCACGCACATACGCGCACGCGCACACGCATGTAGGCCCCGTCGGAGGGACGGGGCCTACATACTGCGGTGGCTGGGGCCGGGGTCGAACCGGCGACCTACCGCTTTTCAGGCGGTCGCTCGTACCAACTGAGCTACCCAGCCGCAGCGGTCCTGACGGGATTTGAACCCGCGGCCTCCACCTTGACAGGGTGGCGAGCACTCCAAACTGCTCTACAGGACCAAAGATGCGCGAGAACTAGTCTCGCACATGGTGGTGCGTGCCCCCAACGGGATTCGAACCCGTGCTACCGCCTTGAAAGGGCGGCGTCCTGGGCCACTAGACGATGAGGGCTGATGGCCCGCCGGGTCACCCCGCTTCCGCGAGGACGGCTTGACCGCCGGGGACGTGAGAAGCATATGGGATGCCGAGAGATATCGCCAAAACGACTAGCGACATCAGCCGACTGAAGTCGGCGGGCCTTGGCGGCGCATCCTGCCGCTCACCCACTGTGATCAATCCCTGTGGTCACTCGCGGTGATCGATCGCTGTGGTCAATCCTCGTGGTCACTCGCGGTGGTCAATCCTCGTGGTCACTCGCGGTGGTCAATCCTCGTGGCTGGTTCCTGTGGTCAGACCCAGCCCAGCTCATGCAGGCGGTGGTCGTCGATGCCGAAGTGGTGGGCGATCTCGTGGACCACAGTGACAGCCACTTCGTGCACGACTTCCTCCGGCTCCTCGCACCGCCGCAGGATCGGGCCCATATAGATGCTGATCCGGTCGGGGAGCACCCCCGCGTACCACTCGCCGCGCTCGGTCAGCGGGGTTCCCTCGTAGAGCCCCATCAGCTCTGGGCCTTTCGGGTCGGGCTCCTCCTCGACGAAGACGGCCACATTGTCCATGACCTGGATCAGGTCGGTCGGGACCTGGTCGAGCGCCGAGCTGACCAGCTCCTCGAAGTCCTCGCGCGACATCTTCAGCACGCCGCCATTGTCCGCAGCCCGCAGGCGTGACGCTACTGGTCGACTACTGATCCGGGGTGACGGCCTCGCCCGCGCCCGTCACCCCCACAGCGCCTGGGCCAAGGCCACGCCCGTGAAGGCGGCGCCCAGCCCGGCGACCACACTGGCCACCACATTCGCCGCCGCGAAGAACCGCGCCCCCTGCTCGGCCAGCCGCAGCGTCTCGTAGGAGAACGTCGAGTACGTCGTCAGAGCCCCGCACAGCCCGGTGCCGAGCAGCAGTTGCAGTTGCGAGGACGCGGCGCCCGCGCTCACCGCCCCAGTGATCAGACCGAGGACGAACGAGCCCACCACATTGACGGCGAAGGTGCCCCAAGGGAAGACCGTGTCGTGCCTCGCCTGGATCGTACGGTCAGTGAGATAGCGCAGCGGCGCGCCGACCATCGCTCCGACCACCACCAGGACCCAGTTCACCGACGCTCACCCGCGTCCCGGCCGACGTACCGTATGACCTCGCACTCTTCGAGCGTCACTAGGCCCTCGGAGACAAGCTCGTCCAGATGCGGCAGGAACGCCCGGACCCGCTCTTCCGTGTCGACGATCACGATCGCCACTGGCAGATTCTCGCTGAGCGACAGCAGCCGCGTGGTGTGGATGAGCGACGACGCGCCGAACCCCTCCACCCCGTGGAAGACCGACGCCCCGGCGAGCCCGGCGGCGTGCGCGCGGTGCACGATCTCGCTGGAGAGCGGTTTGTGATGCCAGCGGTCGTTCTCGCCAATGAAGATCGTCACCCGCAGCGCTGGACCTGTCAGCCTCATCGCATCGTCCTCCTCCATTTCACAAAGCGGAGGGTGAATGCTGCCGCCACCCATACGGACACCAGTGCCGCGAGCACGGTCAAAACCAGGTACGCGAGTGCCATACGCGGCTGACCACCCGTCATAAGCCGCTGGAAATCAACGGCATACGTGGAGAAGGTGGTGAACCCGCCGAGCACACCGGTGCCGAAGAAAGGGCGTACGAGCCGATGCGCCGCCCATACGTCGGTAATCACCACCATGAAGACCCCGATCACCGCGCAGCCGCCTGCGTTGACCAGCAGCGTGGTCCAGGGGAAGGCGTGGTGCGGGGTCGGCCACAGCAGTGAGGCGCCATAGCGCGCGGATGCGCCGATCGCCCCGCCGATCGCGATCACTGCGAGGATGGGCAATTGCCCGTGCATCGCAGCGTGCCGCGCCGCGGGCACGGAAAGATCCATACCAGGGCCGGTGGGCTCACCTGTCACCTGCGTATCGGCTCTGTCCATGGGCGCGCCTTTTCGCCTTCGTCTCGCTCGCACGTATTCACGTATTACGTATGCGGACGCATTCCGCCACAAGTATGAGCCATGCCCCGGCGGGAGCCGTGTCCTGGGCGGGCTGAGGGCGTTGGGCAGGCCGTGATATCGCTTGCCGCGCTCCCCGTTCGTCTTGCCGCCCTCGCTGTGCTGCTGGTCGGCGCCAGTGGCTGCGTGGAACTGACGCAGGCGGCGCACCCGGCGCCGCGAGGCTCGGCAGTACCGCCGGCGGCGGGAGGCGCGGCGGGAGGGACGGAGGGCAAGGCGCCGGACGGGCAGCGCGATGCGCATCGTGAGCGATCCCCGGCGGCGTCCGGCGGCACCCGGGCTTCGGCGTCCCCGTCGCCGACGCGATCCCCAGCCCCGTATCCCAGCGCCCATCAGCGCCCGTTGGGCCCGCCGGCGCCAGGCGGGGGCGGATCGCCGGGCGGGAGCGGTGAGGCGCCGGCCCCGCCGTCGTCGCCGGACCCGAACCCGGCTCC
>Ga0213875_10001199_pt1 | contig 17694 bp, 18 predicted proteins | sample BarmaccomBMRX_R8_FD_160105 | JGI IMG/M metagenome (GOLD analysis project Ga0213875, IMG submission 160105) | Root-associated microbial communities from Barbacenia macrantha in rupestrian grasslands, the National Park of Serra do Cipo, Brazil - RX_R8 | ecosystem: Host-associated > Plants > Roots... | reverse complement strand
CACGGCGCGCGGGACGCTGGGGTTGGCGTCGCCGGGCATGTCGATCCCGTACACCGGGCCGTCCCCGGCGAGCGCCGCCACGTACGGGTACCAGACCGCTGCGTTCCCCCCGGCGCCGGTCAGCAGCACCACCGGCGCACCGCCGGGATGCGGCCGGTAGGCGTGCACCCGCGTGGTCGCGGTCGCCGTCTCGACATCGAGCTCCTCGACGGGCTGCGGCCACAGCGCGAAAACCCGCTCGTAGGCCACCATGAACTTCTCCCGCGCCGCGTCGCTCACCCACGACCCCGGCTCGCCCTCGGGTGCCGAGCCCGCGGCGCCGGTGATGCCCTTGATCCCGAGCATGTCCCTCGCCCTCCTCGCCCCGCGTCGAAGCTTTATGATACGAACGTATCATTAACGTGGTCAAGGGACGAGCTGTATGAGCGGTAGAACGTTCCTCGACAGCAACATCCTTGTTTACTCCGTCGACGAGAGCCCTGCGGAAAAGCCTAAACACGACCGTGCGGTTGAGCTGCTCAGTGTCCAGCCGGAGAATCGGGCGGTGCAGATATCGCTCTGGGATGCGCTGATCGTCGAGGCCGCGAGCAGGGCCGGATGCGAGCGCGTCCTGTCGGAGGACCTCGACGCCGGCCAGGCGATCCGGGGCGTGCGCATCGAGAACCCATTTGCCTGATTGCTAGCCAGCCTTCCCCCGCAGCCCGGCGCCGCCAAGGCTCAGGTGTACAGCCCGGGATCGAGTTCGTTGATCTTGACGAGCAGGCCGTCCGGGCTGGCGACCTGCAGCTGGCGGCCGAACCCTTCGTCGCTGGCGGGCCGGGCGATGGTGACGCCCGCGGCGCGCAGCTCCCGTTCGATGTCGTCCAGGGACCCGGTCGCGGCGAAGTTCAGCTCGACCTTGCCCTCGCGCTGCTCGGGGTTCGGCGGGTGGGCGAGCAGGCTGATCTGGCCGCCGCCGATGTCCAGCAGGACCCAGTCGCCGTCCCGGCTGCCCTGGCGCACCACCCCGCCGAGCGCCTCGTAGAAACCGACGGCCGCGGCCATGTCCTCCACGTGGACCATCGGCTGCAGCCGCGGCGCCCCCGCCGCATCACCGGTGCTGTCGTTCACGGGCTCCTCCGCTCCAGAGATCCACAGATCTGGCGACCTGGCGCCGCGCGGTTCAGGGCACGTACGCCGAACCGGCCCGGGCACGGCCGCCGTCACCTACCCCCGGCCCCGGCGTTAGCCGTGTGGCCACGAAACATACCTGCTCCGGCGCTCAGGAACGGCTGTCACGGGGACGCGGCCTGCTGCCACAACAGTCAGTGCTCCTGGTCCAGGAATCCCGGACCAGGAGAGGCTGACACAAGTCTGATCAGATGATCAGACTTGCAGATGGCGAGGCGATGACCGTAGTATCCGATCTGCCGTGGTGTTCGGGAAGCCGGTGCAACGCCGGCGCGGCCCTCGCCACTGTGATCGGGATGTTCCGGCCGTCTAGCGATAGAGCCACTGGGTCCTGTGCCCGGGAAGGTCAGGCCGGAACGAGCCAGCTGATAGCTGATCCCCGTTAGCCAGGAGACCGGTGACCAGACGGCTGACCAGGAAGGAGCGGCTCGAGCTGGCCCGGGACGCGCTGGCTCAGGTCCGGCTGGCCGGCCTGGACCCGTACCGCCTGCCCGGTCAGCTGTCGGTCGGCCAGTGCCAGCGGGTCGCCATCGCCCGGGCGCTGATCGCCCGCCCGGCGCTGAGCGTCGCCGACGAGCCGACCGCCAGCCTCGACGTCACCACGGCCGCCGGCATCGCCGGCCTGCTCCGGTCCGGCCGCCAGTCCGGGGTGGCGTCGCCCTGGTCAGCCATGACGAGGCGCTGCTCGGTGCCATCGCCGACCGGGTCGTGCGGATTCGCGACGGCCAGACCAGCTAGGCCTGGTCGCCGGCGGCCCAGCCGCTCACGCCGACGATCTGGAACACGAGCACCCGGGCGAAGGGCTGGTCCCGGTACTGCGGGTAGCGCCCGGCCAGCCGGGCGGCCAGCGTCTCCTCCCGGCGAGCGGCCTCCTCCCGGCCGGCGGCCTCCCCGCCCTGCCAGCGCAGCTCGGCTCGCACCCACCACAGCCGTGACCAGTCGCCGCTGTCCCAGTGCTCGGCCAGCAGCGTGGCCCGCGGATCCGCCTCCAGGTTCCGCTCCCGCTGCAGCCGCAGCGACGCCTTCGGCTTCACCCGGTCGACGGGCACGCCCAGGTAGCCGTCGTCGTCCACGGCGTACGCGACCGGCACCGCGTCCACCCCCCGCCCGGCGTGCACGGTGCACAGGATCCCGTGGTCGTGCGCCGCGAGCCTGGTCCTCGCCTCGCGGTCCGCGAGCCTCATCGCAGGAGCCCGGCAGCCATGCGTCACAACCCTCCGCGACGGAATGAAGGAGTGATCTCTGCAGTGTGATGATAGCCAGCCGAACGCCGGAGTCCCGCCACTCCGAATTAACCTTAAACGCAGCTTAACTGCTTCTTTTTGGGATTGAGCGTCAGCCCCACCGGCGTTACGCTGCCCTAATGCGGAGCTTGCGTGGGCAAGATCACGTTCCCCTCTTCGGGTGGGGGACGGCGCGTTGAACCCGGCAGCGTGGGTCGAGCGCCACGCCCGCCAGCGTCCCGGCGAGCCGGCTCTGGCCGAGGGTGACCGCGTCCACGCCAGCTGGGGTGAGTTCGCTACCCGGGTGGCCAGCGCCGCCACCGGCCTGCGCGATCAGTTCGGCCTGCGACCCGGGGACCGGGTCGCGATCGTGATGCGCAACCGGCCGGAGTACCTCGAGGCGCTGTACGCCAGCTGGCACGCCGGCCTGGTGGCCGTGCCGGTCAACGCGCGCCTGCACCGCGACGAGATCGCCTACATCCTCGAGCACAGCGAGTCGGCCGTCGCCGTGACCGACGCCGACCACGCCGGCGACGTCGAGTCGCTAGCCGGCACCGTCGCCTCGCTCAAGGCGGCCGTGGTCGCGCCCGGTGAGCGGTGGGACCGGCTCACGGCATCGGCGCAGTCGCCCCTCACCGGCCGGCGGCCGGACGATCCGGCCTGGCTGTTCTACACCAGCGGCACCACCGGCCGGCCCAAGGGAGCGACGCTCACGCACCGCAGCCTGCTGATGGCGACGCTCAGCTACTTCGCGGACATCGACTCGGTGGCGCCGCAGGACTGCATGCTTCACGCCGCGCCCCTGTCGCACGGCGCGGGGCTCTACGGGCTGTCGCACGTGGCCAAGGGGGCCGTGAGCGTCGTGCCGGCCTCCGGCGGCGTCGACGGCGACGAGATCGCCGCCCTGCTGGCGTGCTGGCCGGGGATGTCGTTCTTCGCGGCCCCCACCATGGTGAAGCGGCTGGCCGACGACCGGGCCATCGCCGGCGCCGACCTGTCCCACCTCAAGACGATCATCTACGGCGGCGCGCCGATGTACCTGGCCGACCTGCAGGACGCGCTCGCCGTCTTCGGTCCCCGCCTGGCCCAGATCTACGGGCAGGGCGAGTCGCCCATGACGATCACCGGCCTGTCCAAGGCGGACCACGCCGACCGGGACCATCCCCGCTGGCGGGACCACATGCAGAGCGTCGGCGTCCCCCGCACCGACGTCGAGGTCCGCGTCGTCGAGGACGGCCGCGAGCTCCCCGCCGGCGAGGCCGGTGAGGTGGTGGTCCGCGGCGACGTGGTGATGACCGGCTACTGGAATGCCCCCGAGGCCACCGCCGGCGCGCTGCGCGACGGCTGGCTGTACACCGGCGACATCGGCAGCTTCGACGACGACGGGTACCTCACGCTGCGGGACCGGTCCAAGGACCTGATCATCAGCGGGGGCATGAACATCTACCCCCGCGAGGTCGAGGAGGCGCTGCTCCGCCACCCCGGCGTCAGCGCCGCCGCCGTGGTCGGCCGGCCCGACCCGAAGTGGGGTGAGGCGGTCGTGGCCTTCGTGGTGGCCGCCGATGATGGCACCCAGCCGTCGGCCCAGGACCTCGACCAGGCCTGTATCGAGGCCATCGCGCGGTTCAAGCGCCCCAAGGACTACCGGTTCGTCGATGCCCTGCCGACCAACAACTACGGCAAGGTCGTCAAGCGTGAGCTGCGCGACCAGCTCCGCGCCGAGACGGCGGACGGCGGGTCGCGGTGAAACGGCCGGACGCTGATCCTGGCCACGACTGTCCGACGGCCCTCCCTCCGGGCCTTGTAACCCTCTGCCCAGCCCACCGTGAGGAGACCATTTCATGAAGCTCGCTCTCTACCTGCCAAATTTCCGTACCAAGGTGACCCTCAAGGAGCTCGAAGATCTCACCGATCTCGCCGAGGAGCTCGACTTCGACTCCGTCTGGACGCTCGACCGGATCGTCGTCCCGGAATCTTCCGACCACGAGCAGCTTCAGTACTCGTTCGGCATGATGCCGGGCCTGCCCAAGGCCCTGCCGGTGGCCGCGCGCGGGGAGTGGTTCCAGGGCTATCCGCTGATCCCCTGGCTGGCCGCGAAGACCAACAAGGTGCGGATCGGCATGAGCATCACCGACACCCCGTACCGTGCCCCCGGCGTCCTGGCGACGGAGCTGGCCACGATCGACCATCTCTCCGGCGGCAGGCTCAACGTCGGCGTTGGCTCCGGCTGGATGCCCGAGGAGTTCGCGGCCGCAAGCGCCACCGACATCTTCCCCAAGCGGCACAAGCACGTGCGCGAGACGATCGAGATCATGCAGGGCATCTGGACGAACGACATCTTCGAGTACCACGGTGAGTTTGCCGACTTCCAGCCGTGCGGGTTCGGGGTCAAGCCGCTGCAGAAGCCGTACCCGCCGATCTTCATGAGCGGGCTCAAGGACCCGGCTCGTTCGGCCAACCGCATCTCGAAGTACAACCTGTCGGGCTGGATCGGTATCCAGGACTCGCCGGAGGACATCAAGAACTGGCGCAGCACCATCCAGCGGGAGCTGGAAGCGATCGGCAGCTCGCGGTCGGTGGATGACCTGGAGATCTGCAGCATGCTCTGGACCGTCATCACCGACGCGGAGACCGACCAGTCCGACAACGGCCGGGTCACCAACCTCATGGTAGGCACCGCCGCGCAGATCACCGACCGGCTCAAGCGGTACGCCGACGCCGGGCTCACGATGCCGCTGATCTGGCCGCCGTTCGCCGACGTGCCGGTCGCCAAGACGCTCGATGACCTCAAGCGGCTGAAGGAAGAGATCCTGCCGAAGGTCGACGCCGCCTAGCACCGCAGCCCTGTGCTCGTGAGCGGGTGGGTCCGGCCTGGGCCGGGCTCACCCGCTACTCAGTACGGGCACGTCGTGAGGCCGTACTGCGGGCTGGCGGCCGGGCCACCCCCCGGCTTGGCCGCCGCCGGGCTCGTCGGCTTCGCGGCCGGCGCGGACCTTGCCGGCGCTGGTACCGCCGTTGCCGCCCCGGACGCAGTGGCGGCGGGCGAGGTGCTCCGCGCGCCGGAGTACGCGGGCACGTCGGACTGCGAACCGGCCGCCGCCGCGGCCTTGACGCTGGCCGGAACGGACTGGTGGTTCTGCTCGGCGCCGGTGACGTAGTCCGTGGCGTTGACGCTGTCCGCGCCGAACATCTCCAGCCCCGGTGCCTGCGCGGTGACCTGGGAGCCGAGCAGCACCTCCACGTGACCCGGCTCCAGCGACGGCAGCGCCGTGGCGGCCTGCGCGCCCATCACGTCGGCGATCGTCTGGGCGCTCGCCTCGGCGGCGCTGCCCGCGCCGTAGAAGACCGCGGGCCCGGCCGGCACCGGCTGCGACTGCGCGCTGGAGTTATGAACGGCGCCGGCCTTGTACCCCATCGCGGCGAGGTCCCGCGAGACGTTCGCGGCCAGCCCATTGGTGCCGCTGCCGTCGTAGACGTCCACGGTCGCCGACGAGGCCGCCGGGCCGATCATCGGGGCTCCGGAGAACGCCTGGCTGGTCAGCTGCTGGAGCAGCGGCACGTCGATGTAGTCCGCGCTCTGCGCCCCCGGGTAACCGGGGATGTCCACGTCGTTGACCGACACCTCGGGCAGCGTGGCCAGGTCGAGGTTGCTGCCGGTCAGCGCGCCCAGTTCCTGCGCGGACTCGATCAGGTCCCAGCCGCTGTCGTACATCAGGTAGCTCTTGGCGTTGCTCAGCAGGGTGGTGATCTGGCCGAGGTCGGTCAGCACGCCGCTGGTCCTCAGCTTCCACACGATGTACTCGATGGCGGCCTGCTGGCGGGCGGTGCGGCCGATGTCGACCCCTGGCAGGGTGTCGCGGGAGCGGACGTAGGCCAGCGACTGCGCCGCCGACAGGTGCAGGTACTGCTTGCCGCCCTTCCTGGCGTTGTAGCCCTCCAGGTAGGCGTTGAACCCCGAGTTGTCGGTGCCGGTGAGCGGGTCCTTGTCGGTCAGGTTGGCCCCGGCGGGCAGGCCACCCTGGGCCGGGGCGGGCTGGATGCAGACCTCCAGGCCGCCGAACTGCCTGGCCATCTCGTAGAAGCCGATGATGTTCGACTCGACGAAGTGGTCGATGCGCACGCCGGTGACCGACTCGACCGTCTGGACCTCGAACAACTGGCCCGCCTGGTTCGCGGCCAGGTACCGCTGGGCCTGGGTCAGATGGGAGCTGACGGTCTGGCCGAGCGACTGGTCGTAGGCGTACGCGTAGGCCGCGTCGACCTTTCCCTCGGTCAGGCCGTCGTAGGTGGCGTGCGGATAGTTCACGACGTCGTCGCGGGGGATCGAGAAGCCGACCGCCTTCTTGCCGCCGGCGAAGACGTGGATCAGGATCAGCGTGTCGGTGTCCTGCGAGCCCTCAAGCCCGGCCTCGACCGACGCCTCGTTCCCCGAGTGCGTCTCGGTGAGCTGCTGGACCGACAGGTTCTGGCCCTGGAAGGTGGTCCGGCTCTCCAGCCCCATCACCAGGATGTTCATCGCGCCGACCGACGGCGAGTTGCTGACCCCCACGCCACCGCCGAGCGCCTGGGTCAGGCCGATCACCCGGTGCGCGTAGCCGGCGGCCACGAGGGTGACGGCGGCGGCCGCGCACGCGATCGCGTACCCCACGTTCCCCAGGGTGACTGGACCGAGCCTCACGCCGTCATTGCCTCAACTCCGAAGCCGCAACCTGAGCAGAATCTATGCGAACCGCGCCACCGCCGCGGCGGCACCGGACAAATCGCCCTGGCCGCCAGCAGCGAAGGCCAGCATCGCCCCGTGCCGGTCAGCCGGGGTTCTGCGCGGTCCAGGCGTCGATGACGTCGAGCGCTGTGTGCTCGGGCTCCGGCGGGACGAAGCCGAGCATGTCCCGCAGGATCGCGTGCACGACGGGGTGCAGCCGGCTCTCGGCGAAGGCCTCGTAGTCGTCCTTGGTCTGCCAGACGTCGACGTAACGCAGCCCGCCCTCGGTGCGCCAGGCCAGGTGGGCGATCATGCCTGGCGGCAGGTCCGGGCCCAGCCCGTCCTTGATCCTGGCGTAGATCTCGCTGCTGATCGGCACGTCATAGGTGAACGCGTAGCTCATAGGATCCTCCCCTTATTGATCCGAATTAGCTTCGGACGAATATAGGTATCATGACACCTATGCCCGATCCCGTCAAGAGGCGGTACGACGCCACCAGCCGCCGCCAGGCCGCCGCCCGCACCCGTTCGGCCATCCTGGATGCGGCGCGGGAGCTGTTCACCGAGCGCGGCTACGCCGCGACCCCGATGACCGCGATCGCCGACCGGGCCGGCGTTGCGCTGGACACCATCTACGCCTCGGTGGGCCGCAAGCCCGAGGTGGCCCGGCTGCTGATCGAGACCGCGATCTCCGGTACCGATCAGGCCGTCCCGGCCGAGCAGCGCGACTACGTGCACGCCATCCAGGCCGCTCCCGACGGTGCCGCCAAGATCGCCATCTACGCCGCGGCCGTCACCGCGATGGCCCCCCGGCTGGTGCTCGTGCTCGGCATCGTCCAGCAGGCCGCGCCCACGGAGCCGGAGCTGGTCCGGCTGTGGCACGAGATCGCCGGGCGGCGCGCCGCTAACATGCGCCGCTTCGTCGCCGACCTGGCCGTCAGCAGCCCGCTGCGGCTGCCCCCCGACGAGGCCGCCGACATCGTCTGGGCCACCAACGCCACCGAGATGTACCAGCTCCTGGTCACCCAGCGCGGCTGGACCCCGCAGCGCTACGAGCGCTTCCTCGCCGACACCTGGCGCCGCGTGCTGCTGGCCGAATGACCGCTACGGCCCCGGGCGGCCCAGCTGCGGCGCGGCGGTAGCCAGCCGGCGGACGCCGGTTTCCAGGTCCGCTTCCGTCGCCGCGCCGGAAAACGTCAGCCGCAGATAGGGGGCCGGTGCCTCGGCCGGGAAGAACGGGCGGCCCGGCATGACGATCACGCCCTCCCGCCGGGCGGCCGCGGCGATCTCCATGTCGTCGGCGCCGCGCGGCAGCCTGGCCCACAGGTGCATGCCGCCGGCCGGCCGGGCCACGGCGGCGCCGGGCAGGTAGCGGTCGATCGCGTCGGCGAGCCTCTGGGCGCGGCCGGCCAGGGCGCGGCCGAGCCCGGCCAGGTGGCGGGGCCAGACCGGGCGGGTGACCAGGTCCAGCGCGGCTTCCTGGAGGGGACGGGAGACGAACATGTCGTCCACCGCCCGCAGTGCGTGCAGCCGCTGCGCGGCCGGGCCGCGGGCGATCACCACGCCCACGCGCAGGCTGGGCGAGGCCGGCTTGGTCAGCGAGGTGATGCAGACCACCCGGCCCTCGCCGTCGTCCTGGAGCAGCGGCGCCGGCGGCTTCTGCTGGTGGGACAGAAAGCGGCCGTAGTCGTCCTCGATGACGAACGCGCCCGCGCCGGCGGCCGCGTCCAGCACGGCGGCGCGCCGGTCCGCGGCGAGGACCACGCCGGTGGGGTTGTGGTAGGCGGGCTGGCAGAACAGGGCCTGCGCGCCGGTCCGCGCGAACGCCTCGGCGAGGTGGGCGGAAATGAGCCCGCCGGCGTCGGTGGGGACTGGGATCAGCCGGATGCCCGCGGCCCGCGCCGCGGCCAGCGCGCCGGTATACGTGGGTGACTCGGTCAGCAGCGGCGCTCCCGGCGGGATGAGGGCCCGGAAGGTGGCCGACAGGGCACTCTGCCCGCCGCTGGTGATCAGCACGTCCTGGCTGTCGACGCCGGGCCCGGCGGCCTGGGCGAACCAGGAGCGCAGCTCGTGCAGGCCCGCGGTCGGCGGCCGCTCCCAGGCGTCCGGCAGCCGGGCGGCTCGCGCGAGCGCCGAACGCAGCGGGCCGGACGGCATGAGCGACGGGTGCAGGTAGCCGGTCGCCAGCGAGATCACACCCTCCTGGTGCGGCGGGTCCGCCAGCGGCGACAGGCCCTCGGCGTCGATGACGCGCTCGGCCAGCGCGATCGTCTGCCAGGAGTAGTCGTGCTGGTCGTGGTGCCGGGCCGCGGCGCGCGGCTCGGCCACGAACGTGCCCGTCCCGGGGCGGGTGACCAGGATGCCCTCGCGGGCCAGCTCCGCGACGGCCCGTGAGACGGTCAGCGGGCTCACCCGGTACGCCTGGATGAGCGCCCGGGTGGACGGCAGGCGCCGGCCGGGCCCGAGCCTGGCCGCCTCCGCCCTGAGGCCGTCCTTCAGCGTGTCGGTACTGCTATCGTGGTTTATGAGACCCAAGGATAGCGGTATCGTCCCGAACGCGATAACACCCAGGCGCGCCGGGCCCGGCGGCAGGTCCGGTGGCAGGTGATGTCCGGCGCCACGACCGCGCTGATCGCGGCGGCCGGGCTGGCCGCGGGCGTGGTGGGCACCGCCGGCGGTATCACCTCCCTGGTCTCCTACCCCGCCCTGCTGGCCGTGGGGGTGCCGGCGCTCCCGGCCAACGTGGCGAACCTCGTCGCGCTGGCCTGGTGCTGGCCCGGATCGGCGCTGGCCTCACGCCCCGAGCTGGCCGGCACGAGCCCGTGGCTGCGGCGCTGGATCCCGGTCGCCGCCCTCGGCGGGCTGCTCGGTGCCGCGCTGCTCCTGGCCACTCCGACGCACGCGTTCGACCAGGTCGTTCCGTTCCTGGTGGCGGCCGGGTCGCTGGCCCTGCTGCTCCAGCCCAGGCTCTCAGCCCGCACCGACCGCGCCGGCCGCCCGCACCCGGGCATCCTGCTCGCCGGCGTGCTGGCGATGGCCGCCTACAGCGGTTACTTCGGCGCCGGCTCTGGTGTCATGCTGCTCACGCTGCTGCTGGTGACCGTCGACGACCGCCTCCCGAACGCCAACGCCCTGAAGAACATGCTCGTGGGAGCCGCCACCGTCATGGCGGCCCTGGCCTTCATCGTCTTCGGCCCGGTCGAATGGGCGGCGGTGATCCCGCTCAGCGCAGGCGTGTTCGCGGGCAGCCTCATCGGCCCGCGGGTGGCCCGGCACGTCCCCGCCCCCATCCTCCGCTGGGTCATCGCCCTGCTGGGCCTGGGGCTCGCGGTCAGGCTGTGGATCGGCCGGTAACGCCGCCTAATCGTCAACCCAGAGTTGACGCCCGACCTATCGTCAACTTAAGGTTGACGCATGGCAGAATTCCCGGTCCCGCTGGACAACCTGATCGCCTACGTCAAGGCCTTGCATCCCGAGGGCGGCCCGCTGGAGCACCTGTCCAGCGCCATGCTGGTGTCCGCCCGGCTCGACGAGCAGTCCGACGCCCTGATCGGGTACTTCGTCGACCAGGCGCGTCATTCGGGTGCGTCCTGGAGCCAGATCGGCGCCAGCATGGGTGTCACCAAGCAGGCCGCGCAGAAGCGGTTCGTGCGCGACCTGCTCCCCGAGGGACAGCAGATTTTCTCCCGGTTCACCCAGCGGGCCCGGAACACCCTGGTCGCCGCCGGCCGGATCGCCGAGCCAGACCAGGTCGAGGCGTCCCACCTGGCCGCGGCGCTGCTCACCGAGTCCGACGGCGTGGCCGCCAAGGTCATCGGCAGGGCCGGGCTGACCGGCGAGCAGCTCTGCGCCGCGGTCGGCGCCGGGCCCGCCGCCCCCACCGGGGACGTGGACGCGGCGGCCATGCGCGGGCTGAGCTTCGGCGATGACGGCAAGGCGGCGCTCAAAGGCACGCTGAAGGCGGCGCTGCGGCTCGGCCACAACTACATCGGCACCGAGCACCTGCTGCTCGGCATCCTGTTCGCCGGTGGCCCGACCGGGCAGGCGCTGACCGCGCTGGGGCTGGACGCGGGGACCGCCGAGCGGCTGCTGGTGGCCGAGATCGAGGAGGTGCAGGCCAAGCGCCGGGCCGGCTGACGCCCCAGCGCCCGCCCGCTACCCGGCCGCGCTGGTCAGGCTCGTGGCAAAGGACGTGGCCGGGATCGCGGCCGTGCAGCCGGTGCTCAGGCCCCGCAACCCTGCCACCGTGCACGCCGAGACCACCGGCCGCCCGTTCCCCGCTGCCCCCGAACCCGACCCCCAGCCGCCCCCGATCCCGGCCCCGACACCGCCTGCCCGCTGCATCCCACCACGGCCAGGCACAAAGCCACCGCGCCCAGAGCCACCGCCCCCGATCCCGGTTCATGCCCCCATCATGCCGAGCCGCGTCTCCGCGGAGATGCCTTGTGAACGTTTTCACGAGCCGTCTCCGCGGAGACGCCTATTGGCACCGGCACGGCAACCTCAGGGCAGCAGCACGAGCTTGCCGCGCACGTGCCCGCCGAGGCTGATCCGGTAGGCCTCCTGCGCCCGGTCCAGCGGGAACGTCTGGAACTTGACCACCAGCTTGTTCTGCGCCAGCAGATCGGCCACCTCGGCCAGGGCCTGGAACGGCTCGCTGTCCGCGCCGCCGCCGGTGACCCGGGCGCCGGCCTTGCCCGCCGCGAAGTTGGCGATGCTGACCACCTGGGACGGCTTGGACACCAGGCCGATCAAGTCCTCGATCGTGGTCTTCCCGGCCACGTCGGCCACCCCGTCCACCTTGCCGCCGGCCGCGGCGCGCACCCGGTCGGCCACCCCGTCGCCGTAGCGCACCGGGATCGCGTGGATCTCCCGCAGATAGCCCTGGTTGTCCTCGCTGGCCGAAGCGATCACCCGGATGCCGCGCGCCACCGCCATCTGCACCAGCACCGCGCCGACTCCGCCGGCGCCGCCGTCGACGAAGATCGTGCCGCCGGAGCCGACGCCCAGCAGCCGCAGCACCCGCTCGCCGGTCTCACCGGCCACGCCGATCGCGGCCGCCACGGACCAGTCGACCGAGGGCGCCTTGGCCGCCCACGCGTCCAGCACGGCATACTCCGCCTGGGCCGCCGGACCCCGCCCGAACACCTCATCGCCCACGGATACGCCGGTGACCCCCTCGCCGACCTCGTCCACCACCCCGGCCGCGTCCGAGCCCAGGAATCCAGCGCCGTCCAGCGGCTTACCCTCGGAAAAGGCGCCGGACAGCACCTTCCAGTCGATTGGGTTCACGCTCGCGGCCCTGACCGCGATCCGAATCTGCTTTGCCCCCGCGTGCGGCTCGGGTGCGTCCGCGACCTCCAGGACTTCGGGGCCGCCATATGACCGGTACTGCAGAGCCCGCATCGGGCCCTCCTCTCGATCGACAAGTACCTGGAACGAGCATCGCCCGTCCTCACGCTATTCCCGTGACACACCCAGCCGGGCCGCGATCGCGGGCACCAGCGGGTTGCGCGGCCGTGGCCGCCCGGTGTGCTCTGCCCACCGGCCGAGCGCCCACACCGAGCCGTACACCACGGCCGCGCGCACCGCCGATTCGGATCCAGCCCACGCCGCCGCCCGTTCCGCCATCTCCTGCGCCGGAACCCTCATCTGTTCGCCCCTCGGCTCGCCGTCACCCCCAATGAACCCCCACCTTCAGTGCGTTCCAGCGCTATGAACGGGGGATCTCACGGCGTTCGGCCCCCCGGTCGCCGCGCCCCACAGGAATCAGAAACACCAGCAACCGCTCACGGCCCAACGTCGACGCCCATTAGCCAAGCCCCGCCAGCACCGCCGCCTCCTGCTCCGGCGTGAAGCCCCGCTCCAGCGGTGGCGCACCGCGTTCGCGGTCCCAGGCCAGCACGTCCGCCGCGGTGACCTCGAGCGGCGTCGCGGGCAGGCCTGCCGCCCGCGCCCGGGCCGGGCTGCGCTGCTGCGACGCCCAGTTGTCCCGCACCAAGGGAAACATGGCCCCGCCCGCCCCCGCAGGCACCGGCACCACCTCGGCCGTGGTCCCGACCGCCCGGGCGCAGGCGTGGATCAGCCCCTCGAGCGTGACCGGGTCGGCCGGGCCGACCGCGTGGAAGGCGCCGGGCCTGCCGTCGGCGATCAGCCGCACCACCAGCCGCGCCAGGTCGCGCGAGTCGATGACCTGGACCGGCTGGCCCGGATCGCCGGGCAGGGCCACCCGGCCACCGCGGGCCGCTCGACGCACGTAGTAGGTCAGCCCGTCCTGCCAGTCGTGCGGGCCCGCCACCTTCCCCGGCCGAACGATCGTGGCCCGCTCGCCATACCGCGCCGTCACGTCGTCCTCGCAGGCCACCTTCAGCGGCCCGTAGGTCTCCCCGGTGAGCTCCTCGGTGTCCCGCACCGGCGGCCGGCGCGGAGTGTCCTCGGTGGAGCCGGGCCCCACCCCGTCCTGGACATACACCGCGTGGCTGGAGATGAACAGGTACCGCCCGCCCCGGTCGCCCAGCGCGTCCATGGCCTGCCCGACGTGCCGCGGTACGTAGCCGCTGACGTCCACCACCGCGTCCCACTCACCGGTGCCGAGCGCCGCGTAGTCGCCGCTGTCCCGGTCCCCGGTGAGCCTGGCCACGCTGGGGAACAGCCCGGCCCCGGTCTTGCCCCGCCCGAACAGCGTCACCTCCGCCCCGCTGCGCAGCGCATCCTCGACGATGGCCCGCCCCACAAACGCCGTCCCGCCCAGCACCAGCACCCGCACGCCCACCAACCCTAGGCCGAACGGGCTGCGATCAACGACCCGCGCACCCCGCAAAGCCCCGCGACGGCCCTCAGCCCATCGCGGCCGCGAGCAGCCCCGCGGCGGCGACCAGATCCGACTCCGACGGCAGCGCGAACCCCAGCAGCAGCGCCGGCGGGGACGGCGCCTCCACCAGGCAGTGCCGGTGCAGCTCGTGCAGGCCCACCCCGGCCCGCCGGGCCCGGTTCGCGGTCGCGTGCTCGTCGGTCCCCTCGGGCAGCCAGGCCAGCAGGTGCAGCCCGGCCGCGGTGCCGGCCACCGTGAGCTGCGGCAGCTGCTGCCCCAGCGCGCCGACCAGCACGTCCCGCTTGGCCCGGTAGCGCCGCCGCATGGCCCGCAGGTGCCGCTCGAGACCCGAACCAGCGATGAACGACGCCAGCGCCAGCTGGTCCAGCGTCGGCGGGGTCACGCCGGTGACGCCGAACTCGCCCGCCACGTCGTCGATCAGCCCCGCGGGCGGCACCAGCCAGGCCATCCGCAGCGCCGGCGCCAGCGTCTTGCTGGTCGTACCGACGAAAGCCACCAGGTCAGGCGCCATCCCCTGCAGAGCGGCCAGCGGATCCCGGTCGAAGCGGTACTCCACGTCGTAGTCGTCCTCGACGATCAGCGCCTGCCGGTCGCGGGCCCAGGCGATCAGCGCGCCGCGCCGTTCGGCGGTCATCATCACCCCGGTGGGGTAGTGGTGCGCGGGCGTCAGGACCACGGCGTCCACGTCGGCCGCGGCGAGCTCGGCGACCACCAGGCCGTCCGCGTCGACCCGGACCGGCACCGCCTCCAGCCCGGCGTGCTCGACGGTCCGGCGCTGCCACAGCCAGCCGGGGTCCTCGACCGCGATCCGGCGGGCGCCGCGGCGCCGCAGCACGTGCCACAGCGCGGACAGCCCGTGCGAGGCCCCGCAGCTGATGATCACCAGCTCCGGGTCGGCCACCACCCCGCGGGACCTGGCCAGGTACTCGGCCAGGGCGTTCCGCAGCTCGGGCACGCCCCGGTGGTCGGGATAGGTCAGCCGGGCGGGGGGCAGGTCGCGCAGCGCCGACAGCAGGGCCGCCCGCCAGCGATCCCGGGGAAAGGCCTGGTAGTCGGCCAGGCCGGGCCGCAGCTCGTACCGGTACCGCGGACGCGGCCGGAGCTGCCGCCGCGCCGGTGCCCGGCCCGCCGGCAGCGTCGTCACCCGGGTGCCCGAACCCCGCCGGGCCGACAGGTACCCCTCGGTGGCCAGCTGCGTGTAGCTGTCCACCACCACGCCGCGGGACACGCCGAGGTCGGCGGCCAGGTCGCGGCTGGACGGCAGCACCGCACCCGGCGCCAGCCGCCCGGACCGGATCGCCGCCCGCAGCGCCTGCTCGAGCTGGCGCCGCATCGGGATCCCGGGCCGGAACTCGATCCCCAGCTCCACGCCACGACGCTACCGCCCGCGGGAGCCCGGGAACCGAATTGGACTCATTTATCCGCACCTGATTGGACCGGTCAGCTCGCCCGGGTGCCTAATACGATAGCGCGCGCCAGCCATTTCACCGGGGTACCAACGCCGGTGTGATGCGCGAGGGGGCACCAGGGCAGGATCGCCGTGCACGAGTTCGGCACGCTGGACGGGGGATCGGCAACCCAGTGTGCGCCTCGGCTACTTCGGGCATTGGTAGCGGCACGGCGATCCTGCTTTGCCACGTCCGCCTGCGCATCTCCTTCCCGTCTCCTACGATGCGTAAAGCATCAGTAACTTTGCGTGAGATAGCTCCCGGGAGGAAACGTGCCACGGCTCGGCGTCCGGCGGCAGGCCATCGCGATGGCGATCCTCACGGCGGCCGCGGCGGCCATCGCGCTCGCCGGGCCCGTCACCGGCCCCGCCCGCGCCGCGACCGCCAGCACCATCGGCCCGGCGCAGATCAGCGCGCTCGGCCACCCCAGCCTGTGCTGGCAGGCGTGGGGCAACGGCTCCCCGGTCACGCTGGCCAGGTGCGACGCGGCCAGCCAGGGCCAGCAGTGGTCGCTGACCGGCAACGGCGTGATCATGAACGGCAACGGCTACTGCCTGGAGGCCAGCGCCGCCCGCGGCGCGCCGCTGTTCATCGACTTCGCCGGCCAGTGCGGCGGCAGCCGCGGCCAGATCTGGCGGTACCGGTCCGGCCTGCTGGCCAGCGCCAGGACCGGCGTCTGCGCTGGCCTCGGCGGTCCGCTCCAGCCGGGCACCGGCATCGTCCGCCGCACCTGCCCGCCCAGTACGGCCGAACGCGCTGCGATTCCGCACTGGAGCATTGGTTACAGCGCCGTCAGCGTGACGCCCGGGAAGGGGAGCGGCTCGGCCGGCGGGACGTTCACCGGCTCGGTGACCGTGGCCAACGCCGCCTCGGCCCAGACCGCCTACGGGGTCACCGTCCGGTTCACCCTGCCGCCAGGCACTACCGCCGCGGCCCTGCACCCATCCGGCGGCCCAGCCGGTGCCGCAACAAACGGCACCGGCAACGGCACCGCCGGCTGGACCTGTCAGCTGCGCCTGGCCAGCTGCACCGGGACCCTGGCCGCCGGGGCGTCCGGCCAGATCGCGCTGACCGCCCAGCTGCCCGCCGACGCCCAGCCGGGCACCTCGGTCGCCGTCCCGGCCCGGGCCCTGGTCACCGGCACCACCCAGCGCTCCAGCCACGCCCGCACCACCGCCTCGGTCGCGGTCGCGGTGCACGCAGCCGCGCCCGCCGCGGGACCGGCGAGCCAGCCTGGGCTATCGCTGATCGCGGGCGCGGCCGGGCTGCTGCTGGCCGGCGGCGTGCTGCTGATCATCCTGGCCCGCCGCCGCAGGCCGCCGGCACCGGCTGAGCCCCCGCGGCGCCGGCGCTCTCCATCCGGGCTCCATCACCAGCACACCCGCCCTACTCGGCGCGGCGGTACAACACTGCCATGGCGTGGTTGATGATCGTTGCCGCCGGCCTGTTCGAGACGGGCTTCGCGGTGTCGCTGAAGCTGAGCCACGGGCTGACCAGGCTCTGGCCGACCGTGATCTTCGCCGTGTGCGCGCTGGCCAGCTTCGGGCTGCTCACCGTCGCGCTGCGCCAGCTCGAGGTGGGCACGGGCTATGCGGTGTGGACCGGGATCGGCACGGTGGGCACCGCCATCGTCGGCATGGCCTGGCTCGGCGACGCGGTGTCCCCGCTGAAGCTAATCTCGATCGGCCTGATCCTGGCGGGCGTGATCGGGCTCAACCTGGCCGGCGTCACGCCGCCGTGACCGCGCGACCAGGCGGCGGATCCCCTCCACCAGCACGCTGAGAGCCAGCGTGGCGCCGAACGCCACCAGGAGCCCGATCCACGGCTGGTCCTCGAACGCCTTGCCGCCGATGCGGCCCAGGAAGAACGCGTAGCAGGCCCAGATCACGCCCGCGATCGCGGTCGCGACCATGAACCTGCGGTGGTTGTAGCGGACGATCCCGCATACCAGCGTCACCGCGGTCCGCCCGCCCGGCACGAACCGGCACACCACGATCAGCGGCATGCCGAACCGCTCCAGCGAGCGCTGCGCCCACGCCAGCCGCTCGGCCCCCTTCTCGCCCTTGAAGAACCGCCGCCGCGCCCACGGCCCGAACCGCCGGCCGATCAGGTACGACAGGTTGTCACCGAGAAAGGCGCCGGCCGCGGCGCAGAAAACCAGCACCGCGATCCGCGGGTCGGTGCTGCCCGCGGTGGCCACCCCGAGCGTGATCACGATCGTCTCGCTGGGCAGCACCGGGAAGATCGCGTCCAGTGCCGGGATGAGCACCGCGATCAGGTAGGACAGCGGCGAGCCGAGCTGCAGGATGCTGAACGCGT
>Ga0213875_10001198_pt1 | contig 17709 bp, 20 predicted proteins | sample BarmaccomBMRX_R8_FD_160105 | JGI IMG/M metagenome (GOLD analysis project Ga0213875, IMG submission 160105) | Root-associated microbial communities from Barbacenia macrantha in rupestrian grasslands, the National Park of Serra do Cipo, Brazil - RX_R8 | ecosystem: Host-associated > Plants > Roots... | reverse complement strand
TCGAACCGCAGCACAAACACCTCCCATAACGCGCTCGCCCGCCGCATCGCCCCCTCCAGAACAGGAGACGAACTTGGCGGACAACTCACGCGCTACGAAGGCGGACAACTGACCCGTCACCGACACGCGTGCGAATCAGACTGGCGCCGCTGCGACATTTTGACCTAAGCTGGGGCAACCTCGCGGCTGCTCCTGGTGACCGCTACCCCGCTCATGGAGCCTCATATGAATGTCGAGACGATCCTGCGCAACAAGGGAAGCTCGGTCGCCACGATTGCGCCGGAAGACACGCTTGAGGCCGCAATCGGCCTGCTGCGCCAGCTCGGGATCGGCGCTGTTGTCGTCAGCAGCGACGGCGAGACCGTCGTCGGCATCCTGTCGGAGCGCGACATCGTGCATGCCCTTGCCGCGCATGGCGGCGAATTGCTGAAGCTCACGGTCTCGGCAGCGATGACCCGCACCGTCGTGACCTGCGAGCCGGAAGACACCGTCGCTTCGCTGATGGCCGAAATGACGAACCGCCGTATCCGCCATCTGCCGGTGCTGCGCGGCGGCCGGCTGTGCGGCATCGTCAGCATCGGCGACATCGTGAAGAACCGGCTCGACGAGATCGAGTCGGAGGCAAGTTCGCTGCGCTCCTTCATCGTCGGCGCCGCCTGAGCCTCTCGCCGCCCTTCGTTGCCGACGGTGCCCCTGAGCTTTAGCTTGACCGCTAAGTTCGGGGGAGTGGGGGAGAGGGGCGATGAACCGGCTGCTGCAGGATTTGCGGATCGTCGAGATCTCGGCCTTTGTGGCGGCACCGCTCGGCGGCATGACGTTGGCGCAGATGGGCGCCGAAATCATCCGCATCGACCCGATCGGCGGCGGCATCGACTTCAACCGCTGGCCGGTGACCCGCGATGGCGCGAGCCTCTACTGGGCCGCGCTCAATAAGGCGAAGCGCTCGCTCGCGCTGGCCCTCGACAAGCCCGAGGGTCGCGAGATCGCGCGAGCCCTCGTCGCGGCGCCGGGACCGGGCGGCGGTATACTGCTGACCAACCTGCCGCCGGCCCGCGGGCTCGATTACGCGAGCATCAAGGCGGCGCGAGACGATGCAATCGTGCTCAGGCTCATCGGAAACCGCGATGGCACCGCCGCGGTCGATTACACCGTCAACGCGGCGAGCGGGTTCCCGCTGGTCACAGGTCCCGGCGGCAGCCCGGTCAACCACGTCTTACCGGCCTGGGACATCGCCGCGGGGCTTTACCTCGCCACCGGCCTGCTCGCAGCCGAGCGCCACCGAAGCCGCACCGGCGAGGGCCAGGAAGTCGTCGGCGCGCTTGCCGACATCATGCTCGCGACCGTTGGCAATCTCGGCTATGTCGGAGATGTCGCGATCAACGGGCAGGCGCGGCCAGCGATCGGCAACGATCTCTATGGCAGCTTCGGCCGCGATTTCGCGACGGCGGACGGGAGGAGGGTCATGATTATCGCCCTGACTCCGCGGCAGTGGCGCGCACTCGGCGTCGCGACCGGCCTTACCGAGAAGCTCGGTATGATCGGCACGATCATGGAAGTCGATCTCGATACCGAGACGGGCCGGTATGAGGCGCGCGACGCGATCGCGGCGCTGCTCGCCCGCTGGTGCGCCGCCCGCAGCCTCAACGAAATCCGCCGAGCTTTCGCCGGCACCGGGGTGCTGTGGGGGCCGTTTCAAGATTTTGTCGAACTGGTCACCCACGACCCGCGCTGCTCGCCGGAAAACCCGCTTTTCGCCGAGATCGACCAGCCCGGGATCGGGCGCTATGCGATACCGGGCTTGCCGCTCGATTTCGGTGCGTCGCCGCGGCTCGCTCCGGCTCCGGCGCCGCGCCTCGGTGAGGACACCGACCTGGTCCTGTCCGATGTGCTCGGCCTGTCCTCGGCCGAAATCGGCCGGCTGCACGATGCCGGTATCGTCGCATAACCGGGGGTGAGACGAACCGCTCAGTCCTCGGTGCCGTTGCGCCGCAATTCCTGGAGTACTCGGCGCACCGCACGTGCAGTTCGCAATTTCCGACCGATGTCGGGGGCCAGCCGTAAATCGCCCAGCGCATCGAGCCAGCCCGCCTCGGTGTCGGGCGGCAGCTCGCGCATGACTTCGGCAAAGGCGAGAAAGATCGCTTCGACCTCGCGCGCTTCGAGCCGCCTATCCGTCGCCACCCGCGACCCCATAACCGTCGCCCTCTGCCGGCAGAGTATCGCAGTTCCGCGACGAAGATTCCGGGTTTCGCGGCCTAAAGCAGCGAGAGCTGGTCCCCGGCTTGCGGCGGCGGCCGAAACCGGCTGGTGTCGAGCGCGCGCGCATTGCGCTGCGTGAAACCGAGACTCCGGCACGCGCGGTCGAAGCGCGCACGCAGCATTTCGGCGTATGGACCTGTACCAGCCATTCGCTTCGCCCAGGCCGAATCGTAAAGCCGTCCGCCATGACTTTGCGCGATCAGCGACAGCACATGCGCCGCCTTGCGCGGCCGATGCTCTTCGAGCCACTCACGGAACAGCCCCTTCAGCTCGTGCGGCAGGCGCAGCAGTACGTACCCCGCGGAGCTCGCTCCCGCGGCACGCGCCCTTTCGAGAATCCGCTCCAGCTCATCGTCATTGAGGGCCGGGATCATCGGTGCGGCGAGTACGCCGGTCGGAATCCCGGCGCCTGCCAGTGCCGCGATCGTCTCGAGCCGCCGCTCAGGCGTCGCGGCGCGCGGCTCCATATGCCGAGCCAGCCGGCGATCGAGGGTTGTCACCGAAACGGTCACGGCCGCCAGATTATCGGCCGCCATCTCGGACAGGATGTCGAGATCGCGTTGGATCAGCGCCGATTTGGTGACGATGACCACCGGGTGTCGGAATTCGCGCAAGACTTCGAGGATCGCGCGGGTAATACCCAGTCGCCGCTCGCTCGGCTGGTAAGGGTCGGTATTGCTGCCCATCGCGAGCGGCCTGCAGGCATAGCCCTTCTTGCTCAGCTCCTTGGCGAGGAGCGCTGCCGCTTGTGGTTTGTAAAAGATGCGGCTCTCGAAATCGACGCCGGGCGACAGGCCGAGATAGGCGTGAGTCGGCCGTGCGAAGCAATAGATGCAGCCATGCTCGCAACCGCGATAGGGATTGATCGAGCGGTCGAAACCGATGTCAGGGGAATCGTTTCGGGCGATGATCGTGCGGGTCGCATCGGCGGTCAGCACGGTTTGCAGCGGCGGGGGGTTCGTATCCGTGCCGCACCAGCCATCGTCGAACGCGACCCGCCTCTCCGCCTCGAACCGCCCGCTTTCGTTGCTGGCGGCCCCGCGTCCCTTGCGCGAAGTCCGTGCGACCGGCATATCCATCCGAGTATCATGACGGAGCGGGCAGAACATCTCAAGAACAAATCCTGCCTTTCGGTGGTGATTCCCGCTTTGAACGCGGCGGACACGGTGACCGAGACCTTGTGCGCACTGGGCGAGCCGCCCTTGTTGCGCGAAGTCATCGTGGTCGATGGAGGCTCGCGCGACGACACCGCCCGCGCGGTTGCAGAGAGAGGAGCGAGGGTATTCATCGCACCGCGGGGCCGCGGTCCGCAGCTCCGCGCCGGAGCGGCGCTGGCTTTAGGTCCCTGGCTGCTGTTCCTGCACGCCGATTGCCGGGTCGAGCGAGGCTGGGCCGCGGCCGCCGAGCGCTTCATCGCCCGATATGGAGAAGCTCGCGCCGGCTATTTCCGCTTCGGGCTTGACGATGCGAGCCGGAGCGCGCGGCGCCTGGAGCGCCTCGTCGCCTGGCGCTGCCGCGTATTCGGCCTGCCCTATGGCGATCAAGGTTTGCTGATCCACCGCTCGCTTTACGATGCGGTCGGCGGCTACGCGCCAATCCCGCTGATGGAAGACGTGGATCTTGTGCGGCGATTGGGCCGAAATCGCCTTGCACCGATCGGCGCGGCTTGCGTCGCCTCGGCTCGACGCTACCGGCGCGAGGGATATCTGCGCCGGCCGCTGCGCAATCTGCTGTGCCTGTCATTGTATCTCGCTGGCGTCTCGCCGCGGCGGCTGGTGCCGCTTTACGGGTGATTGCGCGGCAGCTCGTGCTGTTTGTGCGCCTGCCGCGGCTGGGTACCGGCAAGCGGCGGCTGGCGCGAGACATCGGCGCCCTCGGCGCGCTCGCCTTCGAGCGTCGCATGATTGTGCTGATGGTGAGGCGGCTTGGGCGCGACCGGCGCTGGCGGCTGCGTCTGGCGATCACCCCGGACCGGTCATGCCGTGAGGCGCGCCGCTTCGGGCGATACGCAATCTGCGGCCAAGGTGCCGGCGACCTGGGCGACCGCATGCGGCGCGCCCTCGTGACCAGCCCGCCCGGTCCGGTGGTTCTGGTCGGCGCGGACATACCGGCGCTCGCTGCTGCCCATGTTGCAGCGGCGTTCCGTATGCTCGGCTCGCACGATCTCGTGGTCGGTCCGAGCCGCGACGGCGGCTTCTGGCTGGTCGGGGCGCGACGCTGCCCACGGCTGCCGCCGCTATTCGGGCCAGTACGCTGGTCGACCCGGCACGCCTTGGCTGACGTGCTGGCGAACCTGCCGCCCGCGGTACGCGTGGGCTTCGCCGCAACCCTCGAAGATGTCGACGACGGAGCGGCATGGCAGCGCCTGCGGCCCCATCGCGGCTTCTGAGGCGCGGCAGCAGCGCATGGCGGATCGCAGCAGGGAACAGCACCCTCGCGCGCTGTTATTGTATCCGGGCGGATTGTTCCACCGTAACCAGGAGCTGCCGGGCATGAGATTGCGCGCCGCCGTCATAGCCCTACTGTGCCTGGTTCTGGCCGGCTGCGCCGACACCCCGCAGACTGCGGCGCGCTGCTATCAGTGGGACCCGGTCGAGAGCGCCGTTGCGAGTGCTATTCCGTGGGCGCCGAAACAGCCTCCGGGCTGCGGCGGATGAGCAGCCCGGTTTCGGCGGGCTCGCCAGTGAAGCGAACGGAGCAGGAGCAACCATCCCGGAATGGTGTAAGATCCGCCGCCTTGAGGCATAAAGCCGGAACCAACGGACAAGGAGATCGAGCAATGTTCAGCAGGATGCGCCTGACGGTGGGGATTGCCGCGCTGACTGGCTTGGCCATGTTGGCGCCGGTCGGTCCGGCGAAGGCGCAGGCGGGCGTCAATGTCGGTACCTTGACCTGCAGCGTGGCGAGCGGCTGGGGTTTCGTGTTCGGGTCCTCCCGCGGGCTAAACTGTACCTTCTCCGGCGCGGGCGGGCGGTACGAGCAGTACACGGGATCGATCAGCAAGTTCGGCGTCGATATCGGCTATACCCGGGGCGGCGTTATCGTATGGAGTGTGGTCGCCCCGACGCCCAATTTCGGGCCGGGCATTCTGGCCGGCCATTATGCCGGCGGCACGGCAAGCGCCACAGTCGGCGTCGGCGCCGGCGCCAATGCGCTGATCGGCGGTTCGGGCAATTCGATCGCGTTGCAGCCGCTTAGCATCGAAGGCAATACCGGGCTCAACGTTGCCGCCGGAATCGCCGAGATAACGCTGCGCTATCGCCGCTGACCGGCCACTTCCTGTTTAATTTAGGCCGCAGTTAAAGCGAGATCAGCTTGAACCACCCCTCGTCGTCCCCGCCCGGAAAGCGGGGACCGAGGGGGAAAGCGGCGTCGCTTGCCTGCCTGCCGCTTCCCCGCTTTCGGGCCACGCGAGCGCGCGGTGGCTGGGACGGACCCAATCACCGGTGCAGCCGGGCCGGCATCCAGCGCACGGCGCGGCGCTTCAGCCGTGCCTGCGTCGTCTCTCCGTCGTAATCCATCGGCTCGGGGTCGCGCGTGAACATCGCCCGGTCGTCAAAGCTGTTGACGTTGACGACCGCGCGCAGCCCCGCCTGGGTTTCGCACACCGCGGCGACGTAGACGCCGCAGCGGCGGCATACCAAGTAATCGGCCGTCGCCGAGCCGAACCGGTACGGTTCGACCAAACTCCAATCCCCGGCCCAAAGCTCGAAGAGCCCTTCCGAATCGGCCACCGTCCGGGTCACGTGGGCCCGGCAGAAGGAGCATCCGCAGGCGCGCAGTGGGCTTTCCTGCGGCGTCCGGGACAGGTGCAAAGCCGCGCGCATGTTGCCGCAATGACATCCGCCGGCATGATCCATCGCGCGAGCGCTCCTCCCTTTTCGAGAACTATGGCAACCCCGGCGCGCTGCGGTCAACATACCCCCGATGCCGCGCGCCATTCCGGATACGGCAATCGCAAGGAGGGGGGACCGTGACCGTCAGCTTTGTTCATCTTCGTCCCATCGTCGAACTGCTCGCCGGCGTGCTGATCCTGATTGCGCCGCAACTGCTGAACTACATCATCGCGGTCTATCTGATCATCGCCGGCGTGCTCGGCCTGGGCCTCATCCACTAGGGTCGACGCGCCCCAGCGGCCCTTTCCGGGCCAGATCGGTCAGCGCTTCGAAGACGAGGCGGTCGATTTCGAGCCCCTCGCATATGAGCCGCTGGCGGGTGCGGGTGGCGCGCTCGGACGGGATGCGGATCTCGTCGACCCCGGGCGCGCACGGCACCGCTTTGACCCGAGCGATCAGCTCCGAGGCCTGGCGCTTGAAATCGTCGAGCGGCAGCAGCAAGTCGGGCTTGAAGGCGATGAAGATGTACCCGTCGTAGCTGTTCGGCAGCAGTGCGGAGCCGCCGAGCACACCGAACATCTGAACGATCAGCCCGAGCCCGAAGCCTTTGTGCCCGCCGAAGGGCAACAGTGCGCCTTGGCGCGCTGCCGCCGCGTCGCGGGTCGGGCGTCCATCGCGGTCGATCGCGACACCCTCGGGCAGGCTCTGCCCCAATCGCTCGCGCAGTTGCAGTTCGGTGAACATAAATGCCGAGGTACCCATGTCGAGGCTGATCGGGCCGTCGGCCGTCGGCAGCCCGAAGGCGATCGGGTTGGTTCCGAGGATCGGACGCGTGCCGCCAAGCGGCGCCACTACCGGCGAGCTGCTCGCCGTGTGAATGCCGACGAGGCCGGCGCGCGCAATCATCTCGACAAAATAGGCGCTGCGGCCGCTCATCCAGCTGTTCGTCACGCCGATCAGAGAGAAGCCGCGCGCCGCCGCCTTATCGATTGCGGTGCGCGTCGCGTTATAAATCGCGAGCATCCCGACATTATTGCCGCCATCGTAGAGGGTCGAGACGTCGGTCTCGTAGAGCGCGCACATCGGCCGCCGGGGCAGCGAAAAGCGGCGGTGCTCCGGGATGTTGAGAATCTTGGCGAGCCCGGAATACTCATACCCGCACAGCGCCGCGTCGATGACGTGGTCGGCCACGATACGCGCCTCTTCGGCATCGAAGCCGATACCGCGCAAGGCGCTTTCGCCGAGCGCACGGGCCTGCTCGACGGACAGGCGGACTCGATCGGACGTCATCGATTCCCTCTCCAAATTCGTAATGGACGCCGCGGGCTGCCAGCATAGTCTTGAAGGCCGCGGCGCCATACAGAAGGCTGCCGCACCACTCAGGCCGTTCGTTCGACGTAAGTCTTCGAGACGATGCCGTCTTACGGCTTGGCGCCGACGAACAACTCGACGGTCTGCGCGTCCGGGATGGCGTTGTTCGGGGCGACCCGGCTCTGATAGGGGATGTTGAACCTGGCGAACGCGCCGAGGAGGATCTTCGCGACTTCGGGCGCCTGCGCCCCGTGCACGAACAGGTTGATGCCCATCGCGGAGCCGAACAAGGCTGTCGGTTCGGGGCCGTGCGCGTCCCACCCGGCCGCCTTCAGGACATTGGTAATCTGGTTGGCGTAGGTGAACGCCTCGACATCGTCGGGGGCGCACGACACGACGACACGGTGCGGGCCATATTGCTTCAGATAGGCCGCCATGCCCGCCGCCGCCTCGTCGCCTACCGTCCGGTTGCGGTACTTCTCCTTCACCGCTTTGATCTCGTCTTGCAGGCTGGCAACCTTGGCGCGCAACGCGGAAATCGTGTCCGAGGCGGCCGCGAAGATATCTTCGGGCTTCGCTTCGCTTCCCTCCGGGACCGCCGCATCCAGCGCGGCGAGCCGCTCCCAAAAGGCCTGGATTTGCGCAGCCTGCTCGTCGAGCGCCGCCGTCGCACCCTGCTGCGACACCGCCCCGACCAGCGCGATGCCGCCGCACAGCACCGCTCCACCGGCCCAGAGCAGCGCCGACCGCACCGGCAGCGGCAGCAGCATGGTCTGCGCAAGAGCAATCGCCGTGAGAGCCGCGACCGCAACCGCGGGCAGCCACCCGGCCCCCAACTCGCTCACTCCCATTCGGCGGATCGACGAGTTGCTGCGGTGCCTTCGCCTTTATGCCTCGTCGGGAACCCCGTCCGAGAGTTCGGCCAGCCACACGGCCGCGTGCGCATCGGAGGGAGCACGCCAATCGCCGCGCGGCGACAACGAACCGCCTGACGAAATTTTTGGACCGTTCGGCAGGGCCGAGCGCTTGAACTGGCTCTGCTCGAAAAAGCGCAGCAGGAACACGCCCAGCCATCGCTTGATCTCGCCAAGCGTAAAGGCGCGGCGCGCATTCTCCGGGATGTTCGCCGGCCAAGCGCCCCGCCCGGCATCGTGCCAGGCATTCCAGGCCAGATAAGCGATCTTCGAGGGCAGGAAGCCAAAGCGGGTCGCGTAATACAGGTTGAAATCCTGCAAAGCGTAGGGTCCAACAAAGCTTTCGGTCGATTGGATCGCCCCGGATGCATCGGCCGGCACGAGCTCCGGTGAGATCTCGGTTGCGAGGATGTCCTCGAGGATATGCGTAGTCTCCTCAGCCATGTCCCCGCTATGGGCGACGAAGCGGATCAGATGCTGGATCAATGTCTTGGCAACTGAAGCGTTCGGGTTGTAATGCGACATGTGGTCGCCAACACCATAGGTGCACCAGCCAAGCGCAAGCTCCGAGAGGTCGCCGGTGCCGACTACCAGGGCCTGGTTGTGGTTCGCCAGCCGGAACAGGTAGTCGGTGCGCAGCCCGGCCTGCACATTCTCGAACGTGACGTCGTATAGCGGCTCGCCGCGACCGGCGGCATGGCCGATGTCCTGGAACATTTGACGCGCAGCCCGCCGAATGTCGATCTCCGACCCGGTCGCGCCAAGCGCTCGCATCAGCCGCCAGGCATTCTCCTTGGTGGTGCTGCCGGTCGCGAAACCGGGGAGCGTGTAGGCCAGGATGTTGGAGCGGGGCAGGCAGAGCTGATCCATCACGCGCGCCGACACGATCAAGGCCTGCGTCGAATCGAGGCCGCCCGAGACCCCGATCACGAGCTTTTTGAGACCGGTCGCACGCAGGCGCTGAGCCAGGCCCTGCACCTGAATGTTGTAGGCCTCGTAGCAATTCTCGCGCAGCATCTTCGGATCGGCCGGCACGAAGGGGAAGCGCTCGACGGCGCGGCGCAATTCAAGGGCGCCTTCCGGGGCGGCAAAGTCGAAGGATATTGTTCTGAACGGCGGGCTGGCTGCGACGATCAGCCGGGCGCTGTCACCGAAGGTGTTAGTGCGCATGCGCTCCTGGCGGATCCGGCCGAGATCGACATCCGCCACCGCCATGGTCGGCTCCGGGCCGAAGCGCTCGGTCTCCGCAAGCGGGTCTCCGATCTCGTGGATTCCCGCCTGCCCGTCCCAGGCCAGATCGGTCGTCGATTCGCCAGCGCCGGCAGCCGAATACGCGTATACGGCGAAGCACCGGGCCGATTGCGACGCGCACAGCAGTCGCCGCCACTGGGCCTTGCCGATCGTGATGTTGCTGGCCGAGAGGTTGAGCAGGATCTCGGCACCGGCGGCCGCCCCGCGCGTACTCGGCGGGTGCGGCACCCAGAGGTCTTCGCAGATCTCGACGTGGAAGGTGAACCCGGCGGGGCCGAGCGCCCGGAACAGGAGGTCGCCGCCGAACGGAACCTCGTGCCCGGCCGCCTCGATGGCGGCTCCCTGCACGCCCTCGCCAGAGGTGAAGTGGCGCCGTTCGTAGAATTCGCGGTAGTTCGGCAGGAAGATTTTCGGCACGACCCCGAGCAGGCGGCCGCGGTGGATGACGAGTGCGCAATTATAAAGCCGCCCGCGCCAGCGCAGCGGCGCTCCGACAGCGAAGATGGGCAACAGCCCTGTGCTTTCCGCGAGAAGCCGCGCAACCTGCCGCTCGACTTCCTCGAGCACGGCGTCCTGGAACAGCAGATCGTCGATCGAATAGGCCGACAGGCAAAGCTCGGGGAAGACCATCAGCCCGATCCCGTCGGCATCCCCGGATCTCAGCAGCCCGAGAACCTGGTCGGCATTGCGCGCCGGCTCGACAAGCGCGACCTGCGGTACGCAGGCCCCAACCCGGACGAATTGATGACGGTAGGGGGAGAAGAAGGCGGACATCTTGCCTGCTTTCGCTCGCGTCACCGGGGCGTCCCTTCGCCTCAGCCTTTCGGCCGGACGGATTTGACCATTGCCCAGACGGCCCCGGCAATGCCGAACAATGTCACGGCAGCGAGCACCAGCACGACGGTGTCGGTGGAGCCGAGCAGCCGGTCACCGGCTTCCCCGACCGCATCGCCGGCAAGCAGCAACATCGGTGCCCAGACAATCGCGGAAGCGATGTTCGCGAACCAGAACCAGCCGCTCGGCATATCCATGATGCCGGCCGCGAGCGGGACCACTGCCCGCATCGGTCCAAAAAACCGGCCGATGAAGACGCTCTTGCCGCCATGCCGTGAGAAAAAGCGGATGCCGCTCGGCAACAATTCGGGGTTGCGCGAAAACGGCCACATCCGCCCGATCGCGCCGCCAAACCGCCGCCCGATCCAGAAGGACACCGTATCGCCGAGCACCGCCCCGAGGCTGGCGCCGAGCAGCACCGGCAGGAACGGTAGGCTGCCAGCCTTCATCAACGCGCCGGCGGCGATCAGCAGCGTGGTGCCCGGAAATAAAAGGCTGAGGAAGGCAAAGGATTCGCCGAACGCGGTGACGAACAGCACGGCGACGGCCCACTCCGCATGCGCTTTGACGAAATCGAGCAGAGGCTGGGCGAGTGCTTCCATTCAAGCATCTATGTAACGCGTCGACCGGCGCATGCAACAAGCCAGCGGCCCGCGCTATCCTGGGCTGTGAGACGCCCGGGTGCGGCCGCGGCCTCGAAGCGGACGGTTTGGTCGGAAGGAGCGGGGAATGGCGCAGCTCGATATACGTGGAAAGGCCCGGGGGATCGTCGATCTGTTCCGGGAGCGGCGGCAGACCGACCGCCTGCCGGATGACCTTTACCCGGCCGATCTCGACGAAGCCTACGCGATCCGGCGCGCCTATCAGGAAATCGAGCGGAATGAGGAGCGCGGTGAGGTCGCCGGCTACAAGGTTGCCATTACGACCCGCGTGATGCAGCAGCTTTGCGGTATTGACGAGCCTTGCTACGGCGCGATCTTCGCCAGCGAGGTGCATTTCCGCCGCGCCGAATTGCGCGCCGCCGATTACTGCCGCCTCGCGATGGAGACCGAAATCGCAGTACGGCTCGGGGAGGACCTGCCGGAAGGCGGTGACCGCGACAGGGTAGCCGCCGCAGTCGAGTGCTGCATGGCGGCGATCGAGCTCCTCGAGGATCTGCGCTACGATTATAGCCGCCTCGATGCCCCGGCACTGGTGGCGGGGAATGCCTGGAATGCCGGCATCGTGTTGGGGGACCCGGTCGCGGAATGGCGTCGCCTCGACCTCGCAGCGCTCAGCGCACGCCTGTGGGTCAACGGGCGCGAGATCGGCAGCGGCAAGGGGGCGGATGTGATGGGGCACCCGCTGAACGCGCTCTCCTGGCTGGCTAACAAGCTCGCAACGGCGTCGACGCCGTTGCGGCGCGGTATGGTAGTCATGACCGGCAGCATGGTGTCGACGCAATACCCGGTCCCAGGCGACCTGGTCGAGATCGAGGTCGACGGGCTCGGCCGCGCCGAGTTGGCGGTGCGCTGAGGCGACACGCCGAGCGGCGATTCGCGGACGATCAAGACCTGACCTCGGGGGCATTACCCGGACGGTCAACAGCTTGGTCCAAAACGGACCCGATCCCGCTATAACTCGTGTATTCCGATCTCGGATTTACCGTCACTCGAGCAGCGATGCCTGACCTCTACCCATTCGTTCGTCCGCTGCTTTGGCGCCTGCCGCGCGAAACGGCCCACCACGTCGCGCTTTGGAGTCTTCGGCTCGGGCTGGGCCGGTTGGCCACCACACCGGAGTCCCGAAGGAGTGATCCCATTCTTCGCCAGCGTGTGTGGGGATTAGAGTTTAGCAACCCGATCGGCATCGCGGCGGGCTTCGACAAGGATGCAATTGTCGCCGACCAGCTTCTCGATCTCGGTTATGGGTCGGTCGAAGTCGGCACCGTCACGCCGCGGCCGCAACGAGGCCGGGCCCGCCCGCGCCTGTTCCGCCTCGACAGAGATGCGGCAATCATCAACCGAATGGGTTTCCCGAGCGTAGGGTGTGACGCCGTCGCGGCCCGACTGCAGCGGCGGCAACCTGGGAAGGGAATTCTCGGCGTCAACATCGGGCAGAATTCCGATACGGCCGATCCTGCGAGCGACTATGTCGAAGGCGTCTGCCGGATGGCCCCGCTCGCCGACTATCTCGTAATCAACGTGTCGTCGCCGAATACGCCGGGACTCCGGGACCTTCAACGTCGCGAAGCTCTGCTAGCATTGCTCCAGCGCGTCATGGCTGCTCGCGGCGAAACGGCTGTTCGCCCGCCATTGCTCGTCAAGCTCGCGCCCGACCTGTCGCCTGAAGATCGCGCCGATATCGCGGCCGTTGCGCTCGAGACCGGGATCGACGGATTGGTGATCGCCAACACGACGATTGCGCGCCCCCCCGGCCTTTCGGATCCCAGCGCGGATGAAACGGGCGGGCTGAGCGGGCCCGCTCTTTTTGAAAGATCGACCGAATTGCTCGCCGAAATGTATCGATTGACGAACGGACGCATACCCCTGATCGGCGTCGGGGGGATCGGTAGCGCTGATGACGCTTATGCAAAAATCCGAGCCGGAGCCACCCTTGTTCAGCTTCATACGGCCTTGGTTTTTGCCGGGATCAACGTCCTCGCCGAGATCAAGAGTGGTTTGATCGCGCGACTTGAGGCAGACGGGTTCAGCAGCATAACGCAAGCCGTCGGCAGCGGGCATGAACGGATCGACTGTGCCCTGAAAGCCAAAGAAGAGGGATCGATCGCCTCAAGCCCTTGCAGAGGCACGCATCGCCTCGCAGGCGAAGCGGCGTAGGTTTGTCGCGCGAGGGCAGTTGGCCGCTGAGCAGCGCAGAATCGACGCCCTCGGCGCACAGCGCGTCAACCTTTCGATCTGATCGGGGGTGCCGATTGCAGAATGCGCCTCGCACTGCTCCGGCCGAATCGGAATCGCGCGGATGTGCGACGCGAACAGCCCGAACCGCACGCCTCACCTGATCCTCGCGCCTCCCTATGGTAACGTCCGCGCGTCGTAACGACCCCTGGGCGTTTCCCTGGTCACGCGGTGGGAACATGACGGTTCGGCTGTTTCGCGGCATCGGAGAGCTGGCGCCGCGCTATGACGGGTTCTTGCTCGACCTTTGGGGGGTGGTGCATGACGGCGTCACCCCATATCCCGGAGCGCTCGCCTGCATGCGCGGGCTGATGGAGGCCGGCAAGCGGGTCGTGCTGCTGTCAAACGCGCCGCGCCGCTCGCAGGATGTGGCCCGCCGTATTGCCGCAATCGGTGTGCCGGAAGAGCTGTATCATGCCGTGATGTCGTCCGGCGAAGAGGCCTGGCAGCACCTTTGCCGGCGCGACGAGGCCTTCTATGCCGCGCTTGGCCGACATTGTCTGCATATAGGCTCGGAGCGCGATATGGAAATGCGCGATGGCCTCGACCTCGATTTTGTGGAAGGGCCCGAGGGCGCCGATTTCATCCTCAATACCGGGCCCGCCGACTGGGACGACCGGCTCGAGGATTACCAGCCGCTCCTCCGCCAGGCGCGCGACTGCGAGTTGCCGATGATCTGTGCCAATCCGGATCTCGTCGTCATGCACGGCGGTCGGCCGACCCTATGCGCCGGCGCGCTCGCGCAATATTACGAGGAGCTGGGCGGCCGCGTGCGCTGGCACGGGAAGCCTTACGTCTCGGTGTACGAAAGCTGCCTTGACCTTCTCGGCATCGCGGACAAGTCCCGTATTTTGGCGGTCGGCGACAGCCTGCGGACCGATATCGCCGGCGCGAACGGGGTCGGTCTCGACAGTTTGCTGATCGCGGGCGGCATCCATGCCGAGGAGTTCGGCGGCGGCGTCAATCAGGCCCTCGACCTGGAGCGCGTGACCGCCGCAATCGCGAAAAGCGGGTACAGTCCGATCGGCGTCGCGCGCGCCCTGACCTGGTAGCCAAGCCGTCCGCGCGACCGCTCTCCTGGCGCAACCGGGACGGAAGAGGGCGGCTGGCCGCAACTATTCCCGGGCCTTGGAAAAGGGGAAGATCAGGTCGCCGGTCTTGTATTTGGGCGGGTAGAGGACCGTTATCCGCGAATCATCGCGGAACTGATCGAGTCCGTTGCCCTCAATCCCGTGATATTGGACGAAGATCGGTCGCGCCTCGGTCCATTCGCCGTCCTGGTTAAACGCGATGTCCCCGACAATCGTGTGGAAGGCGTGTGCGTGCATGTATTCCGCGAGCTTGCCGTCGTCGACTCCTTTGGTGCCCGCGACCGCGTCGCCGAGTATCTGCATCTCGGCATAAGCGAAGGGCGGCACGAAATAGCCGAGCGGATCGACCCCTGCCCGCGCCGCCTTGCCCTGATAGGCCTTAACGAAATCGAGGATGCCCGGGAATTGCATGGTTTTCGCCGGTTCCCACAACTCGACGACGACGATGCCGTTCATCAATGGCCCGAGCTGGGTCCGCAGCGCCGAGGTCACACTGCCGACCATCGCGCCGCCAAGAACGTTGGTCTTGAAGCCGAGTTCGCTGACCGCGTGCAGGATGCCGACCGTGTCCGGCGGGTAGGAGGCGACGTAGACAAGTTCGGGGTTGGTCGCCTGCACGGCGCGGACGATCGGCGTGTAATCGACCGTGGTCGGCGGGTACGCGCGGTCGTAGACGATCTCCAGCCCGGCCGCCTTCGCGTTGTCGCGCGCGCCCTCCGCCGCGTTTTTGCCGAATTCGGCGTCGGCGCTGACGAGGGCAACGGTTTTCGGCTTCGGGTCCTGTGCCATCGCGAGGTCGAACCACCCCTTCGAGAAGGCGTGTTTCGGGTCCGGTCCGTAATTCAGCATCGAGAAATAACGGGGGTAGTGGAACTCCGCATTCGCGGCTAGTGCGAACAGGCCGAAGAAAGTCCGGTTGTGCTGCATGACGACCGGCATCGCCGGCACGACCAGATTGGTCGCGTAGCTCGATACCAGCAGGTCGACTTTGTCGACGTCGATCAGCTTCGTGTAGATGCCGGGCACGGTCGAGGGGTTGCTCTGGTCGTCGTAATAGACGAGTTCCACCGGCCGGCCGATCAGGCCACCCTTCTTGTTGACGTCCTCGGCCCAGATCTGCATCGCCAGCAACGCCGATTTACCGACCGTGGCAAGCCCGCCGGTCAGTTCCATGCTGAACCCGATCCTGATCGGCTCCGCCGCGCGTGCCTGCGGCGCCGTAGCTGCAGCCAGCGCGGCCGCGGCAATAGCGCCGAGAAGGCGCCGTATTTTCTTCATTGTAATAATTCCTCCACCTGCGCCGGGGTCAGAAAACGGGTCTTTGCGCCGCGCAGCAGCAAGTAGAGCTTCGCGGTCTCCTCCAATTCCTCAATCGCGTTGACCGCCGCCTCGAGGGTCGACCCGGCGACGACCGGACCGTGATTGGCCAGCAATACCGCATGGTGCCGGCCGGCACGGCCGCGCACCGCCTCGGCGAGCGCGATGTCGCCCGGACGGAAATAAGGGACGAGCGGCAAATGCCCGACTCGCATCACGTAGTAGGCGGTGATCGGCGGCAGGACGTTTTCTGGGTCGATCTCGGCAAGACACGAGACCGCAACCGAATGGGTCGAATGCAGGTGCACGACTGCGCCGGTCGCCTCGCGCTCCTCGTACATGACCCGGTGCAGAAAACTCTCCTTGGTTGGCGCGTCGCCGGAGACGAGCTGGCCATCCCACGCGAGCTTTGAGAGCCGTGCCGGGTCGAGCCGGCCGAGCGAGGCGTTGGTCGGCGTCATCAGCCAGCCATCGGCAATCCTGAGGCTGATATTGCCGGATGAGCCCGCAGTCAGCCCGCGCTCGAAGATCGATGCGCCGACAGCGCAGATTGCCTCGCGTGCCGCCGCGTCGCTCATGGCGTCATTCCGTCGAGCACTTCGAAAGCCCGCAAGAAGAAATCGGGCGCGCCGAAATTGCCGGACTTTAGGGCCAGCGCGAGGGTCGGTTCGCCGAGGCTCGCCGTCCACGGCACGCCCGGGTCTATCTGCGGCCCGATGCGCAACCCGGCGATGCCGAGCGCCTGGACGATTGCGCCCGCGGTCTCGCCGCCGGCAATCACAAGACGTCGCACGCCGCGCGCGACCAGCCCCCGCGCGATCGCCGCCAAGGTGTTCTCGACAGCCGTCCCGGCTGCCTCACGCCCGAGCCGGGCCTGAGCCTCGGCGACCGCTTCCGGCGGCGCGCTGGCCGAGATCAGCACCGGCCCGTCGATGAGCCGCGGCGTGGCCCAGGCGAGGGCCTGGGCCACGACTCCATCGCCTGCTGCGGCGGCTACCGGGTCGATCGTGAAGCAGGGCGCACGCTCCCGCATCTGCGCGACCTGCGCGAGGGTGGCCGGCGAGCACGAGCCCGAGAGCACCGCGGCCATTCCGCCGACTGCCGGCAGGCTGTCCGCCTTGCCGCCGGTCCCAAGCAGGGCCTGGCGGCGAAAATTCGCTGGCAGCCCGAGCGCAATCCCGGACCCGCCGGTGATCAGAGGCAGGTCGGCCGCGGCTTCGCCGATCGCTTCGAGGTCGCGCTCCGTCAGCGCGTCGACGACCGCATGGCGGCAGCCGAGCTCCCACAGGGTGTCGAAGGCGCGGCGGACCGCGGCGGGGCCGCGCGCGACCACCGGCCATTGCACGAGCCCCACCTTGGCGCGGCATTGGCGCTGCAGGACGCGCACCAGGCTCGGGTCGCGCATCGGGGTCAGCGGGTGGTCGCGCATCCCCGATTCGGAGAGCAGCAAATCGCCGACGAACAGGTAGCCCTTGTAGATCGTGCGACCGTTTTCCGGGAAGGCTGGGCAGAAGATCGTGAAGTCGCCGCCTAGCTTCTCCAGCAAGGCTTCGGCGACCGGTCCGATATTGCCGTCATCGGTCGAGTCGAAGGTCGAGCAGTATTTGAACAGGATCTGGCGCGCCCCCGCCGATTTGAGCCAGGCGAGCGCGGCGAGGCTTTTTTCGACGGCGTCGGCGGCCGGGATCGTCCGGCTCTTCAGCGCGATGACGACTGCGTCGGCCTCGGGCACGGGGAGGCTGGCGGCGGGCACGTCGATCAACTGCACGGTGCGCATGCCGCCCCGCACCAAGGTGTTGCACAGATCGGTCGCGCCGGTGAAATCGTCGGCGATCGATCCCAGCAACACGGTCATCAGCCCCTCCCAGCCAGCGGCCGAGAGTAGCCGGGCGGCGGCGGCGCCGCAAACGACCCGGACCCTCGCAGCAGATCCAACACTAGAGCGGTTACCGCCTCGGGCTGTTCCTGCTGCACCCAATGCCCGGCGCCCTTGACGAGC
>Ga0213875_10001197_pt1 | contig 17736 bp, 14 predicted proteins | sample BarmaccomBMRX_R8_FD_160105 | JGI IMG/M metagenome (GOLD analysis project Ga0213875, IMG submission 160105) | Root-associated microbial communities from Barbacenia macrantha in rupestrian grasslands, the National Park of Serra do Cipo, Brazil - RX_R8 | ecosystem: Host-associated > Plants > Roots... | reverse complement strand
AAAATCGGCGGCGTTCGTCCCGCCCACCGCCACACCGGTGACGGCGAGAGGCGCGTTGCCGGAGTTGGAAAGCGTCACGCTTTGGGCGGCACTCACAACCCCGACGTTCTGATTGCCGAAGGCCAGATTTTGAGGATATAAAGTTGCACCGGGCGCAGCATTCGATATCGTAAGACTCTCTGCGTAACACCGCGTGACGCCGGTATTGCTGTACGCAATCGCCGACAAAGTATGCTGCCCCGGATTATCAACCGGCAGGTCAAAGCTGTAGGGATTACCCATCAGAGTCGCCTGTAATTGCCAATCGAGATAGAATTCCACTCGGCTGATCCCGTTGGTATCGGACGCCGATACTGCGACCGGGGTGCCACCTGCAACCTGTGACCCGTCTGGAGGTGATGTTATGGAGATACTTGGGAAGCCGCTCGTGAAGTTGGTATCCACAGTCCCATGTGGCTCCTGTCCCACCAACTGCAATTGGGCGAAGGTTTTTGGTGTATTATCGCCCGTGTCATTCCCGTCCCATCGAAAAGACCCTGTATTTATATTCGGAAGATGATAACCGTTATAGTCGAAGCCAGTATTACTTGTGAAGAAGGTCGGTTGATTTGTAGTATCAAACTGGGTGGCACCGTTGTAATTGCTAGAACTGGACCCGTCCCAGATAACCGTGTTGCGGTAAAAGTAATTGCCGCTGGACGAATACAGCCCGCCAGGAGGAAATGGATTGCTGCCACGTGCGCCAGCGACAATCGCCATGGCGTCATTTTGCCCAGTCGATGAAACTTCCACCACATTGCAGTACGCTTGCACATTCGAAGATGCTTGTGAGATCAGGTTAAACCCAGGGGTACCGCTTAGCGTGCCCAGCCCATTTCGTTGCAATATATTGTTCCTGAATATCGCGCCCGCGTTAATACCGGTGCCACCGATCTCCATCTGAAGGCCATTGCCGTCGTTGTCAGTTACGGTGTTGCCATCCATGAGGGGAAATTCGCAGCTCACATCGCAATGTATCCCCTCACCATTATTGTGTTGAACAATGTTGTTTCGTAAGACTACACCCCGACACCTGCCCAACTTAATGCCACCTGCACCAAACCCGGGACTTACGCCCGCGAAATTGTTATAGGTTACAGTATTGCCCTCGATGAGAATACCGGAATCAGGTATGGAAGCCCCCGACCCTAGGGAACATCCTCCGCCGATTCCCTCGTCACCGTTCATGTAAACGTAATTAGTTAAGACCTGCCAACCATAATTGATCTTAACGCCCCAGTAAGAATTTAACCGAATGTCATTATTTGTGATAACCCAATCGATACCGGAGGTAGTGGACGGAGAGCCTGTGCTTATGGTTCCGGTTTGTTGAGTATTTGCAAACTCCTCGATCTCGAGGTATTGGATTGTGACCCCGTTTGCATTCCCGGCAAACGCGGCTGGAGTAATGCTCGTTTCGACCAGATGCCCCGCAGGATTGTCATGAAAGTAAATTATCTGATGTGCGTAATCAAACCACCACTGTCCGCTCGCGATGCTTGGTTCTGTTGCGCCGATCAAGTGCTGGTAGGGTACACCGTCGAAGAAAAGCGCCTCCGGATAGATACAACCTGAATACCCCGCCTCGCAAGCATTGGTTCCGATTGTCCCATGTTGGCTCTGTCCTCCGACTTCGTAATTTTGGCCATCAAAGATAGCGAGTGAACCGATCTCGGTCGCTCCACTCAGGATGGCTGTACAGGACGTCGTCGGAGGCGCACACGGCGAAGCCCCTATAAAGCTGTCGCGCGCGAGTGGGATCAACGGCGATGCAAGCCTGTATATTCCGGGATTAAGGATGAAAGTGGATCCGGCTGGATTTTGATTGATCGCCAGTTGAATGTTGTCGCCTGGATATACGTTCACCTGCGCCGCCCATACCGGAAGTACGGTCAGGCCGATAATATGCAAGAGTAAGACTCGGCTGGCTTGCATGAACTGCAGTACTGCCTTGCGTAGTAAAAGTCAGGTTCGTCGTACTCATCGGCCCAAATCGTTCCGTGAATAGAAGTCTTCTGTATTCCTAATCGGTCCGGTAGATTAAGGCAGCGGGTAGCAGGTACACATGCATGTCGGTCGTTTCCTGCGACATCGATTCGAAAAGGTTAATACTTGTTTGGCAAAAGCATTCAACGAGTGTTGGCGGGCTGAGCTTATCAAATGGAGCGTATCAAAACAAAGTGACCGGCGGAACCCGGAGAAGCTATTCGTAACGTTAAACGCCGATATCGATCAGGGTGTTACGGGTTAAGGAGGTCCGAGCACCTGAAACGTCATTGAACGAGGTGTATATAGCAGCCGCCTCAAGGCTTCTACGTGCTGACGGCCATCGCCATGAGATCGCCGTTTTGTCTGACCTTCAGGTCGAGATCTTATAGCGTTCTCAAAGAAACACATCAGCACGCAGGGGCCCCAGTATCTGGCAAGACGTTAATACTTCGCCGATGCGAGCGCCGCCGGCAACTCCGGAAAAAATTACGATGTCTCCGGCCAGAGACTGGTTCGTCCTATTAAAGGGCCAAGTGCAGATAGCGTTGCCACAACCCTTCCGCTCGCTTATCAAGATCGGCAAATTATTCGAAGAATTAAGCCTAGGACATCTTTATGCTGTCTACCGTGTCGAGAAATTTATCGTTTCCCGAGAGTGGACGACCAACACACACCCGAGGCACCGCTTGATATCGCTGCCTGGAGTGATGTCGAGAGAGTCGATCTGTAGCACCCAAACAGTGCCGCTGGCCAAGTAATATGTTCACACTTGGAATGCGTGATGTGATCGCTGTCACGATATCTGTATCAGACATAAGGCCTTTAGCGACGTACCGGCACGGCTAAGTAGGACAATGTAAAAAGGATATGGCAGGTAGGATTTACCGAGACATAGTTACACCAACACGCACTCTGTGGGTGTAGAGTACAGCAAATGAGATTTTAGCTTACTTACTCCTGCTTGTGCTGCAGGCTATCCCTACGAGGAGTTGTAGCTCGATTATGATCCCACCTATCATTCCGGATGTAATTACTGCTGTGCTCGTGCTCTTACGGCACGTAATATGAGTGGAGTTAGTCAAAACCAAGAAGACGATCACTACGGAAGCAACTGCTGCGTGGTGTCCCTGTAAGGGCTCGCAAGAGGGTCTTCAAAGGGACTGGCCTAGTCCAACAATAGTCACGCTGACACACGGCCCCGTCGTGGATTCAACGCAATCTTGGATAGACTCGCCCGTAGATAAAGGCTTCGCGTGAGTTGTTCGCAACCGCGTGGGACTATTAATGCGATGTATTAGATCCCCACCAAGAATGTGCCAGCAATGCCGAAAGGTTCTCAGACTATCCACCTGACCGCTTCCCTTGGGGCGTTATCAATTGGAAAGGGCAAGAGAGGCAACGGATTGAAGGGCGAGACAGGTGGTTCGTAGGCTCGTACAGCACGAGACTTCGTCGTTCCATGAAAAGGTCAAGGCGGAGGCCCAGCGCAATCTCGCCCTTAGAAGGCCGGCTATCCTGAAGTCAACCCATTGGAATTATTAGGTTTCGGCGCTGCCGAGGAGCCTCTGCGTGAAAGAGCGATCCGCAGCGTTCTTCGATCTGCTCGGTCGATTGGGCATCTGGCCCGCCGCAACGGGCTGAATTCGATACGTTCTTCACAGCTGAAGTTCAGCGTTTGGGGTTGGTTTCGCAGCGGCGAACGACCTTTAGGAGAACTGTCAGTTAAGAGGCTACCGGGAAACCTTAGAACGACAGGAATGAAAGCGAAACCGAAGGTACCAAATTCCTCTTGTACCTTCGAAAGACGTTAGTTTCTAATGGTATTGCGAGGGGGAACATCGTGCGATTTGTTTGCTTATTTCTTATGCTCGCGGGAGCACTGCTGCGAGCAGATCCTGTCGAATACACTTGGGAGATACCACCGACGACGTCATTTGTTACGCAAAGCGGTCTTGTGACATACAGTGGAACCATTGAAATTCCTGGTGGCGAGTACTGCTGTGAACAGGTTCAATATGAGGGCGTAACTTTCGATGTGGATGTAGCCACGTTCAACTATCCAGCTCCGGATCTTGTCGACTTCTTTGTAATGACGGTTGCGCCCAAATCGTCTGCGGTACCGGAGCCTGTGACGTGGCCCGCAATGGTAGTTTTCTTCACATTGCTGTTCATGACGATCAATGCTCGGCGAAGACAAAAGAGCCGCCGGGAAAATGCTGTCCTGAACCCCTGATGGCGACACCGCGGGTCTTCAGACTAAGCTCGATGGAGTGACCCGCGCTATCGGCCGAGGCGACCAACCTCGACCCCATTAAGGGGGTGTCGCACCGCCTTTGGGGCCTCCGTATGCCGTTAGGATCCGCACGCAATTGGTGCACCTATATGCGGTCGCACCGCAGGTCCTCCCGGAGACCTTGTGTGGTCCTCCCCTCTACGAAGGATTAGCTGCACGTGAGTTCGAACGAGTTTTTCAAGCCGGTCGAGGCGCCGGAAAAGCTGTTGAATCAGACGTCCCAGTTCCTGACGGTCGTCGCCCTCGAGCCACTCGGCAGGAATACCTTGTAGTATCGGGAATAGATCTGTGGCCGCGAGGCTCTTTGCCAGCTCGACTGTCGCGGAGCAAATGGCGTTTAAATCGATCAGGGAGTAGGCCGCGGCATGCATGTTATACGGAGACGACGTGGGGTCTTCGAAGATCCAACGACTGCCCCCGAACATCAAACCGTGATCGATGAGGTATGCCCGGATCGGCTTATGATTCTTGGATGACCTATCCCTAATGAAGACAGCTTGGCGAGCATCGGTCTGCCCGAGCAGGACATCGGGCACCAGTGCTTTCCCAAAGTCATCCAAGTTGGAAACAAGTCCCAGACAAGTGTCTGGTAGAAAATCGAAGATAGCTCGTTCGTTCGGATTTGCAGGACATTGCGAGCCGAGGTGCAGTCCGGGTCCCACTGATACGCGCCGTGACCCTACCTGAAAGTGAAAGTCCGCCTGCCCGATCATATTCTCTGAAAGCCGCAAGAGGCGAATCTCGGGTGTTGTGATGCCCAATGCCCGAAAGAACCAGTCGGCGATCCATTCATTAACCAGTGTTCGTGTTCCTTGTGGGTTCGACTTAAACTTCGCAATATAAGTGTGCCCGTCATGGCCCTCAACCAAGTACGCCTGTGAGCCACCGCGAACGCGCCGAATACTTCTGGTGATATCGACCGTGGAAGCGAGCATTGATTTTACTCCGAAAAGGCCCGGAGACCCGGCTCCTTAACGGGAGCAAAGTACTAGTGGTCCTAGGAAGGGTGTTGTGTCAGGCGCAATCCTCAGTGCACTGTAAAGTGAGTATCGGATTGCACTTAGGTCCATTAAAGACGTAAATCGCGGCTCGGCTCGTGTATCAAAACGGAAATCTTTGAAAAGAAATTTGCCGCCTCAAAGCCACTACTCCTAGGCGTAGGAGAAAGGGTTATGAGCATACTCCCGAGGCAGAAGGCAGACTGGGCGCTGCTCACCGCGCAGTTTCCGGGATGGCCACGGCAGCCGATAGGCATTCTCTTGGCGGATGCGACGGACACATTGCTCGTCCGTTTTCGTCGGGATTGGTCGGCAATTGCACCAGCAGATGACGCGGCCATTCTGATCGGACTCGAAGCCGACCTGATCGCGCGCGGTCAAGAATTCGGCGGTTCGGCAGTATTGAATTGGTTGGAAACCTCGGCATCGCATGCGATTCAAATCGGCGTGCGAGATGAGATAGAAACCGCGAACGCAAAGCATTCGTTGGCTGAACTTTTTCGTGAGCACGTTGGCCACGCTTCGAAGTCAAAACATGCCAAAAATCAGAGTCACCGGCGAGCTCAGCTTGGCCTTATTTCAAGCAGAGTATTATCCCATGACTCGGCGGAAGCCAACAACATATGCTCAGCGCACTTGGATCTGAACTGAGGATAGGCGTCGTCCTAGAGTAGATACTGCCCGCGAGGTTGGCATAACGGCCCGGGCTGAGTGGCCGTTCAGCTCTTCGGCTACCGAGTTGCTGTCAGCATCGATAGCCACGAAACATCTAAGTTTCTGCGAAGCTTCGCGCGTCGGTGGTGTAACGCGAGAAGCCGGCAACAAACGGTTCACTCTACGAAGCTCCCCAAATAATACACGTATTCATCGTTCACCCAGCCACCCGCTCGCAGGGCGAGTGAACCTAAAGCTTATTCTCGGATCGCCGATGAGTAAGGTGGAGGGATCTAAACGCTCGCTGGATAGCAAGCGGTGACGAACTGCATTGAGTCGGTACTGCAGACTGACCCTACTCATTCCGAGTCATCGGTAAGAAGCTATTGCGCGGGCGGAATCATCAAGGGCCGAACATATGCGGAAAATAGTGCTTCCATTCCTGCTTATCGCACGTCTTGCGAACACTCAAGTCCCTGGGACCTGGGTCGGCATTCAGGGTAGACTGACCCAGATTTCGATTGGGCAAACCGGCCCTGTTTGGGGTATCAATTCGGCTCAACGTATTTTCCAGTATGATTCGTCTACAGGCACTTGGGCAAACATCAACGGCTCTCTCGCCCAGATTGCGGTTGGCTATGACGGTACGGTCGGCGGGGTCAACGCCCAAGGAGAATCGTACCTGTACAGCACGAAATCGGAAGGTTGGGTTAATGTTGGTGGCGAGATATCGAGCCTCACGATTGGAAACGCCAACAGCATTTGGGCGTTAAATCCCGCGAGCTCTGCTTTCTATCTTGATCCCAAATTGCTCAAATGGGTAAACGTCCCTGGAACCTTCACTGAACTCTCGTCGGGAGCTGACGGTGACACGTGGGGAATAAATTCCGGTGGTCAAGTATTTCACTTTGACCGAGCCGCTCAAGTCTTCAATCTAGTACCCGGCACTTTGGCACAGATTGCTGTTGGGTCATCAGGAAATGTCTGGGGCATAAGCCCCACCGGGATGGTCTGCTACTTCGATGCGCCCGCTGACATTTGGAGAAATGTTACCGGAAATCTTGCACAAATTAAGGTAGGTGCCGACGGTGATACATGGGGTCTTGACGCAAGCGGCGACATCTTTCACTTCAATCACCTTAGTCAATCTTTCGAACAGATCTCGGGGCAATTTTCGGCAATCGCGGTCGGCTCAAGTCTTAGCGTTTGGGGTTTGAACGGTGCAGGGGACATATTCATGTTAAACCCGGCAGCTGTTTTAGGAACTAACACGGCGACTCAGGGGCCCCCCGGGCCGCAAGGCCCTGCTGGACTTGCAGGGGCACCGGGCCCTCCTGGACCGGCTGGGCTATCGGGAATCTCTGGGACCTTCTCAGTGAACAGCATTCTTCTCGGTATCGGCCCTAATTCGATTGGGAACTCTGCTTTGTCTGACAACGGCGCAGTGGTTACATCTTCTGAACCCGTGACCGTAAACACTGTTGGTACGAGCGCCTTGGGCATCGGAACGCTGACCCCTCAAGCGTCGTTAGACATTAACGGCAGCCAGTTCATTCTGGAAACACCAAGCACGCCGTCGTCCTCATCGGCGCCGTGCACCACGGGTACCTTCGCATGGGACGCGAATTTCTTATATCTGTGTACTTCGACTAACGCTTGGAAGCGTGCTGCATGGAGCGCTTTTTAACAATTCTTGCAATTACGCTGGCGGCGGGCGGGCCTTCGACGGCGCAGATCATAATTACAGGTTCCAACAATACTCTTACGGGAACGGTCACGCTCACGAGCAGCACCACGGCGGGATCAGCCGTGAGCTTTAGCCCCACAGCGCTTAATTTCGGGAACCAGACCCTTAACGCGACCACGGCTCCTCAAAGCGTCACTCTCACGAACACCGGCGGAAGTGCACTTTCACTCACGAGCGAAGCCATCAACGGAGCAAACTCCTCTGACTTTGCGATCTCAGGAAGTACCTGCAGCGGCACGCTTGCTGCCGGGGCAACTTGTTCAATCTTTGTCACGTTTACCCCTTCGGCTGCGGGCTCTCGTAGCGCGAGCCTCCAATTCACCGATAGTGCGCCTGGATCGCCACAAAATATAATGCTTTCCGGTGCGAGCAGTGTATCAGCCAGTTTCTCAGCAACGGGCCTTATCTGGGCTCAGCAGTTGATCAACATCGATCCAAGCCTCCATACAAACTTGACGCCGCCACAGGAGGAGATCGTCACGAATAGCGGAGGCGCACCGCTCGTGATCAGCAGTGTGACAATCAGCGGAAGCAATTCCTCCGACTGGTACATATGGGAAGATACCTGCTCCGGGCAAAGAATAGCCGCAGCTGGCTACTGTGCAGTCTTCGTTTCTTTCGATCCCATTGCCGCTGGCTCGAAAACAGCCACGTTACAGATTGTCGATAATGCGGGTAATTCACCCCAAACGATCGCATTGTCTGGAACTGCGAGCGCGGGACGGCAATACTTTGTTGCGTCGAACGGCAGCGATGCGAACGACGGAACATCTATCCTAACTCCCTGGTTGACGCTGAACCACGCTGCACACTACGCCTACAGCCCCGGCTCCATTGTCAATGTTCGCGGTGGCTACTACCTGAATCAATCGTGGGCAAGCTACGCCGGGAACAACGTGACCACGGCCATGCCGGTTGTGTTGAGAGCTTATCCCGGTGAGGTGCCGGTATTAACCGGGCCAACCTTAACCGGAGAGATCGTATTGACGGGCGCGCCAGCAATCGTCGATCAGCTTCACTTCGAGGATATCTCCGGATTCGCGATGGACGTCTTATCAACAACCGCAGTGTTTAATTGTACATTCCGTCGAAATCAGTGGGAGTGGATCCGGCTGGATTCACCTGCTGTGGGTGTCACGGTCAAAGGAAATGTCTTCGACACCAACGGTTTCATCTACACCGACGGCGAGGAAGACGCAATTGTGCTAGACGGAGCACAAAATGTTCTAATTCAGAACAATTTCTTCACACGTTGCGGGCATTATTGTGCAAGCGAATTAGTCGAGTCAGGAGTAACCATCCAGAACATCGCGGACATAGATAATTCCATTGTTCAGTATTGGGGTGGAGGTCTACAGGCAACAGGACAGATCCCCTGGCCCAAGACGCTCGTATTAGGTAATAGAATCACGCATGTCGGCGAGGCCGTACATTATACGAAAGATGCTTTGTTTACGCTTGGGTCCGGATTGATTGCCCGGAATAACACCATTACTAATACGTCGTGGTGGTTCGGCGATTCCACGATTGGGCTACTCGGAGAGAAGGTACCGGCGAATAGCGATTCCCCGGTTGAGCAGAATCATATCTTTCACAATACGATATACAACGATGGGCCGCGCACCTTCTACCTGTTCCAGGACTATTCTGCCGGTGACGGATATTCCCCTAATAATACGCTCAATAAGCTCGTTAACAACGTCCTGTTCCAGGCGGGAGATCAAGTTAACATATTTGGCGGCTCTTCCGTCCTATGGTCCGCGTTTACAGGTGATTCGAGAAACACATGGACAGCTTTTCCGAACAACAATTATTTATTAAATAATCTTCTTAACAGCAGCGCAACAGCAAACGTTGTGGGCTGGACGCCAACCAGCGGGTACGAGCGGGATTGGACCCAAACAGGTGTGCAATCTTCCTATCCGCTTTATTTTTCCGGCAACATCACAGGAAATCCATTGTTCGGTAATGCAGGCAATGCGCTCAACGGCAACTTCGTACCAACGGCAGGTTCGCCGGTAATCGCCGCCGGAACTCACCTGACCACCACGACGACCGCGGGCTCAAATACCAATACTGTGACAGTTGCTGATCCGTACTTCTTCTGTGACGGCTATGGGATAACACCGGGGGACATGATCGTGATTGCTGGAAATCCCGCGGTGCGAGTGTTAGCAGTGAATTACTCAGGCAGCACGCTTACGCTAGGTGCAACCGTGAGTTATCAATCAGGAGCAGCGGTTGATCTCGCGAATTATAACGGCTCTGCTCCGGACATGGGTGCCTTTCCATATGCGAGTTCCGCTCCGGTCATTTCGGGAATTTCCTCTTCGAGCGTAAACGGCACAACCGAGAGTATTTCGTATTCGACGAACGTTGCCGCATATGGCGAGGTCGAATACGGCCCAACCGCTGACTACGGCCGCACGGCGCTTCCGCTCTCAAGTGCAAACCCAGCGATATCTCAAACGATCATGCTGGGGAATCTCGAACCCGGGAAGACGTACCACTACGCCGTGATCTCGACGGGCACAAATTACGGTCGCACGGTCTCGGCTGACCAAACGTTTACTACCGCTAGTGCGCTGGGACCGACTATATCGAACCTCCAGGTCTCGGCCATAGCAACAAACGCTGGGGCGGTTCCGACAATCTCCTGGAGCACTTCGACGAATTCGAGTTCGCAGGTTCTTTATACCGGCCCCGGTGCCGTAACGACATACGTGTATCAGACTGCAGTTCTGAACCCAGGACCGTCAGGCGGGGTCACAAGTCATAGTGTCACGATCGATCCAAGCGAGACGATTACTGGCACGATCTCTTCCGGTTCGCCACTAATTTCTGGTGTTTCGTCGACGTCCGGTCTGATCGCGGGCCAGACACTTTCGGCAATGGGCATCCCATCAAACACGACAATACTCTCGTGGAGTGGATCTTGTGTTTCAGGGACATCCGGTTGCACAAACCCCTACACGATTATGATGTCCGCAAAGGCCACAGCAAACGGAACCGCCGAGAGCATCTCAGCTTCCGGCCTACCATTCAACACAACTTTCTGGTATGTAGTGCAGAGCACCGATCAGAGCACAGGCGCAACTACTTTTTCCCCCCAAAGCATGTTAATAACGCCCTCAAACCAAACGGCAGGTGCGACTTTCTCGAATATTAGTGTTATGCAGACGGTCGGACCGGAGCCTTACTACAATCCGCCGAGCGGGCAGACGGGTTACGAATCGTTTAACTCTGTGGGGTTCTATACCTGTTGCGGATACAGTCAGGGTGGCCACACGACCTTCGCCTGGTCCGCCAGTTCTCCAGTGACTATGACCGGTGTCAACTTTCTCACGGCATCAAGCGGTGGGAGCGGCGGAGCGCAAACGGGTGCACTTTATGGGCAGACGTTCACCGGAACTCTAACAAACGGGTCCACCACAATCTCGAACGTTTCTTCGACCGCAGGGTTGGTCGTCGGCGAATGGCTGCATGGGCCAGGACAGGACGTCAGCGATGGTGGTATATGCGCAGGGACTGCGATCACGTCACTCGGTACGAATTCAATCACAATGAGCCAGGCGGCGAGCAGCAACTGCGGTGGAATGTCAGCTGGCGAGTCACTCTACGCCACATTGAATAATGGCGTACCCTCCTCCGGCAATCCCGCGATGACATCTTCACCGCAAATTACTCTCTATTACGCCGCTCCGAATACGGCGATGCTTTTCCGGCTCTTCGGCACGGACGCATTGGGCAACACGACGACAACGCCGTGGATGTATTATGAAACGCCCCCTGAGGATTTGCAGGAAGCCCCGGTCATTCCGCCTCAAGTCTTTGATCAGGAGCAGACTGGAATGATCGCCTCAACTACGGCGACAATCGCAGCGACGACATATCAGGCCGCAAGCTGTGCGCTTGAATACGGGATCAGCACCTCTTATGGCAACGTGACGCCCAGCGATTCTCTCGCCACATCACACGCGTACACTCTTACCGGTCTTACAGGAAGTTCCAGTTACCACGCTGCCTTGATTTGCACAAACAGTTCGGGCATGAGTACCACTTGGCAGGACTTCACGTTCGTGACACATTGATGCAAAAACCAACAGCCAACTCTCTTTGATCGCTTCCAGAAGCAAGAACTGTCTTCAATTGTGGCAGTACGACCTGCGGATCAACCCAGGTGTATGGTTGTCAGTTTTCATCTGTGATGGACCATGGGAGAAGGCACCGAGCATGCCTCACGGAGAGCCCCACACAGTGCCTTCCAGGATAAGCTAGCGTTTCCGATTTTCTGTAATCAAAATAAGCCCACGTCCAATTGAGAAGCCTGCGCTGTAGATCGGCCGGGCCCTTCGCTTACCCCCGCATTTGCTCCGGGAGCCGGGTTCGTTCCCGGGATTGCTGGTCCTGGTCTGGGTGCATCAGACTAATCGGAAAACTCCCAATCCGAACATTGGCGATTCCCGCATACCACAGTACATGCTCAATATATTTCTCCATGCGCTTCCCAGTATCTGTATTTTCACGCTGGTGTTTGGAGCTTTGAATCAGTCCTGGCGTTCAAATCAGAATCGTTGGCGCCCGTAACGTGTCGCCGAATCGGAGCTGCGTCGGGCGCAGCTGCCGAATGGACTGTGAAGCCGGAGATCTTGTTACGGCATCGGAAACTTCCGATCTGTCCGTGGATAAGTTCTTCGCCGATAGAGTCAGCAGGTGATGGAGTTCTCCACGTGCACGCCGCTCTTTCGATTGCAGCGACACGAGGGGGTCGCAGCAACTATCGCCTTCAAACCAAAATACTTCCTGAAATCAAGCCCTTCCCGACGTCATGGTCTCAGAATATCTCTGGGAGCTTGACCTCAAATTCGAGAGTTAATTGAACATGACTCCGCAGGCCAGGGTTCGATACGACTGTGATGAGTACAGTCAAGAGGAATTGTCAGAGGATTCAGTTAACGTCAATTGCGTTCTTAGCTGGTGTTTGACCGCTTCGCAAACCCTACAAGTCAAGTTTCACAACAGCTTCTACTTCGACTCGGAAACCTGCCCCCAAAAACACAAGCATCTAGTACCCGTCGCAATCCAGACCCTGCGATTTGATCGCGACACGCACTCATCAGCTTCGGCATGAGCCTTCGTCGTCTTGTCCGGCAACGCCCCTGGTGCGCTGAAGACACTTACACTTAACGCTCCTGCCATGGCATCAGGAGGGCCGAGGTTCGGCTACTTTCCTCCCTTCGCCGCACGATTCGTCGGTTTCGGTTCCATCCCAGCATTCCTTTTGCCCTTCGCTCGGGTGGTCTCAGATAAGATTCTCTCGATCCGCTCCGCAGAGCAGTAGCTTAGGTCTGAAGTTCTGAGTGATCGCTGTCATGGAATGTCTACAGATGCACGCGAGTGTAGATAAATTCGTAGACGCCGATTCACCCTGAAGCCGCACCGCCCAATCGCTTTCAACACGCTTCAACAACTGGTTACATTATCAAGGACTTAGAATAGCAGTGGTTCCAGGAACTTACAAATGTGCCGTGATCAGATTCGGGACCAGGAGGTCGGTGGTTCGAATCCACTCGCCCCGACCAAAATCTCACTTAGAATTACGAAGTTGCGAGTCTGGGCCTGAGGGCGGGGTGTCGGCTTCGGGGCATTATGCCCAAAACTATGTTTCGTGCTTTCTCGAATCAGCTCGCTATTCCAGACGAACTTGTACCACCACCGGTTCGAATTCTTTTGCTTGAAAACCATCTGCCTGCCTAGCCTATGATGCGCGATTTTGCGTAAATGTACAAGATCCTGTACACTTGAGACATGAAGACGTTGAACGTCAGCGATTTTCGGGAGCAGTGCTTGCAGTTGTTAGAAGGCCTGCCGGCTGACGGGCTTCTCATCACAAAGCGCGGACGGCCGCTGGCGAAAGTTACGCCCGTCCCTTCTTCCTGTTCCGATCTGATCGGAACCATGAAAGGCCTCGTATCGAACTCACAGGACGATCTCTTTTCAACCGGAGTTGCTTGGGATGCTGAATCTGGACACTCATATTCTGATCAAAGCGTTCGACGGAAGCCTCACGCAACACGAACGAAACGTCCTCACCGCAGATCCTGAATGGAGCATCTCGGCCATCGTCCTCTGGGAGATCACGAAGCTGCATCAGCTTGGGCGCATCGAGTACGGCCTCGACCATGACGCTCTTGCGGCGGCCGTGGATCGACTGCAGATCTGGCCCATCACGCGTCAAGTCTGCTTGAACCTGCGGACGCTGGACTTCGAGTCGGATCCCGCAGACGAAGTTATCGCGGCAACGAGCCTGGCGCACGATATTCCGCTCCTGACGCGCGATTCACGCATTCGAAAATCGAAGGTAGTGAAGCTGGCGTAAAAACCGTCCATCGCTGGAGCGCCTTGCGCGTCTGAGCGCACCGGGCGTGTTCGAGGCTGTTACGAAACTCTATGCTCGGACGCCAGCTCATCTGTGGTCCAACTTCTGAGTTGCGGACATGGCTTCTGCGGGACTTATCCGTGGAGGGCTCTCCGATTGAGTTCGATGAGTGATTCGCCCTGAAGTCAACAGTTGAGATTCCAGACTGCGGCCATGTTGGATTTCTCGGATCCGCCGCTTTCAAGCACTCCCAAACCAATAGAGAGAAGTATTCTCGCTGAGAAACAATCGCTCAATCCTGCTTGCGGCGTTATACTTGAGTGGCTTTCCTTCCCACCAAATCCAGATCTCGGAGCGGCACGTTGTCTCGTCTTCCTTTTCGATTTCTTTGCATCTTTGCATTCGCGGCCGCGGCCCTTTCCTGCCTTGCGGCCGATCGGGTCCTCTTCCTCCGCTTAGGCCCAACCCAATCCACTCTTTTTATCGCGAACGCCGATGGTTCCGCGGAGCGGCCGCTCACGCAGCCAGGCTCACTCAATTACAATCCCGCGTGGTCTCCCAGGGGCGATTGGATCGCCTTTACGTCGGAGCGGGGCGGCCCCGCCAATCTCTTCCGCATGCATCCCGACGGTAGCGATGTCGAACGCTTGACCGCCGATGCGGCCTACGACGATCAGGCCGCATTCTCTCCCGATGGCGGGCAGATCGCCTTTGTATCGACGCGGGCCGCGGGTTTTGCGAATCTTTGGGTCCTGGATCTCGCCACCCGCAAAGCGCGGGCGCTGACCACAGGGCGGGGTGGCGATTTCAGGCCGGCGTGGTCTCCCGATGGCCGCTGGATTGCCTTCTCCTCGGACCGCGACAGCAACCTTCCCACCGCGAAAAGCCGATGGGAGCGGCTCCAACTCGTGGACATCTATCTCATTCACCCCGACGGCTCCGGGCTTAAGCGTATTTCGCAGCACGGGAACTTCTGCGGCACTCCCAGATGGACGGCTGACAGCAAGAGCGTCGTGACCTACTGCATGTCGGCGGAAGACACATGGACCGATCGGACCAAACTGCTTACGCCTTATGCGGCAGACGCAGTGAACCAGCTCTACAGCATTGACATCGCCACCGGCTCTAGCCTTCCCATCACCAGCGGCCCAGGCGTCAAACTGGCGCCGTCGGTCCTTGCATCCGGCCAGATAGCTTATCTGCGCGGCGAGAGCGCAAGGATCGACGCTGTTTATGCGGACGGCAAGGTCGGCCCATCCGGTACGGACATCGCGACCAATCCGCCTGCGTGGTCGCCGGATGGGACGCACGTTGTTTACAGCCGCGCGACGTATAAGCCCAGTGCTGAACCAGTGAAGCAATGGAGCAGGAATCCGAACTTCGATCTCTACGGGACCACCCAGCTGCCGGCCTACGATCCAACCGGAACGCGCCTGGCGGTCTCGAACGTCGTTCCCGGCGGCGTCACCAGTCTCATGGTCATCGACGGCAACAAGCCGCCGCGCGCCATCCTCAAGCGGAACGATTTGATCCTGGGCCCGCAATGGTCGCCGGACAGCAAGCAAATTGTCGTCGGCGTGGGAGGCTTCACTGCTTTTCTTGACTTCGCCGCGGGAACCAAGAAGCCCATGGATCGCGTCAATGGAGGAGCGCAGGTGGCGATCCTCAATGCCGACGGCACCGGCTTTCACGTGGTGACCTCAGGTCAGAACAACAACGGCTTTGCGGCCTATTCGCCAGACGGAAGACGCATTGTCTACCGCACCGCCGGACCCGACGGCGAAGGCCTGCGCATTATGAATCTTACCGACGGCTCGGTGACCGTGTTGACCGATCAGTACGACAACTTTCCTTTGTGGTCACCGCGCGGAGACCTGATCGCCTTTGTGCGCAACATTGCCGGCGACTTTGAAGTGATGACGGTTCATCCCGATGGGAGCGATGTAACCCAATTGACGCACACCCACGGCAATGAAGCGCACCTGGCTTGGTCTCCCGACGGCGCGCGGTTATTGTTTACGAGTTCGCGAATGGGATTCAAGGACGAGACCCTTTACACCGGCAGCCCGCAGCCGTATGGCGAGATATTTGTGATGAACTATGACGGCACCCATGTGGAACAGCTCACCGACGACCAGTGGGAAGAAGGCGGTCCCGCTTGGCAGCCTCACCCTCGGCCCCCGGCATCTGCACAGACTGCTGCTCGAAAATAATCGCACAGCTTAGCCCCATAAGCGCGCTTCACCCCCCGCGATCCCCCGTGCGTCAACGAGTGCATCATCGCCGAGTCACTCATCGACTCCGCAAGAAGCCTCAACGATATTGCATGTGGCAGGATTAGCAAAGCAAGGAGTGTCATCTTCGCCTCCTTTGGCCTCGCAACTCTACCTTTTGAGGAACAACAAATGAGAAGATGCCCTTGTCAGCTTGGAGGCATTTCTTCTCATGAGCTATATCCAAGGCGAGGGACGGCACCAAGGAACATTGTTTCCTGTTCTGTTGGATGACCTTGTTCCAGAGGATCACGTATGCCGAGTGATTGACGCGTTCGTGAATGGTCTGAAAATGGTGGCGCTTGGTTTCGAGCGAGCAGAGGCCGCAGACACAGGCCGCCCTGGCTATGATCCCCGCGACTTATTGAAGCTGTATCTGTACGGCTACCTAAATCAAATTCGTTCGTCACGTCGATTGGAGGCGGAGTGCCGCCGCAATGTGGAGCTGATGTGGTTGCTTGGCAGGCTGTTTCCAGACCACAAGTCCATCGCCGAATTTAGACGGCTACATCGCGACGCGGTAACGGCGGCAGGTGCGGAACTTATTCGCTTTGCACGCCGCTGCGGTCTAATCCGTGGCGAGTGGATCGCCATTGATGGCTCAAAGTTTCGCGCTGTGGCGAGCATCGACAGCGCTCGCGAACGGCTCGCCTTGCAGCGCTATCTTGACAGCATTGAGAAGGCCGACGAAGAACAACAGACAAGCATAGACCCGTCTGCCGTCCAGACTGCGCTTGAGAAGCTGAAGCAGCATCCTGAACCTGAGGCCGGGTTTATGTTGATGCGACAGACTTCTCTACCGGCATACAACGTCCAGACTGCCGTTGATGCGGAACATACATTGATCGTGGCACACTCCGTTGTACTCGATGCATCTGATATTCGATGCTTGAAACCGATGGCTGAGGCTGCAAAGAAAGCACTTGAAATAGATAGTTTTCAGGTCGTCGCGGACGCCGGTTATTCCAATGGAGAGCAGGCAGCTCACTGTGAAGCAGCAGGCATGATGCCATATGTTCCCGTCATGCGCACAGTCAACAATCAGGGCGGAGGTGGCTTGTTCGGGCGCGAGGACTTTCGCTATGAACCGGATACCGATACTTACCTTTGTCCAGGCAACAAGAAGCTGCTGCGTAAGCACACTAATCCCAAGGATCGTTTCATACAATACAAGGCTGCGGCGAGCGACTGTGGATGTTGTTCGCTGAAACCCCTATGCACACAGGCTCCGAGACGCGGCTTGGCTCGCCACTTATATGAAGACGCTTTGAATCGGATGGAGGCGCGAATGACGCCGCAAGCGATGAGGCTACGTCGATGCACGGTCGAGCATCCCTTCGCGACAATCAAGTACCGGATCTTTG
>Ga0213875_10001196_pt1 | contig 17746 bp, 17 predicted proteins | sample BarmaccomBMRX_R8_FD_160105 | JGI IMG/M metagenome (GOLD analysis project Ga0213875, IMG submission 160105) | Root-associated microbial communities from Barbacenia macrantha in rupestrian grasslands, the National Park of Serra do Cipo, Brazil - RX_R8 | ecosystem: Host-associated > Plants > Roots... | reverse complement strand
CGGCATCGACGCCGAACTGGGCTCTCCGGACGCGGTCCTGCTCGACGCGGCCGATGTCGGCGCGGCCTGGCCCGTGCCGGGACCCGACGACGACAAGTACAGCCAGGGAGTCACCGGGGTCGCCGCTGGTTCGGCGACCTATCCGGGCGCCGCCGTGCTGGCCACCGGTGCCGCCGTGCTGGCGACCTCCGGCATGGTGCGCTACGCCGGTACCGCCGTCGACGCGGTGCGTGCGCGGTGGCCTGAGACGGTGGCCACCGGGTCGGTCGCGGACACGGGACGGGTGCAGTCGTGGGTCGTCGGCCCGGGACTCGGAACCGGCACCGCGAGCCGTGAGGTGCTCGCCAGGGTGCTTGCCGACGGGGTGCCGGTGTGCGCCGATGCCGACGCGATCACCCTGCTCGCCGAGGACCCCGGCCTGTGGGAGAAACGGGATCCCGGCACGCCGGTCGTGCTGACACCCCATGACCGCGAGTTCGCCCGGATCGCCGGCGAGGTCGGTGCCGACCGGATCGCCGCCGCCCGCGGGGCCGCCGAATCGATGGGCGCGGTCGTCCTGCTCAAGGGACACAGCACGGTGGTGGCGGCCCCTGACGGCCGCGTCCTCATCGACAAGTCCCAGTCGGCGTGGCCCGCGACCGCGGGGTCGGGTGACGTGCTCTCCGGCCTGATCGGTGCGCTGCTCGCCGCTGGTCTCGATCCGTGGCTCGCGGCCGGCTGTGCCACCCACGTGCATGGGTTGGCCGCTGACATCGCCGCCACCGGTGCGCCCGCCCCGGCGTCATACCTGCTCGCGGCCGTCCCCGCGGCGATCCGTCGAGTACGGGCCGCGTCGTAGCCGAGCCCGCCTGAGCCGACTTCGAACGGTGCGCCGTACACGCTCGCGGCGGCCGGCTGAGCCTGACCAGCGAGCCCGTCGGCGGCACTGGGGGACTGTGCCACCATGGACGCTGTCATGACCAATCAGTGCCCTTCCCCACCGCGCGCGGAGATCCAGGTCGATGTCGACGCCATTCGGCGCAACGTCGCCCTGCTCGCCGGCCTTGCGGCAGGATCCGGTGCGCAGACCATGGCCGTTGTCAAGGCGGACGGCTACGGCCACGGTGCCACCGAGGTCGCCGCGGCGGCGCTGTCGGCCGGTGCCTCCTGGATTGGTGTCGCCTCCGTGGACGAAGCACTGGCGCTGCGCGCGGCGGGCATCAAGTCCAAGATGTTCTGCTGGTTGCACACGGTGGCCGATGACTTCGCGTCCGCTGTCGCGGCCGGTGTCGACCTCTCGGTGTCCTCGCCGCGTCAGCTGTCGTCGGCCGTCTCGGCCGTGCGTGCCGCCGGCCGCGAGGCCATGATCCACCTCAAGATCGACACTGGGCTGACGAGGAACGGGTGCCTCCCGGCTGACTGGCCCGCGTTGGTCGAGGCCGCGGCGCGTGCGCAGGCCGACGGAGCCATCGAGGTCGCTGCCGTCTGGTCTCATCTCGCCTGCGCGGACCAGCCCGGTCACCCGTCGATCGACCGCCAGGCCACCCGGTTCGACGAGGCCGCCAAGATGGCTGTCGACGCCGGCCTCCAGCCGCTTCGGCATCTCGCCAACTCGGCGGCCACCCTGACTCGACCGGACCTGCACTTCGATCTCGTGCGCCCAGGCATAGCCGTCTACGGGCTCAACCCGGTGGCCGGCCTGTCGGTACCGCTGCGGCCGGCGATGACCTTTCGGTCGTCGGTGTCGCTGGTGCGCAGGGCGCCGGCGGGTGAGTCCGTCTCCTACGGCCACACCTGGACCACTCCCGCGGAGACCACCCTCGCTTTGGTCCCGGTCGGATACGCCGACGGTGTGCCGCGAGCGCTGTCGGGGCGGATGCGGGTCTGGCTCGCCGGCCGGAACCGGCCGGTAGTCGGCCGGGTCTGCATGGACCAGATCGTGGTGGACTGCGGCGACGACCAGGTCCACGAAGGCGACGAGGTGATCCTTTTCGGCCCTGGCGACCGCGGCGAGCCGACCGCGCGCGAATGGGCCGACGCCGTCGGCACGATCGACTACGAGATCGTCACCGGCATGTACCGGCCCCGGATGCGGCGTCGATACCTCGGGGATCCCTGCCCCGGGGACACCCATGCCGAGAGCGACTCGTGAAGCCACTCTGGCGGACGGTCGGCATTGCCGGCGGCGTCCTGGGCGCGGCGGTCACCGGTGTCGCGCTGGGGGCTGGCGCGCACGGCATCCGAGTGGCGCGCCAGCGGCGCGGCACCGACGACCCTTACGCCGACGAGCCACTCGGTGTGCTCGAGCCAAGCAGGGAGTCGACCGTGGTGGCCGACGACGGACAGCCGATCTCCTGCGAGGAGGTGGATCCCGAGGACGGCGGCACGCCCGACCTGACCGTCGTCCTCGTACCGGGCTACACGCTCGACCGGCGGTGCTGGCACTTCCAGCGGCGGGACCTTGCGAGGCTCGGCGGCCCGAGAGTCAGACAGGTCCTGTATGACCAGCGCGGCCACGGTCGCTCCGGCCTCGGCTGCGCCGAATCCAGCACGATCGAGCAACTCGGCAGCGACCTCGACGCGGTACTGCGTGCACTCGTGCCAGACGGCCCGATCGTGCTGGCCGGGCACTCCATGGGCGGTATGACGATCATGGCGCTGGCCGAACAACGGCCGGAGCTCTTCGCGCAACGGATCCGCGGTGTCGCCTTCGTCGCCACCTCGGCCGGTGACGTCGGTCGATCCGGGCTGCCCCGACCCATGCTCGCCAAACACAATCCGGCCACACTGGCACTCGGGTTCGCCGCCCAGTGGCAGCCCGACCTCGTCGAACGGGTGCGCCGGGCGGGCGGGCCGATCACCTGGAGTGTGATCAGGGCGATCGCTTTCGGGGACAGACAGGTCAGCCCGTCTCTCGTCGACCTGATGGCGTCGATGATCGACGGGACGTCGCTCAAGGTGATCACCGACTTCACCAAGACGATCGGTGCGCACTCCCGCTACAGGGTGCTGGCGACTCTTCGGCGATGCAGGGTCCTCGTCATCGGCGGGGACAGTGATCGCATCACTCCGTTCTGGCACGCCGAGGCGATCGCGACGGAACTTCCCGACGCTCATCTGGTGCGTGTCGAGGGCGCTGGGCACATGGTGATGCTGGAACGGGAGCGCCTGGTGACCGGCCACCTGGTCGAGCTCGTCCGTCAGTGTGTGAAGGGAACAGGTGGCCAAGATCGATGGAGGCGGTCGTGAGCGAGCTTGCGAGCTCACCGAATGAGCACCGTAGTGAGCTTGCGAGCTCACCAGGCAGACACGGCAGGACGGTTGAGCTACCGGCGGTCGAGGACACCATCCACTTCGGACGTGCGCTCGGCGGCCTGTTGACCGCGGGCGACCTTGTGCTGCTCGCGGGGCCGCTCGGAGCTGGCAAGACGGTGCTCACCCGGGGGATCGCGGAGGGGCTCGGAGTGCTCGGCAGGGTCAGCTCGCCGACCTTCGTGCTCGCGAGGGTGCACCGGGCGGTGACGGGCGGCCGCGGTGTCCCGCTGGTGCATGTGGACGCCTACCGGCTCGGCGGCCACCTCGACGAGTTGGACGATCTGGATCTCGACACCGATCTGGTCGACGCGGCCATCGTCGTGGAGTGGGGGGAGGGGCCGGCGGAGAGGCTCTCCGACGACCACCTTCTGATCCGGTTGGAGCGGCGCGCGGACGATGTCCGGGTGGCCCACCTTCTCCCGCGCGGCTCCTGGGCCGACCGGGATCTGCCTTGCTAGATGCCGCGGCGTGACCGGGTGAACGCCTGGGCGAGTTAACGCAGGTCGCGTTTACGGACCTTGCCCAACTCGTTGCGCGGCAAGGCCTCCACGAAGTGGACTGTTCTCGGCCGCTTGTGCGGGGTGAGCAGTCGGGCCACGTGGTCGGTCAGCTCCTCGGCGGTGGGCCGTGCCGCTGACGGTACGACCCAGGCCACGATCCGCTCGCCAAGATCGTCGTCGGGCCGGCCGGCGACGGCGACCTCGGCGACGTCGGGATGCTCCAGTAGGGCGTTCTCGACCTCGCCGGCACCGATCTTGAACCCGCCGCTCTTGATGATGTCGGTCGCCCGGCGTCCGACGATCCGGACGTATCCGTCCGGTGTCCGTGTCGCCATGTCCCCGGTGCGGAACCAGCCGTCGTGGAAGGCCTCCGCGGTGGCGTCGGGCCGGTTGAGGTACTCCAGGAACAGGTTCGGGCCGCGCACCTCGATCTCGCCGATCGTCTCGTCGGTGCCGTTCTCGGCGGGACCGCTGTCGGTGATGGGCGCTCCGACGTCGTCGACCAGCCGCAGCTCGACGCCGTCAAGAGCTGGCCCGACCGTTCCCGGACGGCGTTCGCCGGACGCACGCACGCTGCAGTTCATCAACGTCTCGGTCATCCCGTAGCGCTCGACGATCCGCTGTCCGGTGGCACGGGCGATCCGCTCGTGGCAGATCGCCGGCAGCGCGGCCGAGCCGGAGACCAGCAGCCGGGCCGCGGACACCGACTTGGCCAGCTCCGGATCGGCCTCGATGTCCGCCGCGAGCCGGTGGTACATCGTTGGCACGCCGAACATCATGGTCGCCGGTCCGGCGAGTTCGGCGGCGGCCGCCCGTGTGGAGAACGTACCGAGATGGCGAACGGCGCCACCGCGGCGCAGCGGACCGAGTACGCCGATGATCAATCCGTGCACATGGAAAAGGGGCAGCCCGTGTGTGACGACGTCGTCCGAGGTCCACTCCCACGCCTCGGCGAGGGCGTCAAGATTGCTCGAGATGGCGCGGCGGGGCAGGACAACGCCCTTGGGTGGCCCGGTGGTGCCCGAGGTGTAGACGACGAAGGCCGGTGCTTCGCCTGACGGTTCACTCGCTGTCCGGCCACCGCCGTTCGCGGTCAGGTCGACGTCGATCCTCGGCAGGGTCGCGAGTCCGTCCGGGAGCGTGTCACCGGGGGCGGCGATCACGAGTTCCGGCATGCTGTCAGCGAGGATGTGTTCCAGTTCCCGTTCGCCCACCTTGGGATTGATCGGCACCACGGGTGCCGCGGCGCCGAGCGCGGCCACGACCGCGACGCAGGTCTCGATGGTCGGCCTCGCCCACACCGCGACCCGGCCGGAACCCAGGGACCGGCCGAGCCCGGAGGCCACCGTGGCCAGCTGGCGATGGCTCAGTACCCGTTCCCCGAAGCGGATGGCCTCGGTGTCAGACGGGTCCGCGAGCGTGGGCAGCAGCATCCGATCCCCCCTCAGGTCGTGGACCGCATCGATGATGGACGTAACCTTGCGACCGTGCTAGTCCTCGCCATCGACACCGCAACGCCCGCCGTGACGGCTGGCGTTGTCCAGCTCGAGTCCGACGGTATCCCGCGGACTCTGGCACAGCGGGTCACCGTGAATGCGAAGGCGCACGGCGAGTTGCTCGTTCCGCACGTGATGGATGCGCTCCATGAGGTCGGACGTACGCTCGCCAATCTGAACGCAATCGTTTGCGGTAGCGGTCCTGGCCCGTTCACCGGGCTGCGTGTCGGCATGGTCACCGCGGCCGCGTTCGGTCACGCCCTCGGTCTCCCGGTGTACCCCGTTGTCTCCCTGGACGCCATCGCCGCCGATGCCCGCGCCGAAGCCGGCCTGCTCGTCGCGACGGACGCGCGGCGCCGTGAGGTCTACTGGGCCACCTATGACGCCGCAGGGCACCGCACCGGGGGACCGGGAGTGCGGCGCCCGGCCGAGCTGGTCAGCACGGTGTCGGACATGGACGTGACCACGGCCGCGGGTGAAGGAGCCGAGTCGTACGCCGACGTGGTGGGACTGCCGGTGTCGTCGGTGCGGTATCCCTCGCCGTCCGGTCTGGTGGCTGTCGCCGCCGGCGCGCTGCTCGCCGGCGCTGAGCCAGGGCCGTTGACCCCGCTTTACCTGCGCAGGCCGGACGCGGTCGAGCCGGTCGGGCGCAAGCGGGTGAGCCAGCCGTGAGCGCGAACTTCACCCTGGCTCCGTTGCGCAGGCAGGACGCACGTCGTTGCGCACGGTTGGAACGCGAGCTCTTCGCCGGTGACGACCCGTGGCGGGAACAGGTGTTCCTGTCCGAACTGGAGCAGGGGCACTACTACCTCGGCGCCTATGACAGGCACGGCGGTCTTGTCGGCTACGCGGGTCTTGCCGTTGCTGGCAGGGTGCCGGATGTCGAGGCCAGCGTGCAGACCATCGCCGTCGACAGGGGTTGGCAGGGAAGGGGCGTGGGCAAGGCGCTGTTGCGGGCACTGCTGACGCGTGCCGACGACCACCACGCTCCCGCCTTCCTCGAAGTCCGCACGGACAACGAGGTCGCCATCGCGCTGTACCAGGCGCATGGCTTCGAACGATTGGGGCTGCGCCGCGGCTACTACCGGCCCTCCGGCGCCGACGCATACACCATGGGGCGTCCCGCGCGAGACTCCAGAGCGACAGAAGAAGGCGGAGAAGGCGGAGAAGGCACGTGATCCAGGACCGGATCGTCACCCAGGACCGGATCATTCTCGGTGTGGAGAGTTCGTGCGACGAGACCGGCGTCGGCGTCGTCCGGCTCGGTGCCGACGGCTCGCTGGAGCTGCTCGCCGACGAGGTGGCTTCCAGTGTCGAAGAGCACGCCCGATTCGGCGGTGTCGTGCCTGAGGTGGCGAGCAGGGCGCATCTGGAGGCGATGGTGCCGACGATGCGTCGTGCGCTGACCGCCGCCGGCGTCGCACTGTCCGACGTGCACGCGGTCGCCGTGACGGCCGGCCCCGGCCTCGCGGGTGCGCTGCTGGTCGGAGTGTCGGCCGCCAAGGCGTATGCCGCCGCACACGGACTGCCGCTGTACGGGGTGAACCACCTCGCCGGGCACGTCGCCGCCGACACCCTGCAGCACGGGCCGCTTCCCTCGCCCTGCCTCGCGCTGCTTGTTTCCGGCGGGCACTCGTCGCTGCTGCTCGTCGAGGACCTCGCCAGCAAGATCACCGAGATCGGGTCGACGATCGACGACGCGGCCGGTGAGGCATACGACAAGGTGGCCAGGGTGCTCGACCTGCCTTATCCCGGCGGCCCTCCGATCGACCGGCTCGCCAAGCAGGGCAATGGCTGCGCGATCGCGTTTCCACGCGGATTGACCGGTCCGCGCGACGCCAAGTACGACTTCTCCTTCTCGGGACTGAAGACCGCGGTGGCACGCTGGGTGGAGAACCGGGAGCGGGACGGTCTCGCTGTTCCCGTCGCCGATGTCGCCGCATCGTTCCAGGAAGCCGTCGCGGACGTGCTCACCGCCAAGGCTGTCCGGGCGGTCAGGGAGTTCGGCCTGGACACCCTGGTGATCTCCGGGGGAGTGGCGGCCAACTCGAGGCTGTCCGCCCTCGCCGCGCAGCGCTGCGAGGCGGCCGGCATCCGGCTTCGGGTGCCGCGTCCGAAGCTGTGCACCGACAACGGCGCGATGATCGCCGCGGTGGGCGCGCACCTGGTGGCCGCTGGTGCCGAGCCGTCCGGCCTGGGACTGGTCACCGATCCCGGACTGCCGGTGAGCACCGTGTCGATGGGGTGAAGCGCACCCCGCAGGGTGGCGTTGGCCACCCTGTTTGAATGATTGGCACTCACATGGGTAGAGTGCTAGTCGAACGGCACCAACTACCGCCCCGGCCCCCGCGACGGCGGGGTGGCAGGCGCCGTCGGTACCTGCCAACGCTTTCGACGACCCGTGGAGGTCACCCCGGTGAGCGTGAACATCAAGCCGCTCGAGGACAAGATCCTCGTCCAGGCCAACGAGGCCGAGACGACGACGGCGTCGGGCCTCGTCATCCCGGACACCGCCAAGGAGAAGCCCCAGGAGGGCAAGGTCCTGGCGGTCGGTCCTGGACGGATCGACGACAAGGGCAATCGTGTCCCGCTGGACGTCGCGGTCGGCGACGTCGTCGTGTACTCCAAGTACGGCGGCACCGAGCTCAAGCACAACGGCGAGGAGTACCTCATCCTCTCCGCTCGTGACGTGCTGGCCGTCATCAACTGACGACCGCACGACAAGTCACGTCTCAGGCGCCCCGGCCGGCCCGTACCAGGGCGGCCGGGGCGCCTGGTGTTTGCCACAAGCCCTGAGAAAGGCTCGCAATGTCCAAGCAGATCAGCTTCGACGAGGACGCTCGTCGGGCACTTGAACGCGGCGTCAACAAGCTGGCCGACGCGGTGAAGGTCACTCTTGGTCCGCGCGGTCGGCACGTTGTGCTCGACAAGAAGTTCGGCGGCCCGACGATCACCCTCGACGGTGTGACCGTCGCTCGGGAGATCGAGCTCGAAGACTCGTTCGAGAACCTCGGTGCCCAACTGGCCAAGAACGTCGCGACCAAGACCAATGACGTCGCCGGCGACGGCACCACCACCGCCACGGTGCTGGCGCAGGCCCTCGTCCGGACCGGCATGCGCAATGTGGCGGCTGGTGCGAACCCGACCGCGCTCGGCCGGGGCATTCAGACCGCGGTCGACCACGTGGTCGAGTTCCTCAAGGACAAGGCCACTCCGATCAAGGGCAGGGACAACATCGCCCAGGTCGGCACGGTCAGTTCCCGCGACGCCTCGATCGGCGCCCTGCTGGGCGAGGCCATCGAGCGGGTCGGCGAGGACGGCGTGATCACGGTCGAGGAGTCCTCGACGCTGGCGACAGAACTGGAGATCACCGAGGGTGTCCAGTTCGACAAGGGCTACGTCTCGCCGTACTTCGCCACCGATCCGGAGACTCAGGAGACGGTCTACGAGAATGCTCGCATCCTGCTGCACCGGGAGAAGATCTCGGCGCTGGCCGACCTGATCCCGGTGCTGGAGAAAGTCGCGCAGGACGGCAAGCCACTGTTGATCATCGCCGAGGACGTCGAGGGAGAGGCGCTCTCCACCCTCGTCGTCAACGCCATCCGCAAGACCATCAAGGTCGTGGCGGTGAAGGCGCCCTACTTCGGTGATCGGCGCAAGGCGTTCCTCGACGACCTGGCCATCGTCACCGGCGGCCAGGTCGTGTCCGCCGAGGTCGGACTCAAGCTGTCCGAGGTGGGGCTCGAGGTGCTCGGCAGTGCCCGACGCGTCACGGTCACCAAGGATGTCACCACGATCGTCGATGGTGCCGGCACGAGTGAGGATGTCGCCGCGCGCATCGAACAGCTCCGCAAGGAGATCGAGGCGACCGATTCCGACTGGGACAGGGAGAAGCTGCAGGAACGGCTGGCCAAGCTGTCCGGCGGCGTTGCGGTGATCAAGGTCGGTGCCGCGACAGAGACCGAGCTCAAGGAGCGCAAGCACCGGATCGAGGACGCGGTCGCCGCCACCAAGGCCGCGGTCGAGGAGGGCATCGTGCCCGGCGGAGGCGCCGCACTGATGCATGCCGCCAACCAGCTGCGTGACGGCCTTGGCCTGACCGGTGACGAGGCAACCGGCGTCGGGATCGTCCGGAGCGCGCTGTCCGCGCCGCTGTTCTGGATCGCCGCGAATGCCGGCGCCGAGGGTGCCGTCGTGGTGTCCAAGGTGGCGGAACTGGGATGGGGCCATGGCTTCAACGCGGCCGAGTTGGGCTACGGCGATCTGGTCAGCCAGGGTGTGATCGACCCCGTGAAGGTGACCCGGTCCGCGGTCTCCCACGCCGCCTCGATCGCGCGCATGGTGCTGACCACCGAGAGCACTGTGGTGGAAAAGAAGGAGGACGAGCCGCCGGCCGCCGGTCATGGGCACGGCCACGGCCACTGAGTTCTTTTCGGACGTTCGCGGGTTCTTTCCGCACGTTGGTCGCGGAACCGGATTCGCTGGCAGCCGGTGTCTTCCCTTGGCTGGATGACCGTGCCCTTCCGCTGGTCACCGCCGCGACCAAGGGAGGCACCGGCGCACGGCGAACACGGTGCCGAACGACTACGAGGTGAGTGCGAGACGCCGACGACGTGACTTGAGAATGCTGTCCCGCTCGGACTCCGACATGCCGCCCCAGATGCCATACGGCTCCTGGACGGTCAGGGCATGCCGGCGGCAGGGTTCCAGCACAGGGCAGTCGTGGCAGACCGCTTTGGCCCTTGCCTCCCGCCGGGACCGTGCCGGTCCGCGTTCGCCGTCCGGATGGAAGAAGAACGCGCTGTCCATACCACGACAACTGCCTTCCAACTGCCAATCCCACACATCCGCGTTCGGACCGGGAAGCCTTCTGGTGTCTGCCATCTCAGACCGCCTCCTCGTCGGGGTCGGCGCTTCTCGCCGTTGCTCCGTCTGGCGTAACGTCGATCACGGTAGAACCGCGCCAAATCTTGTTCAAGGGTGTTCGGGGGGTAAGTTGGTCATTCCTGCCGACGAGTGAGGCCTTGTGATCACTACCGGTGTTCTGCGTCACAGTCAGTCACTTGACCGAAGTTGCCCCCGTCTGCCGGCCAACGGACCATGTCTCCCGTGACGACGCAGCAGCCGGAGCGCGCCCCGGGCGAGGTCGGCGTCGAGCCGATGCTGTCGGTCGCCGCCGTCGCGAGAAGACTGGGTATCGCGCCCGCCACGCTGCGGACCTGGGACCGCCGCTACGGTCTCGGCCCTACCGATCACACGACCGGTCGTCATCGCCGCTACGGCGCGCAGGACATCGGCCGGCTCGAGGTGATGCAGCGCGCCTTGCTCCGGGGCGCCTCTCCCGCGGAGGCGGCCCGGTTCGCGCTGGGCTCTCGCGGGTCCGCCCAACGGCTGACGGCGTTGTCACCGCTGGAGGCGACCGACGATCCGGTACGGATCACCGGCGGTGACTTCGATGTCGAGGACGTTCGCCACGCAGACCCGTCGGACCTGGTCAACACGGGCGGAAAGGTGCTTCGTCTGCCGGGGGCGAGCCGGCTGGCGAGAGGGCTCGGCCGGGCGGTGCTCGCGATGGACGTCACCGCCGTCCGCCAGCTCCTCGACCGCGCGATCGCGGAGCAGGGCGTCGTCACCACCTGGGACACCATGATCAGACCGGTGCTGGTCGCGATCGCACAGCGCTGGCGGCAGTCAGGTGAGGGGGTCGAGATCGAACACCTGTTCAGCCAGTGTGTGACGGCCGCTCTCGACACCTGTGTCAGCGGTGCGTGCGTGCCGGCGAATCCACGACCCGTGCTGCTCGCCTGCGTGCCCGACGAGAGGCACACGCTGCCGTTGCACGCCCTCAACGCGGAGCTTGCCCTGCGCGGCGTCGGCTCTCTGATGTTCGGTGCCGCGCTGCCTTCTGCCGCGTTGTCCGCCGCCGTACGCCGGATCGCCCCGTCCGCGGTGTTCTTGTGGGCACAACTGCGCCGACACGCGGACTGTGAGCTGCTGGCCGCCCTGCCGAGGACCCGGCAGCGGGTCAGGCTCTTCGTCGGCGGCCCTGGCTGGCCGCTCGCCGCTCTGCCCTCGTACGCCGAGCCGACCGAGTCGCTGGCGGTGGCCGTCGACCGGATCTGCCATGTCCTGCTCGGCTGAGATCGTGCCGAGCGTGCGTGCGCCGGCTGAGTGGCTGGGGATCACCGTCGTCCACTCTGACGGAAACACAAAATGAACAATAATCACGTTCGATGCCTGCGTCGGCTTCGGTGACCCGTCCCCCTGTGTCGCGAGCCTTTCCGGGTTGTGACTTGCATCACAACTCACCCCTTCTTGGGTAGCTGCCGATGTGGCCGGTCGCCCCTGTCTCCTACCGGTGGCAACCCGAAGGGGGACAGCATTGGCACTAACGAGGTAAAGGGGGTTGAGCTGGGTTTTGCTCGGCGCAGACCCGGTTGGGCGAAGCCACACGTGTGCATTCCCCAGGGCCGCCCGGACGTAGTTGCTCCGTTCCGGGGAACGGGCGGTGGGCCACATCCCGGGGAGGCGCTTGACGGATTAAGCACCGGATCGTGTCAAGGTTCGCCCTTCGGCGTCCGATAGGGGAAGTGGAACGTCACTCGGCTGCAGGAAAGGAGTCCCCGTGACGACGGTCTTGATTTGCGACGACCGGCGCAGTGTGCGGGAGGGGCTGACTCGTGTCATGTCGGCCGTCCCAGGGGTTAGTCGCATCGACTGTGTGGCACACGGTGACGAGTTGTTGGCTCGATTCTCTCGACAGCCGGTTGACGTGGTACTGGTGGGAACCCAGCGCGCCGTGCCGACCGGGGTCGAGGCGACCCGTCGACTGGTCTCCGCGAACCCACAGGCGAACGTGATCGTGTTCGGCGCCCCTGACGACGCGGGCAGCATCGCCGCGGCCATCGCCGGGGGTGCGCGTGGCTACCTTCGATGGGACGCCTCACGCCCCGAGTTGGTCGCCGCGCTCGCGCACACGCTGGCCAGCACTTCGGTGCCCGCACCACGCCAGCCGTCCGATCCTGGTGTCCAGCTCACCGAGCGTGAGCTGCAAGTGCTCAGGGGCATGAGCCAGGGCAAGAGCAACGGGCAGATCGGCCGCGAGCTCTACCTCTCGGAAGACACCGTCAAGACCCACGCGCGCCGGCTCTTCCGCAAGCTCGGTGTGCGGGACCGGGCGCAGGCGGTCGCGCACGGTTTCCGCCGCGGCCTGGTCTCCTGACGACCGCATCCGGACGGGGCGCCGCGCTGTGTGCGCTGCGCCCCGCTCGCATGTCGGCCCCGCTCACATGCCGACGAGACATACTCGCCGCTGCCTCGCCGCCGGCAGGTACGCGGGCGTTCCCGCCAGGCGTAACCGCCCGCGTACCCGAGGCATCGGCCGGCGGCCGCGGTGATCCAGCTCAGTGAACCGATCTGTCGGGCTAGCTCGTACGTGTGGACGGATGCGACACTAGGTAACGAAGGGTCGTCGTCCTGTTCCAGAAAATCATCGGTGCCGCCCCCTACGGCGAGTCCGACTGGGGCGTGCGACCGAGGCTCCGCACACCGGCGCTGCCGGTGTGCCCCGAGGTAACACCAGGGCTGTTGTCTGCGATGAGCAATGCGGAGGACGGGCTGGACGTCGCTGTCGGTGCCGCTGTTGACGGTGATCGCCGAGCCATGGAGTGCGTGCTGGCTTCCGTCCGTCCTCTTGTGATGCGGTACTGCCGTGCTCGCGTCGGCAGGCAGGAGAGGTCGTTCGCCTCAGCGGACGACGTCGCCCAGGAGGTGTGTCTCGCGGTGCTCACGGCATTGCCCGGCTACCGCGATCAGGGCCGGCCGTTTCTCGCATTCGTGTATGGCATCGCCGCGCACAAGGTGGCCGACGCGCACCGGGCGGTCGCCCGCAACAGGTCGGAACCGGTTTCCGAGGTCCCTGACGGCCCCGCGGCTGGTGCGGGCCCCGAGCAGCACGCGATGCAGGGCGAACTGTCCGACCGAATGGCCCAACTGCTGCGTGCGCTGCCAGCCAAGCAGCGGGAGATCGTGTTGCTCAGGGTCGTCGTCGGCCTTTCGGCCGAGGAGACGGCGGACGCGGTTGGTTCGACGCCGGGAGCGGTGCGGGTGGCCCAGCACCGTGCGCTTGCCCGGTTACGCAAGACGTTGGCAGCTGAGGAGGTGGTCTGAGTGACCGAGCACGGGCCCGGTGACGCGGATACCCCCATGGGTGAACCTGGTCAGCGACGGGATTACGTCCCGAAGCGGGAGTGGCGCACCAAACGGGTACTCGTCGGCGACGGCTGGCTGGATGACCCGGAGCAACGGGACGCGGACACGCCGGTGGACCTCGGCGCGGTGCGGTGCGACGACGCACTGCTGGACGTGCTGGGCAGTGTCGCCGGCCAGCGGGCCGCGCACAACGGCACCGCGACTGGTTACCTTGCGGACCCGGTATGGCCGGGAGACGAGCTCGAAACCCTGCTGCTGTCCTGGCGTCAGGATGTCGACAGCGAGCCCTACCGTGAGGTGGTCGACACCGAGACCGCCGTGTCGACGGTGCTCCTCGCGCGGTACAGGGCCCGTCGCCGTGCGCGACGGCTGGTTCCACTCACCGCGGCGGCCGCGGTGCTCGCGATCGCTTTCGCCGGTGTCGGCCTCGCCGCGAGGCAGGCAAGGCCCGGCGACCCCTTGTGGGGACTCACCCAGCTGTTCTACGCCGACCACGCGCATTCGCTCGAGGCCGCGCTCGCGGTGCAGACCGATCTCAACGCCGCCCGCTTCGCCATCAGCCAGGGGCGCATCGATGACGCCTGCTCGGCTCTTGCCGAGGCCAAGAACTCACTGTCGATGGTGGCCGCCGAGGACGGCAAGTCCGATCTGTCGAGGACCCACGACAACCTGGTCCAGCAACTCGGCACGACGGCGACCAGGGTGACCGCCTCCAGTCCGAGTTCGGCGCCCGAGCCCAGCACCGAAGCCGTCTCGACCACCACGACGACGCGGCCGACGACGACACCGACGCCGACCACGACGACAGGACCGGTCGACAGCACGACACAGCAGACCTCGGTGTCGTCGTCGACACCGCCGGTCAACGCCGGAATCGGCGATCCGAGCAGTTCCAAGTCAATGCCAACGTCGACCACACCCTGACGGGCGCCGCGAGGCAGCCGGCTGTCCGACGCCAGGTCGCTACCGCGCGCTTTCCCGCTCGGTCACCCCGTCGGCATAACCGCGGCAGTAGTCCCAACTGACGTAGTCAGCGGGATTCGGATCGAACGCGGGCTCATGCGGCCGGATACGGCCGTCGTTGAGTAGTTGTTCGAGGCTGGACCGCAGCAGGGTCCAGTCATGGTAGTGCGGGTCTTCGCACTCGCCGCAGTCGACAACCACTCCCCGGACGCCTCTCGGCTCCAACAGTGCCTGGTACACGGCCAGGTCACTGAGGTCGTCGATCAACTCGGCGCGTTCCTCGTCCCCGATCGGGGGCACGGCGTGGTCGTCGAGGTCGCCCAGTGCCCTTGCCGGGTCATCCGGGTCGCCCGCGAACGGGTCTGGGGGCAACACATCGTGCGGCACGATCCGCACGGTACCGGGCCGGCGGCTGGTTGGCGCCAGATACCATGGCTACAGTGCGGCAGCCTGCGAAAAATCCGCAGGAGACCAGTGCAGACGTTAGGACAAGCGCAGGAAGGCCCGAGGTCAGCCCATGACTGGACCAATGCTCGCCGCCGAAGCGACTCCGTCGAAGTTCGCGATGCTCGGCCTGACCTTTGACGACGTCCTGCTGCTTCCCGCGGAGTCCGATGTCGTCCCGAACGTCGTCGACACGTCGACGAGACTCTCGCGCAATGTGACGCTTCGGGTGCCGTTGGTCTCCGCGGCGATGGACACCGTGACCGAGGCGCGGATGGCGATCGCCATGGCCCGCCTCGGGGGCATCGGCATCCTGCACCGCAACCTGTCCATCGAGCAGCAGACCGCGCAGGTGGAGGTGGTCAAGAGATCCGAGGCGGGCATGGTCACCGACCCGGTCACCTGCTCCCCGGAGGCGACCCTCGCCGAAGTCGACGCACTGTGTGCCAAGTTCCGGATCTCGGGCGTGCCGGTGACCGACTCGCAGGGCAGGCTGATGGGCATCATCACCAACCGGGACATGCGGTTCGAGGTCGACCACAGCAAACCGGTCAGTGAGGTTATGACCAAGGGGCCGCTGATCACCGCCCAGATCGGGGTGTCGGCCGAGGCAGCCCTCGGCCTGCTGCGCCGGCACAAGATCGAGAAGCTGCCGATCGTCGACGGCGACGGCCGGCTGTGCGGTCTGATCACGGTCAAAGATTTCGTCAAGACCGAGCAGTACCCCAATGCCACCAAGGACCCCGACGGACGGCTGGTCTGCGGCGCCGCGGTCGGGGTCGGTGAGGACTCCTACTCCCGGGCGATGAGCCTGGCGCAAGCCGGCGTCGACGTGCTTGTCGTCGACACCGCGCACGGGCACTCGCGCGCCGTGCTCGACATGGTCGCCAAACTCAAACACGAACTGGGTGACGAGGTCGACGTCATCGGCGGCAACGTGGCCACCAAGACCGGAGCGCAGGCGCTCGTGGACGCCGGTGCGGACGGCGTGAAAGTGGGCGTCGGTCCGGGATCGATCTGCACCACCCGGGTTGTCGCCGGCGTCGGCGTTCCACAGATCAGCGCCATCTATGAGGCGGACAAGGCCGCCCGCCCGGCGGGTGTCCCGGTCATCGGAGACGGCGGCATCCAGTACTCCGGCGATATCGCCAAGGCCATCGCCGCCGGCGCGAGCTCGGTGATGCTCGGTGGTCTTCTTGGGGGCACCGCGGAGGCGCCAGGCGAGCTGATCCTGGTCAACGGCAAGCAGTTCAAGACCTACCGAGGGATGGGCTCGCTCGGCGCGCTGCGCTCCCGGGGCGAGACCAAGTCCTACTCGAAGGATCGCTACTTCCAGGACGACGTGCTCAGCGAGGACAAGCTGGTGCCGGAGGGCATCGAGGGGCGGGTGCCCTTCCGTGGCCCGCTCGCTCAGGTGGCTCACCAGTTGGTCGGCGGCCTGCGGTCGGCGATGGGCTACACCGGCTCGAGTTCGGTGGCCGAGCTCCAGCAGGCCCAACTGTTGCGGATCACCGCGGCGGGCCTGAAGGAGAGCCACCCGCACGACATCACCATGACCGTCGAGGCGCCCAATTACACAACCCGTTGAGCACCGCTGCCTGTTCAGCACTACTGCGCTGGGGCTCGAAGGAGGACGGCACATGCGGGACCTAGTCGAGATCGGGATGGGACGCACCGCGCGCCGGGCGTACGAACTGGACGACGTGGAGATCATCCCGTCAAGGCGGACGCGGTCGTCCAAGGATGTCTCGACCACATGGCAGATCGACGCCTACCGGTTCGACATCCCGCTCGTCACACATCCCTCGGACGCGGTGGTCTCGCCTGGCACGGCGGTGGCCGTCGGTGAGCTCGGTGGCTTGGGTGTGCTCAACGCCGAGGGGCTGTGGGCCCGGCACGGCGACGTCGAGGAGGCGCTGTTCCGGCTGACGACGGCCGCCGAGGACGGTGATCCGCTGCGTGCCACCAAGGTGCTGCAGGAACTGCACTCGGCACCGATCCGGATCGACCTGCTTGCCGGCGCGATCAAGCAGATTCGCGAGTCCGGTGTGACGGTCGCGGTGCGGGTCAGCCCGCAGCGCGCCGCCGAGCTGACCCCCGACCTGCTCGCCGCCGGCGTGGAGATTCTCGTGGTGCAGGGCACGATCGTCTCCGCGGAGCATGTCGCACGGGACGGCGAGCCGATCAATCTCAAGCGGTTCATCGCCGATCTCGACGTCCCCGTCATCGCGGGCGGAGTCGGCGACTACCGCACCGCGATGCATCTGATGCGGACAGGAGCGGCCGGCGTGATCGTCGGCTACGGGCACAGCGCCGGCGTCACCACGACCGACAGTGTGCTCGGCATCGGGGTGCCGATGGCAACCGCGATCGCCGACGCCGCCGCTGCTCGACGGGACTACCTCGATGAGACCGGTGGACGGTACGTGCACGTGATCGCCGACGGCGGCGTGCACCGCAGCGGCGACATCGCCAAGTCGATCGCGTGCGGAGCCGACGCCGTGATGCTCGGTGAGCCGCTCGCGGCCGCGGCGGAGTCGCCGGGGCAGGGCCTGTACTGGACGGCAGCGGCCGCGCACCCCTCGGTGCCGCGCAGCCGGGTGGCGGTCGGCCCCGACGCCGAGGTCGACCTGCGTACGCTGCTGTTCGGCCCGTCGGCCGATCCGGACGGGGTCGTCAACCTTTTCGGCGCGCTGCGCAGGGCGATGGCCAAGACCGGGTATTCCGACCTCAAGGAGTTCCAGAAGGTCGGGCTGACGGTACGCGGATGAGTGCCGATCGGCCCGTTGCGGTCGAGCGCGACGGGATCGCTCTTGTGGTGCCCTTCCCGGGCGAGAT
>Ga0213875_10001194_pt1 | contig 17756 bp, 16 predicted proteins | sample BarmaccomBMRX_R8_FD_160105 | JGI IMG/M metagenome (GOLD analysis project Ga0213875, IMG submission 160105) | Root-associated microbial communities from Barbacenia macrantha in rupestrian grasslands, the National Park of Serra do Cipo, Brazil - RX_R8 | ecosystem: Host-associated > Plants > Roots... | reverse complement strand
AACGCTTGGAGCACCGTGGAGTGGTCGGGGATCGCCCCCGACAGGTTGTAGTTCAGCAGCGCGTGATCGTTGGGGCCCACGTAGTTGGTGCTCGTCTGACAAAACGAGGTCGTCGGCGAGCCGCTGTCGACATAGCAGTCGCCGGTCTGCTGGCTGGCGCCCAGGTAGCTGACGTTGCCCGGATACACCGTCGTGCCCCAGGTCACCGCGTCGGCATGCACCACCCCCGCGCCCGGCTGCGCCTGCGCGCGCACCCGCCCCGCCGAGCGCTTCGCCGAGCGCCCCGACCGCGCTACCCGCGCCGCGCCGAAGGCACGCCGCGGGCCGGCCAGGCGGATCCAGACCACCGTCTGGCCCGCCGAGCGCGTCAGCGACAGCCGCGTCGCCAAGGGCTTGGGGGAGCTGGTGGTGTGCGCGGCGGGCGCGGAGAACACCCATACCACCCGGCCACGGCGGTTGACCAGCACCACGCCGCGGCGTCCCAGTCGCACGCGCAGCCCCCGGGAGGGCCGCAGCACCCACCGCAGCCCCCGTGCCGCGCTGGCGTTGCTGGTCGTGGCCTGCCAGGCGATCCCCTGATTGCTCGAGGCAAACACCAGGCCGCTGGCGGCAAAGCGCTCCGCCGCGCCGGCTACTCGTCCGGTGCCCGTCGCGCCCTGGAGGCGAAAGCCAAACCCGCCCGACCCGTTGGACACGTGCGCCATCCCCGTCGCCGAGGTGGGCAGCTGCACGCCGAGATCGTTGGCGCGCTGCACAAACCCCGCCCGCGAGCGCACCAGCCGCGGATCGATGGCCGCCAGCCGCCCGCCGCGGGTGCGGTAGTTGATCGGATACGGATAGATCCGCGTCACCAGCCGACCACCCCCGACCACAAACGTGTCGGAGTTGACCCGACGGCGCAGCTGAAGCTGGCGCCCGGTCACCCCCGCCACCTGCCAGGAACGAAAACCAGGCAGCCGCCGCGCCGCGCTGCGCAACGCCCCCGGACTCGACGCAAACGGACTCCTCGCGGTGACCGCCAACCCGTACGGCTCGCTGCGCACGTGGCTGACCGACACGGCCGCCAGCGCCCCCGCCGCTCCCAGCATCCCGATGACGACCACGATGAACCCCAGCAGCCATCCACGGCCGCGCGCCAACCCCAGAAACCCCATAACCATGCCCCTTCGCGGCCATCCCGGCCGCGCTTGCGATGTTCATCCCCCGACCGCTCAACCCAACCCAAGCGATCAGCCTGCCGGGCAAGCTAAGCCGCGGCTGAGCGCTCGTCAACCACCCCGCGATCACCGCCAAACCGGCGCATCCGACGCATCCAGTCGCACCGAAACGCGGACTGAAAAAGCATGGACGAATGATCGAGCGAACACCCTGGACGAATGATCGAGCGAACCCCGCTGACCCAGAGGGGCCGGGTGGCTCGATGAGCAGACCGCGATGCCGGTCGCGGTCAAGCTGGTCGCATCCCCCGGACCGCGGCGTGCCGGGGCTGTCCGACCCTCCCTAAATGATCACGCGCTTCTGAAAGCGTGATTGAACAGGAGGAGGACCGATGCCCGGGGCGGTTCCCGAGGGTGCCTGGCGGCTCGCCGACCGCCTCGCGCAGGCCTGTGAGCAGGATCGCCGGCTGGCCGTGCAGCTCACCGAGGCCCAGCATCGCCTGGAGGCCGCCAACGCCCGCCTGAGGTCGGGCCTTACCCCTGACGCGCTGGGGCGGCTCTATGACGACACCAGCGCTGCCGGGGCTTATGAGGGCGGGAGCGTGATCTGCGGGGTGATGGTCGAGGCGCGCGCCGGCCGCTCGCCGGCGAGGTGCAGGCGACGGTGCTGCCCGCGCTGCAGCAGGCCCACCCTGGAGCTCGAGGACGCGCCGGCGGCGTGACCGCCTCGCGCTCCAGGCGGCTGCGGCGGGCGCCAACTGGCGAGAGGTCGCGCCGCAGTCAGGAGCAGCCCCCAGGCCGCGCACGAGCGCTACCGCCCCCAGCTGCCCACCGGCGGCCCCGAGCCCTGAACACCCAGGCATCCCCCGGGGGACGACGGGGACGTCCACAGACGTCCCGGGGACGGCCGGGGACGTCTTGGCCTGACGCCGGGGGCTTCTGCGGACGTTTCAGAGTGTCCTGCCGGTGTTTGGCGGGACGAGTTGGGACGGCGTGGGCGCTCAGCACCCGGTGCGTGGAATGTGGTGCTGCCTTGCGGTGAGAGATGGGGCGGCAGGATGGATCAGACGCTCCCGCGCGCCGGTTGTGGGATGCTGCGCTAGTTGTGGGATGCTGGTAGCGTTTCCCATATGGCAGGGTCGAGTGGGACAGCGCGATTGGATGAGCGGGGGCGGCTCGTGCTCCCGGCGGCGCTGCGCCGCCGGCTGGGCCTGGCGACCGGCGATGAGGTGACGATCAGCGAAGAGGCCGACGGGGTGCTGCGCGTGCAAAGCCGTCGCGCGGCCGCGCGGGCGCTGATCGGCTCGGCCGGACGCGCGCCGGGCTCGGTGACAGACCAGCTGCGCTCAGAGCGCCGCCGCCAGGCCGCCGCCGAGGACCGCGACGCCGCGCGCGGCGGGTGAGCGCGGCCGTCGACGCCTCGGCGCTGTTGGCGTTGCTGTTTGGCGAGCCCGGCGCCGAGACCGTGGCCGAGGCGATCGCCGCCCAGGCGGCGATCAGCACGGTCAACCTGGCCGAGGTCGCCACCGTCCTGGTCCGCCACGACCGCGACCCGGCCGCGGTCCTGGCACCCGTCTGTGACCAGGTGGCAGTGCAGCCGTTCACCGACGCCGACGCCCTGGCCGCCGCCGTCCTCTACCCCCAGACGGCCGGACGGGGCCTGTCGCTGGGTGACCGCGCGTGCCTGGTGCTGGCTCGCCGGCTCGAGGGCCCCGCGCTCACCGCCGAGCACGCGTGGGCCGAGCTCGACCTCGACGTCGAGGTGCGGCTGATCCGCCCCCGCTCAGCCTGACGCCGCGCGGGGGCTCACCGCCCGTCCGGTCACGTTCCCGCTTCAAGGCCGACTTCGAGAATAAGCGCGCTTCGCGGGCGCGTGAAGCCCGCAATCATCGCGTCCAGGAAGCTCTTCTGGGAACGCGCCACAACCTCTAGGCGCTCTGTTGGAGACAATTCGACCGTCAATACGCCACGGAGAATAAGGCCACTCGAGACCACCAGAGTGTGCTCTCCTGGAGAGGCCCGTATGTCAACGCTCTGGCCAATCCAGAGCGTGGCCACCTTTCTGCCATCCAACTGGACGCGAAACGGTACGCCGCATCCGAGAAGCTGCGTTAGGCGTCTTATTGAGATCAAAGCTTGCGGTCCGCCTACCTCAGTTTCCCTCCACTCCTTAGCCGCGGACATCTTCGCCAACCGTGGTCCGTCTACCTCAGTTTCCCTCCACTCCTTAGCCGCAGACATGTTCGCCAACCTTGGTTCCGGCATAGCTGCCGACGACCAAGCGGCCGCGGCCGCGCGCCAACCCCAGAAACCCCATAACCATGCCCCTTCGCGGCCATCCCGGCCGCGCTTGCGATGTTCATCCCCCGACCGCTCAACCCAACCCAAGCGATCAGCCCATCGGCAAGCTAAGTGGCCTTGGTCGTAAGTTCGTCGTGCAATTTGGGGCAGGGGTTATGTCGCTTGCGGCGAATCGGTTGGCATGGCCCGCCAGAGCTCTGATGTGATCGAGCTGACCGATGAGGAGCGTGGTGAACTTGAGGCGATCGCTGGCCGGTTGACCGCGCCGTTCCGGACCGTGCAGCGGGCGCGGATCGTGCTTTACGCGGCGCAGGGTCTGACCAACGTGGAGATTGCGGCGCGGCTGGATACGTCGCCGGAGGTCGTCGCGAAGTGGCGAAGACGGTTTCGATCAGATCGGCTGACGGGTCTGGTGGATAAGCCGCGCGCGGGTCGCCCGCGCCGTTTTCCCCCCGGAGCAGGTGGCTCAGGTCAAGGCGGTCGCGTGCGAGCTGCCGAGCGAGCTTGGCGTTCCGATCTCACGGTTCTCCCGGGCTGAGCTTCACCGGCTGGTGATCGAGCGCGGCGTGACGGACGCGTCGGCAGCGACGATCGCTCGGTGGTTGGCCCAGGACGCGCTCAAACCGTGGCAGCACCGCTCCTGGGTGTTCCCGCGCGACCCCAGGTTTCTCGAGCGCGCTGGCCCGGTGCTCGATCTTTACCAGCGCCGCTGGAAGGGCCGGCTGCTGCACCCCGGCGAGTACGTGATCTGTGCCGATGAGAAGACCCAGATCCAGGCCAGACAGCCTCGCTATCAGACCGCGGCGCCGAGCCCAGGTCACGGCCAGCGGATCGAGCACGACTACGACCGCGGCGGAGCGCTCTCCTACCTCGCCGCCTGGGACGTCCACCGCGGCCGCCTGCACGGCCGCTGCGAGCAGCAGACCGGGATCGTGCCCTTTGGCCGGCTGATCGAACAGGTCATGAGCACCGAGCCATACGCCAACGCCAAGCGCGTGTTCTGGATCGTGGACAACGGCAGCTCGCACCGCGGGCAGACAGCAGTCAAGCGGTTCGAGGCCCAGTGGCCAACGCTACGGCTCGTGCAACTCCCGTTCTACGCCTCATGGCTCAACCAGATCGAGATTGTCTTCTCCGTCATCCAGCGCAAGGTGCTGACCCCAAACGACTTCACCAGCCTGCAGCAGGTCGTCGACCGCCTCGACGCCTTCGAGCACCACTACAACCAGATCGCCGAGCCATTCGACTGGGCCTTCACCCGCTCCGACCTCGAACGTCTCATCGCCCGCGTCGCCGCGCACGAACCGCGTCTCCGGCTCGCCGCATGATCACTCACGAACTAATGACCGAGACCACTAAGCCGCGGCTGAGCGCTCGTCAACCACCCCGCGATCATCGTCAAACCGGCGCATCCGACGCATCCAGTCGCACCGAAACGCGGACTGAAAAAGCTGGACGAATGATCGAGCTAACCCCGCTGACCCAGAGGGCCCGGGTGGCTCGATGAGCAGACCGCGATGCCGGTCGCGGTCAAGCTGGTCGCGTTCCCCGGGCGTCGGGGCCTCTGCAGACGGCAACGTGATCTGCGGGGTGATGACCGAGGCGCTGCGCGCCGGCGGCTCGCCGGGCGAGGTGCAGGCGGCGGTGCTGCCCGCGCTGCAGCAGGCCCACTGGACGATCACCGTGCCTTCTCAGAACACCAGCGCGTCGGCGAGGACCGCCGCCACCTGGCCGCGGAGATCGGCGAGCTGATCGCTGGGTTGTCTCTGAGCTGGTCGCGGCGGGGTGGAGCGAGACCGACGCTGAAAAACGCCAGGCGTGCACCAGCTCGCCGGTGATCTACCCAGGCGTCTCAGGCGCCCTACGGGCGAGTTCCGCATTGATCATCCTGATGGTCGGCTGGCGCCGACCAGACCGCCGGCCATCCCTGGCTGCTCTTCGCCGAGCGCTCCTCAGGGTCGTTGACCGTAGGCGAGTACTCCTGCCTGAGCACAACGGTGATGGAGAGGTTGCCGACGCAGAAGAAGCCGATGAGAGCGAGCAGGACGAAGCCGTCGACGGTGCCGGCGATTTGGAGGGGCAGCAGCAGCAGTGTGAGGACGGCCATGCAGCCGACGAGGATCACCCCGGCGGGCCTGTGTCCTTGCTACAGCCATTGGAGGCGTCCGACGTAGCTCTTAAGGTGTCGCGGAGAATGATCTATTCCCCGCGACAACGCCGGTCAAGTCATCCAAGGCGACAGGTGATCCCGGTCTCGAGGCGCCGGGTCTCGCCGACGCATTCCCTGCGATGACCGAGTCAGGGCGTCCGGTCAGGCGGCTGCGGGCGGTACACGAGCGCCCGACGCTCAGCGAGGCGGCCGCCGCGTTCTTGGCCCAGCCAGACCTGGCGGCGTCGAGCCGGCGTTCCTATACCCAGACGCTGGGGCGGCTGCGGGCGGCGCTGGGCGAGGACCGGCCGGTCGACGACGTCGGGAGCCGGGAGCTCGAGCGCGCCTTCTGGGAGGCCTGGGGGCAGACGGCGCCGGCGACGTGGAACCGCCACGTCGCGACGCTGCGATCGTTTGCCAGCTTCGGCGCGCGGCATGGCTGGCTGGAGGCTGGCCTCGCCGACGGGCTTGCGCGTCGGCGCGAGCCCGCGGATCGCACTCGCGCGATCCCGTACGCCCAGCTGGAGCGGCTGTGGCGCCGCGACGACGTCGCTGTCCGGGAGAAGGCGCTGTGGCGGCTTTTGTATGAGACCGCCGCGCGGGCGCAGGAGGTTCTCTCGCTCGACGTCGACGACGTCGACTTGGACAACCGCCGGGCGCGGGTGCGCTCCAAGGGCGGCGATCGCGACTGGCTGCATTTGCAGACTGGCTCGGCGCGGCTGCTGCCGAGGCTGGTCGCCGGCCGGAGGCACGGCCCGGTGTTTCTCTCAGATCGCCGGCCGGCGCCGGCGAGGACGCCCGCCACCGCGGACCTGTGCCCCGACACCGGCCGGGCGCGGCTGTCTTACCGCCGCGCCGAGGAGATCTTCAGCGCCGCGTCGGGCGGGTGGACGCTGCATCAGCTGCGCCATTCCGCGCTCACTCACCTCGCCGAGGCCGACGTGTCGCTGCCGTTGTTGATGGCCAAGAGCCGGCATCAGTCGCTGCGCTCGCTGCAGCGCTATGCCCGTCCGGGCCCCGAGGCGGTTGCCAGGTTGACCGCCGATCACGATCCGGAGCGCCGGCGGCGGTGAGCCCGCCACACCCACGCCGCCGAGCTGGCCCGGGAGGGCACGCCGATCAACGTCATCCGCGACGACCTCGGCCACACGTCGCTGGCGGTCACCGACCGCTACCTGCGCGACGTCGCCCCCCAGGCGGTGATCGACACCCTCAAGGCCCGCCGCTGGGACGGCGCGTAGACGACCAGCCGAAGATGAGCCGTCGGCCGTCTGGGGCATGTGCGGCGGGCCCAGGCAGGACGCACGCGATCACGGGGTCGGGGGAGCTGCTCGCAGGCCCTCAGACGGGCGCACAGCGCGTCACAGCACCGGCGGTCCCGCGACGAGCCCGTGATACGGGCCGGAGCCTCAAGCAACGGCGCGGCGCGGTAGGAGCTACCCGCCGCCGACGCTTGGCATGCAGCGCGGCAGCCGCCGTCAGCGCGTCGACGCTTGCTCGAGTTCTGCTGCTCGTTGGGCGATGCGCTCTTCGTCGGTGATCAGTTGCCACAGGCTCGTGCGTCGCGAACCGCCGCTGTGGACCTGGCCCGCGCGCTGCAGTTCAAGCAGGCGTTCACGGACCCGGCTCTCGGGCACCTTCGTCCGGGCGGCGAGCGCGATAATGCTCAGCCCGCCCGTGGAGGCGGCAAGCAGCTCCTCGAGCTGCCCGGAGGCAAGCTCGCGCCGCCGAGACCCGCGCTGCGGTCTCGACTGCGCCGTCTGACCGGGCTCGCTTGGCTTTGTGCGTCGGCGAGCGGGCCGCGGCGTCGACGCCGCGCTGGCATTGTCGGCCGCGGGGACAGGAAGCTCAGCGGCACGCGCGGCGCTGTCCGCGCTGCTCGCAAAACGCCGCGGGCGGCGTGTCCCGATGGATGAGCGTCGGGCTGGCGCTGGGACAAGCGCAGCGCGGGCGGCTTCAAGTGAGCGGATCTGGTCTTGGGCGGCAGCGATCCGTTCGGCGATCGCCTCGGCGAGCTCAGCGACGTTGGACACGTGCGCGATCCTAGTCAGCGCCGGGTGTGCCGCGCTGCCGTTGGCGGCGATCAAGGAGCCCCGGCGCTTCTCGTCGACCCGCCCGGCCCGCGGCGCAACGGACGGCTAACGAAGGGCCTGCTGGCGGCTCCCCCCGGGGTCTTTCACCAGCAGCGGCGTGCGGTCCGCTGGCGCTGAGAGACTTCCTACGGGTGAGCTCCAGACCCGTCCCGCACGGCGCTTCGGCCGAGCGCCACGCGTGGGTCAGCGTCGCGACGGCGACTGCCTGGCAGCGACGCTTCGAGGGCGAGCTGGCGACCGGCTCGCCGTCGCAGCGGGTTCTCAGCGCCATCCAGGGCGTCCTGGCCGCCGGCGTCTGTTCAGAGGAGATTCATCGACGCGCTGTGCAGCGCTGATCCGAGCTTTGACCACGCCGAGGCCGAGCACCTCGTCGCCATCACGCCCGTCCTGCTGGGCGCCGTCGGGAGCGTCAACCAGGCGCTCATTACGGCGCGGTCCTGCACGACTACCCGTGACCGCGGACTGATCACCCCGCCTCGTAGGCTGCGGATCCTCCGAGGCCCTTGCGTTGGAGCTGCGCGACGTCGACTTGGCCGAAAGGGACGGTGCGGGTCAGGCACGGCAAGAGCGAGCGGTCGCGGGCGTGGGCCTGGATGAGCAGACCACGGCGCTGTTGGCCCGGTGGATCGACCGCCGCCGACGCCTGGGCGCCACCGGCGCCCCAGGGGCCGAGCATGGCGCGGGAGGGACGCCGATCAATGTCATCCGCGACGACCTGGGTCACACCAGCCTGGCGGTCACCGATCGCTATCTGCGTGACGTCGCTTCCCAGGCGGTGATCGACACGCTCAGAGCTCGTCGCTGGGAGGGTGCGTAGCCTGCCCGGCTGGTGAAGGTCGGTGCGATCATCAAGCTCATCGAGGACGATGGCTGGCAGCACGTGGCGACGCGCGGAAGTCATCGCCAGTACCGCCATCCGACCAAGCCAGGCAAGGTGACCGTGCCCGGTAAACCATCACGCGACTTGCCCAAGGGCCTGGAAACGAGCATCCTTCGCCAAGCAGACCTCAAACCATGACCGATCCTGAGCGTTACACGATCCTTCTCGAGCGCGCCGACGACGGCGGGTGGGGCGCGTGGTCGCCTGATCTGCCCGGCTGCGTCGCGCTCGGTGACACGATCGAGCAGGCGATCTCAGAGATGCGCGAGGCGATCGCCTTTCACCTCGAGGGCCTGGCCGAGGGCGGCGATCTGGTCCCCGAGCCGACCGGTCCGGGCGTGTACATCGAGCAGCACGCCGTCACTGCGGCCGCGTGACCCATCAGCCGGCGCGTGAGCGCCCGCTCTGATCCATCGGCGTGACGTGATCATCGCGGGGACTTGCCCGGAGGGCGCCGTGGACGTTTGGTCTGCCGCGGGCGTTGAGCGGGCCGCCAGCCTGACGAAGAGTCGCTGACCGGCTTCTGCGCTTCCTCGGTGGCTGCCGGCGTGTCCCGGGCACGCCTTGGGCGTGCGGTCGGCCCGGGGGCCTCCCAGGGTGGTTGCGCTGCCCCGTCGTCGTCGCCTTGGGCGTGCGGTCGGCCGGGGGCCTTCCGTGGGGCCGGTGCGCCCCGTCCGGGGGCGCTCGCGCCTGCGGCGCGGGGCACGCCTGGCGGCGTGCTGCCGGCCCGCCTTCCGGGCGGGCCGGTGACCGGCGCTGCGCGCCTTGACATCCGATGAGTCGCGGATGTGCGAGTTATGTCGCTGCGTGACACACTCGCTGCGCTCGCGTGTCAGCGCGGCAACCAACTCGCCCTCGGTCGCGACTGCGTCGCTCGGTCGGGGGCGCCCCCTTTGGGGGCGCAGAGTGCGGGGGTGAGGGTGGCGCACAGGGGCGGTGCGTCCGGTGGGGGAGCGACACTGGTCTGTTCTGATGAGCGAGAACCGTGTGCGGGTGATCCATGTGCGCCTGAGCGAGACCGAGCTGGGGCGGATCGATGCCGAGCGCGGTGGGATGGGGCGGTCGGTGTGGATTCGCGAGCGGCTGGCGCAGGCTCAGGGGTGGCCGGCGCCGGCGCCGGCGGGCCGGGCGCCGGACGCGCCGGGGGTGGTGGTGGAGGCGTTGGGGATTTTGCGCGGCGCGGCCAATAACTGGAATCAGATGGCGCGGATCGCGAACACGACCGGCGAGCTGCCCGACAGCCTGGGCGAGGTCGGGGAGATGTTGCGGGCGGCGACGGGGCGGGTGATCGCGGAGCTGGGGGCGTGGCGGGCGCGCGAGCCCTGGAGTCAGGGGCGGTGATCGCGAAGGTGTCGCGAGCCAAGGACCCCGGGGCGATGTGCCGCTACGTGTTCGGTCCGGGGCGCGCGGAGGAGCACGTCTCAGCGCGGGTGATCACCGGGAACATCGCTGCCGAGGATGAGCGGGGGGTGCGGGTGGGATTGCGCGAGCAGGCGGCGTTGCGGCCGGAGCTGGCGCGGGCGAGCTATCACGTGGCGTTGGCCGCGGCGCCGGAGGATCGCCGGATGAGCGATGCGGAGTGGGCGCAGGTCAGCGAACGGTTTGCCTCAGAGATGAGATTGGACGGGTGTGCGTGGGTGGCGGTTCGTCACGACGACGTCGCGCGTGACGGGCGCGAGCACGTGCATCTGTTGGCGGTCGCGGTGACCGATGAGGGACAGCGGTGGGATGACTCGCTGGATCGCCCGCGGGCGATAGCGGCGTGCCGGGCGATCGAGGCAGCGCGCGGGCTTCAGGTCGCCGACGCGCCCGCCCGGCGCGGCTATCTTGACGCGGCGACGCCGCAGGCCGCGCGGCAGGCGGCGCGGCGTGACGGGGAAGTGCCCGACAAGCAGCGCGCTCGCAGCGCGTTGGAGCGCGCGGTTGACCGCTGTGACGGCACCTGGGAAGGTTTTCAACGACAGGCCGAGCACGAAGGCCTGCGTCTGGATGTGCGTGAGCGCGACGGCCGGGTGGCGGGCGTGGGGGTGACGATCGACCGCGCCGACGGGGAGGGCGAGCGCACCTTTAAAGGCTCGGCGCTGCACCGGTCGCTGTCGGCCGCGGGGATCGAACAGCGCCTCTCGGAGCGCGCCCACGCGATCGAGCACGACCGCGGGCCGGGCCGGGAGCAGGGGATGGGGTGGTGAGGGTGCTTGGCCGGCGGCGCAGTCGGGGGCTGGTGGCAGAGCTCGAGCGCGCCGAGGATCCGCTGGTGGTGCTCGGTGGGACGCTCTGCGCCGAGGGGCATGGGCCGGTGATCGGTTGGACAGCCGATGGCTATCCGGTGGTGGTCTCCTCGCGGACCAGCTCGTTGATCCTGGGCCGGTCGGGGTCGGGGAAGACCCGGGGGGTGCTCACCGGGGCGATCTGGTCGTGGCCGGGGCCGGTGATCGCCACCACGACCAAGCCCGATCTGCCGCATAGCTGCGCTGCGGTGCGCGCGCGGCACGGGCGGGTGGCGGTGTTCGCCCCCGCCGGCGTGCAGGCGGTTCCGCCGGGGTGTGTGGAGCTGCGCTGGTCGCCACTGGCCAGCGCGGGGGAGTATGCGCGGGCGGATCAGATCGCGCGGCAGATGACCGGCGCCGCCGTCGGCGGGCGGGATGAGACCGCCCAGCACTTCGCCGACCGCGCCGCGGACGCGCTGGGGGCGATGCTGCATGCCGCGGTGCTGGGCGGGGTGGGCATGAGCCACGTGGTCGCCTGGGTTGACCGCCAGGACTTCAAAACCCCGGCGGGCTATCTCAAGCGCGCCGAGGTCCCGCGCGACGTGCTCGCCGGCGTCGCTGACCTGGAGGCCCGCGAGCGCGGTGGGGTGATGGGCACCGCCACCCGCGCGATCCGCGCCTGGCGGTTCTCTGGCGCGCGGCGGGCGAGCAGCGTGCCGGTGGAGGGCGAGCCCGCGCGGTGGCTGGATGCCGCCGAGTTCGCGGCCTCTGAGGCGGACACGATCCTGATCGTGTGCCCGAGCGAGGACGCCGATCAGATCGCCCCGCTGGTCGTCGGCCTGTTAGAGGATCTGCGCCGCAGCATCTACAAGCACTCCGACCGGATCGTCGCGGCCGCCCGCGGGGAGGGGGACCTGTCGGTGGAGCGCCGCGAGCCGCCGGTGCTGGCGGCGTTGGATGAGCTGTGCAACATCGCGCCGTGGCCGGCGCTGCCCTCGGTGTTGACCGAGGGCGGCGGCCGGGGGCTGATCGTCTGTGGCGTGCTGCAGGACCTCTCCCAGGCGCGGGAGCGCTGGGGCCACCAAGGCGCCAGCCTCCCCGGCCTCGCCGGCGACCTGGTCGCCCTGGAGGGCATCCGCGACCCTCACACCCTGCAGCTGCTCTCCACGATCCTGGGCGAGGTGTGGGAGCCCGTGAGCACGGTCAGCGACAGCACATCGGTCACCTACACCGGCGGTGGGCTGGCGTTGGGGATGGCCAGCGGCCGGGGGCGCCAGCGCGGCCGGTCGATCACTCCGCAGCGAATGCCGGCGGTGAGCCCGGGCGAGATCGCGCAGATCGCGCCCGGGAGCGCGCTGGTCATCCAACGCGGAGTGAGCTGGGGGCGGATCGAGCTGGCCAACTGGGATCAGCATCCCGCCTGGCAGGCCATCGCCGATCACGTCAGGCGGGCGGCGTGAACCACCACCACGACCAGAGCACCGACGGCCTGCTCATGCTGGCCGCTGGGGTGCTGGTCGCCGGCGCGGTCGCGGGCGCGTTCGTGCTTGACCACGTGCCCTGGCTGTTGCCGTGGGCGCTGATCGCGATCATCTGCGGCTTGATCGCCGCGGCGGTCGCGCTCGCCCACGGGCACGTCAGCGGCCACGTGCCGCTGGCGATCGCCACGGTGGCGGTGGTGGTCGCCGCGGTCACCTGGGCCGGCGGCTACGGACCGCAGCTCAACCGCGACACCCGCCGCCAGATCCGCGCCCGCCCCGCCGCCCAGGTAGCCGCCTACCAGCATCAGCCCGCTCCCCAGCCCGCCCGACGCCATCCGCCGGCCGGGCATCCGCGATACCACCCCGCTGGGCGGCGTCACACCACTGCCCTGCGTCCCGTCAAGCCCACCGAGGCGGCGCTGCTCTATGGCGCCGGCACGCTGGGTCGCTGGCACTGGCAGCGGATCATCACCGGCTGGGCGCTGCTGCTGGGCGCGCCGGTGGCGCTTTTGGGGATCGCTGCGGGCCTCGGCGCCGCGCTCTGGCGCCAGCGCCCCACCCCACCACCACGACCGCGACAGCCCAGCGCCGGCGCGGGCAGCCTGCGCACCGCCGGACGATGACCGCGCGGGCGCTCAACGTCGCCCCCGAGGTCGCCCAGCTCATGCCGGCCGCGCGGCCAGCCCGCAGCTCCGATCCACAGCCGACCACCCCCGCCGCCCGCGGGCTTGACCGACGCGCCGCCGGCGCCACCCTCACCATCGTTCGGGCAAGAGGGGCCCAGCCCCAACCACGCGATCCTCCGCCCCGCTCCGCTTCTCCCCGGCCTTCTGCCCCACCGCGGGGAGTCCGCTACCTGTCGCCCCGTCGCCGCCGCCGCGGCTTGCACGTCTCGGCCCGCGCCACCCGGGCCTGCAGCTGTGCGTCGTCGAGGTCAAGCAGGCTGGTGAGCGCGGCGGCGACGGTCAGGCCGGCTGGCAGGCGCAGCTGGTAGATCCGCTCCTCGAGCTCTGAGACGAGCTCGGGCGGCAGCCGATAGCTGACGGTCCGGTCAAAGCTGCTCCAGTCCCGCCACGGGTCGGGCCCGACCGCCGGCGCCGGGCCGGGGGTCGACGGCGACGCGCCCGCGGGCGCCAGGCGCGGGGACGGTGCGCGCTGGCGGCCCGGCGGGACGTCGGGACCGACGACCGGCGCCGTCGCGGCGGGGTCGCCGATCTGGCTGGGCTGGGTGACCGGCAGCAGATCGAGTCTAAGGCCGCCGCTCATGCCGCCGCTCCCAGGACCTCGTCGCCGAGCGCCTCGATCGCGCGGGCAACATCGCTGTCGGGACGGCCGACGGCGAGCGGGACGCGCTCGATCGCGGCCTGGTGCACGAGCGCGCGCGCCGGAATGCGCACCGCGCAGCGCTGCAGCCCCAGCCCCATCACCGCCTCGGTGATCGAGCGGTCGGCGCGGCGGCGCAGCAGCCCGGTCGGCGTGCGGTTGGCCACCACCCACAGCCGCGGATGCTCGGGCATCTGCGCGAGCGCGCGCACCCGGCCCAGTTCCTGCAGCCGCGCGCGCAGCTCGACGAGCCCCTGGGCCGCGCCCTCGTCCTCGACGCTCACCGGCGCCAGCACGGCGTCGGCGATCACCAGCGCGTTGATCGTCAGCTGACCGAGGTTGGGCGGGGTGTCGATCACGATCAGGTCAAACCGCGCCCGCAGCGGCTCGAGCGCCTCGCGCAGGAAGAACTCGCGGCCCGCCCGGCCGACGAGCGCCTGCTCGACCTCGGCGAGGTCGCGGCGAGCGGGCAGCACGCGCAGCGTCTCAACCGCCGGGGAGGCGATCAGCGCGTCGCTCGCCGCCAGCCCGCCGGCGAGCACCTCGACGAGCGTCGCGTCGCCGGGCACGACCCCCGCCTGGCGGGTGAGCGCGAACTGCGGGTCGAGGTCGACGGCGAGGACGCGCTCACGCCGGGAGCGCAGCGCCGCGAGGTTGAGCGCCGCGGTGGTCTTCCCCACCCCGCCCTTCTGGTTGGCCACCACGACGACGCGCATCGCCTACCCGTTCGACGTGTCAGCGTGCCCTCCTGCACGCCTGTCTGCATGTCCGCCTGCCTGCCCGCGTGCCTGCCCACCTGCCTGCAAGTCCGCCTGCCTGCCCGCGGGCATGTCGGCACGCCCGCCTGTCCGCTTGTCCGCCGGCCGGCAAGCGGGCTGGCCGACAAGCCCGCGGGTTGGCTGGCTTGCAAGCTTGTTTACAAGTTTGACGAGATGCTGGCCACACGGTCACCGCGCGCCTGAACGCTTCAGGCGGCGAGCGTCAGCTGCGCACCGCGCCGGTCCAGCGCGGGCTCGAGCGGCGGGGGGTGGGTCTGGAGGAGATCCGCCTGGCCGCGGCCGCCGTGCGCCGCGAGGCGGATACATCCTCGGATGAGCGCAGAGCGCAAGGCGTCACCGGCGGCGCGGGCGGCTCTAGCCGCCCAGGCCCGGCAGCATCAGCACGCCGCCGAGGCTCGGGCGATCAACGCGCAGCTCGTAGCCGGCCCTCGTGCGATGGACGGCCAGCCGCGAGTACCGCGGATCCTTTTCGGCAATCCGCTCCGCGGCCCGGATCAGCGAGGCGCGACGGTCACGCTCGCGGGCTGCGGTGATGCCGAACTCCTCATAGAGCTCGTCGGTGAGCGTGATCGCCAGACGCTCCGTGTGCTGGGTGATCGCCTCGAACTCGCTCGTGTGCGCCGCCAGATAGATCGCCAGGCGCTTGGCGATCCCGCCCAGGCCGCGCAGCACATGCCACGCGATCGCCGCGACGGTCTGCGCATCAAGCTGGTCGACAAGCCAGGAGCCCAAGCGGATCTCGAGGGTCCCCGACTGGCGGCCGGCGGCCGCGCCCGTCACCGGCTCGTGGATCGTCAGCTCCTGGATGATCCGCCGACGCTTGCTCGCACGCCACCGCTCGTCCTCACCATCGACGGTGAGGACCGTGAGATCGAGGCTGACGTTGTAGAGGTGATCCAAGGCCTCGCGGACCAGCGCGTACTGCATCCCGCCGTGGCGGGCACCATAGAGCGCCTGAGCAAGCTCGCCGAGCGTCGCGCTCAGCCGTCCATCCACCGGGCGGCCAACCTGATACCAGCGGGTGATCGCCCACGTGAGCACGTCGAACTCAAGCTCGCCCAGCGGCGCGTTCTTCGCGTTGGCCATGAAGTCCAGCAGCCGCGGGTCACGCCGCTGGATCTGGGGCGCGAGCGTCCGTGTGCCCATCTGCCACACCGGGCTGCCGGCCAGGGAACGCTCCAGGTAGCCGACGGCCTCGGGATCATCGAGCGCCAGATCGCGCCCACGTCCACTTCCAGCCATTACTCGGCCGAGGCTAAGCGGTGCCTCGGACAGAACGCGAGCTGACCTACAGAGGCCGCGCGCGCTCACCTACAGACCCCTCCACAGGCCTGTCGCACCAGCGCAGCGACGACGGTCACCCCGAGGACGCGAGCCCAACGTGCAAACAGCCCGGCTGTGACGGTCAGCGGACGCGATAAGCGCTCGGCACAGCGCCACAGACACGCTCGTGGGTCCGATTGCAGGGAACCGGCCCAGGCGGTGCCGCGACGTTAGTCGCCCGCGGGCCGTCGGCCAGGCACGGTGCGGGTCTCGCTACAGACCCCGCGCGTCTGCCTACAGACCCCCCGCGCGTCTGCCTACAGAGAAAACGCGCGTCCTCCTACAGAGCGCGGCTCCTCCTACAGGGCCGATCGCCGGGCTTCTGTCCGAGCGGCTGACCACGATCCTCGGTCATGCCTCTCGCCCCCAAGCCGGACGGCGCGCCCATGTAGCCGACGCCCGCTGCAGCGGACGGTTAACGCAAAAAGGACCGAGCAGCAACTCGGTCCTCTGCGAAGTCCGTCTGATCCTCGATAGCCCGTCGAAGGCGAACGAACTGCTCGAGCAGGCGAACGAACAAATGATCTGCGCGGGAACTGTAGCGGCTCACCGGACGGAACCGGAGGGTCGGGAGGGCGAGCGTGTTGCGGCCGGCTGGCCGCCTGTGAGTGCTGCCGCGAGCGTCGCCGTGCGCGGCGTTGGCGGTGGCTCTCACCGCACCACCACCTCGTGCCCGACGCGGCCCTCGGGCACCGTCGCGGCGCGCGTTTCGGCACGCCGGGCAGCTTCCCGAGCAGCCGCAGGGCGTCGAGATCCTCGCCGCGGTCGCGCAGGCCCGCGCACGGGCGGGACGCGAGCAGGGCTGGGACGCGCGGCTTGAGTCATCGCTGCTGGCCGTCCACGGCTACCTGTGGCGGCGGGGGAGAGGGGAGAAATGGGCCGGCGCGCAGGGCTCGGTCCGCTATGGCTGCTCAATCGCTCAGCTGGTCTTCGGCCTCGCGCCGATCATGGGCTGGCGCGGAATCCCCGACCGGCACGACACCGCCGGCCGTATGCGGTTTGTCAAGCGCCACCGCAAGAGCGTGCAACGGTGGCTGGCATGGCTGGAGCTCGCCGAGCTCGTCCACCACACTCCCCAGCAGGACGAGGAAGGCTTCTGGTGGCGCACGATCATCGAGCTGCGCCCCACACCGCCCCTCGAGAAGGACATGCTCAAAGCAGCGCGGCGCCGGCGCCTGGGATGGTGCGAGGCCGAGGAGCGCCGCCGCGCCCGCGGCCGCCACCGCGACCTCACCCTGATCCTGCGACGCGCCCAGCTCACGCGCTCACAGCGCCGCGCACGCGCCGTTCAGCGCCGCCGCCAGCTGTGCGAGCACCAGGCCCGCGCCCAGGTCCGCGAGCTGGCCGCGCGCAGCCTCGCCGACGCCATTAAGCCACATCTGACGCACCCCTTCGGGACCTCGACTACGTCTCGGAACTCTTCGAAAGAGACAAATAACCAATCACGGTGGTCTAGAGGAGCCGCGGGCGCGCGCATTGCGCTACCGCCATTCGCCACCGAGGCACACACCGACAACATCAGCACCGAGACAGCGGGCGGCGACGACGCCGAGGACATCCGCTGGGCGATCTACCATCAGGTCCACGGGCTGTGGGTCAGCCGCAGCACCGAGGCATGGCAGCCCCACGTCGGAGCGCTGGTCGATCGCGTTGGCCGACTTGACGACTGGCCTGAGGAGCACCGCTGTCCGCGGTGGCGGCTGATCGAAGCCTGGGCGCTGGCGGCACACGGACCGGCGATGGCCGCCGCGGGCGCCGGACGGCTCGCGCTGTGGCGCGAGGACCATGCTCATCACGGCCCGCGGCTGGACCGCGCGCTGGCCCGCTACGGCCGCTACGCCCAGACGCGCCCCCCGAACTGGCCCGCGGTGCCGGTCGCGGCGTTCGCGCGGTTTGTCACCGACTGCGTGTCCGGACTGGACGGACCCGAGCACGGGATGGCCTACGACGTGCAGCGCTTCAACCAGCTGACGCGACAGATGAGCGCCTACGCCCACATCACCCATCCCGACAACGCGACCCGGGCCAAGAGCCGGGCCCGGCGCCGCGACGCCGCCCGGGCG
>Ga0213875_10001193_pt1 | contig 17776 bp, 14 predicted proteins | sample BarmaccomBMRX_R8_FD_160105 | JGI IMG/M metagenome (GOLD analysis project Ga0213875, IMG submission 160105) | Root-associated microbial communities from Barbacenia macrantha in rupestrian grasslands, the National Park of Serra do Cipo, Brazil - RX_R8 | ecosystem: Host-associated > Plants > Roots... | reverse complement strand
GCAGACGGTTCGTGATTTTTTCGATTTGCTCGGAAGAAGCAGGATCGTTGGTGGCGGAGCCGGCGCGCGGAAGAATTTCGTTCGCGGGTACTGGTGAGCCGAACGCGAGGGCTCGGGCGGCGGCATGGCTCGCGGTACTTCCGAAGTTAACGAGCGCGTGATCGCGGCGAGCGCGGAGAAAGGCCGCCACGTCGCGGGCGCCGATTTCCATTTCTAGCGCAGTGGTGACGCCGTCTGCGATCTTGAGTTTGTCACTTTCGATGTTCTGCCCGTGCTGGTGCAGATCGATGAATCCAGGCGAGACGACCAGGCCCTCGGCGTCGATGACGCGCTTACCGTCGAGGGCGCGCTCAGAGAGGACGGCGATGCTGCCGCCGTTTATGCCGACGTCCCGGATCGCATCGAGGTTAGTTTCGGGATCCATCACTCGGCCGTTGTGGATTACGACATCATACGTTTGGGCTGAGAGCGGGGCGGCAAGGTAGAGCGTTGCGAGCGCGAGTGCGAAAAGTGGGAGTTTGGTCATCGGGCTATCGGACTGTTATTGATGGTAGCCCCTGCGCTGTCGCGTGGCATTGGGGAGTTGCGCGTAAGTGTATTCGATCACTCGTAAACGAAGTTTAATGTCAACTTCAGGGCACCTTTCTTCGGAATTCGACAGTCTACTCATGAGGCACGCTAGGGCGCCACGCAGTAGCCAAAAAGGAGACATTGCTAAATGAAGAAGATCATGATCGCCGCTCTCGGCCTTTCCCTGCTCCCGGTGGCTGCGCTGTTTGCTCAGAACACGTCGACGGGCAGCACGGACACTAACACGATGAAGAGCACCAAGAAGTCTAAGAAGAGGAAGAGCACCAAGGGTTCTTCGGACACGATGAGTTCTACGGCCACGACCTCGACCAGCAATAAGTAAGTTGGGTCGGGTTCGTCGGTACGGTTTTACCGCGGTTTGAGACGCGATACGCGATCTTAAGCCGCGTTTTCTTTTTTCGGGAAGACTATTTCACTCCGGGGGACGGACGTCAGCCAGCGCTACAGCTGTATTCGACCTCATAGGCTCGTGAATTCGTCCAAATGTTCCTCTGACGCACCAAACAGCAGCGAATCCGGAATCGCCGCAACCTCACCTTTGAGAAATCCAAAAGGCAACTCGCCCTTGCCGGTCGGCACAATCTGCGCGACAACTGATCCGTTGCGCTTGAGAAATACGGGCTCGCCCCGCTCGGCGCTTTCGACCAGTTGTGACAACCTTTTCTTCGCCTCGTGCATGTCGGCTTCGATCATAGCCGCAGCTTAGCTATAGCGCTCAACTAAGTCAAACCTCGAGGGTCCGGCCGCCCCGATCGGTCTGATCGCACCCCCATAATGTGAACCCGGTATGTGTATTCCACCTCCCAAAAACCCGCGCAAATCGCCTTAAAACCCCTGATTTTTCTTCACCAGAGCTAAATGTTTGTTGCTATACTGAAGACGAACCAATCTAAAAGGCAAAAGCTCTGTTGATCTCTGTCCACCTGGGAGAACCAGCTTGAAGCGCGCCGGCTCTGACGATTCCCTCCGTTGCTCCTTTTGCCATAAGAGCCAAGACGTAGTTGGGAAGTTGATCTCATCCCCTAGCGATTACCCGCGAGCCTACATCTGCGACGAGTGCATTGCGGTTTGTAATTCGATCATTGAAGACGACCGGCAGGAACATACCTATGGTGGACCCGGCAAGCTTCCACGGCCGCTCGAGCTGAAAGAATACCTCGATCAGTACGTTATCGGGCAGGAATCGACCAAAAAGAAGCTTGCGGTCGCGGTCTACAACCACTACAAGCGCATCCAGATGAACAAGCAGCGCGGTAGTGAGGTCGAGCTTTCGAAATCCAACATTCTGCTGATCGGCCCTACCGGCACCGGCAAAACACTGCTGGCCCAAACGCTAGCTCGCATCCTCGACGTCCCCTTCGCGATCGTGGACGCGACCACTCTTACGGAAGCCGGCTATGTCGGCGAAGATGTCGAAAACATCATCCTGCGCCTGCTTCAAAACGCAGATTGGGACGTCCAGCGCGCGCAGACCGGCATCATATATATAGACGAAATCGACAAAATCGGGCGCAAGGACGAGAATCCGTCCATCACGCGCGATGTCTCGGGCGAAGGCGTGCAGCAAGCGCTGCTCAAGATCCTCGAAGGCACAGTAGCCAACGTTCCGCCGCAAGGCGGGCGCAAGCACCCGCACCAGGAATTCACGCCGGTTGATACAACGAACATTTTGTTTATCTGCGGCGGCGCGTTCATCGGCCTTGAGAAAGTCATCGCGCGCCGGGTAGGGACCAAATCGATCGGCTTCGTTCAACCGGAGGATAAGGATTGCCGGCGCAACTCGACACCCGCGCGCCGGGACACGGATCTTCTGGGGCAGTGCCAGCCGGTCGACTTGATTAAATACGGCTTCATCCCCGAGTTCATCGGCCGCATGCCGGTTAGCGCCGTTCTCGAAGATCTGTCCAAAGAGGCTCTGGTGCAGATCCTCACGAAACCGAAAAACGCAATCGTGAGGCAATATCAAAAGCTGTTCGAGTTCGAGAATGTTAAGCTCAAATTTAGCGAGGACGCCCTTGACGCCGTCGCGCAGCTTGCGATGGAGCGAAAAGTGGGTGCCCGGGGTCTGCGTATGATCCTCGAGGATCTCATGCTGGACCTGATGTACTATCTCCCAACATTCAAAAAAGTTCGTGAGTTCCTGGTGACCAAAGAGATGGTGCTCTCGCAAAAGATCAACTTGGCGGTGCTTGAGAAGGCGGGCTAGAAGGCCTTTCGCCTCGAGAGAATTTTCGTCCGCTGCAGCTTCTTATGTATAAGCTGCCAGATTTCCTTCCCTCCCGCATCCTCAGGCAATCCGCCAGAAAGACGAGATGGTAGCTACGAAAGACAAGACAGATACGAAACGATTGCCCATGATGCCCATACGGGACGTGGTGATCTTCCCGTACATGATGACTCCGTTCGTGGTCGGACGCGAGTCGAGCGTGCGCGCCCTTGAAGAGGCGCTCCTTGGCGATAAGAAGATTTTTCTCGCCACCCAGCACGATGCCTCGGTTGACGAGCCAAAGCCCGACGAGATCTACTCGGTCGGTACGATCGCGAATATCGTTCAAAGCCTCAAACAACCCGACGGCAACATCAAAGTCCTGGTCGAAGGCGTCGAGCGCGGCAAGGTCGTTTCGGTCAGCGAAGAAGAAGGCTATTTCCGCGCGGTCATAAAAACCACAAGCTTCAAAGTTGAGGCCAGCACGCAGCTCGAGGCGCTTACCAGCCGGGTCACGAACCTGTTCGAACAGTACGTGAAGCTGAGCCAGAACTTGAACTACGAGACCATGATCGCGGCCATACGCGTCGACGATCCCGGCAAGCTCGCCGACACGGTGGGCGCGAATCTGCAGCTCACGATAGAGGAGAAGCAGGAGCTGCTCGAAATTTTCGATCCGGTCGACCGGCTCACGCGCGTCGCCGACCTGCTCGACATCGAAATCGAGAAGCTGAATGTCGACCGCACCATTCAGGGGCGCGTCAAGCGCCAGATGGAGCGGGCGCAGAAAGAGTACTACCTTAACGAAAAGATCAAGGCCATTCAGAAAGAGCTCGGCCGGGGCGAAAAGAGCGAATTCGACGAGCTGAAGAAGAAGATCGACAGCGCCGGGATGACGAAAGACGCCCACGAAAAGGCGGTCGCCGAACTGAAGCGTCTGGAAGGCATGCCGCCCATGTCGGCCGAATCGACTGTCTCGCGTAATTACCTCGATTGGTTGCTCGCTGTGCCGTGGAAGAAGCGGACGAAAGAAATCCGCGACCTCCGCTATGCGCGGAAGGTTCTCGAAGGCGATCATTACGGCCTCGAAAAAATCAAAGAGCGCATCCTCGAGTTTCTGTCGGTCCGCCGCCTGGTACAGAACCCGAAAGGCTCGATTCTATGCTTCGTCGGCGCGCCCGGCGTCGGCAAGACATCGCTCGGAATGTCGATCGCGAAAGCAACCGGACGCAAGTTCGTGCGTCTTTCGCTCGGCGGCGTTCGCGACGAAGCCGAAATCCGCGGTCATCGCCGGACGTATATCGGCGCACTGCCTGGTCAAGTCATCCAGATGATGAAAAAAGCCGGAACGCGGAACCCGGTCATCATGCTCGATGAAGTCGATAAAATGTCGATGGATTTCCGCGGTGATCCCTCGGCCGCGCTCCTCGAAGTCCTGGATCCCGAACAGAATTACATGTTCATGGATCACTATCTGGACGTAGAATACGATTTAAGCCAGGTCTTTTTCATCGCAACCGCGAACGTCCTGCACACCATTCCGCCCGCATTGCAGGATCGCATGGAAGTGATCCGGCTTTCGGGCTACACGGAACTCGAAAAACTTGAGATCGCGAAACGTTTCCTGGTTCCAAAGCAGATGAAGGATACCGGCGTCTCACAAGATCAGGTCGAGTTCAAAGACGAAGGCCTGCAAACGCTGATCCAGTCCTATACGCGCGAGGCAGGTGTTCGCAACCTGGAGCGCGAAATCAGCAATCTGTGCCGCAAAGTCGCCCGCAAGCTAGTCGATGCACAGTCACCCGCAATCGAAGCCGGCGGTGAGCCGAAGGCCGACGGCGACGAGGTCATCGACGAGGCAGCATCTCCGGAACCGCAAACAGAGGAAGCAGTGCCTGTGAAGAAGCGAAAGAAAGCGGCCGCGAAAGAAGAAGCCCCGCTCATACCGATCGAAAAGATCGTCATCACTCGAAACGTCATTAACGACATGTTGGGTCCGGAGAAATTCCGGGATCGGGATCTCGACAAGTGCAACGAAATCGGCGCAACCACGGGTCTCGCCTGGACCGAGCTTGGCGGGTCTATACTCACGACCGAAGCCACGGTCATGGAAGGCCGAGGCAAGATGATGACGACCGGCAAACTGGGCGACGTGATGCAGGAATCGGCGCAAGCGGCCATGAGTTACATCCGCTCTCGCGCGCAGTACCTCGGGTTGCCGAAAGACTTCTACCGGCATCTGGACATTCACGTTCACGTGCCCGAGGGCGCGATTCCGAAGGATGGGCCATCCGCCGGAATCACTCTCGCGACCAGCATTTGCAGCGCGCTGACCGGCATTCCGGTCCGGTGCGACCTCGCGATGACGGGCGAAATTACGGTTCGCGGACGGGTGCTCCCGATCGGCGGGTTGAAGGAAAAACTCCTCGCGGCACACCGGCACGGAATTCATACGGTCGTGCTGCCGAAGGACAACGAAAAAGATTTAGTGGAGATTCCGGAAAACATCCGGAAGGATATGAACCTGCACTTTGTCACCTCCATGGACGAAGTGCTGAAACTCTCGCTTGAACGCGAGATCGTGGCTCTGCCGCTTGCGCCGGCTGCTACGGCGGCTGAACTGGCGGGCAGGCCAGAGGAAAACGTTACGCACTGAATAGCGCTGGATCTATCTCAAGTCCGTGTAACGTTTGGGTACAGTTGTGGTGGGAACGCAAGCAGCACCGAGCCTGATTATCAGCGCGGCGCAGCCGTTTCAGTTTCCGCCGGAGGCAGCCAGGAAGAAGCCTCTTGAGTTTGCGTTTTTGGGGCGCAGCAACGTTGGCAAATCCAGCCTGCTGAACCGCCTCGCCGGCCAGACCGAGCTGGCATTTACTAGCTCCCGGCCCGGATGTACGCAGTTAGTCAATTTCTTCCGGATCGACGATGATGTCCACTTCGTCGACTTACCGGGTTATGGCTACGCACGCGTTCCGCTGGAAGAACGCGCAAGCTGGAAAAAGTTAGTCGAAAGTTACTTGCTCGAACGGCAGAATCTGGCGCTGTCGTTCCTGCTCATCGACGCGAGGCGTGGATGGATGGACATGGATCGGGAACTCAAAGCCTGGCTTGAGTTTCATAACCGCCCTTATCAGGTGGTTGCGACCAAGATCGATAAATTGAAAGGTAATCAGCAATTGAAAAACGGCTTGACGGCGATGGCGAAAGAAGTTGACGGTCAGCAGCCCGTGCCGTTCTCGGCCCTCGATGGCCGGGGAGTGAGGGAAATTTGGCAAATCATCTCGAAGACCAAGAACACGCAGTAACATCCCCCGCGGTTCCGAGCGAAGGTACGCCCTCGGAGAAAGCGCAGGAGATTTCGCAAGAAGCAAACGCCGGTAATAGCGACGCTGAGCCGCACGCGCCGGAAGGCAATGAACCGCCGGCAGCGGAAACGCGCTCCTCCGAAGTAAAGGAGGCTCGTCCGGCCGAAACGAGAATTAACGGTCTGCGATCCGAAAAGGGCGCGGCGCCCGCTCGCACGCGTCCAAACGGGCGCGCACCGGAAGCTCGTCCCGCCGCGGAAGCACCGAAGCGCCCACCGGTCGAGGCCAGTGCGCCCGCGCAACAACCGCAGCCGCAACAGGCCCAAACGCATACGCAGCCGCCGCCGCAAACTCCGCCACAGTCGATGATGCAGCAGCGGCGGGGCCGTCATTCGATCGGCAACACCGGCGCACAAGGACAGCGCAATGGCGCGACCACGCTCGACTTAGTCGAGCTTAAGGACATGAGCATCCAGGCGCTGAATCAAATCGCAAAGGATCTCGCGGTGCCTGGCGCGGCCGGTCTGCGGAAGCAGGAACTGATTTTCAAAATCCTGCAGACGCAAGCCGAAAAGAGCGGCCTCATCTTCTCGGAAGGGGTTCTCGAGTGCCTGCCCGACGGCTTCGGCTTCTTACGCGCGCCCGAATACAACTACTTGCCGGGGCCAGACGATGTCTATGTGTCGCCGTCGCAAATCCGACGCTTCGACCTGCGCACCGGCGACACGGTTTCCGGTCAAATCCGCCCGCCTAAGGAAGGCGAGCGCTATTTCGCGCTTATTAAGGTCGACGCGATCAACTTCGAGCCGCCTGAGGAATCGCGCAACAAGATCTTTTTCGATAACCTGACGCCGCTCTACCCCGATGAGCGGCTGAAGCTCGAAACAGCTAAAGACAATTTCTCCGGTCGCGTTATGGACCTTCTGACGCCCATCGGCAAAGGCCAGCGCGGGTTGATTGTCGCGCCTCCGCGTACCGGAAAAACGATGCTGCTTCAGAGCATCGCGAACTCCGTCACGAGCAATCACCCCGACGTCAATCTGATCGTGCTGCTGATTGACGAACGTCCCGAGGAAGTCACAGACATGCAGCGCTCCGTGCGCGGCGAGGTGATCAGCTCCACGTTTGACGAACCGGCTGCGCGCCACGTCCAAGTGGCCGAGATGGTGATTGAGAAGGCCAAACGCCTGATCGAGCACAAACGCGACGTCGTCATTCTCCTCGACTCCATCACGCGGCTTGCGCGCGCGTATAACACGGTCGTTCCGCCTTCGGGCAAGGTCCTGTCGGGCGGCGTCGATTCAAACGCGTTACAGCGTCCGAAGCGGTTCTTCGGAGCCGCGCGCAACATCGAAGAAGGCGGCTCGCTGACCATCGTCGCGACCGCGTTGATCGATACCGGCAGCCGCATGGATGACGTCATCTTCGAAGAATTCAAAGGTACGGGCAACATGGAAATTCACCTCGACCGCAAGCTGGTTGATAAGCGCGTGTTCCCAGCCATTGACATCAACAAGAGCGGCACGCGAAAAGAAGAGCTGCTTATGCCGCGCGAGGAACTTAACCGCGTTTGGGTTCTGCGCAAAGTCCTCAATCCGCTCTCGGCTGTCGAATCGATGGAACTTCTGCTCGACAAGTTAGGCAAGACGCGCTCGAACGCTGAGTTTCTTGCCGCGATGAGTGGGTAGTAAGCAGGATACAGAAGACAGGAGTTAGGAGACAGGAGTTTCCGAGGCCGAAACCGAAAGCCTGATGGGCCGGATCCGAATCCTCTCCGACACGGTAGCGAACAAAATCGCGGCCGGAGAGGTGGTCGAGCGGCCTGCATCCGTTGTCAAAGAACTGCTGGAGAACGCGCTCGACGCGGGCGCGAATGACATCCGCATAGACGTCGAGAGCGCCGGCCGCAGGCTAATCCGCATTCAGGACAACGGCTGCGGCATGCTGCGCGATGATGCGCTGCTCGCCTTCGAGCGCCACGCAACCAGTAAGCTGAGCGACGTCAAAGACCTGCTCGCGATCGCGACGCTCGGCTTTCGTGGCGAAGCTTTGCCATCTATCGCATCCGTCAGCCGGCTATTGCTTGAGACTCGTTCGGCGGAAGAACAGACCGGAACCGCAGTCGAAATTGCAGGCGGCAAGCTTCTACGGTGCGATGAGCTCGTGCGCCAACCTGGCACGACGATCAGCGTTCGCGATCTATTTTTCAACGTCCCGGCCCGCAAGAAATTCCTGCGCTCCGATCAGACCGAGCTAGCGCACGTCGGATCGCTCGTCACGCACTATAGCCTCGCGCATCCCGATAAACGTTTCGAGCTGTTTCACGACGGTCGTGTACTGTTGAGCGCACTTCCGGTCTCAAGACCCCGCGAGCGCGCCTTCGAGATCTTCGGCGCCAATGTTGTCGATGAACTGATTGACCTCCGGCCCAAGCTACTCGAAATGCCCGAGGTTTTGCCGTTCGTTATTGAGGGCATGATCTCGCCGCCGCAAGTGCAAAAGCTGAATCGCAACTCGGTATTCCTGTTCGTGAACGGCCGGCTGATCCGGGACAAGGTTCTGATGCACGCGATCACCGCGGCGTATCACAATCTGCTTCCCGCGGGCTGCTATCCGTTCGCGCTGCTGTTCGTAAACTGTGACCCGGGCGAGGTTGACGTCAACGTCCATCCCTCAAAAACAGAGGTCCGCTTTCGACAGGGAAGCCTTGTGCACGATTTTGTGCGCGACACAATTCGCGAGGCGCTGATGGAAAGCCGCCCTGCATCGAGCCTGCCGCTGCCGAGCTCGCCGATCGGTACGGCGGCTCGTCATCAACCTGCGGCCGATTTGCCGTTCTCGGAGTTTTCGGCTCGCGTTGACGCCGTTGTCGTCGAGTCCCCGCTGCGCGAAGGCGCGACCGAGGCGGTCGAGATTCCGCAGCCAGGCGCCGCCGATTTGCCGGAGTTCGAGATCGCGGTGCACTCACCCGCTTCCACAACTCCTCGAGTTGCGCCTGCGCCGATTCCACGCGAACCGGTGCGCCGCGTTCCGGACAGCCACAGCGGACTCGACAATCTGCCCGATGGTTGGGACCGCGTCGACAGCTTATCCGCGCTGCCCGATCTTCGACCGCTGGGACAACTGCACGACAGCTTCATTGTCGCCGCCGGCCGCGACGGTCTTTGGATTATTGACCAGCACGTCGCGCACGAGCGCATCCTGTTCGAGCGGGTGCTGCGAGCCCGGGCCGCCGGGAACATCGAGATCCAGCAGCTCCTTATGCCGCTCGTCTTGCCATTGACGGCAACTCAACAATTCGAATACGCTCGCATAGCCGATGAACTGAACGCGCACGGATTTGAAACCGAGCCATTCGGTCACCGCACTATCGCGATCAAAGCCGCGCCCGCGGATGTCGCACCCGGCGAGATCGAAAGGATTATCTTCGAAATCCTGGAGATTGCCGAAACTGAACTTCGCTCCGCCTCGCTCGAGGAAATCCGCCGCAGCGTTTGCGCAACGATCGCCTGCCGCGCCGCTATCAAGATCAACACGCGGCTCGATCCGAAGAAGATCGAATGGCTCCTGCGGTCGTTAGCGATTTGCGAATATCCGATGACGTGTCCGCATGGACGGCCGATTGCGCTGCGATATAGCACGAGAGATATTCTTAGGAGTTTTCATAGGATCTAGGGAAACAGGAGTGAGGAGTTAGGAGACAGGAGTCAGAATAGCGGCCGCGTATCGGCTGAACATTCGGCTGATCTCGTCAAGAGTTGCGTCCAGGTCGTTGGTTTCACCGGATCTAGATCGCGAGCAAGGATCAGGTAATAGCGGCATTCCTCTAGCGAACCTTCGGCTAAATTCATGAAACGAGCCTTATCTTGGCGGCCGCGCCGGCGAAAGCCCTCTGCAATGTTGGCTGGAATCGAAACCGCGGCCCGGCGCATTTGTACAGCTAGGCCATACGTTTCCTGTTTGGGGAAGCGCGCGGTGAAGGCGTAAACCGCCAGCACAAACTCGTGCGCCTTGCGCCATACCAGCAAATCGCGGAAGCTTTGGGCGGGAGCTTTAGACCTCATTCTGACTTCTGGCTACCGACTCCTAGCTCCTGACTACTCATTTTGCAAATTGTGCAAATGTGATGAAATGCCCGGCGGGATCGCGCACTGCAATTTCGGTTGATCCATAGAAGGTCGTGTGCTTTTCGACTTCGAGCTTTACGCCTTTCAGCTTGGCCAGAATCGGCTCTAGGTCGGCAATTTCAATGAACAGGAACGCGTGCGAATCGAGGCGCTGCTTCGCCGCGGCCGAGGCTGACGGATCCTTCATGGCAGATGCGAACGTCTGATACATGATTTCGACGCCATCCTTCTGGACAGCGGCGAAGGCGAGGATCTGACCGTCCGGAACCTCCATTGTGCGCTTGAATCCTAGGCGCTCCCAGAACTCCAGGCACGGCTCTACCTGCTGCACAAACAATACCGGCGTTACTCGTTTTACCTGTACGTCCATCGTTTTGTCCTCCGCTTTTGATGTAGCGGCAAGTAGAAATCCACACACCGCCATCAGCCCGAGGGCCGCATTTCTTTGCATATGAGCTTCTCCTTGACCTGAGATCTAGTCTAAATTAGACTAGAGGCAATGTCAACGATATTTTTGCGTTGAGAACGGGCGTGCGGAAACTGACTACGCCTGACCTGGTCGTGCTCAGCCTATTGGCGGAGCGCCCCATGCACGGATACGAAGCGAACGCAGAGCTCGAGCGCCGGCAGGTTCGCGATTGGGCTGGTATTTCGCGCCCTCAGGTCTACTATTCGCTGGAGAAGCTGCTAGGGCTGGGACTGCTTCGCACATCCGATTCCGACGAGCGGCAGCTAGGCCCTGAGCGCCGCGTCATGGTGACTACCGATTCCGGACGCGAGGCGTTGGCCACGGCGCTCGAGCGCAGCGACTGGGCGGAGCAGCGCGACCGACCTCCATTTTTGACGTGGCTGGCGCTGTCGTGGCTCGCGCGACCCAGAGTCGTGAAACGGCAACTCGAGCGACGCCGCAAATTCCTGGAACGGGAGCTGAAACGAGAGCGTGCGACTCTCGATGCGGTCCTGGCCGAAGTCGGCCATCCGTTTCATGAAGCGGTGTGGATGATAAAGCTCATCATGGCGCAATTCGAAACCGAGCTGCGGTGGCTCGCGGAAGTTGAAGGGGGACTCGGCCGACGGGCGAAGGCGAACAAGCGCGGGAGTTAGTAGTTAGAAGTTAGGAGTCAGAAGTTAGGGGTTAGGAGTTAGGAGTCAGAATGATTCTCACTTCTAATCTCCGACTTCTCATTCGTGTCGAAGAGCGGCAAGCGGGTGGAGCCGTGCTGCTTGGAAGGCAGGGACAATGCAAGCGATTAGAGCAGCGACGGTAATTGCCGCGGCTGCAGCTAACAAAGTGGAGGCATCGTCGGGCTTGACGCCGTACAGCAGGTTGCTCATTAGACGCCCAAGCCCCAGTGAGGCTATCAGCCCGTCGATAGTTCCTGTTATCACAATCGACCCCCCGTGCCGCAACACCATGGCCATGATTTCGGATCGTCGTGCGCCGAGCGCCACGCGTATACCGATTTCTCTGGTGCGTTGCGCGACCAAGTACGCGATCACACCATAGAGCCCGATCAGCGCAAGGACTATCGCGGCGGTCGCGAACCAACTGAGCAAGAACATATTGAAGCGGCGCGGAGCGATCGATTCCGCTAGCTGCCGCTCGAGCGTCTGGAGTTGATACGCCGGTACGTCCTGGTCGATGCTCGAGACGAGCTTGCGGATTGCGGGCGCGATTACCGCAATATTACCGGCCACGCGAATCAAGACCGTCACGAACCGCATGCGCGGCGCCATCTCGTAGGCCGCGTAGATCACGGGACCGGGCTCGGCATCAAGCTGCGAAATTTTGAATTCGGAACGATGCCCGCGATTCTTGCGGTGAGAAGAGATGCATGCGCCTGCTCGCCGACGAGATTACCCACCGCGGCGAATCTTCGCGCGAAGCTCTCGTTCACCAATACCGAATCGAGAGCGTCGTTTTCGGTTGGCCGGCGACCTGCGAGCAGCCCTACGCCGATCGAACCGCAGATAGCCCGGGGGAAACGTATTCAATGGCCGCAACGGTTCCATTCTCCGGACCGCCTCGCCCGATCTCCATACGCGTGTTGAAGGTGGTCGCGTGAACGCCGGCCGCTAACACTCCAGGCACGCTGACTACGCGCCGAAGTAGCTCTTCGATATAGGCGTGTTGCTGAGGCCAGATGCCGTAACGCGCGCTGGGGAGAGAAATGCCCATGACCAGGGTCTTGTCGGGCGCGAATCCTGGCGGCGAGGCGCTTGGAACAGGCGGCCGAACTTAGGCGCCGCACCGGTGATCTCCCAAAATGCGCGTGTGACCGATGGGATCCTTTCCGCGGCGCCCTCACCGTGATAGACCAGCGCGAGGTCCTCGTTGTTGTACGCTGCCATAGTTTCAAACGATGATGCGCGGCGCTTTAACACGGCGTAATCGCTCGGCAGCACGCGGAGATCGCTGTCGCTCTGATAACCGCTGTCATAATTCGCGATCCACATCAGCGGGTTCGCGTCAGGATATGTGACTTTATGCAGAAGTACTGCGTCAATAGCGGTGAACATTGCGGTGTTCATCGCAATTCCCAGGGCCAGCATCAACACCACGGCCGCGCTAAACGCCGGGTTGCGGCGCAGCATCCGAAAACCGTACTTAATGTCTTGGAGTAACTGGTCGATCAGATGCTGACTATCCTACCGTGACATCCTTCGAACCCTCGTCGGGGCTTTTTTCCTTCGGCTTTACGGTCGACCGCACCACGATAAAACGGTTCAGGGTATCAAACCAGAAAGGCGCCCCCAGTGCGATGGCCGCGGCCGTAATTAACCATCCGATCACGTGAACGTATAACAGGTGCAAGATCCAGAGGATGGAACTTTGACCCTGAGATCGCGGCGGTTCGTGATCCCACCCGATCGCGATATCGAGGCCTTCGAGCTCGTTAAAGGCCGAGGTGATGGTGGCCTGCCAGTCCTGACCAGAATCCGGTTTTTGGGTACTTGCTGCTTGCGCCGCGGCTACGACGGCCTGGAGGTTCTTACTGTGCGCCAAATTCTTGACGATCGCGATTGAATCCGCATTGAGTGTCACAGTCGCAGCAACGCCGATGCAGAAGAGCATTTTCTGCGTCCGCGACTTGTACCAGCCGGAGACCCGGTCCATGGAACTATTGAACCAGTTTTCGATGTTAATGCGTGCTTGTTGGGCGTCGTCCTTCGCGGCCTCGACAAGCGTCTGAATTGACCTTCTCAATGACGCCGGAATTTCTGCCTCATTGAAAATGGTCTGCCACTCGACCACGCCGGTAGTCGAATTGGCCGGATTGTTGGTGGCGCCGCGCACGAGGCCACCGTCCTTAGCAACTATGTCCATGACGGCGAGCGCGAAATTGCGAGCTGGAATGTAAGTGGGTAGTCTCTTTTCAGTCCCAAACAGGTTGCGGATGAGCGGATGTCTATAGAATTCCCGGGTAATTGTGGGCGCGGCGATCGAGTTGACGCCCGGCGAAAACGACGCCCACCAGGTTCCAGGTTTATCTCCCAGCAGCCTGCGAATTCCGGCTTCGAGATCGATAGCGCGATTTCGCAGGAACGATTCGAGGCCTTCATTTACAGACGAACAGATCAAGCTCAGCAGCAAATAAATAAAAACAAGACCGATAGCGACGTCTAGCAAGGGGAAGCTGGGCATGGCGCAGTGTTCCGGCTACAAAAAGCCTGTAGTCAGAACACTGTATCAAACGCCGTTGATGCGAAACGTGGTTCGCAGCAGTTCGCCGCTCAGCGGGCAGAGATGCCTGTGCCGCTGAGGGTGATCGCAATGTTATTCGCAAAGAAGCTGTTCGTCGTGATTGTCAGCGCCCCGGCGCGATTTCCCGTGCCGGTTGGTGCGAATGTCACGCTTATCTTGCATGCTCCGCCAGAGCCGAGGCTACTCGCACATGCGTTCGTCTGCTTAAAATCACCGGTTATCGATATCTTCGAAATCGTCACCTCGCCCACACCTGTAATCGTCAACTGCTGGGGCGCACTCTCGCGACCGGTCGGTTCATCGCCGAAAGATAGCGCATACGCCGACGAGTTCAAGTTCGGAATAGAAGTTATCTTCCGAATACGGTAATTGCCAAGATCCGCGACGAACATATTGCCGGCCGGATCGACAGCGACGCCTGAAGGATCGGCGAGATCGAGCGTTGTCGCAAGAGCATCGTCGCCCGAATAATTGCCTATTCCCGATCCAGCGACACTGTAAATAATGCCCTGCCCGTTTATCCACCGGAGCCGTTGATTGTCTTGGTCGGCGACCAGAACGTCACCCGCGACGTCAATAGCAACGCCGGCGGGCGAGTTGAGGCTCGTGGCGTTGGCCGGTACGCCGTCACTTTGGTAGCCGGCTGCGCCGTTTCCGGCAAACGTGTTGATAATGCCGGCCGAGACAATCCGGATGCGGTTGTTGTCGTGATCGGCGATATAGAGGTTTCCTAACAAGTCGATTCCAACGTCATACGGCGTATTGAGCTGCGCGTTTATCGCCGGCTCTCCATCACCCGAATATCCACCGCCGCCGAATTTACCGGCGATGGTACTGATGCGCCCTGTGAGCGCACTAACTTGCCGCACCACATTATTACCGGTATCCGCGATATAAACGTTTCCAAGTACGTCAAGAGCGAGACCTTGCGGAAAGGAAAGATAAGCGCCGGATGCTGCCCCGCCATCGCCGCCATATCCACACCGGCCGGCAACACCAGCTAACGTGCTGATTGTTCCGTTAAAAGTCACTTTCCGAATCGCGCAGTTAGCTGTGTCAGCGATGTAAATGTCGCCCAGTACATCGGGAACTACCTTATAGGGATCGTTGAGCTCTGCCTTAATCGCGGATCCACTATCGCCGGAGTAACCGCAGAATGTACCACTGATGTTTGGAGCCGTGCCCGCAATAGTTGAAATCGTACCGCTCGCATTCACCTTACGAACGATACAATTGAAGGTATCGGCGATATAGACATTTCCCAGCGCATCGGGCACCGCGCTCGAGGCAAACATCGATGCACTGGTGGCGGCCAAACCGGGCGTGTAATAGTAAGTGCCGTTCCCCGCAACCGTGCTGATGTCGCCTCCTACAATGAATTTTCGAATGACAAGGTTGCTGAAGTCGGCGACGTACACAACTCCCGAGCTGCTCACCGCGAGCCCCGAAGGTTCATTTAACCACCCGCTCGTCGCTAGACCCCCGTCTCCTGAATACCCGCACTTTTCCGCTTGCCCTGCAATCCGATGAATGGCCGCAGCGGTGTTCACTTCGCGCACCATGCAATTCTCGGTATCTGCTATGTAGAGGTTGCCGGCCGAATCAGCGGCTATAGCTGAAACAATGCTTAGCTCTGCTGTCGGCGCAGCAACGTCGTCGCCGTAATAGCCAGGAAGCCCGTTGCCAGCGTAGGTGGTGATCTTATGCGTGCTCGCGGTCACTTCTCGGATCCGGTAATTCAACTGATCCGCGATGTAGACGTTGTCCAGAGCATCGACGGCGACGCTGTACGGATTATTGAGTTGGGCCAAGGTCGCGAGTCGCCCGTCGCCGGAATATCCGGCAATCCCGGTGCCGGCGATGGTGGTGATAATGCCGGTGGAGGCGTCGACTTTCCGAACCGCCTCGTTCGCGGTATCAGCGATGTACAGGTTGCCCGCCCTGTCAAACGCAAGGCCTGACGGATAATTCAACTGAGCTTCCGCCGCTGGGCCGCCGTCGCCAAAATAACCGCACGCGCCGTTTCCCGCAAACGAACCGATCGCTCCTGTGGCTTTGCTGATAATTCGAATCGCGCAGTTATTCGTATCGGCGATATACAAATCGCCGGACGGGCTGACAGCGATTGCCTGCGGATAGTTGAACTCGGCGTTTAGCGCCGATCCCCCATCGCCGATGTATCCTGTCAACCCGTTACCGCCGACGATCGTGAGGACGCCCGAAGTATTAACTTCGAAAACCCGATTTTGCGGCGGATTGGTGGACTGGGTAACAATGTAATAGTTACCCGAGCTATCGACTGCCGTACTAACCGGATACGGCATATTTGCGGTGGTGGCTGCTACGTGGTTTGGCCCACCGCCGGCAAAAGTTGTCATCACATCGCTTGTTGTCGCCGCCCATGAGGCGAGCGGTACACTAATAGCGAGCAGCCAACAATACACCGACTTCATCGGGCCTCCTTATTTGGTCGGGGAGATGATGCGCGTTAACCCGGAACCTGCGGGGAAACATAATTATATCGAAAGCTACTCCTAAGTAATTGGGTACCGTGGGTACCGCTAGTGCTAGGGTACTCAGTGGCCGGTTCCGCTTAGTGTGACGAAGAAGCCATACTCGTTATCGGTGAGATATAGCGACCCAGATTCTGCGCCGGTTGTTGACGGCTTAAACGTGATTGAGTACACACAGCTCATTCCGACGGCTAGACTTGAGCCGCACGTGGTCGTGAAGCTGAAGTCGGAAGCATTCGATCCGGTAACGGAAGCTTGAATGGACGTGATAGTAGCCGTGCCTTTGTTCGTAAGGGTGGTTGTTAGCGCTTTTGTGGAGCCTTTCGAGACGGTTCCGTAGCTGAGCGATGTCGGAGACAAGGACGTACCCACGCCAGTGCCGCGAATCGCAATTTGCTGCGGGCTAGACGGACCGGAGTCGGTTACGTCCAGGTATGCGCCTACCGTGTAGCCGCTTGCGTTGGGCGTGAAATTTACACCGATTGTGCACGTCTTGCCGGATGCCAGGGTTCCTGTGCACGTGTTGCTCGGAACCTTGAACAACGAGGACGTGGTGGACGCGCCACTGAAGTTGATGCCGCTCGAGCCGTTGTTAGTAAAGGTGACGTATTGCGTGGAGCTGGTTGTGCCGACCAGCCAATGACCCAGCGCGAGGCTGGTGGGTGAATAGGACAAGCTGCTTCCGGTTCCCGTGCCACTGAGGGTGACGCTGATATTCGGTGCAAGAAAACTGTTGGTCGCGACGGTGAGTGTTCCGGTTTGCGTGCCGGAACCGGCAGGCTTGAAGGTTACATTGACAGTGCAACTTGCGCCCGATGCTAAGGTACTCGAGCAGTTGTTCGTTTGAGCAAACGGCCCGGAAACCGAGAAGCTCGAAATGGTTGACGAACCAACCCCAAGCAGCGTTATGTTTTGGGCTGTGCTTGCACTTCCGACATTCTGCGCGGGAAACGTCAGGCTATATTCCGAGGCATTGACGTTTGGGACCGACGCGACCTTCCGAACACGGTAGTTATAGTCATCGGCAACGTAAATGTTACCCGCGCTATCCACGCCCGTATTCCAAGGTGACGCTACATCGGCATTGATGGCAAGATTGCCATCGCCCAGAAAGCTGAAATTTGTACCGCCGGCAATCGTGTAAATGATGTCCGCGCCGTCAACCCACCGAATGCGGTTATCATCGCGATCCGCTATCAGTACATCGTTTGCGACGTCCACGGCCACGCCCGTTGGGTAATACAGGCTAGTGGAACTCGCGGGAACGCCATCACTGCCGTAACCAGCCGTTCCATTGCCCGCGAACGTCGCGATCGTACCGTTTGTTT
>Ga0213875_10001192_pt1 | contig 17777 bp, 17 predicted proteins | sample BarmaccomBMRX_R8_FD_160105 | JGI IMG/M metagenome (GOLD analysis project Ga0213875, IMG submission 160105) | Root-associated microbial communities from Barbacenia macrantha in rupestrian grasslands, the National Park of Serra do Cipo, Brazil - RX_R8 | ecosystem: Host-associated > Plants > Roots... | reverse complement strand
CGGACCGAGCGGCTGCGGGTGGTGCTGGCCCACCGGCCCGGCACCCAGGCGCCGACCGCCGCCGCCCGCGCGCTGGCCACCCTGGACCGGGTCTCGGCGGGCCGGACCGGGCTCCACCTGATCCTCGGCAGCGGCGCCGACCTGCCCCGGGACGGGGACCACGCCGACCGGGACGCCCGCTACCGGCGGGCGGCCGAGTACCTGGAGATCTTCACCGGCGTCCTCGGCCGTGACCAGCCGTTCGACTTCGACGGCGAGTTCTACCGGGTCCGCGGCGCGTATTCCGGCGTCAAACCGGTCCAGACGCCGCGCCCGCCGATCTCGCTGCCGGCCGAATCGGACGACGGGATCGCGCTGGCGGCCCGGTACGCGGACGTGCTGGCGTTCCACGGCACCGCGCGAGCGGCGGCGGCCGCCAAGATCGCCACCGCCCGCGCGCTCGCGGGCGAGCGTGACCTTCGGTTCTGGATCAACCTGAACATGGTCGCGGGGGAGACCGACGAGGCCGCCCGGCAGCACGTCCGCGAGCTGGAGCAGGCCATCCGCACGCTGCAGGAGTTCCGGTCCGGCGGTCAGGTCAAGGTCCGCTCGATCCGCGAGGACCGGTTCGCCGACCTCGACTCCGGCGCCGGGCCGTGGCAGGACGAGGCCCTCTACCTCGGCCTGACCGCGCTCTCACGGGCCACCCCGGCCCTGGTCGGGTCGCCGTCCACGATCGCCGACGCCGTCCTCGCCTACCACGACCTCGGGATCGGCGTGGTCAGCCTGGGCAGCCACGTCACCAGCGCCGCCGCCGCCGAGCTGCGCCGCGAGACGCTGCGGCTGATCCGGCAGGCGGTCACCGTCCGCGACGCCGCCCCGAAGCGGGCCGCCTGATGGGCGAGGACCGCACGGTGGCCGACGGGGATCGCCGGCTGGCCCACTTCACCGCGTTCCTGTCCGGCGTCGGGTATCACGAGTCCGCCTGGCGGCTGGCCGACCCGGCCGACCTGGCCGACCCGGCCCGGTTCGGAGTGCTGGAGCGGTCGGTCCAGGCGGCCGAGCGCGGCCTGCTCGACGCCGTGTTCTTCGCCGATTCACCGGGCCTGGCCAGCTTCCGGGCCCGCTACTTCCCGCAGGTCGGCTTCGACCCGCTGGAGATCATCGCCGCGCTGTCCCGTTCCACCAGCCGGATCGGGCTGATCGCCACCGCCTCCACCACCTACAGCGCCCCGTATGAGCTGGCCCGCCGGTTCTCGACCATCGACCACCTGTCCGGCGGCCGAGCCGGCTGGAACATCGTCACCACCCGGTACGCCGGCGCGGCCGGCAACTTCGGGCTGACCGCCCACCCCGCCCACGAGGACCGGTATGCCCGGGCCGAGGAGTTCGTCGACGTGGTCACCCGGCTGTGGGACAGCTGGGACGCCGGCGCGGTCGTGGCCGATCAGGCCAGCGGCGTCTGGGCCGACGTCGGGCGGATCCGGCCGGTCAACTTCCACGGCCGGTTCTTCGACGTCAGCGGCGCGCTGACGCTGCCCCGGTCACCGCAGGGACGGCCCGCGTTCGCGCAGGCCGGGTCGTCCGGTCCCGGCGTCGAGCTGGCCGGGAAGACCGCCGACCTGGTGTTCACCGCCCAGCCGACGGTGGCGGCCGGCCGGACGTTCCGGGACACGGTCCGCGCTGCCGCCCGCCGCCACGGCCGCGACCCCGGCGACGTGCTGGTGCTGCCGGGCGTGGCCTTCGTCCTCGGCAGCACCGAGGCCGAGGCCCGGGACCGGCGGCAGGCACTGGAAGACCGGGTCGACCCCGAGTTCCGCTGGCGCAACCTGGCCCACAACGCCGGGCTCGACCCGGCCCTGATCGATCCCGACCACCCGCTCAGCGAAGCGGCCGTCGCGGCCGCCAGCCGCACCAGCCGCACCGATGACCTGGTGCGGCGGACCAAGGAGACCGGCCGGACGTTCCGCCAGCTGGCGGCCGAGCTCACCGGCCTGCCCGGCGGGCTCGAATTCACCGGTACTCCCGAGCAGTTCGCCGATCTGATCGAGGAGTGGCTGACGGCCGGGGCCAGCGACGGCTTCACCCTGCAGCCGACCGTGCTGCCCGGCGCCATCGAGCTGTTCACCGACCACGTGGTGCCGATCCTGCAGCGCCGCGGCCTGCACCGGACCGAGTACACCGCGACCACCCTGCGCGGCCACCTGGAGGAACAGTGACCGGACGGCTGCGGATCGGCATCCACTCCGACCTGCGTGAGCACGGGCCGCAGGCCGACATCTACCGGGAAATGCTCGGCCATTTCGCCCGGGCCGAAAAGCTCGGCTTCGACAGCGCCTGGGTGCGCTCGTACCATTTCCGCCGGGCCAGCCAGACCCAGGGTTTCAGCTTCCCGGGCGGGCTGCCGTCGCCGTTCACGTTCCTGGGCGCGGTGGCCGCGCGGACGTCGCGGATCCGGCTCGGCACCGGGGTGGTGCCGTTGCCGCTGGAGAACGTGGTCCGCGTCGCGGAGGACGCCGCCGTGCTCAACGCGATCAGCGGCGACCGCCTGGAACTGGGGGTCTCCAACGGCGGCCAGCCCCCGATCGCGGCCGCCCTGGGCGTGGACCTCGGCCCCAACCGGGACGCCAAGAAGGCCGCCTACCTGCACACCCTGGGCACGCTGACGGCGGTGCTCGACGGCGAGCCGGTCAACGGTACCGACCAGGAACTGAACCCGCCCGCACCCGGGCTGTCCGGCCGGATCTGGGAGTCGGCCCTGACCGAGCAGACCGGCCACGACTCGGCCGCCCGCGGCCACGGGGTGCTGATCGGCTCCACCCAGACCGTGCCCGCCGAGGTCACCGCGGCCGCCTATCACGCCAGCCTGCCCGCCGGGCAGCCGCCACGAGTCGGCCTGGTGGTGAACATCCACCCGGCCCGCGACCGCCGCACCGCCCTGGCCGAGCTGGCCGACGACATCGTGACCGTCTACGCCTGGGGCAAAGACTGGCTACCGGCGGCCGGAACCCTGGAGGAGAAGGCCGCCGCGATCAACGTGCACTACGGCACGCCCGCCCAGATCGCGGCCTCGATCGCCGCGTTCCCGGCCTTCCCGCTGGTCACCGAGCTGCAGTTCGCGGTGGCGTACGGCAGCCGGAGCCGGGCCCAGCGCCGGGACGCGGTCGAGACGATCGCCGAAGAGATCGCGCCCCGGCTCGGCTGGGCGCCCGCTGAGACGCCCAGCCGAGCCGAGGCCAGCTGATCCGGGCCGTTAGCGCCCGGCGGAGTTGTCGGCCAGGTCGGCGACGTAGGTCGTGCCCTCGCGCCAGGCGCTGACCTGGTCCGGGCGGCCGAACACCTTGAGGTAGTTCTCCACCCGGTCTTTGACGCTGTCCCAGATGGAGACCGGCTCGTAGTCGCTCTCCTCACCGGGCTCGACGAACGGCGGCAGCGGCTCGACCACCGTGTCCAGGGCCGGGTAGACGAACGTGGCCACCGACCGCCGGGTCACCGTGCCGCCCGCCACCACCCGGTGCCGGGCCGGCCGCAACCGCCCGTTCGTCCAGTTGGTGAGCAGGCTGCCGGAGAACACCGGCAAGGCGCCGGGGACGATCGGCACCGGCTGCCAGTCCCCGTCCGGCAACTGGATCTGGAGGCCTTCGTAGTCGCCGGTCTGGCCGAGGATCGTGACGGCCGAGCCGTCGGCGTGCTCCAGCAGCAGCAGTTTGTCCTCGTCGCTGGCCCCGTCATCGCCAGCCCCGCCCTCGCTGGCACTGCCGTCGTAGGTCCAGGTCGGGTAGTCGTTGACGGTGAACGTCACGTACGGCAGCGACCCCAGGCCGAACGTGTCCTCCGGCTGCCCCTGGACCCGCGCGTACAGGCCGAGCACCCGCCCGGCCAGGGCGGTGGTCGCGTTGATGTAGTCGTAGGTCACGTCCCGCAGCCGCGGGTCGTCGGCCGGCCAGACGTTGTCGTGGTCGTACAGGCCCAGGTACTCCTCGGGCAGGCCGGCCGCCCGGGCGGCGGCGGCGTTGTCGAACTGCCCCACGTTGAACCGTTCCAGCTCCAGCCGCCCGAAATCGTCTGGCCACTGCCGCCAGCCCCGGTACGGGTGACCGGTGGGGCTGGCCAGCTCCGCCTTCTGCGGCCGGGGCAGCCCGAGCAGCCGGGCGATCCGCTGGTTGAACTCGTCGATCAGGGGCTGCGGCACGCCGTGGTTGACCACCTGGATGATGCCGACGTCCTCGGTGGCGTTCCGGATCGTGTCCAGCAGCGCGGGCGGGGCGGTGGGGGAGGTGGCGGCCTCGAGGTCGATGACCGGGATTGGGTACGTCATGGCGGGTTTCTCCTCACGACCAGTTGGTGACGGGCCGCTTCTGCGGGATCCCGTCCACCGTGATGTCGGCTTTTTCGTTGAAGAAGGCCAGCAGGTTCTCGATCTTCGGCGCCTCCGGGATCGGCGCCGGGTAGCCCCACACCAGGTCCTGGTGCAGTTCGCCGTCGGCCCGGACCGACCAGTACACGGCCTCGCCCTTGTACGGGCACCGGGTCCTGGTCGCGCTGGGCTCCAGCAGGCTGAGGTTCACGTCGAGCTTGGGCACGTAGTAGCGGACCGGCAGGCTGGTCTCGAACAGCAGCCGCGGCCGCCGGGTGTCGGCCACCAGCACGCCGCCTACCCGCACCTCCACGTGCCGCGAGGAGTTGAGCACGTCCACCCGGTGGTAGGGGTCGCGCGGGTGCTTGAACACCTCGTCGTCCTCCTCGTACCAGGCGTCGGCCTGGTTCCAGTAGAAGGCGACGTAGCCGGCCAGCTCGGCCACCGAGCCGATCGGCTCCCGGTAAGCCCACACGGCGTTGTCGGCCTGCCGGCCGCCCGCGGCGATCGAGTAGTAGGAGGCGTCGCCCTTGTAGGGGCAGTGGGTGGTGTGGCTGGTCGACTCCAGCAGGTCGAACCGGACGTCCTCGCGCGGGAAGTAGTACACCGGCAGGTGCCCGGTCTCGAACAGGTAGATGGTCCGGCTGCTGTCGGCGATCGGCTCACCGCCGAAGAACACCCGGACCCGCCGCTGGTTCGGCTCGATCCGGATCCGGCTGGTGGCCTCGGTTCCGGGCGCGGGTGCGGTCTGGGTCATGGCTGCCCTCCGTCGGTTTCGGTCCCGGCCCTGACCGGGAGCAGGTGGTCCAGGACCGCGGCCAGGGCGGCGGGCTGGGTGGCGGCGATGTCCCGGCCAGCGCCCGCGATCGTGGCCACGCTGACCTTCGGGGCGCGCTGGCGCAGCCGTTGCCGCTCGGCCGACGTCAGCGGGCCGGCCGGATCACTGACGATCAGCGTGACCGGGATAGGCAGCTGGGCCAGCTGGTCGTAGCCCGCTTCCAGGCCGCCCGCCGGGGCGACGTCCGGATCAGCGTCCGGGGCCGGCTGGTTGCCCGGATGGTGCCGCCATCCCCACGTTCCGTCCGGCTGCTGGTCCAGCTCGTACAAGATCTCCCGGCGCAACGCGGCCCGGCCGTGCTCGGGGTACCGGGCCGCCAGCGCCGCGAACGCCTCCTCGCGGCTGGCGAACCGTTCGGGGCCGCGCCCCGGCCGGGTCCGCGCCGCAGTGGCGCCCGGGAAGACGTTGACCAGCGCGATCGCTGGTACGCGGCGCGGCTGTTTGCGCTGCGCGGCCAGCGCGGTCAGGCCGCCGAGACCGCTGCCCACCACCAGCTGAGCCTTGGGCGCGAACGACCCGATCGCCTCGGCCGCCGCGGCCGCCAGCTTGGCGGGCTGGTAGCGGCCATCGCGCCGCCAGTCCGACCGCCCGTGGCCGGGCAGGTCGATGGCGACGGCCGGGCGGCCCAGTACCAGCGCCACCGCGTCCCAGGCCCGCCCGCTCTCCGCGCTGTCGTGCAGGAACACCACCTCGGGTGGTCCCGCCCCCCAGATGACCCCGCTGACGTGCCCGCCAGTCGGCACGTTGACCCAGCCGCGACGGACCCGCGGCCGGGCACCCGGCACCCCCGCCTCGGCCGCGGTCTCGCCGAGCAGGGAGAACTCGTCGGCCAGGTCCGTGAAACTCTGCGACGACGTGACATCAGCCGGCGATGACCTTGCGGTAGGCGCGCGGCCCGTCGTAGTCGTTGACCGCGTAGTGCCAGGTGGCCAGGTTGTCCCAGAGCACGAAGTCCCCGGGCCGCCAGCCGTAGTTGATCGTGTAGTCGGGGGAGGAGGCGTGAGCCAGCAGGAACGGCAGCAGCGCCTGGCTCTCGGCTGGCTCGAGCCCGGTCAGCCGGAGCGCGGAGTGGCTGAGGAACAGGCCCTTGCGGCCGGTGACGCGGTGCGCCCGCACTACCGGATGCTCGATCGTGGCGGCCAGCGGCTCTTTGTCACCGCCGCCGTAGTTGACCGCGTTACCGTCGTAGACCGCGCTCACGTTCTCCAGCAGGTCCTGGACGGGGGCGGACAGGTCGTCGTAGGCGGCCTGCAGGTCGGCCCACAGCGTGTGCCCGCCGACCTCGGGCACCACCTGGTAGGTGAGCGATTCGATGCCGAACGGGGGAGTGCGCCACAGCCCGCCGACGTGCCAGTGGGCCGCCAGCCCGGACTTCTCCAGCTCGTAGACGTAGACCAGCGGGTTGTCGGGATGCCGGTGCACCGCGGTCGGGTGGTCGAACGGTTCCTCGAAGATCCGCACCGCCTCGACCTGCTGATCCGGGGTCAGCTGCTGGCCGCGGAAGACCAGCACCTTGTGATCGACGAACGCCTGCCGCAACGCATTGGCGGTCGCCTCGTCGACCGGCCGGGTGAGGTCCACGCCGCTGATCTCGGCCCCGAGCCCGGGGCTGGCCTGCTGAACCTGGAAGGGGACGACGGTAGTCACGAATACACCCTTCTGCCAAAAGACTACTTTCCCTATCTAAAATATGGGAATTAGTGGGTGGTGACAACGTCTGGAAGCCGGCTAATTGCCTGCGGGCCGCCAGCCTTCCGCCCGGGGCCCCGGCCCTCGCCCCGCCCTCGGCCGGCATCGTCCGTCAGGATCGGGCCGGGCCCGGTGGGGTACGGTCTAGGGTGCGTGGCCGGGTGGCGTCCCCCGCGGAAGCAGGAGCAGACGGTGGAGTGCAGTCGTGGCAGCAGCGGAACCTGACCGGCGGATGGCGGCCGCCGATCCGTCGTCGCCGCCCGCCCGGCCCGCTCGCTTCGACTCGACCGACCTGCAGTACGCGCGGTTGCGCAAGGACATCCTCAACGGGGCGTTCGCGCCCGGGACGATCCTGCTGGAGACGGCGCTGAGCGCGAAGTACGGGGTGTCGCGGACGCCGGTCCGGGAGGCGCTCGGGCGGCTGGCCCAGGACGGGCTGATCGAGCGGTCGACCCGTGGCTTCCGGATCCGGCAGCGCAACCCGGAAGAGATCCTCGAGATCTACGAGGCCCGGATCGCGCTGGAGGGCCGTAGCGCCGAACTGGCCGCCCGCAACCGCACCGACATCGATCTGGCGCGGATGGCCTACGTGCTGGACGAACGGCGGGCCGAGGCCGATCCGGCCCAGTTCGGGCCGCTCAACAACAAATGGCACGACGCATTGCGGCTGTCCGCCCACAACGCCACCATCAGCGACCTGCTGGCCCGCCTGGACTCGCTGCTGCTGCTGCTCCGGCCGCGCACGTTCACCCCCCAGCCGGACGACCGGTCAGCCGAGGAGCACGCCGTCATCCTGGCCGCCATCGCCGCCGGCGACCAGGCCGCGGCCGGGGCGGCCATGGCCGACCACCTGTGCCGCATGCGCGACTGGCGGATCCAGTCGCTGATCAAGGACGGCATGTAGCCAGCCGTCCAGGGCCGGCCAGCTGACCCCGGCGGGCCCCCACCTCCCAGCCGGCCCGGGGCGGCTCACCGGGTCGATGGCACCATCTTCCGGCCCGGGCCACCCGCCGGCGCCGGCTCGCCATCCCGCAGCGACCCGCTCATCGGCATTGGCCGACCTACCCGGCAGCGGCCAGCCATCCCGAAAGGTTCGCGCGCGTCGACCCGTCCGCAGCGGCTCGCCCGCCCACGACGGCCACCCCACAACGGCGCTGACCTCGTGCTCCAACAATCGGGCTAGCCCAATTCTTGACTACTCCGATAGGATTAGTCCAGTATCATGTGCATACGCGTGCGGACACTGATGTTCGTTATGTATACACGTAGGCATTGACCTGCAGACCTCGTGACTGTCCGCTCTGCTTCCCGCGGGTAAACGACCGGGAGAACGACACCTGATGCAGCTAACGACCACACCAGACCGCCCATCGTCCCGGCGCCCCGGGCGACGGCACCCGCTGCGCTACGCGGCCGGCGCCGTGAGCCTCGCCCTGGTCACCGGTGCGGTCGCCGCCTGCAGTTCGGGGGCGAAGGCCACCGGCGGCGCCGAGACCTCCGCCACCACCACCGTCCAGCTCGCGCTGTCCGGCCCGGCCACCGCCACCGGCGGCCCGTTCGAGATCGCCGAGCACGAGGGCTTCTTCAAAAAGCAGGGCCTGAACATCAACGTGACCGCCCTGAACGGCGGGCCGCCCATCGTCGAAGCCGAGATCGCGGGCAAGATCGACATCGGCGAGTACGCTCCGTCGACCTCGGTCGAGACCTACAGCACCTCCCACAAGCTGGTCGCCGTCGCCACCGAGGCCACCCGGTCGATCACCTACGCGGTGGTGTCGAAGAAGTGGCTGGCCAGCAAGGGGCTCACCCCGGCCCAGTTCCAGGCCCTCCCGCTCAAGCAGCGGATCGCCAAGCTCAAGGGCACCTCGTGGGGCACCCACGCGGCCGGCGGGTTGCAGGACCACTACACCGAGATCCTCGCCACTTACGGCGGCCTCGACCCCAAGTCCGGCCTCAACAAGGTGAACCTGGGCAACAACACCGCCGACCAGGCCTCGTTCGAGGGCGGCGCCGTCAGCGCCTACTGGCCGACCGCCTACCAGGACCAGCAGGAGCTGGCCAAAGGCCTGGGCGTGAACGTGTTCGACCCCACCGACGCCGCGGTCGCCTCCGCCCTCAGCCCGATCGAGCTGGGCACCGGCGGGACCGGCTGGATCCTCAGCCAGAAGTGGGGCCAGGCCAACAAGGCCACGGTGAGCAAGTTCCTCAAGGCCGAGCTCGAAGGCGCCCAGTGGATCAAGAACCACACGGTGGCCCAGGAAGCCCAGGTCGTCGGCCAGCACTTCCCGTCCGTGCCCGCCTCGGCCGTGCTCGCCAACGTCAAGGCGACCAACCAGACTGTCGACTACTCGCTGGTCATGCCGGCCGCCGCCATCACCGCCAACCTGCAGCTGGCCAAGGCCAGCGGTGAGATCCCGGCCAGCGCCAACGTGCCCGACACCGATGTGTTCGACCCGTCCTATCTGAACTCGCTGGGATCGGGTCAGTGACAGCTGTCCAGGTCGAGCCCACCACCCCGCCGGCCGGGAGGACACCCGGCCGGCGGCTGGCGGCCGGCCGCCGCAAGCTGACGATGCCCGCCCTGCACGTGCTGTTCGTCGCCGCGATCCTGGGCGTCTGGCAGTACGCGTCCGGCCGCTGGATCGACCCGCTGCTGGTGGCCAGCCCGTCCACGATCGCGGTCCGGCTGTACCAGTGGCTCGGCAACGGCACGCTGTGGCAGAACCTCCGGCCGACCTTGATCGCGCTCCTGGCCGGCTTCGTCATCGGCGTCATCGTGGCGCTGGCCGCGGCCGTGCTGTTCGTGGAGGTCGCGCCGCTCGGCCGGTTCTTCGAGACCTACATCCTGGCCCTCGGCGCGGTGCCGTTCGTGGCCCTGGCCCCGCTGCTGATCATCTGGTTCGGCCTCGGGCTGGAACCGAAGATCGTGGTCGCCGCGCTCACCACGTTCTGCTCGTTCTTCGCCAACGCCTTCACCGGGCTCCGCGAGACCAGCCCCGACTTGCTCGAGCTGGGGCGCATCCTGCACGCGTCGCGGCGGCAGCGGCTGACCAAGATCCAGTTCTGGGACGCGATGCCGTACCTGATCTCAGGGGTCAAGCAGTCGCTGCCCCGGGCCGTGTTCGCGGTCATCGTGATCGAATTCCTGGCCTCCAACAAGGGCCTGGGCTACCTGATCACCAGCTCCGGCAACAACCTCGACATGCCCGGCCTGTTCGGGGCGGTGCTGGTGCTGGTCATCGTGACCCAGGGGTTGCTGTTCCTGGTCCGGCTGGCCGAGCAGCGGCTGCTGGTCTGGCAGCCGCGGGAGCGGCGATGAGCACCCGCCCGGCCACCGCATCCGCCAGCACCCCGGACCCGGCCGCCGCCCGCCCCGGACCGGCCGCCCAGCCGCACGGCGCGATCGTCGCCACCGGTATCGAGCACACCTACAGCTTGGCTGGCACCTCGGCTGGCCAGCCGGTCGTCGCGCTGGCCCGGACCGACCTGGTGGTCCAGCCCGGCGAGTTCGTCAGCCTGGTCGGGCCGAGCGGCAGCGGCAAGACCACCCTGCTCAACATCCTGGCCGGGCTGCTCACCCCCACCCGCGGGCAGGTCACGATCACCGGCGCGAACCCGGCCGGCGCCGGGGTACCGGTGGTCGGCTACATGACCCAGCACGACACCCTGCTGCCGTGGCGGACCGCGCTCAGGAACGTCGCGTTCCCGCTCGAACTGGCACGGACACCGAAGCAGGAACGGCTCACCCGGGCAGCCGGCCTGCTCGACCGGGTCGGGCTGGCCGGCTTCGCCGGCCACTACCCGCATCAGCTGTCCGGCGGCATGCGGCAGCGGGTCAGCCTGGCCCGGGCGCTGATCTACGGGCCGCCGGTGCTGCTGCTGGACGAGCCGTTCGGGGCGCTCGACGGCACCACCCGGCTGGCCCTGCACCAGGTGCTGGCCGGGGTGTGCAACGACCTGGGCACGACCGTGCTGCTGGTCACCCACGACCTGGCCGAGGCGGTGTCGCTGTCGGACCGGGTCCTGGCGCTGGCGCCCCGGCCGGGCCGGGTGGTCCGCGAGTTCACGATCCCGCGCCGGGCCGGGCCGCACGAGGTGCGCGACATCTACTCCGAGCCCGAACTGATCGCGCTGCACAACGAACTGCGCGAGGTTTAGCCGCTGCCCCGCCGGGCGGCCCGACCCAAAAGGACTTTTCACATGGCAGCAGAACGCCGTCAGGTCAAGCTCGGCTTCTCGATCTGGGCGTCCGGCCAGCACCCGGCCGGGTGGCGGCTGCCGGAGGCGAGCGCCCACGGGACGTTCGACCCCGGGTTCATGCGCGACACCGCCCGTGCCGCCGAGCGCGGCAAGCTCGACTTCTATTTCGTCGGCGACCGGGTCGTCGGGCTGCCGTCCTCCCAGTACGAGGCGCCGAACGAGGTGCTGCGGCCGGAGGCGCTGACGCTGGCCGCGTTCATCGCCGCCGCCACCACCCACATCGGCATCGTGACCACGGTCAACACCACCTACTCGGACCCCTACACGGTGGCCCGGGCCATCGCCGAACTGGACCACCTCAGCCGCGGCCGGATGGCCTGGAACATCGTCACCGGCAAGAATGAAGAGGCGGCGGGCAACTATGGCCGCCAAACGCACTGGGACTCCGAACGCCGCTACTCCTGGGTGAGTGAGTTCATCGAGGTCGTCCGGGGGTTGTGGGACACCTGGGAGGACGGCGCGCTGGTCGCGGTCAAGGGCACCGGCCAGTTCGTCGACGAGACCAAGGTGCACCGGCTGAACTACCGGGGCCAGCATTTTTCCGTCAACGGCCCGATCAACATCGCCCGGCCGCCGCAGGGGCACGTGCCGATGCTGCACGCCGGGTCGTCGGTCGAGTCCCATGAATTCGGCGCCCAGTACGCCGACATCCGGTTCATCCTGCTGCAGGACTTCGAGGCGGCCCAGGCCTACTACCGCGACACCAAGGCGATGCTCGCCACCTACGGCCGCGACGAGGACCAGCCGCTGGTCGCGGGCCTGCCGGTGTTCGTGGCGGGCACCGCCCGGGAGGCGCATGCCAAGTTCCGACAGGTCCAGAACCTGACCGTAGGCCGGCCCGATCTGGGCAGGCTGAGCGCTGCGCTCGGGGTGGACCTGACCAGCTACCCGGCCGATCTTCCCCTCGATCAGATTCCGGAACTCAAAGGCCTGACCGGACGGCCCGCGCTGATCGTCGACCGGGCCCGGCACGCCCTCGACGACGACGCCCCGCCACTGGCGGAGCTGGCCTTGTACGTGCGGCGCACCGGCGGCAACGAGGTCGCGGTGGGCGACGGGCCGCAGGTCGCCGACTTCATCGAGCGGCACTTCGAGGCGCGCACCACCGACGGGTTCATCCTGTTCCCGCCCTACCTGCCGGGCCCGCTGGACGCGTTCGTGGACCTCGTGGTCCCCGAGCTGCAGCGCCGCGGGTTGTTCCGCACCGAGTACCCGGACCACCCGACGTTCCGTGAGTTCTTCGGCCTGGCCAAGCCGGCCAACCAGTTCACCGCGGGCATGCTGCCAGCCGCCGCCCACCCGGACGCCGACCTGGCCAACGGGACGGCTGGGGCCGGTGACCAGGCCGCGACGGCGCAAGCGGCCGGGTGAAGGAATGACCACTTCGTCGCGCGCCGAGCACTTCATCACCGCCGCCGAGCTGGCCACCCTGCTGGCCGGGCCCCGGCCGCCGGTGGTGCTGGACGTACGCAACCAGAACGGGGTCCCCGACGGCCGGCCCGAGTACCAGGCCGGGCACATCCCCGGCGCGGTCTACGTCGACCTGCCCACCGAGCTGCAGGGGAAGCCGGAAGGCTTCAGCGGGGCCCGCCCGCTGCCGCCGATCGGCCTGCTCCAGGATCGGGCCCGGGCCTGGGGCATCAGTGCTGGCGACCCGGTGGTGGTATACGACAACGTGTCCGGGACCAAGGCCGGACGGGCCTGGTTCGTGCTGCGCTGGGCCGGTTTGCGCAGCGTCCGCCTGCTCGACGGCGGCTACCAGGCCTGGCTCCGCGGCGGCCACCCGGTCAGCACGGCCGAGCCCACCCCGGTCCCGGGCGACGTGGCGCTCAGCCCCGGCCACCTGCCCGTGCTGGACGCCGACCAGGCCGCCGCCTGGGCCGCCCGCGGCGAGCTGTACGACGCCCGCGGGCTGGGGGCGTTCGCCGACGGGCACATCCCGGGCGCCCAGGCCGCGCCGACGACCGGGAACCTGGACCCGGACGGCCTCCTCCAGGACGAGCAGTCGCTGCGCGAGCGGTTCGCCGCCCTCGGCATCGAGGGCACCCGGCTGACCGGGGTCTACTGCGGCGGGGGAGTGGCCGGCGCTCACGAACTGGCCGTGCTGGCCAGCCTCGGCCTGCCCGCTGCCTTGTTCGTGGGCTCGTTCTCGGCCTGGAGCTCCGATCCCGGCCGCGAGATCGAAATTGGGGACGGGGCGACCCGGTGAGCATCGGGTTTCGCAGCGCCGGCCGCTCCGGACTGGTCGTCTCCGAGCTGGGCCTGGGCACGGCCGCCTTCGGTCACCGGAACCGGATCCCGAGCGGCCAGCGTGGCGTGGACGCGATCGTGGGCACGGCCCTCGACCACGGCGTCACCCTGTTCGACACCGCGGAATCCTACGGTGATGAACCCGGCGTCAGCGAGTCCATGCTCGGCCTGGCCCTGACCGGCCACCGGGACGACGTGATCATCTCCACCAAGTTCAGCCGCCGCCACGGGGCACCCGGACCACCGGACTGGGGCGCCCACGGCTCCCGCCGCCACGTCCGGCTGGCGGTCGAAGGCTCACTCCGGCGCCTCCGCACCGACTGGATCGACCTCTACCAGCTGCACCAGCCCGACCCCCTCACCCCGATCGAGGAGACCCTGGAGGTCCTCGACGAACTGGTGCGGGAAGGAAAGGTCCGCTACACCGGCAGCTCGAACTTCGCTGGCTGGCAGATCGCCGACGCTGAGCACACCGCCCGCGCGCACGGGTATCAGCGGTTCGCCGCCACCACCAACGAGTACAGCCTGCTCTGGCGGAAAGCGGAGGAGGAGCTGATACCCGCGGTGACGGCCTTCGGCATAGGTTTCCTGGCCTATTTCCCGCTCCAGAATGGCCTTTTGACCGGCAAGTACACGCGCGACGAGTCGCCCGCCGAGGGCAAGGTGACCCGGTTCAAGCCCCACCTGCTCGCCCGGGCGCCCTGGGCGGCCCTGGACCGGTTGCGGGAGTTCGCGGCCAAGCGCGACCTGAGCCTGGTCCAAGTCGCCTACGGATGGCTGCTGGCCCAGCCCGGCGTGACCACCCTGGTCACCGGCGCGACCAGCCCGGCCCAGGTCACCGCCAACGCCGCCGTCACCGGCTGGCGCCCCACCGCGGCCGAGGACGCCGAGCTCCGCGCCCTGTTCGCCGGCGACCTGAGCGGCGCCCCCGGCGTCTCGGTCTCGTCCGGTCAGCCCTTAATGCGGACGTCGTCGTAGCCGGGCACCCGGGTCAGCGAGCCCACGTCGACCGGTCGGCCGCAGTCCGTGGCCAGCCCGGCGTCGTCTGGGACAGCGACGCGGCAGTTGGCCTCAATCACCTGCTGACTGTGCTAAGCCGCTTGGTCGAGCACGCGCTTGACTTTGCGGCGGTCGATGTTGAATTCACGAGCGATGGCGCGCTGGCTACGGCCCGCCTCATGGCGAGCGCGGATGGTCTGCTCCAGCGTTGGTGCAGCTGGGAGCTCTAGTGGTGCTTCGTGCGCCAGTGGCGGTTCAGCCTGGTGCCGAGCTTCGCAACCTGCCTCCGCAGCATCAGTAGCTCGAATGAGCCGACCAGTGCCAGTGCGGGCCAGGCGCTGACCAGCGCGCCGACCGGCCCCTGCCCCACCCCGTGCGCCCAGGTTGGCGCCGACGGTGGCGCAGGCGCCCAGGCTCCAGGCCGCCAGCCGTGGTACCGGCTGGCCCCGGCGGCTGGCGTCCAGCACCACCATGAATGCCGCCCAGATCAATCCGTCCACGGTGAACGGGACCAGCCGCGCCGTCAGACCGGACTCCCCGGGCGAGCACACCAGCTCGTACGCGTGCTGGTAGGAGATGACCGCGGCGACGAGAGCCACCGCCATCACCGCGATCGCGGTGGTGATCCGGATGAGCCGATCGGTCACCGCGCCAGTTCCTCGCGCCACCCAGTGACGAACGGATCATCGTCGCCGAATCCGGCGGCGAGCCGCTCCGCGAGGAGCATGGCCGTGATCGCCTGGTTCCGGGTGAACACCCGCCCAGGCCATCCAGAGACAGTCCACACCCCGCACCCGTCATCGACCACGTCGGGGCGATGCCCGACCCCCTCGGACGGAACCTGCGTCCATGGCAGGAAGAGGTCTGGGGTTCGAATCACCATAGCTTCACAGTTCAGAGCATTATTTCGAACGTCCCTCTCAAGATCCAGAGATTAAAATCCAAGATCAAGAGACGTCGCGATCAAGCGACTGCGCGGCCGGACGTAGCCAGCCAGAATTGCCATTCTGACCTGCGAATGTGCGCTTCCCGGGGGCCAGCGCAGGGTCAAGGGACTGTTCAAGCGGGCTGGGCGTGCTGCTGGATGATGTCCTCGGCCAGGCGGTACTGATCCGGCGATTGCCCGGACAGTGGTCGGTCACCACTGAGCTGAATATCGACGTCACCCGGCCCGTACCGGCCGACGGGCAACTGGTAGCCGTGACCGCCTCGCCCGTACTCATCGACGACGCGGGTGGCCTGGCCCGGGCCGAGGTTCGCGACGTCACCGGCCGCTGCCTGGCCGTCGCCACCACGTGGGCCCGTTTCACCCCGGGCGTTCCGGCCGAGGTCGTCGATCCGCCGGAGCTGGCTGACGTGATCGAGCGCGGCCGCTGCCTGGCCGACCTGCTTCAGGTGCACCTGGGTGATGCTGGCGGTCTGCGGCTGCCTCCCCGCGCCGATCTCGGCAATCCGCAGGGTGTGACCCACGGTGGGGTGCTGCTGACCCTGGCCGTCATGTCGGCCGAGCAGATCTTCCTTGGCCGGGGGCTGGACGTCGCATCCGTCCGGGTAACTTATCTGCGGCCGGCCACGGGGGAGTTGAGCTTCGAGCCAGAGGTCGTCCACCAGGGGCGATCGCTCGGCGTCGCGCGAGTGGACGTGAGGAACGCGGCCGGTGCCCTGTGCACCACCGCGACCGTCACTCTGCGCTCGCCGGTCGGCGCGGTGGCCAGACCAGCCCAAGGCTGAGAGGGAGCAAGCCATGGAACTTAAGGTCACTCGCTGCGAGGTCCGCGACGACGGAGTGGCGACGGTCTGGCTCGACCGGCCCGGCCGCGGCAACTCCTGGACCAACCGCATGAACACCGAGTACCGCTACCTGATGGCCAAGCTCGACGCCGACCCGGCGGTCCGGGCGGTGGTGGTGACCGGGTCCGGCCGGCAGTTCTGTGTGGGCGCCGACGCCAAGGCGCTCGGGTTCTACACCGAGACCGACCAGGAGTACCTGTCCACGGTCAACCTGGCCGAGAACGCCAGGCCCGGGCACGGGATCCGCCCCGAGTTCGACCACGACATGGTCTGGCACTGGGGCCTGCGGGTCCCGGTGATCGCTGCCATCAACGGGGCCTGCGCGGGTATCGCCGTAGCGATCGCCGGCTTCTGCGACCTGCGCTACGCGGCCGCCGGCGCCAAGTTCACCACCTCGACACCCCGGCTCGGCCTCCCGGCCGAGTACGGCCTGGCCTGGCTGCTGCCCCGCATGGTCGGCATCACCCACGCCGCCGACATCCTGTTCACCGGCCGGGTGCTGCTGGCCGAAGAGATGAAGGAGATCGGTTACCTCAACGACGTCGTCCCCGCCGGCCAGGTACTTGACCGCGCCTACGAGGTCGCCGCCTACCTGGCTCACGACGTCTCACCCGCGTCGGCCACCGTCGCCAAGCGCCAGCTCTACGCCGAACTCCTCCGCCACGACGTCGGCGCCGCCGTCGATTCCTCCAAGGAACTCATCGGCGAGTACATGCAGCGCCCCGACTTCAGCGAAGGTGTCCGGGCCATGGCCGAGCGCCGCCCACCCCGCTTCGCGCCGCCCAGCCCGGAAGACCTGCCCGCCGCACCCTCGACTGGTCCGTCACGCGACTGAAGCCGTCGGTGCCTGCTGGACGCATCGTGCGGCTTGGCCGAGGATGCGCTTGACCTTGCGGGGTCCACGTCGGGGAGGCCAGGGCCGGCCACCAGCCCAGTCCTGGTCAATCCCGCCGTCACGGTTGGCCGGCGGGAGCGCGGAACTCCCCGGGTTCACATCCACAGCAGGGCCACTTCGTTACTGAACACGTAGGACCCATCGGGGCGCCGGCATGACGCCAGGTACTCGCCCAGGATCGGTGCGGCCTCCATCTCCTCGATGCTCACGGTGTCGTCGAAGGCGCAGCGCTGGAGGAAACCCTCGGCGGCGTCCCGGTCGCTGGTTCCCGTCTCATAGCTGATCACCTGTTCACGGACGTTCATGCCTGCGGTGCGCAAGGAAGCCGCCACCTGCTCGGCCGTGGTGTAGGGAGTCGCGTCCCGGACCCCGGCCCGATAGGCGTCGTAGAACGCCAGGTAGTGCGAGCGGGCCGTCGCTTGCGCGACGAACCCCAGACCTCCTGGGGCCAGGGCCAGCGCGAAACGCGCCATGGCGGCGTCAAGTTCGGCGGGTGGGAGGGCGTAGAGGGCATGGGTCGCCCAGACGACGTCATAGGGGCCGCAGGAGCTGGGAAGTTCCTGCAAGGGCATCACCAGGTCGTTGCGGGCCATGAACGGAGGTGCGAGGGCGGCGCGAGCCGTGGCTATGGAGAAGGCTGACGGGTCCAGCAGGTCGTAGGCGACGCCAGGAAGCGATGCGGCCGCGGTGTACTTCACCAGGGCCGTCGGGAACTTGCC
>Ga0213875_10001191_pt1 | contig 17785 bp, 18 predicted proteins | sample BarmaccomBMRX_R8_FD_160105 | JGI IMG/M metagenome (GOLD analysis project Ga0213875, IMG submission 160105) | Root-associated microbial communities from Barbacenia macrantha in rupestrian grasslands, the National Park of Serra do Cipo, Brazil - RX_R8 | ecosystem: Host-associated > Plants > Roots... | reverse complement strand
CCGGGCGCTGGCGGCGGGCGGCCAGTTGGGCGGCCAGTTGGGCGGCCCGTTGGGCGGCACCGAGCCCGGCGTCGAGCTGGTCGCCACCCAGGCGCTGGCCGAGGCCAGCCGCGGGCACGGCCGGGCCGCCGACGCGCTGCGGCACGCCCGCGCCCTGCGCCAGCTGGCCGGGCCCGGGTACCCGGCTCACCTGGCCGGCGAGGTGCTGGCGCTGCAGCTGGCCGACCGGCTGACCGACGCCGGCCAGCTGCTGGCCACGGCCGGCCCGGGGGCTGGGGCCTGGCCCGCGCTGGTTACCGCCCGGATGTGGCAGGAGCTGGCGCTGGGGCGGCTGACCGCGGCCGGCGAGGCGGCCACGGAGCTGGCGGAGCTGGGACGCGACCTGGACCGGCCCGCCGATGTGCAGCTCGCCCAGGCCGCCCAGATGGTGATCACCCGGCTGGGTGGGCCGGCTGGATCTGGTGGGGACATTTTCAATATTGAAAAAGGGAACCGCGGCGGGACCGGTCACGGGCCTGCGGACGGGACTGTGGGCGGCGGGGGTTTTGGCGGGAACCACAGCGGGACCGGTCACGGGCGCGCGGGCCTGGAGGTGGTCAGCGGGGATCTGGCGGGTTTGTGGCTGGCGGTGGCGGAGGGGCGGCTGGACGAGGGGGCGGCGGCGGCCCGGGCGGCGATGCGGGCGGGGCGCGAGCGGGGCACGGGCTGGCTGTGGCAGCCGGGGGTGCTGCGGCTGGTGGCGCAGCTGGGGCTGGCGGGCGGGGACCGGGCGCTGGTGCAGCAGGCGGCGGCGATGGCTGAGCTGGCGGCGCTCCGCAACCCGGGGGTGCCGGCCTTTGGCGGGCTGGCCTGCCAGCTGCAGGGGGTCGCCCGCGGCGACGCCAGCCTGCTCGGCCGGGCCTGGGAGATCCTGCGGGCCAGCCCGCGGCCGCTGGTGGTGGCCAGCGCCGCCCAGGATTACGGGCGGGCGCTGCTGACCGCGCCCGGGACCGGTTCGCGGGCGGCCGGGGTGCGGCTGCTGGACGACGCCTGGGAGCGGTTCGACCAGGCCGGGGCGGGGGCCGCCCGGCGGGCGGTGGAGCGCACGCTGCGCCAGGCCGGCGTCCGCCGGGCCAGGTGGGCGGCCCGGGCGGCCGAACCGGAGCGGCCGGGCCCCGGCTGGGGCGCCCTCACCGGGGCCGAACGCAAGGTCGCCGAGCTGGTCAGCTCCGGCCACACCAACCGGTCAGCGGCCAGCCAGCTCGGCCTGTCCCCCAACACGGTCGGCACCCACGTGCGCTCCATCTTCAGCAAGCTGCAGATTCAGTCCCGGGTCCAGCTGGCCAACCTGCGGCACGCCGAACTGGCTCAGCCGCCGGCCAGGATCTTACGGGCGGTCTGGGCGATCTCGTCGTTGGTGAACGCGTGCCCGGCGATCCCCCAGCCGCCGTCCGGCGCCTCCGAGATCAGCACCCAGATGCGCTCGGCCAGCGACGGGTCGCCGGCGGCGGCCGCGGTGATCTCGGTCATCTCCCGGACCACGCCGAGCTTCTTGTCCCGGTCCAGCACGCCGGCCGGGGTCAGCACCGCGATGCGGACGTGGCGGTGGTCGCCGCTGGCGTTGCTGAGCGCCGCGGGCGTCAGCTCGTGCACGAACGCGGCCGTGTTGTCGGCGAAGAACGGGATGTCCGGCACCGCCTCCCAGCGCATCATGCAGGCGGCCAGGTCCTGGGCCAGCTTGCGCGGGTCGCTGAAGGTCCCGGTCGCGGCGGTGACGTCGATCATCGGCATGGTGGCTCCCTGATTCCAGTGGTTGCGGTCAGCCGCAGCCTGGCCGAGCGGGACGATCCGCCGCCTCACCTGAACAGGTGAAAATGTCGCGCGCGTCGCAAAATGAGACCGGGCCGCCGAGAGCAAAGCGATGCGATAACGATGCACGTCCGGACGACTCAAAGGGGAGAACCGCACGATGGGTGATGCTGCGCAGGAATCCGGCCGCGTGTTCCGGCTGATCTACCGGAGCCGGAACCTGATCCCGCCCGACCGCCGCAAGGCGGAGCTGGGCACCCTGTTCAGTGCGGCCCGTTCGAGCAATAAAAAGCAGGACATCACGGGGGCCCTGCTGGTCCACGGGGACTGGTTCGCGCAGGTGCTGGAGGGCAGCGAGACACCGGTCCGGGCGCTCTACGAACGGATCCAGCAGGACGGACGGCACGACAAAGTCTCGATCCTGGCCGAGGGTCCGGCCGAGCGGGTCTTCGGCCGCTGGTCGATGGCGCGGGTCTCGGCCGAAGGCGAGCCGGACATCCCGCTGATCGCGCACCGGGACGGCATCTCCCCGGCCGCCAGCCGCGGTACCACCCCCGATCAGGAGGCCGTGCTGGACACGCTGCGCCAGGCGACCAGGGACGACGCCCACGCGGTGTGATCGTCCCGGGCGCGGCCGGGCTGGGCGGGCTCGGCGGGGCCGGGTGAAATGTCGGTGGGTCGCGTTATGGTCCGGGCATGGATTGGAAACTGGAACTGGTGTTCGTACCGGTCGCTGACGTGGACCGGGCCAAGTCCTTCTACGTCGACCAGGTCGGCTTCCACGCCGACTACGACGAGCAGCCCTACCCGGGGCTGCGGTTCGTGCAGCTGACCCCGCCCGGGTCGGCCTGCTCGATCGCCATCGGCACCGGGCTGATCGATTCGGCCCCCGGGTCGCTGCGCAACCTGCAGATCGTGGTCGACGACGTCGGCGCCGCCCGCAAGCAGCTGGTCGAGCGGGGGGTCGGGGCCAGCGAGGTCGACGTACGGGAGTGGGGCTCGTTCGTCACCTTCGCCGACCCCGACGGCAACACCTGGGCCCTGCAGCAGCTGCCGCCCCGGGCCGGGTGAGGCCGCTGGTAACGGCCGGCCGCGCACCAGCCCGATACAGCGGGCGCAGTGCGGCGTGGCTCACGTTAGGGAACCGCCTGCCCGGGCACATGCCGGTTTGGCATGCTTGAGGCCCGGAACGGTGGAGGTGGCGGTCGTGGAGATCAAGATGGTGCTGTACCTTCCGCGCGATGCCGCCAGCGTGCCGGTGAGCCGTCAGGTACTGGACGGCTGCCTGGAGACGCTGGGGGTAACCCCGGACACGCGGACGGATATCGCGCTGGCGCTCAGCGAGGCGTGCGCCAACGTGATCCAGCACGCCGACCCGGCCGACGAGTACGAGGTGCTGGCCATGGCCAGCAACGGCCGCTGCGTGATCGAGGTCATCAACATCGCGCACCGGAATGGCGGGCGCGCGCAGGCCGAGCCCGCGGACGACCTGGACGGCCAGCCGCTGACGCTGCCGGCCGCGCCGGTCTCGCCCACCGCCGAGCACGGCCGCGGCCTGCAGATCATCGACGCGGTGGCGGACAACGTGCGGCTGACCCGCAACAGCAGCGACGGCACGACCGTGCACTTCGAGAAGAGGCTCGACTGGGTGCCGGGGGCGACCGGCGCCCAGCTGTTCAGCGAGCAGTAGCCCGGCCGGCCCAGGTACGCGGCTGACTAGGTGAGCAGGAACGGGAGCAGGTAGTCGAGCAGGGCGGCGGGCTGTTCCTCGGGCAGGTAGTGACCGCAGTTCTCGATGACCACGCTGATCGGGTCGGCCGCGATGAGCTGGCCGATCTCACCGACCCGGGGGCCCAGGCTGCGGTCACCGGCCAGCGTCAGCACTGGGATCGTGAGCGGGCGGGTGCGGCGGCGCTCGTTCTGGGCGGCGATCTCGTCGATCGCCCGGTAGAACTCGAAGCTGGCCCGGAGCGCGTCGGCGCTGCGGGCGATCGTCTGCACGTAGAAGCCGACGGCCGACTCGGGCAGCGGGACGGCGGCCTTGGTCGCGAACTGGTCGCCGAAGTACAGGTGCTCACGGCCGCGCACCAGTTCCTCGTTCAGGCCGCGCTTGCGGTTGAACGCGAAGTGCCAGAGCCGGTCGTTGGCCGCTTCCGGCCCCAGCAGCGGAGGCGACGGCGCGACCCCGGGGATGTTGGCCTCGGCCAGCACCAGGCGTTCGACCCGGCCGGGGTGGTCGGCGGCGACCGCGTAGGAGGTCCACATGCCGACGTCGTGCCCGAACAGGCTGAACCGGGGATGCCCGAGCCGGTCCATCAGCGCGACCAGTTCGGCCGCCAGGGTGGCGGAGTCGTAGCCGTCGGCCGGGGCGTCGGACACGCCGACGCCGCGCGGGTCGACCGCGATGACCCGGAAGCGCTCGGCCAGCCGGGGCATCACCAGCCGCCAGGCGTACCAGGTCTGCGGCCAGCCGCTGACCAGCAGCAGCGGCGGCCCGTCGCCGCCCGACACGGTGTGCAGCCGCACCCCGTCCACGTCGACCAGGTGGCTCGCGAACGTGCCGGTGAAGCCGGGCGGCAGCCACGGCACCCCGTCGACCGTGCCGAAACCGCGGACCGGCTCGCCGGGCTGTGCCATCGGTCTCCTCCCGTAGGGGCGGCCGGCGCTACGGGGCCATGCGGCTGGCGGCGTCCAGGGCGGTGCGGATGGCCCCCTCACCGGCCGGGCGGCCCTGCTCGTAGTCCATCGGGCCGTAGGGGGCGCCGTAGACCGGCTCACCGGGCTGCTGGCGCCAGCTTTCGGCCAGCGGCCCGTAATCGACCACGCCGTAGCCGATCTGGTCCACGAACTGGCCCACCGCCGCCAGCGCCTGGGGGTTGTCGCCGGCGATCGGGAGGTAGGAGCGTTGCGGGTCACCGGCCGGCCGGGCCAGGTTGCGCAGGTGGTGGTAGTAGATGTTGTTGAACGCCTTGACCACCGAGGCGCCCAGCAGGTGGCGCTGCAGCAGCTGGCTGCTGCAGATCTGGCCGGAGTCGAGGTCGGCGATGTGCCCGTCGCGCTGGGGATAGTAGTTGTTGGCGTCGATCACGGCCTTGTCCACCAGCGGGCGGACCGGCAGGTGGCGGATGGCGGCCAACGGCGTCGCCACCACCACGAAGTCGCCCTCCTCGGCCGTGTTGTCGACGCTTTCCGCGCGCGCCATGGGGCCGAGCTCGGCCACCAGGTCCTTGAGGGTGTCCGGGCCGCGTGAGTTGCTCACTACCACCATGTGCCCGGCCGCCACGCTGAGCCGGGCCACCGTGCCACCGATCCTGCCGCTGCCTATGAACCCGATGGTCGCCATACCGCCGATGATCTCACCGGCGGGGGCGGACATTCCGGACCGGGGCCGGCGGAGCGACCTGGTGGTTGCGCAGGTGCTCGTAGACCACGCTGGTGCGGACGTCGGCGACCTCGGGGCGCTGGGTGAGCCGGTCGATGACGAACGCGTACAGGTCCTGGTTGTCGGCCACCGCCACGTGGATCAGGAAGTCCTCGTTGCCGGAGACCACGAACACCCCGATCGTCTCGGGCAGGGCGCTCACCCAGTCGCGGAAGCCCTCGATGGTGTCGCGGGCGGGCGGCCGGATCCGCACCGCGATCAGCGCCTGCACCGGCCGGCCGAGCTGGGCCAGGTCGACGTCGAGCAGGGCGCCGCGGATCACCCCGCGCTGGCGCAGGCTCCGGGTCCGGTCGAGCGCGGTGGTGGGGGCGACCCCGACCGCGGCGGCAATGTCCCGGTTGGTCCGCCGCGCATCGGCCTGCAGTTCCCGCAGGATCGCCGTATCTAGTTCGTCGAGGTCCGCCATGTGGGCCATCATTCCGTATAAAAGGCGGGTTAGTTGCCGTAGCTTCGCATGTCTGCTTAGAGTACAGCGATATTCGCGTACGGAAGGAAGACAGTTGATGAGCGACGGCCAGTCCCCGGAGCCGCTTGGTTACCGGCCCGAGGAGATCGTCACCAGCGAGCCGACCCGGTCGGCCCGCTACAAGTGGGCGATCGTGGTGGACGCGACCGCCCCAGCCGGGCTGATGGCCAACGCGGTCGCCTGCGTCGCGGCCAGCACCGGCGCCCTGGTCGAGGGGCTGATCGCCCACGGCGGGGCCGACGCGGCCGGGCATCCCCATCCGGGGCTGCCGTGGGCCGGGTGCGCGGTGCTGCAGGGCACGCCGGAGGAGATCGCGGCCGTGCACGCCAAGGCCAGCACCGCCGACGGGGTGCTGGTGGTGGACATGCCCGCCTCGGCCCAGACCAACCGGGTCTACGACCAGTACCTGGCCGAGCTGGCCGGGACCAAGCCGGAGGATCTCGGGGTCAGCGCGTTCAGCGTGTTCGGCCCCCGCAACCGGGTCGACAAACTGGTGAAGAAGCTGGCTCTCCTCTAGTCGCCGGCGGCGGGGTCAGCGGGCAGGCTGGGGCCGGCCGGGATGTCGGCGTCGAGCAGGGCGCTCGCTCCGGCCGCCCGGACGGTGGCGTTCTCGCTGCGTTCCCGCAGCCGGTCCAGGGTCTCGGAGTCGCCCAGCGGTACCGCCGCCTGCAGGCGTTCGCGGGCCTGGACGTCGGGCAGGTCCATGACCGCGTCGACCAGGCTGGCCCGGTGTCCCGGGGGGATGTGGCCGGGCGCGGCGTGCAGGGAGGCCTGGGCGGTGGTGGTCCCGGAGTCGTCCACCGGTGGAATGGTCACGTCGGCGGCAGCGACGGTCTGCTCGCCTTCTTTGATCTCGAGATGGTGCTGGCGGCCAGGATCGGTCATCAGAAGGCTCCTGGGAGAGATATCGTACGCGGGGCAGCGTCACCCCGACCAGTTCGGTAACTGGCGTGCCCGGCGCAATCCGCGCCAAACGGGTGATTCGGACATGAATTTCCGGGCAGTGGGCAGCTGTACCGCTGTTGGCTACGGTCACTTTTGCTATGCATGACTAGCCGGGCCGCGTAAAGTCTCACCCAGCGTAAGCGTTCATTACTTCCCGATTCAGCTCACCATGGGGTCGCTTCAGCACGCATGATCGGATACCGCGCTGGGTCGGCGATGCTCTCCGCGACGCCGGGCAATCCCGGCCAGAAGGCAAGCAACCCATTCACCGGACCTGGGCTGTGGTCCCGGGTGTGGCCGTTCGCCGCGCTGGCGGTACTGGCGGAGGCCAGCGTGGCCCTGCCCCCGGGCCCCCGGTCGGCCGTCGCGGTGCTGGTCAGTGTCCTGCTGCTGCTGGCGACGGCGGCCGCGTTCGGCCTGCCGTGGTCGCGGCTGCCGGACTGGCTGCCGGTGCTGGTGCCGCTGCTGTACACCGGCTCGGTGCTGGCGCTCATCCTGGCGGCCGGGACCAACAGCGGAGCCGGCATCGTGATCTTGATGCCGCTGGTGTGGACGGCGCTGTTCCAGCGGCGTATCGACTCGGCCTGCCTGGTGGCCGCGATCGTGATCGTGGAGATCATCGTGTCGCTGGTCCCGACCTCGGTGGGGGCCGGGGTGACGATCCGCCGGGTCATCTTCTGGGCCACGCTGGGGGCGCTGGTCTCGCTGGCCACCCACGGGCTGCGGGAGAGCATCCAGCGCTCGCAGGACCGGACCGCCCAGCTGCAGAGCCGCCTGCGGGAGCTGACCGTGCTCGCGGACCGGGACCGGATCGCGGCCGACCTGCGCGACAAGGTGATCCAGCGGATCTTCGCGGCCGGGCTGACGCTGCAGAGCGTGGCCTCGCAGACGTCCGAGCGTGACGTCCAGAACAAGATCGGGACCACCGTCACCGAGCTTGACCAGACCGTGCGGATGCTGCGGGACGCGATCTTCGGCCTCGAGCAGCGGCCCGGGGAGCTGACCTTCCGCCAGGAGATCATGGTGCTGGTCGGGGACCTGTCCCCCGCTCCCGAGGTCAGCTTCAGCGGCCCGGTCGACACCGCGCTGCCCCCCGCCGCCCGCGACGAGCTGATCAGCCGCCTGGCGGAGGCGCTGAGCCCCGGCGGCGCGGCGGGCGGCGCCACCCGGATCAGCTTCTCGGCCGGCCACGACAGTTTCCGGACCGTGATCGAGACCGGCGCCGACGGGTCGCCGGTGTCCTGGACGATCGCGGCCGAGCCGGGGTAACGAACGGCGGGGCGGCGGACACTTAAGAGTGTGACAACGCTGCGAATCGCACACGCCGAGCCCCGGCCCGGGCCGCGGCCCGGCGGCGGCTTCTGTACCCGTGGCTACCTGGTGGTGCTGGCCGACGACGGCGGCCGGGCGGTGCCGCTGTGGCTGCCGGGGGCCGGCTTCCTGGCCACGCTGCTGGAACGGCCGGCCGCCGAGGTCAGCACCGACGTGGTGCCGCCCGAGCTGGCCGTCCGGCTGCTGGACGCGGCCGGGGCCCAGGTGACCGGCGTGGACATCGACCTGACGGCGGCGGCCGCGGACAAGCTCGATCCCGAGACCGCGGTGGCGCGGATCAGGCTGGCCGGCCCGGCCGGGACCCGGGCGGTCACCGCCGATCTCAGCCTGGGGCTGGCGCTGGCGGTCGCGGCCGGCGCCCCGGTCCGGCTCGACGGCGCGGTGCTGGACCGGGTGGCGGTCCCGGTCACCGGCAACGACCTGCTCACCCCGTTCGAGGACCGGGTGCCGCCCCAGGCCCGGCGGCCGTGAACGCGGGCGGCTCCGACGAGGCTGGGTTCTCCGGGCCCGCGGACGGGGACCTGGTCCGGCTGGCCCGCGACGGCGACCCGGCGGCGTTCCGGCTGCTGGTCGAGCGGCACCAGCCGATGGTGCGGGCCCGGGCCCGGCCGCTGGGCGACCCGGGCGACGTGGACGACATCGTGCAGGAAGCGTTCCTGCAGGCGTTCCTGGCCCTGGACCGGCTGCGCGACCCGGACAAGTTCGCGGGCTGGCTGGCCGGGATCGTGTTCAACGTCGGCCGCCGTCTGCGCCGCCGGGCTCCGGTCACGCTGGTGGCCGACTGGCCCGAAGCGCTGCACCCGGCCGCCGCCGACGGGCAGCCGTCGGCCGAGGACCTGGACCGGGCCGACGCGGTGCGGGCGGCGGTGGCGGCCCTGCCGGCCGGCCAGCGGCGCGCGGTCGCCCTGCACTACTACGCCGACCGGCCCGCCGGCCAGGTCGCGGCGACGGCCGGTGCGGCCCGGGCCAGCCTGCACAAGGCCCGGCGGCGGCTGCGCAGCTACCTGACCGAGCACCGCCCCGATCTCGTTCCCGACGCCGGGAGGACCGCCATGACCACCGTCCGCCTCGCCCGCATCGAGCGCCGCATCCCGCCCGGCCCGGTCCCGGACCGGTTCCCGACCCACGTGATGGTGCTGGCCGACGACGCCGGCGGCCGGGAGCTGCCGATCTGGCTACTGGGCCGGGACAGCCACCGGTTTGCAAAGGAAGCAGGGTCCGCCCCGGCCGCCGACCAGCTGACCGCCCGGCTGCTGGCGGCGGCCGGGACCCGGGTGAGCGCGGTCGAGGTCGGGGAGCTGGGCCCGGAGGTGACGGTGGCCCGGGTCGAGCTGGCCACCCCGGGCGGCCCCGGGCAGGTGACGACCCGGCTGATCGACGGCCTGGCGCTGGCCATCGCGGCCGGGGCGCCGATCCGGGTGGCCGGCCCGGTACTGCACCGGCTGGGAGTGCCGGCCGGGACCGACGGCGACCGCTCGGTGCCCGAACAGACCGCACGCGACCTGCGGCTGGACCAGCCAGTGGCGGGCGCGCCGGCCAACCTGGCCTTCGCCGACGGCCTCGGCCAGTGGGCCGTGGGCGGCAGCTTCACCGAGAACCCGGTGCGGTCGCACTGGCAGGACTACACCGCCCGGGCCGGCGACGGAGCCGCGGTGCTGACGGCGGCGGTGCCGGAACCGGCCGGCTTCGCCTGGCTGGCTCAGGAGATCGGGGCCGACCGGTACCGGGGCGCGGTGGTCAGCTTCCGCGGCCGGTTCCGGGTCGGCGCCGGCGCGGGCCAGGCCGGGCTGTTCGTGCGGGTCACGGGGGCGCGGGACGTGCGCGGGCCGTTCACGGCGGCCGCCGCCGAGGCCGATCCGCGCAACCACCTGGTCCCGGTGGAAAGCGACGGCGACTGGGCCGCGCACGAGGTCACGGTGCCGATCCCCGACCAGGCGGCCCGGATCGCGTTCGGGGTCTTCCTGGCCGGCCCGGGCCGGATCGAGCTGCGCGACCTGGCGTTCACCCGGGCAGGCTGAGCACGGCGGCGACGTTCAAAGGGTGATCGGCCAGGTGTGGACGGGCTCGTTGGTGTGCATATGGTCGATGTAGCGCTGGGTCATCAGCCGGAGGGCCTCGTTGCGGTCGGCCGCGCCGTGGTTGCTGAGCGCCGCCACCGTCGCCTTCTGCCAGGCGGCGCCGGTCTGGCCGGTCAGGCAGCGCTGCTCGATGATCTCCAGCAGCCGATCGGCCTGGTCGTTGGCGACGCCCCAGGCGGCCAGGCCGTCGCGGGCCAGCGGCAGCAGGCGGCGCAGGACCAGTTCGGCGGCCGGTGCCTCCCCGAGGCCGGGCCAGTACAGCCGGGCGTCGATGCCGTTACGGGCCGCCTCGTGCAGGTTCTCGGCGGCGGTGGCGAACGACAGCTGGGTCCAGATCGGCCGCTGGGCCTCGGCCAGCGACCGCAGCAGGCCGTAGTAGAACGCGGCGTTGGCGACCACGTCGACGACCGACGGGCCGGCCGGCAGCACCCGGTTCTCCACCCGCAGGTGCGGCAGGCCGTCGGCGACCGCATAGACCGGCCGGTTCCAGCGGTAGACGGTCCCGTTGTGCAGGCTCATCTCCGACAGCTGGGGGCAGCCGCCCTGGTCGAGGACGACGACCGGGTCCTCGTCGTCGCAGACCGGCAGCAGCGCCGGGAAGTAGCGGATGTTCTCCTCGAACAGGTCGAACACCGAGGTGATCCAGCGCTCGCCGAACCACACCCGCGGCCGCACCCCCTGGTGCTTGAGCTCGTCCGGGCGGGTGTCGGTGGCCTGCTCGAACAGGGTGATGCGGGTCTCGTCCCACAGCTCGCGGCCGAACAGGTACGGCGAGTTGGCGGCCAGCGCGACCTGGACGCCGGCGATGGCCTGGGCCGCGTTCCAGTAGTTGGCGAACTCCTCCGGGCTGACCTGGACGTGCAGCTGGACGCTGGTGCAGGCCGCCTCCGGGGTGATGCTGCCCGCGTGGGTCAGCAGCCGTTCCGAGCCGTCGATGGCGATCCGCATGTCCTCGCCGCGGGCGGCGAAGATCTGCTCGTTCAGCACCCGGTAGCGGGTGTTGGCCGAGATCGTGCCCTCGTGCATGTGGTCTTCGCGGAGCGTGGGCAAGATGCCGACCATGACCAGGCGGCTGCCGACCTTGCTGGCCTTCTCATCGGCATTGTTGAGGCTGGCCCGGAGCTCGTCCTCGAGGTCGGACACGGCGGTGCCGCTCAGCTCCTGCGGCGGCACGTTGATCTCCAGGTTGAACTGGCCGAGCTCGGTCGACCAGGCCGGGTCGGCGATCGCGTCGAGTACGTCGGCGTTCTGCATCGACGGTTCGCCCTGGTCATCGACCAGGTTCAGCTCGATCTCGACGCCCACCTGGGCGGGCTCGCCCTCGAACCGATGCTCGCGCAGCATGCGGGCGAACACGTCCAGCGATCGCCGCACCTTGTCACGATATTTCCGGCGATCCTCGCCGCTGATCTTGATGGCGTCAATATCCCGGCCCACCAGGCCTCCACATACTTTATTTACAGATTCGCACGGCGGCGCGCCGGGCGCTAGCTACGTACGTGCCTGGTGGCCACCAGGGTGTCGTGGATGGCGGCGGCGAACTCAGCCGGGCACTCCAGCGGGGTGAAGTGACCGGCCCCGTCGACCGGGCGCAGGGTCGCGGCGCTGAAGAACTCCTCCAGCCGGTCCGACCAGGCCCGCGGGAACAGCGGGTCGAACTCCGGCCACAGCGCGGTGACCGGCACCGCGATACGGTCGGCGGGGTCGGGGACCTGCTCGGCCAGCGACCGCGCGACCGCCCCGGAGCCGGACCGGTACCAGGCGATCGAGGCGGTGAACGCGCCCGGCGGGCTGTAGACCGCGACCAGGTGGTCCAGATAGCTCGGGTCGAGCTCGAATCCCGGCCCCGACCAGTGCGACCAGAAGTGCGACAGGTAGGCCCGCACCTGATCCGGCTGACCGTCGATGAGCTGGTCGGCCAGCGCCAGCTGGTGGAACGACTGGTACCAGAACTCGCGCTGGGGCTGCGGCTCCAGCACCCGGCGGCCGATGCCGGGAAATGGCGGCGACAGCACCAGGCCCCGCAACAGCTCGGGGTACTGCGCCGCCATCGCCTGGGCGACCCGGCTGCCGACGTCGTAGCCAGCCAGCAGCACCGGGCCGAGGTCAAGTTCGCGGATCAGCCCGGCGACGCTGCGGGCCTGCCCGGCCGGCCCGTACTGGGCGGCACTGTACTGGTCGGCCGGGTGCTTGTCGGACTCCCCGAACCCGCGCAGGTCCGGCACGATCACGTCGCAGCCGCTGGCCAGGGCCAGGGCCGGGCCGAGCACCCGGAAATCGGTGCGGTCCCCCGGCCAGCCGTGCAGCAGGATCACCGGCTCGCCGGTCCCGGACCGATCGTAGGCGAGGGCGAAGCCATCGACCGGCGCGCTCCGCGGCATCGGCGCCTCCCGAATCGTGGTCGCTGTGGTCCAGACCACCTATATCCGCGCACCGGCCCGCCTAAACGACGGTACGGAGCGGACCCCCTCCCCTCCCCTCTAGGGAAGAGGGTCCTGCTCCGTGCCGTCCCCCACCCATCCCCCCACGGGACGTACCCTCCGCAAGGCCGGAATGAGGGGCCGCGCGACCCGAGCCCCCCGGTCGTGCCCGTCCCTCATCCCGGCTGGCTCCAGCTAACCCGCTCATCGGCCGCGCGAACATCCCCGAAGTCGGGGATGAGAACGCCACCGGGGCCGGGCCTAAACTCCATACGGCAGCAGCTGCGCCCACCAACCAGCGACCCGAGGACAAGCGGATGACGATACAGCCCGCCACCACGGTGACGGCGCACGTCAGGACGCCGACCGGGCTGGTCGTGAAGGTGCCGGAGGGGAGCCGGCTGATCTTCGGGCGGGGCACCGACGCCGACCTGACGATCGCGGTCGGCCGGGGCCTGTCCCGGCGAGCCGGGGTGATCAGCGTGCTGTCGGACGGAGCCTGGATCGCCAACATCAGCCGCACCCACGCGCTGTACACCGAGGGCGACGGCTACCGGATCCGGCTGCCGCGGATGGAAGAGGACGGCGAGCCGGTCGGCGGCTGGTTCCTGCGGACCGGGACCACCCTGGTCGGCTCGCGGGCCATGCTCGACGAGGGCCAGCCGGTGGCGGTGACGATCAGCGGCAGCACCAGCTGGGACGAGGTGGCCGACGACACCAGCCGGGTCCGCCCGGACACCGAGACCACGCTGCTGCCGCTGTACCTGGACCCGATGACCAAGATCTTCCTGGTCGCGCTGATGTGGTGCCGGCCGTGGCTGCTGGACCCGGCCGCGACCACGCCGCTGCCGCGGACGCCGGAGATCGCCCGGGCGGCGCTCGAGGTGACCGGCGCCTACCACGAGCTGGAGCGGTTCGACACCGACCCGGACTTCCGCGACCGGCTGTCGTCGCGGGTGGCCGAGCACATCAAGGTCATCCGGCGCAAGATCACCGAGCGCGGGCTGATCACGTCCACCCTGCGGCTGTCGGACGAGGTGGTCGTGCGGATCCTGATCGAGCACGGCATCATCACCCGGGCCGACCTGGGCCGCCTGAACGACCCGGCCTGGTGCTCCCGGCAGGAGGACCTGTGGTGGACCCAGCAAGCCTGAGCGCGGTCAGCCGGTCGGCTGGCCGTAGCCCCCGGGGGGCTGGCCGGTCGGCGGTGCCCCCGTCGGCGGCTGACCGGTGGGCGGCGGGTTGGCCGGCCGCGGGGGCGGGGGCGGGCTCACCCGGAATCTGGCGGTCGCCCGGCGGCCACCGGCTCCGGTCACCAGCACCTCGTAGTCCCCGACCGGGATGGTCGTGCGGAAGAAATGATGGTCCTGGTCGATCGTGTAGTTGAACGTGCCGACCGGGTCCACCTCCGGGTGCCAGGACGAAGTGCCGTGGCCGACCAGCGAGATGCTGACCGCGGTGTTCGGCTCGAACCCCATGCCGTGCACCTCGAAGCCGGTCACCCCGTCGCCGTTCGGCTGGCCGAGTTCCAGCTTCGGCGTCGAACTGGTGCCGGTCGGCACCGTGCTGGGTACCGGCGGCGGGCCCTGGCCACCGCCGCCGGAGGCGGAGTTGCTGGCCTGTTTGAGGGCCGGGTCGACCTTGGGGCCGAGGTAGGCGCCACCGACGACGAGGACGGCGGCCCCGGCCAGACCGCCGGCCGCGATCAGGCCGGCCCGGACCCGGCGGTCCCGGGATCCCGGCGGCGGGCCCGGGCTGGTGGTGGCGGTTCTGGTGCCGGTCCCGGCGGGCGGGCGGCCGTCCGGCTTGCTGCCGCGGCTCCCGCGGGTGCCGTGCCGGGGGCCGGTGCGCGGGAGCGGGGATGGCAGCGCGGTCTGGGAGGCGGAGGTCGGCTCGTCACCGGTCGGCTCGTCGTCGTCGGCGGTGTTGTCGACCGGGTCGACGACCTCGGGCTGCGGGCTGCGGACGTAGTTGCCGATCAGCGCCATGGCGGTGCCCGGCAGGTAGGTGTGGCCGTCGGCCGGATCGACCGAGCCCTCGACGAACGAGCCCAGCCCGGCCAGCAGCTTGGCCGACGTCAGCCGGTCGCGGGGACTGTGGGTCAGGCAGGCGGTGACCAGCCCGGTCAGGTCGTCCGGCAGCCCGGCCAGGTCGGGCGGCTCGGTGGCCAGCTTGACCAGCACGTCCATCACGGTCTCGCCGTGGTAGGGCGCGTGCCCGGTGGCGGCGTACAGCAGCGTGGCCCCGAGTGAGTAGACATCGCTCGCCGGTGAGGCCTGCTGGGAGTCGCGGGCCTGCTCGGGGGCCATGTAGCCGGGGGTGCCGACCGCGCCGCGGGTGACGGTCAGCGCCACCCGCTCGGCCGCCCGGGCCACCCCGAAGTCGATGACGCGGGGCCCGTCCGGGGCCACCAGCACGTTGGAGGGCTTGAGGTCGCGGTGGATCAGGCCGGCCAGGTGGATGGACTCCAGCGCCTCGGCGCAGCCGGCCGCCAGCCACCTGACCGACTCCACCGGCAGCGGGCCGGTCGCGTTGACCAGCTGCTTCAGCGTCGGGGCGGGGACGTAGGCGGTGGCCAGCCAGGGCACGTCGGCGTCGGCGTCGGCCGCCACCACGGCCGCGGTGAACACCCCGCTGACCCGCCGGGCGGCCGCCACCTCACGGGCGAACCGGGCCCGGAAGCCGGGCTCCTCGGCCAGTTCGATCTTGATAGTCTTGACCGCAACCAGCCGGCCGGCCGGGGAACGGCCCAGGAACACCTGACCCATCGCGCCGGCCCCGAGACGGCCCAGCAGCGTGTAGGGCCCGATCCGTTCGGGATCCCAACGGCGCAGCGACTCCAGCGTTGGCTGCGACACAATCATTGGCCTCCCATGGCCCGACCCCGGCGACTATCCCATGATGCCGAATTTCGCGACTTTCGCACTTGTTTCTGAGATTGCACATTAAGCGGTATCGGGTGCGTAAGGCCACGTTGCGGACCGCAAGCGGGCGGCCCGGGAGAGCCGCTACGGCCGGGGTTGCGCCCGGTGGCGGCTGAGCCCGAACGGACGTTCACGGCAAATGCCAGGCTGACCAGCAATGATGCCTTGCTGACAATTAACTGGGCGCTGGCCCGGGACGGGAGGTGATTATTTCGGCGATTTCAGCCGAGCACTTCCTCGGGGCTGGCGGCGGCCGGGAAGCCCGAACTGGCCCCCCACATCTCCGCGAACCGGCCTTCGTCGAAGCGGAAGATCTCGAACAGCACGGGCGGCGGATCCCCGTCCGCGAGCGCGATCCCCTCCACGACCGAGCGGACGGCCGCCTTGTCCCCGTCGACCAGGATGTCCTGGGCGACCACCCGCAGACCGGGGTACCGGGTGGTGAGCATGGTCCAGGGCGGCCTGGCCGGCCGCGAACCCGGTGGCGCCGAGCGGGTGGCTGTAGAACCCGGGGGTGTGCAGGCGGGCGGCCTGGCCGAACCGGCGGGTGTTGAAGCACTCCTGGAGCTGCCGCACCAGGGCGCTCGCTTCGTCACGGGTGATCATGGGGGTCCTTTCATCGCGGAGGCCCGGCGGCGCCGTCTAACCGGTGCGCCGCCCCGGTTATGGACAGAGTATCCGGTGCGCCGCCCCGGTTATGCTGGGGCCGATGGCTACCGACCGTGAACCGCGCGCCGACGCCCGGCGGAACCGGGAGCGGGTACTGCGGACGGCGCAGCAGCTGTTCGCGGCCGAGGGCCTGGGCGTCCCGCTCGATGAGATCGCCCGCCGGGCCGGAGTCGGGCCAGGCACCGTGCATCGGCATTTCCCGGCCAAGGAGGCGCTCTACCTGGCGGTTGCCATCGACATGCTGGAGCGGCTGGTGGCCGAGGCGGACGCGCTGGCGGCCGGCGATGACCCGGGCGCGCTGTTCACGCTGCTGGCCCGGATGATGGCCGCCGGGGCCGAGAACGTCGCGGTCAAGAGCGCGCTCACGGCGGCCGAGTTCGACCTGCGGACCGCCGCCCCCGACGTCGCCGCTGAGCTCACGCGCCAGGTGGGTGGGCTCCTGGACCGGGCCCAGGCGGCCGGGGTGGCGCGGCCCGATGTCAGCGTGGGCGAAGTGCTGGCGCTGGTGGCGGGGGCATTCGCCGCGATCCGGCACGCCGGGGCCGAGACCAGCCGCCCGCGTGCAGAGCATATTGCCCGGCTCATCGTCGATGGATTGAGGACCCAGGCCCGGTGAAGGAGAACAGCGTGCCGGAAACGTCGGTGGTGGCGGTGCTGGGGGTGGATGCGGGCCAGCTGCCGCCGGGGCTGCCCGCGCAGTGGCCGGGGTGTGAAATACGGATGATCGCCTCGGGCGCGCAGCTGGTGCGGGAGGCAGCCGACGCGGACGTGGTGTTCCTGTGGGAGCAGGTGGGCTGGCTGCGGGAGCACTGGGGCTGGAGCGACCGGCTGCGCTGGGTGGCGGCGCCGACCGCCGGGGTCGACTGGCTGCTGTTCCCGGCGCTGACGAGCAGCGACGTGGTCGTCACCAACGCGGCCGGGGTGTTCGACGACGCGATCGCCGAGTACACGCTGGCGCTGGTGGCCGCGATCTGCACCGGCCTGCCGGCCACCCTGCGGCTGCAGGCCCGGCACCAGTGGCAGCACCGGGAGACCCGGCGGCTGGCCGGCCGCCGGGCGGTCATCGTCGGGGCGGGCGGGATCGGCCGCGCCATCCACCGGGCGCTGACCGGGGCCGGGCTGGCCGCCCGGTGCGTCGCCCGGCAGCGCCGGGCCGACCCCGAACTGGGTGAGATAGCGCCGTTGGCCGACCTACCGGCGCTGTTGCCGGGCGCCGACTTCGTCGTCCTGGCGCTGCCGCTGACCGTGTCCACCCGGGGCGTCATCGGCCCGGCCGAACTGGACCGGATGGACGCCGGCAGCTGGCTGATCAACGTGGGGCGGGGCGCCCTGGCCGACGAGGACGCGCTGGCGGCGGCGCTGGGCTCCGGCGTCATCGGCGGAGCCGCCCTGGACGTGTTCAGCACCGAGCCGCTGCCGGCCGGCGCCCCCTGGTGGGACCTGCCCAACGTGATCGTGTCCCCGCACATGTCCGGCGACTTCCAGGGCTGGCAGCAGGCGCTGACCGGTCTGTTCACCGACCAGCTGCGGCGCTGGCAGGCCGGTCAGCCGCTCATCAACGTGGTCGACAAGCGGCTGGGCTTCGTCGTCGACCGCTAGCTGTACTGTCCGGGGACGTTGGTCAACCTGGTGATGGGCGCTGAGCGTCCGATCGCGGTGTGGGGCCGGTGGTGATTGTAGTGGTGGAGCCAGGCTGGGAACGCTGCGCGGCGGGCGTGGTC